>Ga0066677_10000047_pt1 | contig 36177 bp, 30 predicted proteins | sample GraSoiAngelo_126_FD_62299 | JGI IMG/M metagenome (GOLD analysis project Ga0066677, IMG submission 62299) | Grasslands soil microbial communities from the Angelo Coastal Reserve, California, USA - 14_0927_09_20cm | ecosystem: Environmental > Terrestrial > Soil > Grasslands | place: USA... | reverse complement strand
CGAGATCAGGATTGCGACGGGCGGAATGCAGCGGCTGCTGCGCCGACTCCGCTCGGGACGCGCGGACCTCGCGCTGCTGACGCTGCCCGTCAATGAGCCGGGCCTGACGACCGTGCCAGTGCTGCGCGAGGAGCTGCTGCTCGTCATGCCGCCAGGACACGCGCTGGAGCGCGTAAAGCATCCGCTCGATCCGGCCGCGCTCATCGGGGAACCGTTCATCATCTTCGAGGCGGGATCCAACACGCGCCGGGCGATTGACGACTTCTTCCTGCGGGAACAGATCACGCCAAAGGTCGTCACCGAAACGGAGAACGTGGAGATCATGAAAGCGATGGTCGCCAGCGGCCTTGGCATCAGCATCGTCCCATTCCAGTCCGTGGCGCACGAGACGCGCAGCGGCACGCTCTCGGTCGCCCGTATCCGCGGCCAGCAACTCGTGCGCGAAACCGGCTGGGTCTACCGGACGGGGGAGCGCGTGCCGCGCGTCGTGCAGGAAATGATGGCGACGTTGACCCGCATCGCGCCGCAACTGCAGCTCTCCGCCGAGAGCCGGCCCGCCATCGACGCCGAACCGGCGATCGCCGCACACCGCCGTCGGAAAAGCGGATAATAATGCCGCTGTCATGCGTCTCACGGAACGGGAGATCGACAAGCTCCTCGTGTTCACCGCTGCAGAAGTGGCCCGCCGCCGCCGCGCGCGCGGCCTCAAGCTGAATCATCCCGAAGCCGTAGCCCTCATCACGGCTGAAGTGCTCGAAGGCATCCGCGATGGACGGAGCGTCGCCGACCTGATGACATTCGGCGCCGGCGTCCTCAGGCGCGACGACGTGATGGAAGGCGTCGCCGAGATGATTCCGGAAATCCAGATCGAAGGCACGTTTCCCGACGGCACCAAACTGGTGACCGTGCACGATCCGATCCGGTGACGCGCGGTGATTCCAGGCGAATACTTCCTCCGCGAAGACGCGATCGAGCTGAACGCGGAGCGCACGCCTGTAGGCGTCCGCGTCGAGAACACCGGCGATCGCCCTGTCCAGGTCGGCTCTCACACTCACTTCTTTGAAGTGAATCGTGCGCTGCGATTCCCACGCGCGGCCGCTTACGGTCATCGGCTCGACATCCCCGCAGGCACGTCATTGCGATTCGAGCCTGGTGAAGGCCGCGACGTCACGCTGGTGCCATTCGCGGGCAGCCGTACCGTGTTCGGCATGAGCGCTCTCGTCAACGGTCCGCTCGAGGCGCGACGCGAGCAGGCAATCCAGGACGTGCGCGCGCGTAAGTTCCTCGATACACCATGAAGATTCCGCGAGACCAGTACGCGGGCCTCTATGGCCCAACGGCCGGCGATCGCGTGCGTCTCGCCGACACCGGTCTCGTGTTGCAGATCGAGCGCGACTTCGCGCGATATGGGGAGGAGGTGCCGTTCGGCGGCGGCAAGGTCGTGCGGGATGGGCAGGGTCAGTCGCAGGTGTCGCGCGGGGAAGGCGCGCCGGATCTCGTCATCACGAACGTGATCGTCCTCGATCACTGGGGCGTGGTGAAGGGGGACGTCGGCGTCCGCGACGGCCGCATCTCGGCGATCGGCAAGGCGGGAAACCCCGGCATCCAGGACGGCGTGACGCCGGGCCTTGAACTCGGCGCATCGACGGAAATCATCGCCGGCGAGCATCGTATTCTGACGGCTGGCGGGATCGACTCGCACATCCATTTCATCAGTCCGCAGCAGGCGTGGGAAGCGCTCTACAGCGGCGTCACGACGATGATTGGCGGCGGCACCGGACCGGCGGACGGCACGCGCGCCACGACGTGCACGCCGGGCGAATGGCACATCCACCGGATGATCGAAGCCACCGACAGCCTGCCGCTCAACTTTGGTTTTCTGGGCAAGGGCAACGCGTCGCGCGAGGAGCCGCTGATCGAGCAGGTCCGGGCCGGCGCGATCGGCCTCAAGCTGCACGAAGATTGGGGCACAACGCCGGCAACAATCGATGCGGCGCTCACCGTCGCGGACGCGTACGACGTGCAGGTCGCGATCCACACCGACACGTTGAACGAGTCGGGATTCGTCGAGGATACGCTCGCGGCCATCCGCGGCCGCACCATCCACACCTATCACAGCGAAGGCGAGGGAGGCGGCCATGCGCCCGACATCCTGAGAGTGTGCGCTCACCCCAACGTGCTGCCCTCGAGCACGAATCCAACGATGCCGTTCACGGTGAATACGCTGGACGAGCACCTGGACATGCTGCTCGTGTGCCATCACCTCAACGCGCAGGTGCCGGAAGACGTGGCGTTCGCGGAATCGCGCATCCGCCCGGAAACGATGGCGGCCGAAGACGTGCTGCACGATCTCGGCGCGATCAGTATGATGTCCTCCGACTCGCAGGCCATGGGACGCGTCGGCGAGGTGATCATGCGGACGTGGCAGACAGCGCACGTCATGAAGGCTGCGCGCGGTCCTGTTGCGGGAGACCCGCGGGAGCACGACAACCGGCGAATTCGGCGGTATCTCGCGAAATACACGATCAATCCCGCGCGCGCGCATGGCATCAGCGAGTATGTTGGATCGATCGAGGTCGGCAAGTACGCGGACCTGGTGTTGTGGTCCCCCGCGTTTTTTGGCGTCAAGCCGGATCTCGTGATCAAGGGCGGCTTCGTCGCCGCCGCTTTGATGGGCGATCCCAATGCCTCGATCCCGACACCAGAGCCGGTGCGGTACCGTCCGATGTTCGGCGCCCTGGGTCGCGCGACAAGCGCCGTGTCGTGGACGTTCGTGTCTCAGGCTTCAATCGACGAACATCGGTTGCCGTCACGCGTCGATCGTGCGCTGCTGCCGGTGCATGGCACGCGCGCGCTCGGGAAGCGCGACATGATTCTCAACGACGCGTTGCCGCGAATCGATATCGACCCTGAACGTTATACCGTCGTCGTCGATGGCGAGGCAGTCGTGCCCCAACCCGCCGCGACGCTTCCTATGGCCCAGCGATATTTCCTGTTCTGACCAATGTCCGCACCAGACGCGGTCGTCTCGATCCGAGCGCTCCCGGAGGACCATCATCCGCACGCGAGCGACGCCGATATCGTCGAGATCCCGATGACGGCGCACGATCGGCGGCGCGTCCGCCGCGTCATCGAGGCGGCAGATGGCACGAAGCTGGCGTTCGAGCTCCCAACCGGTACCGTGCTGCATCCCGGACAGGTGGTGCACCGAAGCGGCGTGCGTGAATACGTCGTGACCGCCGCGCCGGAAGACGTGCTCGTCACGCGTCCGCGCAGCGTGGAGGAGGCCGCACGGATCGGTCATCTGATCGGCAATCTGCATCGGGACATCGAGGTGCACGGCGGCGACGTGATCGCACTCGCCGACGACGCGCTCGCCGACCGGCTGACGCGCGCCGGGGTGCCGTTCGAGCGCAGCCGGCGCGCTTTTCAGGGGCGTGCGCCTGGGGAGCACGCGCACTGATGGACGCCGTGGCGTTGCTGCGCCTGCTGCAGCTGTTCGATTCGCAGTTTCCCGTCGGCGCGTTCGCGCATTCGGGCGGCCTCGAGACATATGCGGCAGACGGCGCGGAGCTGCCGCAGCTGGTTGAAGTGCTCGAGAACCAGATTGAGCTCGGATGGGGACGAAGCGACCTTGCGGCGGCGTGCCTCGCCTGGCGGGCCGGCGTCGACACGACGTCGCTTCGTGCGTTGGACGATCTGTCGGCGCGCGTCCACGCGTTCAAGGTGATTCCTGCCGCGAGGGACACGAGCGTTCGCCTGGGATGCCGCACGCTGGCGCTGGTCCGCCGACTGTATCCTGGTGCCGTCTCAGGCCTGGACGTGCAACCTACGCATCACGCGGTGGTGATCGGCGCCGTCGGGCGCCGCCTTGGTCTCGAGCTCACACCGCTGCTGATCGCGTTCGCGCAGAGCCTGGCTGCCGGCACGCTCGCCGCGGCGACAAGGTGCATGCCGGTGAGCCCTGCGCAGGCGCAGACCCTGCTGGTGCAGATCCACGACGCGATCGCGTCTGCGGTGGCGCGCGCGCAGCGCGACCCCGAGGATCACCTGTTCACGTGCACACCGGCGCTCGACATCCGCGCATATCAACAGGCGTTCCTGCACACCCGCCTGTTCCAGTCGTGAGGCTGACGTGGCACGCGTGATCATCGGCGTGGGAGGCCCGGTCGGATCGGGCAAGACGGCGCTGCTCGACAGCCTCTGCAAGCAGATGCGCGATCGCTACAGCCTCGCGGTGATTACCAACGACATCTACACGTACGAAGACGCTGAGTTCCTGATGCGATCCGGGGCGCTTCCGCTCGAGCGCATCCGAGGCGTGCAGACCGGCGGCTGCCCGCACACCGCGATCCGCGAAGACACCTCGATCAACCACGAGGCGATCGAGGAGACAATCCGCAATTTTCCAGACGTGCAGATCGTGTTCCTCGAATCGGGCGGCGACAATCTTGCCGCGTCGTTCAGCCCGGAGCTCGTCGACGTCAGCATCTATGTCGTCGACGTGGCGGGCGGCGACAAAGTCCCTCGCAAGGGAGGCCCGGGCGTCACCCGCAGCGACCTCCTCGTCATCAACAAGATCGATCTGGCGCCGTATGTGGGGGCGGACCTCGACGTCATGCAGCTCGACGCCGCGGCCATCCGCGGCGGCAAGCCGATCGTGTTCACGAATCTCAAGACCGGTGAAGGCCTCGACCAGGTGATCTCGTGGATTCAGCACGACGTGCTGTTCGAGCCGATCGAATCGAAACCTGACGCCGCGGCAGAATCATGAGCCGCATGTTGCCGTCCGACGCCGCGTGCGGGTTGCGCGGCGGTGCGCAGCTGACGTTCTGCCGACGCGGATCGGCGACGGTCCTGTCGTCGGCGCGCGTGGAGGCGCCGCTGAAGCTCGTTCGACCGTTCGCACTCGCCGACGGACGATTGATCGTTCCGCTGATTACGCTCGGTCCGGGACTTTGTGGAGGCGACACCTGCGCTATCGACGTCCACGCGGAGGCGGGCGCGCGCGTCATCATCACCAACACTGCCGCGACGCGCGTCCTGGGCATGGCCGACGACGCCCAGGCGATCCAGCGCGTCCGGCTGACGGCGGGTCCGGGCGCGCACCTCGAGTACTATCCAGGCCTCACCATCCCGTTCCCCGACAGTGCGTTCGTACAGGAGATCGAAGCGACCGCCGCACGCGACGCACGCGTCGGGATTCTCGAAACGTGGGCGCTCGGCCGCGCCGCGCGCGGTGAATATCTTCGGTTCCGTTACGTACGCAGCCGCACGACCGTACGCGTCGACGGCGCCTTGATCTACGCGGATGCGACCCTGCTCGAGCCGCGCACCGCAGCGGTAGCCGGCGCAGGCGTCCTCGATGGGCGGCGCTATCTCGTGTCGGGCTTCTGGTATGCCGCCGATGTGTCAGCCGGCTGCCGGGGTCAGACCCCGGACGCTCCGTTACACACTGTGTCGTCGCGGAACTGGGGTCAGACCCCGGACGGTCGGTTACACACTCTGCTGGTGGCGTTCGGGCAGTCGGCTCCCGGGCGGGTGTTCCTGCGGGCGCTGGGAGATGACGGTCGGGCGCTCGATCGCGTTGTCCGTGACGCCCTGGCGCGCGTCGCGGACGCGTGGAAAGTACCGCCCCTGCGGCTGGAGCGTTTTCGATGCTGAGGTCCCTAGGCGCGCGCCTCCGCGAACGGAGAATCGTCGTCTTCGTCAGCCTCAGACCGGGAATAGCCGGCTTCCTCGAGCGTGCGATTGATCTCCTGCTTCAACCAAGCCGACGGATTCGGCTTGATCGCGCGCAACGCCTGCCACTCTGACTCGGTCAGCGTGATTGCAATGAATCGGCTCGTTCCCTTGTCCATTCGCCGCCCCTCCTGTCCTCGTCATCGTAGTACGCGGCCCGGCTCTCCTTGCATAGAATTGCAGCATCCCGGCCATCTGATTCGGTCATGACCGCTGAAATCCGCGCGCCGGCAGAATTCCGCCTCAGGCAGCGGACAAACAGTGGCTGGCGAGTCTGGCGTACGTGCCAATCGCCGCGTGGACCTCATCGACGTGCACGTGCTCCCGCTGAGTGTGCGCGACGAGAATCGATCCCGGCCCGAACAAGAGCGGCGTGCCCCAGCGATTGAGCAGGGGAACGTCGGTCGTGAACGGAAAGACCGCCGCTGGGATTCCGGGGACCGTGTGAAAGCGCACCATCGGGACTCGCAGGATTTCCGTGACGGTGACGTTCGGCTCGACCTCCCGCGCCCTCGCGAGCACCTCGTCAGCCGATCCGACGATCCGAAACATCAGCTCCGCAGACGCTGACGGCGAGATCACGTTGGGTGCGATCCCTCCCTCGATCAATCCGATGGAGTAGAACGTGTTTCCGAGCTCAGGATCGGACGGCCACTGCATCCCGCGCAGACGCACCAGGACGTCGACGAGCTTGTCAATCGCCGAATCGCCATGTTCCGGCACGGCGGAGTGCGCGGCGCGTCCTTTCGCGCTGAGTTGCACCCTCAACATGCCGCGCGTGGCAATCGCGAGACGGCTGTCGGTGGGTTCGCCGTTAATCAGAAAGCTCGATCGCGCCGCTGCGGCATTCGCGACGTTGGCGCCGTCGCTTCCGCGTTCCTCGCCGACGACGAACAGCAACGCAACCCGGCGTTCGCCGGACGCGCGCATCCGTTCAACAGCGGCCAGCTGCGCGGCGAGGATTCCTTTCGCATCGCACGACCCGCGACCGAACAGGCATCCATCGCGTACGTCGCTCGGGAAGAACGGCGGCACGCAGTCGAAGTGGGTCGACAGCACGACCCGAGGGTCATCGAGTCGCGCGTAGACGTTGAATCGTCGGTCGGCAACGGGCTGCCGTTCGACGGTGTAGCCGAGTCGCGACAGCTGCGAGGCCAGCCACTCCCCTGCCGCCTGCTCGCGGCCGGTCGTTGAATCGATGTCGATCAGTGCGCGCGCGAAGGTGATCGGGTCTATCGAATCCATTGTTCGAGGGCCGTACGGGCGCTGGTGCGCTCGTCGCGATACTTGACTATCACGGGCGTCGCGAGCGCGAGGCCCCAATCGCGTCCTGGACCGGCCGAGATCGGACGTGTCCCGGGAACCACGACGGCCCCTTCGGGCACGATGAGCGGCTGGCCCGCGGAGGGTTCGATGACGCGGTTGTTCGGAATGTCGAAGATCGGGGTCGAGCCCGTGAGCACTGCACCGGCCGCGAGCACCGCCCTGCGTTTCACGACCGTTCCCTCGTATACACCGCAGTTGCCGCCCACGAGCACATCGTCCTCGACGATTACCGGCAACGCGCCGACCGGCTCGAGGACACCGCCGATCTGCGCGGCGGCGCTGAGGTGCACGCGCTTGCCGATCTGCGCGCACGATCCCACGAGCGCGTGCGAGTCGACGAGCGTCTCCTCGTCCACATAGGCGCCGATGTTCACGTACATCGGCGGCATGCAGATGACGCCCCGCGCGAGGAACGCGCCGTCACGAATGCTCGATCCGCCGGGGACGATGCGGATGCCAGCGGAGACGTCTACCTTCTTCAGCGGCAGCGTGTCCTTGTCGATGAACGGCCAGCGGCCGTGATCCGCGGATGCGTCCGCGATCGCGCCGAAGCGGAACCCGAGCAGGATCCCGCGCTTCACCCACGCGTTCACTTTCCAGCCGGAAGGAGACGCCGAGTCGGGTTCAGCGGCGCGGACGGTTCCTTCCGACAGCGCGGCACGGAGGGCCGTAAAGGCGGCGCGCGCCTCGTCTCGCGGCGCATCGCCGCCTGCGGCGGCAAGCCGGTCAACCGTGTCGGCCAGCACCGCCGGCGTCATGCGGGGATCGCGGCGGCGAGGCCAAGCGATCTCAGCACCGTCGCAATCCGCTCGCGCGATGCCGGCCGCGGCGGCACCATTGGCAGGCGATAGATCTCGTCGAGCAGCCCGAGCATGGCCATCGCGCTTTTGACGGGAATGGGATTCGACTCAATGAAGTTCACCTGCAGCAGCGGCATCAGTCGCTGATGCAGCTGGCGCGCGGACGCGAAGTCGCCGTGACTGCCAAGCTCGGCGAGCCTGCTCATCTCCCCCGGAATCTCGTTCGATGCGACCGAGATGATCCCTCGTCCGCCGATCGCCATCAGCGGCAGCGTCAACGCATCGTCGCCGGACAGGACCGTGAAGGTGTCCGGAACCGACGCGCAGATCTCACACATCTGCATCATGTTTCCCGATGCTTCCTTCACTCCGGCAATGTTCGGGATGGATGCAAGGCGGACGAGCGTGGCGGGGTCGATGTTGCAACCGGTGCGCCCTGGCACGTTGTAGAGAATGATTGGAAGCTCGATCGCCTCGGCAATCGCGCGATAGTGCGCGACGAGGCCGTCGGGGGTCGGCTTGTTGTAATAGGGCGTCACCGACAGGATGCCGTCCGCGCCCGCGCGACGCATTCGCTTCGCCGCCTGAATGACCTCGTGCGTGTTGTACCCGCCGGCGCCCGCAAGCACCGGCACCCGTCCCTTGGCCTGCTCGACAACCAGCTCGACCACCCGCACACGCTCTTCTTCCGTGAGTGTCGGGCTCTCACCCGTCGTGCCGCACGGGACGAGGAAGTGGATGCCGGCATCGATCTGGCGCTTCGCCAGGCGCGACACGCCCGCTTCATCGAGCGACCCGTCGCGCCTGAACGGCGTGACGAGTGCGGTCCCGCATCCGGTAAATGGCCGCATTACTACCTCCATGTCGGTGCTCGGTGCTTTGGGTGCTCAATGCTTGGGTGCTCAATGCTTGGGTGCTCAGTGCTCCCGTGGTGCTCAGTGCTCCCGTGGTGCTCAGTGCCGAGTACTTCGTGCGTTAGCACTCTGCACGCAGCACCTGGCACATTGCACCGAAAACCTGTGCGCGTCACAGCCCGAGCACGTCTTTCATCGTGAACCACCCGTGCCGCCCCTGGATCCAGCGCGCCGCTTCGAGGGCGCCGCGCGCGAACGCCGCGCGATCGCGGGCGCTATGGGTGATGGTAATCGTTTCCGAGACGGCATCGAAGCCCAGCGTGTGCGTCCCCGGAATTGTGCCGGCTCGGGTGGAGGCGATCGGCACAGCCGTCGCGTAGCCGGCCTGCCGCAGTGCGCGCTCCATCGCGAGCGCGGTGCCGGAAGGCGCGTCCTTCTTCGCGGCGTGATGCAGCTCGTGAATCCAGGCGCCAAATCCCGCCTGCGGTGACATCAACGCGCCGACGCGCTCGATAAGTGCGAGGAACAGGTTGACGCCGACGGCAAAGTTCGGCGCCGCCACGACGCCGATGCCGTGCCGCGCAACTGCATCGCGGATCTCCTGCTCGCGGGACTGCCACCCCGTCGTACCGATCACCAGCGGCGTGCCACGCGGCGCGAGCTTCTCAACGGTCACCGGCACCGCATCCGCCGCCGAGAAGTCGATTGCGACCTCCGCGTCGGGCCATGCTGCGCCGGCATTGCCGCGCGCGATTGCGCCGGTCACCTCAAATCCATACTCAGGCGCCAGCGTCTCGACCAGCTGCCCCATCCGGCCATGCCCAATCAGAAGCAAGCGGGGCATCGCTCAGCGGATTGCGACGGTCTCGAACAGCTCGTCATGCAGGTGTTTCATCGCGTCGGGCGCCGCGCTGTCTGCCAGCACCATCGTGAGGTTTCTGCGGGACGCCGCCTGCGAAACCATGCGCAAAGGAAACGTCGCCAGTGCGCCAATCACGCGCGACGCCGTGTCGGAGCGGCGCCGGAGATTCTCGCCGACGACGCAGAGAATCGCCATCTCTTCCTCGACGCTCACGTCTGCGAACTCGCGGAGCGCGTTGACGATTTCCGGCACGCGGCGGCGATCATCGACAGTCACCGATACGCTCACTTCGGACGTGGTGACCACATCGACCGGCGTGCGGTAGTGCTCGAAGGTTTCGAACACGCGTCGCAGAAAGCCGTAGGCCATCAGCATTCGCGTCGACGTGACGTCGACGACCGTAACACCACGCTTGCACGCGATAGCCGTCACCGGGCGGCCGTCGTCAGCCGGCGAACTGGTGATGAGCGTTCCTTCGGCCTCAGGTCGTCGGCTATTGAGAATACGCACCGGGATGTTGTGTGCGACCGCCGGCAGGATCGTGCTCGGGTGGAGGACCTTCGCGCCGAAATACGCGAGCTCGGAGGCTTCGCCGAACGAGAGCTGCCGCACGACCCGCGGTTCCTCGACGATGCGTGGATCCGCCGTCAGCATGCCGTCGACGTCGGTCCAGATCTGGATCTCGGAGGCATCGATCGCCGTACCAATCAATGCGGCGGAGTAGTCCGACCCGCCACGGCCGAGCGTTGTCGTGGCCCCGTCCGGCGCGCGGCCGACGAATCCGCCGATGACGGGGATGCGGCCCGACTGGAGCAGCGGCAGCACGAACTCCGAGGCCGCCTCCTTTGTTGCGTCAGCGAGCGGCGCGGCCTGGCCGTAGGTCGCGTCCGTCATCAGCACCGATCGCGCGTCGACGAATGCTGCCTCGAACCCGTGTGCGCGGAGCGCCGCCGCAACGAGACGGCTGTTGAGCAACTCGCCGCTTGCCGCTACACGATCGAGCGCGCGCGAATCCGCGTGTCGGAGAACGTCGATGGCCTGCAACACGGCGCCGAGCTCCGTCAGCTCGCGTTCGATGTCGCGCGCGACGGGAGCTGCCGATGCGCCAACCAGCCGAAGCGCCGCGTCGCCATGCCTCCGCGACAACTCGTCGAGTCCATCGCGCACGACGTCGGTTCGCCCGCTGCTCGCCGCGTCCGCCATCGCGAGCAGCCGATCGGTGACCTTTGACATCGCGGACACAACCACGACCGGCGCCGCGTCCGATTCGACGGCGCGGCGCACGATCGAGATCGTCTGCGTGATCGCGGCGGCATCGGCCACCGAGGTCCCGCCGAACTTCATCACCACCTTGCGCATCAGTCTTCCCCGATCAGCCCGGTCGCGAGCATCAGCTCCGCGTTCAGCACCGCTGCACCGGCGGCGCCGCGGATTGTGTTATGTCCGAGCGCGACGAGCTTCACGCCCAGTATCGGACACCGGCGGACGCGGCCGACCGTGATCGTCATCCCGCCATCGCGATCGACGTCGCGTCGCGGCTGTGGACGATCGGGCGCCGCGCTGACGACAATCGGATTCGCCGGCGCGGTCGGCAGATTGAGCGCCTGTGGTTGTCCCTTGAACGACGCCAGCGCACCGCTCACCTCGTCGAGCGACGGACGTGCCTTCAGCGCGATCGAAATGGCCTCCGTGTGTCCGTCGATCACCGGCACGCGGTTGGTGTGCGCGCTCACGGTGACAGCGTGCGGCGTGACACCCGAGTCGCCTATGGTGCCCAGAATCTTGCACGTCTCGCTCTCCATCTTCTCTTCTTCATTCGCGATGAAAGGCACGACGTTGCCGAGAATGTCCATCGAGGAGACACCAGGGTAGCCGGCGCCGGAGACCGCCTGCATCGTGGTGACGAGCACGGACTCGAGGCCGAAGCGCCGGAGCGGGGCCAGCACCATGGCGAGAACAACAGTTGAACAGTTCGGGTTGGTGACGATTGCGCCCCGCCAGCCGCGCGCGCGGCGCTGCCGATCCAGCAGGGCGAGATGATCCGCGTTGATCTCGGGAATCAGCAGTGGCACGTCCGCGTCCATGCGATAGCACCGCGCGTTGCTGACGACGAGATGGCCGGCGGCGGCAAACGCCGGTTCGATGTCTTGTGCGGCGGTCGCGTCGAGCGCGGAAAAGACGAGCCGCGGACCGCGTCCCGGCACGCAGCCGTCGACGCGGGATGCGCGCACTTCTTCCGGCGGCGCGTCGCTCAGCCGCCACGGCGCTGCGTCGGCGTATGCGCGGCCTTCGGACCGTTCGCTCGCAGCCAGCCACGCCGGCCGAAACCACGGATGCCGCGCGAGCTGCCGCACGAACTGCTGACCCACCATCCCGGTGGCGCCAAGTACCCCGACGTCGATTCGCTTTCGTACTCCCTGCATGGTCCACGCCTCCACCGCTCGCCAAAAAAAACCGCCGGCACCTCAAGGGGCCGGCGGTTGGTGGAATTTCGGCTGCGAGCTGATCGTTTCAGATCACGAGCGACACCCCACCACCGGCCTGCGAATTCGCAAGGCCCGCTTTCGAGTCGTGTGGCAGGTCGGGCTTGTCATGGTCTGTGGCAAATCTTAACGCGCCGCGACCGTACGCGTCAACGGTGAATCAGTCGCAGGTTCTGGTGTCCGCCCTCAGCCAGACCTCGTGCGTCTCTCAGGCTTCTTCTTTTCCGGACTTGTAGCTGCCGAGCGTCCGCACCCACTGCGTGAACTCGCCGAGATCGGCGAGCGCGCGGCCGCACGCCAGCGAATCGCGCGCGACCTCCACGTCGGCGTAGAACATGTACTCCCACGGGCGGCCCCGAATCGGCCTGGATTCCAGTTTCGTCAGATTGATGTCGCGCAGCGCGAAGCCCGCCAGCGCCTTGAACAGCGTCCCCGGCTTGCTCTGCAGCGCGAAGACGATCGACGTCTTGTTCGCGTCCGGCACGTCGCGCCCGCTGCGTGCGATGACGAAGAAGCGCGTGATGTTCCCCTCGAAGTCCTGGATCGATTCCCTGAGCACCTCCAGGTTGAAGACTTCCGCCGCCCGCCTCGATGCCACCGCCGCCGCATCGTCGCGCCCGCTCTCGCGGACCATCTTCGCGGCGCCGGCCGTATCGTACACGGCCACGATCTCGACGCCGGAAAGCTGCTGGAGGAAGTCTTCGCACTGCGCGAGCGCTTGCGGGTGCGAGTAGACCACCTTCACCGCGCCCATCGGCGTGCCCGGGAGCGCCAGGAGACAGTGATCCACGCGCAGCTCCACTTCTCCGACGATCGGCAGCTCGTGCTCGACGAGCAGATCGTAGTTGCGGTGGATGCTGCCGCCGATGGAGTTCTCCATCGGCAGGATGCCGTGGGTGGCCCGCCCTTCCGTCACCGCGGTGAAGACGTCTTCAAAACTGCGGCATGGCAAGACGTCGGCCTTGGGTGCGAACCGGAACGCCGCCGCTTCGCTATACGCGCCCGGCTCACCTTGGAAGGCAATTCGCATGAGTGGCTACTATACACAACGTCCTTCACAGCCCATCTCGGTTGCGCGCCGGGTCTTCATCGGTTGTAACCGGGTCTTCGTTGATTGTCGGCGAGATCGTTAGCCCGCTCATAGACCGGATCGATCGACCGTTTGTGGGCCGGGCCTTAGCAGGCTGCTGAAGAAAAAGGCAGCCCTGCGGGATTTGGTGATTTCTGGATTGGGTAATCTGGTGATTGTGCTTCGGGACGCGCTCCCGCGCGTGCGTCCAGACCCGCCGGAGAGTGTAGGCCGGGTCTTTAGACCCGGCACCATTTGACCCCGGCACCCAGGGCAGGTCGTTCGACCCGGCTGCGTGAACCCCTGGCAACCTCGCTCGAGGCGAGCGCTCCCGGTTACGCCTGGAAGCGGCGCCAGTCGATCCGGTACTTGCGGATCTTGTAGTTGACGATGCGTGGCGTCGCCTGCAGCAGGCGCGCGGCCTTCGCGCGGTTCCCCCGGGCCATTTTCAGCGCGTCCTGGATCAAATCCTTCTCGAACGCGGCCAGCGACGCAGCCAGCGATCGCATCGAAGACGCGTCGGTCGTGTCCGCCATCTGCAGCGTCGGCGGCAGGTGGTGCGCATGCAGCACTTCGCCGTCGCAGACGAGCACCGCGCGCTCCATGACGTTCTGCAGCTCGCGCACGTTCCCCGGCCAGTGATACGCCATCAGCATGTCGATCGCCGGCGTCGAGATGCGGCGGATGTGCTTGCGGTGATCCGACGCGAGCCGTTCGAGGAAGTGATCCGCGAGCAGGAGGACGTCCGTCTTGCGCTCGCGGAGCGGCGGCACGTAGATGGTGAAGACGTTCAGGCGATAGAGCAGATCCTCGCGGAACGTGCCGGCCGCGATCGCGTCCTCGAGATGCTTGTTCGTCGCGGCAATCAAGCGGACGTTCACCTTGACGGGCTCGACGCCGCCGAGGCGCTCGAACTCGCGCTCCTGCAGCACGCGCAGCAGCTTGACCTGCACCGCGGGGTTCACTTCGCCGATCTCGTCGAGGAACAACGTCCCGCCGTCCGCGCGCTCGAAGCGTCCCTGTTTGCGGTTGATTGCGCCGGTGAACGCGCCCTTCTCGTATCCGAACAACTCGGATTCGATCAGCGTGTCGGGGAGCGCCGCGCAGCTGACCTTGATGAAGGGCTTCGACGCGCGCTGCGAATTGTAGTGAATTGCCTGCGCGATCAGCTCCTTGCCCGTGCCGGACTCGCCGCGAATCAGGACGGTCGTATTGGTGCGCGCCACCTGCGTCATCTGCTCGCACACATCGTGCATCAGGCGGCTCGTGCCAAGGATTTGCGAGAAGTCGTAGCGCTCGCGCAGCTCCCCCTGCAGCCGCACGTTCTCCTGAAGCAGCCGTTCGCGGTCCGCTTCGATCAGACGCTGCACCTTGATGGCCTGCGCAATCATCGATGCGACGACACCGAAGAATTTCGCCGTGCGCTCGTAGTTGCGATCCGGCTTGAATCTGAGCTCGAGCGCCAGCACACCGGCGGCTCGCCGGTGCAGCAGCAACGGCACGCAGACGAACGTGCGCTCGTCTTCGTCCTCGTGACGGTCGGCAAGCGCCGGCTCGCGGCTGACGCGCGGTACAACGAGCGGACGTCCGCTCGCGAGGACCTGCAACGCGAGCGCGCCACCAGGAACCCCCGTGTGCCACGCGCGATCGTGCCCGGTGCCGACGGCGGCCGCCACGTGAAGCCGCACTTTCTCGTCTGACGCAAGCGCAACGGCGCTCCGCACCGCATCGTGCGACTTCTCGAGAATCTCGAGAACGCGGTGCAGCGCCGCCTTGAAATTGGTCGCGCTGGAGAGCGCCTGGCTGATCTCGACCAGCGACGTGAGCTTGCGGATTTCTCCAGACTGGCGCACACCGACATCCACGTGACCCGCGCCCGTGCCGACCGTCTTGTCCGTCGCGCTCATCGGTACTGCCATGTTCGTCCCCAAGCAGGCTATCTAGCAAGTAGCGTCAGCTCGCAGCGGTGAGCCGTCAGCATTTGGCATTTGCCCATTCCCTATCCCGTATTCCGCATTCCCGCTGCAATGCCGTTGATCGTGACCATCAGCGCGGCGCGCAGCACCGCGATGTCATGCGCGCGCGATTCCTCACCGGAGCCATCGTCTGTGAGGACGGAGCGCAGTGCCGTGAGACGTCGCAACAGATCGACCTGGACGAGATTGATGGGATCGACGTACGGATTGCGCACGTCAATCGAACGCCGGAGCACCAGTGCGTCGGCGAGCAACCGATCGTGGCCGGTGATGGCAAGCACCGCCGCCGTCGCCCGCTGGAGGCGCACCCGCAGCGACGACGCGAGCGGCTGAAGGTCGTCCGGAACGAGGTGGCGGTCGTAGTGGGCCGCGATGCCCTCGTCGGCCTTCGCGAGCGCCATCTGCAGCAGATCGACCATGGATCGGAAGAACGGCCAGTCGCGATACATCTCGCGATACGCGCCACGCTCCTCCTCACTCGACGGCAGCATGACCTCGGCACCAAGCCACGACGCGAGGAGCAGCCGCGTCTGCGTCCAGGCAAACTGCCATGGAATCGCGCGGAGCGCCGACAGACCGCCCCCAGGACGCCGTGCAGGGCGACTGCCGATGTGCAGCGCATCGAGCTCAGCTTCGGGCGTCGCGGCACGGAAGTAGGAGGGAAAGCGCGGATCGTCATGCACGACCTGGCGGAACGCGGCATGGGCCGACGCCGCGAGGCGGTCCATCACGCTTCTCCAGCGCGGATCGATCGCCCGCGGCTTCGCGAGCGCCGCGTTCAGCGTCGCCGTCGTGTAAACCTCGAGCGTCCGCACGGCGATGCCCGGCAGGCCGAACTTCGCCTGGATCATTTCTCCCTGCTCGGTGACCCGCAGGGTGCCGTCCACGGACCCGGGCGGCTGCGACTGGATCGCCAGGTAGGTGGGACCGCCGCCCCGGCCCACGCTTCCTCCCCGGCCGTGAAAGAGCGTGAGGGCAACGCCGTGCGCCGCGCACGCACTGACAATCGATTCCTGTGCGGTGTAAAGCTCCCACGCCGCGGCCACGCGTCCGAGCTCCTTCGCGGAATCGGAGTAGCCGATCATGACTTCCTGGCGATCGCCGGCGCGCCGAACGCGATCGCGATACCACGGGATCAGCAGTAGGACGTCGATGACACCGCCACTCGCGCGGAGATCGCGCGCGGTCTCGAACAACGGCACGACACGAAGGGGCGGAGCGAGGCCCGCCCGGCGCTGCAGCAATTCGACCGCGAGCACGTCAGAGGGCCTGGACGCCATCGTAATGATGTATGCGCCCAGCGATTCGGCCGGCATCGATGCGAGCGCGTCGAACGTCTGCAGGACATCGGACGTGCGAGGGTTGTGAGGAAGGTCTGCCGGAACCCTGGTCACGTCTGCCAGCGCGTTTGTCAGGAACTCGATACGTTCCTCTTCAGACCAGTCCCCGTAACCCGGCCGTCCCATCCGGCGTGCGATGAGCTCGATCGCCTCGGTGTGACGTTCCGCTTCCTGACGCACGTCGAGCCGCACGAGCGTGAGGCCAAACGCCGAGAGCCGCCGCAGCACATCGGCAAGACGGCCGTTCGCAATGAGGCCATTGCCTGTCGCGTTGAGCGAGTCGAAGCAGAGACGCAGCGGCTCGGCGAGCTGCGCGGCGGTCGAATAGATCTCCTCGCCGCGCAAGCCGGCACGCTTCGCGCGCAGCGACAATTGATCCTCGACGTGCCGTCGCGTCTGCTCGACGCCGCGCTGCACGTCGCGCAGTAACGCCCGATAGGGCTCGTGCGCGCCCCCCACACGCGCGAGCAACACGTCGCTCGCGTCGTTCATCGAGAGCTCCTCGCGGAGCCGTTCGATCTCCCGCGCGTAGAGCGACAGCGCCGTCCAGCGGGACGCGAGGCAGGCGCGCCGCGTCACCTCCGCGGTGACGGCGGGGTTGCCGTCGCGGTCGCCGCCGATCCAGGAGCCGAACCTGATGGGCGCTGCCTCGATCGGAAGCCCGCGTCCCGTGGCGCCGCGGAGTGCGCGGTCGAGCGATCGCAGGTACTCCGGGACCGCGTTCCAGAGAGTCTGATCGAAGATCGCCAGCGCCGATCGGACTTCGTCGAGCGGCGACGGCCGTCCGCGGCGGATCTCCTCGGTCTCCCACGCCGCGGTGATCTCGCGCCGCAGCGTCTCGATCAGCGTCTCGCGCTCGAGCGGCGTCGCGTCGAGGCGATCGAGACCGGCGAGCGCGTCGGCCACGGCGTTGTACTTGATCTGGAGCGTCCGGCGCATGATCTCGGTGGGGTGCGCCGTGATCACGAGCTCGATGCGAAGGCTGCAGACGGCCGAGTGGAGCGCGGCGGCGGGCACTCCGGCCGTAATGAGGCGCGGCAGCGCTTCCTCGATCGATGCGGGCTGCGCATGCGCGTGCGGGTTGCGCTGATACGCGCGCCGGCGGCGCACCCGATGATGCTGCTCCGCAACGTTCGCGAGATTGAGAAAGTGCGCGAACGCCCGGGCAATCGGCAGCGCCGCGTCCACCGGCATGTCGGCCAGCTCACCCGCGAGTTGGTCGAACGCGCGGCGCGACGCCTCGGCGTCGCCGCGCCTGGCGCGCTTGGCCAGGCCGCGCACCCGCTCGACGCGCTCGAACAGCGCATCTCCTTCCTGGCGCCGGAGCGTCTCGCCCAGCAGCGTCCCGAGCAGCCGCACATCGTCGCGCAGCGGCTTGTGGGGATCTTCAAACAACATTGGAGTAGCCGCTTCTTCCACCTGAAGGTGGAAGCCACGAGTTTCTTGCGATGCGAATCGTGTGGCTTCCGCCTTTAGGCGGAAGTACCAACGCTATAATCCGGACGACGTGACCGACACACAGCCTCACAATGCGATCGTCGCCGCCGAAGGGCACCTGATCGATTCCCAGCTGCTGAACGCGATCTTCGACACGGTGATCGAACGCGGCGGCGCGTTCGAAGTGCTGCATTTCGAGATCGGGCGCACCAACCAGGATTTCTCGCGCCTCACGCTGAAGGTTTCGACCCCGAGCGCACCGGCACTCGCAACCCTGCTCGAGACGCTGATCCCGCTCGGCTGTCACGTTGCCGAGGAGCACGACGCCTTGATCCGCGTGGCCGATCGCGACGGCTGCGTCCCTGACGACTTCTATTCGACGACCAACCAGCGGACGCAGGTGCGCATCAACGGGCGCTGGGTCGATGTCGCGCGCCAGCGCATGGACGCCGTGATCGTCCTCAAGGGCGGCGCCGTCGAGTGCCGGAAGCTGCGCGACGTGCGTTCCGGCGATCGGATCGTGTGCGGGCTCGAAGGGCTCCGCGTCACGCCCGAGTTCCGCGATCGCGATCGCGCGGATTTCACGTTCATGGCGAACGACGTGTCGTCGGAACGGCGCGTCGAAGTGAGCGTCGCGAGAATCGCGCGGATGATGCGCGATACGAAGGCGCGCGGACGCCGGCTCGCGTTCGTCGTCGGACCTGTGGTCGTGCACACGGGTGGCGCGACCTATTTCACGCAGCTGATTCGAAGTGGATACGTCGACGTGCTCCTCGCCGGCAATGCGCTCGCCGTGCACGATGCGGAGCTGGCGCTCTTCGGCACCTCGCTCGGGGTGGACCTCGAGGCCGGAACGCCCGTGTCCGGCGGTCATCGCCACCACATGCGCGCGATCAACGCCATCAATCGTGCCGGGGGCATCAGGTCCGCCGTGGAGCAGGGCGTGCTGAAGAGCGGCGTGATGGTGGAATGCGTCCGCGCCGGAGTCGACTACATCCTCGCCGGCAGCATTCGCGACGACGGTCCCATTAGCGACACGATCAGCGACATCGTCGACGCGCAGGATCGCTACACGGCGGCCCTGGCCGATGTGGGCATGGTGATCGTGTTGTCGACGATGCTTCATGGAATCGGCGTCGGCAACATGCTGCCCGCATGGGTGCCGGTGATTTGTGTCGATATCAACCCAGCCGTCGTGACGAAACTTGCTGATCGCGGATCGTCGCAGACGATCGGGCTCGTCACCGACGTCGGGCTGTTTCTGCATCAACTGGCGATGCAGTTGACAACGTCGTAGTCGCCAGCTACCAGCTACCAGTTGCCAGTTGCTGGTTGCTGGTTGCTGGTTACCGGTTACCGGTTACCGGTTACTGGTTACTGGTTACCGGTTACTGGTTACCGGTTACTGGTTACCGGTTACTGGTTACCGGTTACTGTAACGGCGCCGGCAGATCCGAATCTCCCATCAGGAACGCGTCGACTCCGCGCGCGCAGCTGCGGCCTTCGGCGATCGCCCACACGATGAGCGATTGGCCGCGCTGCATGTCGCCTGCGGTGAACACCCCGGCGACGCTCGTCATCCACTTCTCGTCGCGCCACACGGTGCCGCGCTGCGTCATGCGCACGCCGAGCTGATCGAGCATGCCGCCGCGCTCGGGCCCGGTGAACCCCAGCGCGAGCAGCACGAGCTCCGCCGGCAGCTCGAACTCCGAGCCGGGCACGGGCTTGAACGTCGCCCGGCCCGACACAACGGCGGGCTCCACGCGTGTGGCGTGCAGCGTCGCGACGCGACCGTCCACGTCACCGCTGAATCGCTCGGTCGAGACCGAGTAGAGACGCTCCCCGCCTTCTTCGTGCGCGCTCGACACGCGGAAGATGTTGGGCCACGTCGGCCACGGATTGTCGGCCGCGCGCTGCTCCGGTGGCTGTGGGAGCAGCTCCAGCTGCCGGATGCTTCGCGCGCCCTGACGGATCGCCGTTCCGAGGCAATCGGCGCCGGTGTCTCCGCCGCCGATGATGACGACGTGCTTCCCCCCGGCGGAGATGAATTGCGAGTCCGGCAGATCGTCCCCTTCGCAGCGGCGGTTCTGCGCGGTGAGATACTCCATCGCGAAGTGCACGCCGTTCAGCTCGCGCCCCGGCACCGGCAGATCGCGGGGCTGCGTGGACCCTCCCGCAAGCACGATCGCGTCGAACTCCGCAAGCAGATCCTCTGCGGAGACGTCAATGCCGACGTGACATCCGGTTTGAAATTCGATGCCTTCCTCACGCATCAAATCGAGCCGGCGCTCGAGCAGCCGTTTCTCGAGCTTGAACTCGGGAATGCCGTAGCGAAGCAACCCGCCAACGCGATCCGCACGCTCGAGCACTGTCACGAAGTGACCCGCGCGATTCAACTGATCTGCCGCCGCGAGACCTGAGGGGCCAGAGCCAATCACGACGACGTGCTTCCCGGTGCGCCGCACGGGAGGACGCGCGATGACCCACCCTTCTGAAAATGCGCGATCGATGATCGCGACCTCGGTGGACTTGATGGTCACGGGCGAGTCGTTGAGGCCGAGCACGCAGGATCCCTCGCAGGGCGCCGGACACAAGCGGCCGGTCAACTCGGGAAAGTTGTTCGTCGCGTGAAGGCGCTCAATAGCGGTCTGCCAACGATCGCGATAGACGAGATCGTTCCAGGCCGGAATCAAGTTGCCGAGCGGGCAGCCCTGGTGACAGAACGGGATGCCGCAATCCATGCAGCGCGCCGCCTGATCCTTGATCGCCTGCCGTTCGTACGGCAGATACACTTCGCGCCAGTCCCGAATGCGTTCGGGAATCGGACGTGACGGCTGCTTCTGCCGCTGAATTTCGAGAAACCCGGTGACCTTACCCATTGGCCACCTCGGCGAACGTGGCTGTCGTGGCCACCTTCGGCTGCGTGGCGGAGCGCGCGAGCAGCGCACGCTTGTAATCGCGCGGCATGATCTTCACGAAGGCGTCAATCGTGCGCGCCCAGTTCGCGAGAAGCCGCGCCGCCACCGTGCTGCCGGTGTACTCCGCGTGCCGCTCGAGCAACTCGCGCACGACAGGCTCGTCTTCGCCGGCGTCGAGCGGTTCGAGATCGATGAGCTCCTCGTTGCAGCGACGCTTGAAGTCCCTTTCGGAGTCGAGCACGTAAGCGATGCCGCCGCTCATGCCGGCGGCGAAATTGCGTCCCGTGCGGCCGATGACGACGACGCGGCCGCCAGTCATGTACTCACAGCCATGATCGCCGACGCCTTCCACAACGGCGATCGCACCGCTGTTGCGGACGGCAAATCGTTCACCGGCGATGCCGCGAATATAGGCTTCACCGCTCGTCGCGCCGTACAGCACCACGTTTCCGATGATCACGTTCTGCTCGGGGAGGAACGTCGCGCGGCGCGGTGGATAGGCGATGATCCGTCCACCCGACAGGCCTTTGCCGACGTAGTCGTTGGCGTCTCCCTCGAGCGCCAGCGTGATCCCATGTGGCAGGAACGCGCCGAAGCTCTGGCCCGCCGATCCGACGCAATTGACCCGGATGGTCTCGTCCGGCAGGCCTTCGCCTCCCCACCGGCGCGTGACCTCCGATCCGAGCATGGTCCCCACCGTCCGATCCGTGTTGCGGACCACGCGATCGACAACGATGGGCCGACGGTGAACGAGAGCTTCGCGGCACGCCTCGATCAAGTCGACATCGAGCACACGCGCGATCCCATGATCCTGCGCCTGCACCTTGCGCCTCGGGGAATCCTCGGGAAGCACGGGTGCGTGCAGGATCGATGAGAAGTCGAGGCCGCGTGCTTTCCAGTGGTCGATCGCCGGACGGACATCGAGGCGATCGACGCGCCCGATCATCTCCTCCAGCGTTCGGAAGCCGAGCGCCGCCATGTGCTCGCGCACTTCCTCCGCAATGAAGCGGAAGAAGTTGACGACGAATTCCGGGTCCCCCGTGAACCGCTTGCGCAGCTCGGGATCCTGCGTGGCGATACCGACCGGGCACGTGTTCAGGTGGCACACGCGCATCATCACGCAGCCCGACACGACCAGCGGCGCCGTCGCAAAGCCGAACTCCTCAGCCCCAAGCAGCGCTGCGATGACGACGTCGCGGCCGGTTTTCAACTGCCCATCGACCTGCACGGTGATGCGTCCGCGCAGCCCGTTGAGCCGGAGAACCTGCTGCGTCTCCGCGAGGCCAAGCTCCCACGGCACGCCTGCGTGCTTGATGCTCGTCTGCGGCGCGGCGCCCGTGCCGCCGTCGTGGCCGGAGATGAGCACGACATCCGCGTGCGCCTTGGCGACACCGGCGGCGATGGTGCCGACGCCGGCAATGGCGACGAGCTTCACGGAGATGCGCGCCTGCGGATTGGAATTCTTCAGGTCGAAGATCAATTGCGCGAGATCCTCGATCGAGTAGATGTCGTGGTGCGGGGGCGGCGAAATGAGTCCGACGCCTGGCGTCGCGTGCCGCACTTTCGCAATCCATGGATAGACCTTGGATCCGGGAAGCTGGCCGCCTTCACCCGGCTTGGCGCCCTGCGCCATCTTGATCTGCAGTTCGTCCGCGTTGACGAGGTATTCGCTCGTCACGCCGAAGCGCCCCGATGCGACCTGCTTGATGGCGCTGCGCCGCCAGTCGCCATTCGGGTCGCGGCGGAAGCGCGATGGATCCTCACCCCCTTCGCCCGTGTTCGACTTCGCGCCAAGGCGATTCATGGCAATCGCGAGCGTCGTGTGCGCTTCCTCGCTGATCGATCCGTACGACATCGCGCCGGTCGCGAAGCGTTTTACGATCTGCTCGACAGGTTCCACTTCATCGATAGGCACGGGCGCGGCGCCAGGCCGCAGCTCGAGCAGGCCACGCAGCGTCGCGAGCCGCCGCGACTGATCGTCGACGAGGCGCGTGTAGTCCTTGAAGACGCTGAATTGGCCGCTTCGCGTCGCATGCTGCAGCTTGAAGACCGTCTCCGGCGTGAACAAATGGTGTTCGCCGTCCCGCCGCCATTGGTATTCACCGCCAGCGGCCAGCTCAGACGTCCCGCGCGGATGATGACGATAGCCGCGCTGGTGACGCTCGAGCGCTTCGCGCGCGATGCCTTCCAGGCCGATTCCGCCGATACGCGACGATGTGCCGGCGAAGTAGCGATCCACGAGCGTACGCTCGAGGCCAATCGCTTCGAAGATCTGCGCGCCGCAATAACTCTGCAGCGTGGAGATCCCCATCTTCGACATCACCTTGAGAATTCCCTTGTTCAGCGCATGAATGTAATGGCTGACGGCTTGAGCGTGCGTCACACCCGCGAGCTGCCCCTGGTAGATCATGTCGTCGAGCGACTCGAACGCGAGGTACGGATTGACGACGCCGGCGCCGTAGCCGAGCAGCAGCGCGCAGTGGTGCACTTCGCGCGCGTCGCCTGATTCCACGACCAGCCCGCAGCGTGTGCGCGTGCCCTTGCGCACGAGGTGATGGTGCACCGCGGCGGTCGCCAGGAGGCTGGGGATCGGCGCACGGTCGCGATCCGCCGGCCGATCGGAGAGGATGACGATGCTGTAGCCCGCGGCAACCGCGTCGCTCGCGCGCTGCTTCAGCTCCTCCAGCGCACGCTCAAGGCCCGCTCCGCCTTTCGATGGATCGAACACCATCGAGAGCGTCGTCGAACGGAACGCGGGCTCGTAGACGTGACGGAGACGCGCGAGCTGATCGTTGTCGATGACCGGATACTTGATCTTGATCTGGCGGCAGGATTCCGGCCGCGGATCCAACAGGTTGCCCTCGGGTCCTACGGTCGACTCCATGGTCGTCACGAGCTGCTCGCGGATCGCGTCGAGCGGCGGATTCGTGACCTGCGCGAATGCCTGCTTGAAGTAGTCGTAGAGCAGGCGCGACCGGCCGGATAACACCGCGAGCGCGGAATCGGAACCCATCGACCCGATCGGCTCCTCGCCCGTCGTCGCCATCGGCGCGAGCAGCACGCGGAGATCTTCGTCCGTGTAGCCAAACATCTGCTGCCGGAGCAGCACCGCTTCCGCGCTCGGCCGTGGCAGATAAGGCGGCGCCGGCAGATCGTTGATGTCGACGAGATTTCCGGCAAGCCACCGGCCGTACGGATGAGCGGCGGCAAGCTCCCGTTTGATTTCATCGTCGGACACGATGCGTCCCTGGGCGGTGTCGACCAGGAAGATGCGGCCGGGATGGAGGCGCTCCTTGAGGAGAATCTCTTCGGGCGCAAGGTCGAGCACGCCCACTTCCGAGGCCATCACGACCAGGCCGTCATGCGTGACGCAGTAGCGGGACGGGCGCAGGCCGTTGCGGTCGAGCACTGCGCCGATCACGGTTCCATCCGTGAACGCGATGCAGGCGGGACCATCCCATGGTTCCATCAACGCCGAGTGGTACTCGTAGAACTCCTTGAGCTCCTGGCTCATGCCGTCGTGCTCGGACCAGGGCTCGGGGATCATCATGAGGATCGCGTGCGGCAGCGATCGCCCCGCCATGACGAGCAGTTCGAGCACGTTGTCGAACGTCGCCGTGTCGCTTCCGCCCTCGCGGACGATCGGCAGGAGCTTGCGCAGATCGTCTCCGAACAGCGGCGATCGCAGCAGCCCCTCGCGCGCCTTCATCCAGTTGATGTTGCCGCGCAGAGTGTTGATCTCGCCGTTGTGGGCGATCAGGCGGTACGGGTGTGCGAGCGGCCAGGAAGGAAATGTATTGGTGCTGAAACGCTGGTGGACGAGCGCCAGCGCGGATTCCATGTCCTCATCGAGCAGGTCGGGAAATGTCGGCGCAATCTGATCCGCCGTGAGCATCCCCTTATAGATGAGCGTTCGCGACGAGAGACTGGCGATGTAGAACCGCTGTCGCTCGGGCGAGGGCAGTTGATCCACCGCGTGTTCGATGCGCTTGCGGATGACGTACAACTTCCGCTCGAAGGCGAGGGGATCCGTGGCGAGCGCGGCTTCGGTCGCGGGGCCGGCGCTAATGAAGACCTGCTCCATGACAGGACTGGCCGCGACCGCGGATGCGCCGAGATGGCTGTAGTCGACCGGCACCTCGCGCCAGCCGAGCACCACCTGCGCCTCTTCAGCGACGATGTGCGCGAACGCCGCGCGCGCGGCATCACGCGTCGGGGCATGGGTCGGTAAAAATACGAGCCCCGCCGCGTATCGCCCGGGTTCGGGCAGCTCGATATCGAGCGGCGCAGTCACCTTGCGGAGAAACGTGTCCGGCGTCTGGATCAGGATGCCAGCGCCATCACCCGTGTTCGCCTCGCACCCGCATGCACCGCGATGCTGCAGATTAATCAGCACCTGCAGTCCGCGAGCGATCACGGAATGCGATCGGCATCCGGCGATGTCGACGACGAATCCGACGCCGCACGAGTCGTGCTCGTTGGCGGGATCATAAAATCCGCAGGCCTGGGGAGGATCGATTTCGCGCATAGCGTCCCTGTCTCTGCGTTTATCGCAGACCGGGGACGCTGGTACCAAATAGAATGATCACATCGGAGTCATACCGTGATCAGATGGGTGGGGCGCCGTTCGGCAGACTTTCCGATATCTCTAGAGATCTCGCTCGCCGGTGCGGATGCGGTAGGACTGCTCGACGGGAATCACGAAGACGCGTCCGTCCCCAATCTCCCCCGTACGGGCCGCTTCCACGATCGCGCGGATCGCCTCGTCCACGATGCTGTCGGCTACTACCACCTCGATCTCCATTTTCGGCAGCAAACTGACGTTGTATTCCTTGCCGCGGTAGATGGCCGTGTGCCCCTTCTGCTTGCCATGGCCGCGCACCTCGGTCACGGTCATGCCCGAGAGATTCAGCTTCGCGAGCGCGTCCTTCACCTCGTCCACCTTATTGGGCCGGATGATGGCTTTCAGCAGCTTCATCAGTGTCCTCCAGCGTGCGTTGCAGGGCGGAGGCGAGCGCCTCCTGCTCCACATCGGAGAGTTTCGCGCCCCCCTTCGTGATGTGGAACACATCGATCGCTTTCGCGCCTTCGGTCGCGATGAGCACGAGGTCGATCTCGCAGCCGCACAGGGAGATCGCAGTGCCGATGCGGTGCAGCAGGCCGAGCTGGTCGGCGGCCACGATCTCGACGATCGTGTAGCGCTTCGACGACGAGTTGTCGCAGTACACGACCGGCGTCACCTCGCTGGCGCGCCGCCGCACCAGACCGAGCTGACGCCGGCGCAGCCGCTCCTCGACATCCGCTCGGCCGGCGACCACGTCCTCCATGGCGTGCAGTATTGCGTCTCTCGCGTCCGGGTTCAACGCGAGAAACCGTTCGCCGTCGGCGAACTGAAATACGTCGAGCACGAGGCCATTCGGATTCGTCATCGCGTGGCCGCGAAGGATGTCCATGCCGAACGACGACAGGACGCCGCAGATGTTGGCAAAGAGCATCGGCTTGTCGAGCGTCACCACGGTGAGCTCCCAGGCGGTCTCCGCCTGATCGAGACGGAGGTGCACTTCGTCGTGGCGGATGTTCCGCGCAAGGCGCACGTGCTGATAGACGGCCGGCCGGGACACGAGCTGGAGGTAACGGCGCGGCAGCCCCTCGAGAAACGACGTGACTTCCGCCGCGCTCAGGTCAGTGGGCCGGCGCCTGACGCAGTCGGTGACCGCCGCCTGCGTGCGCTCGATCAGATCATCGCCGTAGCCGTGCGTCAGGTGATTGTAGGTGTCGACGTACAGCCGCCAGAGGAGCTCCTCCTTCCAGCGCGTGAGCGTGGCCGGGCTCACCGCCTGGACATCGGCGATCGTCATGAGGCACAGCATCTTCAGCCGATCCTCGACGCCGACCGAGGCGGCGAAGTCCCTGACGATTTCCGGATCCTCGGTGTCGCGTCGAAAAGCCACCTGCGACATGCGGAGGTGGTCGCGGATCAGGAACAGGACGGTCTCGCGCTGGGTCTCGGGCAAGCGCAGCTGATCGAGAAACCGCTCGGCGATCCGGACGCTCTCGGACGCGTGATCTTCTTCCTGCCACTTGCCGACGTCGTGCAGGAGCAGCGCGAGCACCAGCAGCTCCGGGGAGGCGAGATCGCGGAGCAGCGACGCGAATCGCTGCCGCTCCGGAGCCGCGTCCGCAAGCCGCTCCAGATTCCGAATCGTCAGCAGCGTGTGCTCATCGACGGTGTACTTGTGGTAGAAGTCGCGCACGACGCGACAGGTGATCGGCTGGAAGGGCGGAATCATCCGCCCGAGCACCGTGCAGTCGTGCATCTCTGACAAGCGCGCGTAGAGGCCTGGTCGCGGCGTGAGGAAGTGCAGCAGCGCCGCGCGGTGCTCGGCAGTTGGAAAAAAATCCTCGAACTGGAACCGGTCCGCGTGGTGGCGCATCAAGGCGAGCGCCTCATCCGACACTGACGTGGCGGTGTCCAGCGCCGATTGAAACACCGCAAGCCACGTCGCGGGCTGGATCGCCGCCTTGCGATCGTCGATGAACCGGATGCCGTCACGCGTACGCCCCGCATTGATCGCGACGGGCACAGGCGCGCCGCGGCGGGTCCGATCGAGCAGCCGGCTGACGCCGCGCGCGTGGCGGAAGTAATCCGCCATCAGCGCTTCGACTTTATGCCGGGAGGATCGGCCCGGATACCCCAATGCGTCGGCGAGCTGGTCCTGCATCTCGTGTGTCAGCACGTTGTGGTTGCGCCGATGCGCCAGGTGCAGCATCGCCCGGAGTCGGAGGAGGAAATCTTCCGCCTCCGCCAGGCACGCGGCGTCCTCGGACCGCCGAAGCAACGCCGGATCCGTGATGGCGGCGATCGTTCGGATGGCCGAAACGTCGCGCAAACCGCCGGGCGCTTCCTTTACGTCCGGTTCGAGCTGGTACAGCGTGCCGTTGAAGCCGGCGTGGCGCGCGTCGATCAGATCGGTGAGCGCGCCGAGCACGTGCGCGTGCGTCTCGGGCACGTGGAATGCTTCGCGGCAGCGATCGAAGAGGGTGCGATCGCCCGTCACCAGGCGCGCGTCCGTGAGCGCAAGCAGGAACTCCGGGTTGTCTACTTCGAGTCGTGTCAGCTCGTCGATCTCACGCACCTGCTGGCCGACGGTCAGGCCGGCGTCCCACAACGGATGCAGAATTGCGCGGAGACATTGCTCTTCGGGATCGCCAATCGGCCCGCCGAACAGGACGAGAATGTCGAGGTCGGAATACGGGCAGAGATGACGCCGTCCGTAACCGCCCAGCGCGATCAACGCCAGCGCGGCTGCGGGTTGCGGCGCTTCGTCGGCAAGCCGATGAAGAGTGCTGTCGATGTGGCCCGTATAGCGCTCGAGCGTCGCAGCTCCGCCCGCTCCGCGCAGGATGTCGTCGCCGACATCCCGCCGGGTCTCTTCCAGTCGCGCGCTAGCCTTTGGTGCTGAACGAATACAGCACTCCGAAACCAATGGACGATTGCGTCTTCTTCAGGCCCGACCCGGTCTTGAACACCGGCGCATCCGAGAAGTCGCGCCGATACTCGATACGCCAGATGAACGAGTCCGAGGGCTTCAACTCGAGTGTACCCGTCGCTTCCTTCAGCGTCTGTGCCGCGCCTGTCGTGAAGCCCGAGGGGTCGTCGTACCACTCGAACCGCGGCGACACCGCAAGCCACTTCCGCGCCTGCAGCTTCGCGTAGCCCGCAACGCCCTGCCAGTGCACGGCGCTTCCGGCGACGGTGTCGTTACCGTAATCATAATTGCCCATCACGCTGAACGACGGAGTCATCGTCCAGGTCACGGTGCTGTCGGAGAGATGACGCCAGTCGTGGTTGTTCGACTCCTGTTCCGGACCGGCCATGTAGTTCTGCACGATCGACAGCGCGGGAACCGGCGTGAACGCGATCTGCGCGCCAAGGGTCTTCCCCGAGTTGTTCTCGACCACGTTGTTCCAGCCGTTGACAATGGTCCCCATGATCGTCGTCTTCCCGTTCAGCGCGTAGCTGACGCGCACACCGGAATGATAGTAGGGGATCGCCAGCGAGAAAAGCAGCGACCGCGAATAGTTCCAGTTGCTTTTCGCTTCGATCACTTCCGCGCCGTGCTGCGTGACGAACTTGCCCACGTCAACCTGCAAGCCCTTCCCGAGCGGCGCGAGATAACTCAGGTAGCCCTCCTCGATGTTCTGGATGAACTCGTTCGTGCCCGGCTCGAACGAATTCACCAGCGTCGAAGCCGGACCGAAGTTGAACTTGACCTTGAAGCCTGTGCGCGAGTCGGCGGACGCCGGCTTCGCGAGCCATACCTGCGCCATGCTGAACGCGAACTGATTGTGCTTCGTATCGAAGTTCCTGTACTGCGCGTCGCCGGAAGGCCTCGTCGAATAGAAATCGTAGTACGCGTCGACGAGCGCGCCGAGCTCAGTGTTGCGAAAGAAGCTCTCCTGGGTCTCCGCGGGTGGCGGAGGATCCGGCGCAGGCGGCGCGGGAGTCGCGGACGCCACCGGGACGGTCGCTTCCTGTGCCTGCACGGGCTGGACGTTGGTCCAGAGCATCGACACCGCACACACCGCAGCAATCGTGAACGACGTAACGTGCTTCATGAGGACTCAACCTTCCTTAGCTCTTGCCGGTGAGAGGTTGCAGGACCGGGTGAGGGATCGTCGCGCCCTTGACGGCGGCTGCAACCGACGTCCCCTCGGGACCAGGCGTCAGAACGAAATCGGGATAGCCGAGCACGCCCATCTCCGGCACGTCGAGGCCGGCGAGTTCCACATCGGCCGTGACACGGTTGCCCATCAGGACGTCGACGAGCTTGAAGAACGCGTAGAAGACCGTGAAGGTAAAGACGATGCACGTCGCGGTGCCAATCGACTGCGCGACGAACTGCCGCGCGTCGCCGTAGAACAAGCCGCGCACCGTTCCCGGCACGCCGTTCCAGCCGTCGCCGTAAGCGCCGTCCGCGAACAGGCCGAGTGCGAGCACTCCCCATGCGCCGTTGAAGCCATGGACCGCCACCGCGCCGACGGGATCGTCGACCTTCAGCGTGCGCTCGACGAAGAGCGCCGCCCACACCACCAGCACGCCGGCGACCAGCCCGATGATCACGGCGGAGATGCTCGTGACGAACGCGCAGGGTGCGGTGATCGCCACGAGACCTGCCAGCATTCCGTTCGCCATCATGCTGGGATCCGGTTTGCCGAAACGCGACCAGACGTACATCATCGCGGACAGCGCGCCGGCGGCGCCTGCGAGCATCGTGTTCACCGCCACGACGCTGATGCGCAGGTCCCCCCCGGCGAGCGTCGATCCCGGATTGAAGCCGAACCAGCCGAACGCCAGGATGAACGTGCCGACGATCGCCATCGGAATGTGATGACCGGGAATCGCGACCGGCTCACCGTCTTTCGTGTACTTGCCGATGCGCGGGCCAATCACCAGAGCGCCGGCGAGCGCCGCGGCGCCGCCCACGAGGTGCACGACGGACGATCCTGCGAAGTCCACATGCCCATGCCCGAGGCCGAAATTTGCGCCGAGCTGCGCCAGCCAGCCGCCGCCCCACACCCAGTTGGCGAACAGTGGATACGCGAACATCGACATGAAGAAGCCGAAGACGACGAACGAGGAGAACTTCCAGCGCTCCGCCATCGCGCCGGTGGGAATCGTCGCGGCGGTGTCCATGAACACCATCTGGAACAGGAACAACGCGTATACGCCCACGTCATAGGCGTCACCGGAGAGGAAGAAGCCTTTCAGACCGAATAACCCGAACGTCTTGCCGAAAAGCGTGACCGTGAACTCGTGGTTGAGCGGCGCGGTGCCGCCGAGCGCGGCCACGGCGCCGACACCGCCCATCTGGATCGCGTAGCCGCAGACCCAATAGCCGAGCATCCCGATCGCATAGACCATGAAGTTCATGCTCATGGTGTGCGCGACGTTCTTTGCGCGCGTGAAGCCGGTCTCCACCATCGCGAAGCCGGCCTGCATGAACATCACGAGGAAACCGCAGAGCAGCGTCCATACGACGTTGATCGCGATCTTGTTGTGCCCGACGCTGTCCATCACCTCGGGCAGCGTGGGGTTCTTGGCGTCTTTCACGGCGACGTCTTTCGCGGTACCGGTGGTCGCGCCCGTCGGATCTCCAGTCACGGCCGCCTGCTGCGCGGCGTGCGCCTCGAGCAGCGGGCGCTGCACGAGCGGCGTCAACGCCATCGCGATAATGAAACCTGCAAGCCCTCTCCAAAACAGACGCGGCAATTTAGTCATGCCCGCCGGGGAGCAAGACGGACGCCCGCACGATCGTCCGTATGCGAATCGACGATTCGCCGCATGAATGCTGGCGCGATTGGCGCTCTGTCGGGCAAAACCGCCGATGCGCTGAATCGACACAAATGTCGATCAACCTCGCGGAAGTCGACATTCGTGTCGAGATGAAAAACTGCCGACTTCAGCCGTCGCGCTGAAACCTGAGAATCCACGAGCTGCAGAGATGAAGTGAGAACCCGCGAGGTTCGCAGCGACAGACACAAATGTCGATCCGCGCGCGAGGCTCGACATTTCTGTCGGGTCGCTGCCGCGCATGGCGCGTCAATCGGCGCTCCCCGCGCCGCTGGAACGCGGAATGCACTCACGTCGCGGAGGCACTAATGCCGGAACAGGAAACGTTGAGGCGCGCGCGGCGCGACAAGCGCCAGGGAAAAGCTGCGAGCACGCAGGCGGGTGAATTCGTTCGCGAAGAGATGCACCACATCCGCGAGGGAAAGCACGGCGCGCAATCCACGAAACAGGCGATCGCGATCGGTCTATCGAAGGCTCGCCGGTCTGGTGTGAAGCTGCCGCGGCCGCCGGCGAGCGCAAAGCGCAGCACGAAGCGGAGCGCGGCGTCCGCAAGCCGCGCCGGACGGCGTGGACGGAAGCAGCCGTCGGCCCGGCGCTCGCGCGCCACGTCGCGCGCGCTCAAACGCGAAGGGCGCAGCGCCGCGTCGCGCAAGGCGCTATCTCGTCAGGCACGGAGCGCTGCGCGTCGGAGATCGGCGACCGCGCGTAGCCAGGCAGCCCGGCGGGCGTCGCGGACGCGACAGCGTCGGCAGCATACGGCGCGTCGACGTCGCGCAAACGCCTAGGACGAGGACGACTCCTACTGCACGATCCCGATACGATAGAGGCGGTCGATCGTACGGATGAAGATGGATCGATCGGCGATCCCGATCGACGCGAGCGTTGCGCCGTCGAGTTGGTTCCGCGCGACCACACGCAGCGTCGCGCCGGGCTCGACGACGGTCGTCACCCCGTCTTCGCTGAGAAAGTAGATGCGGCCGTCGGCGTATACCGGTGAAGCGGAGTAGCTGCCGCCGAGCCGCTGCTGCCAGCGCACCTCGCCGGTCCTGGCGTCGAGGCAGGAGATGATGCCGCCATCGTTGACGAGGTAGAGGTCGTCGCCCACGACGAGCGGTGACGGCGTGAGAGGAGCGGCGCGCCGCATCGTCCACGCGACCTCGGTTTTCGTGATATCTCCCGTGCCCTTGGCCCGTACGGCCAGCAGCGACGGCTGGTTGAAGCCCGTCGCGATATAGACGAGACCGTGCGCGTACACCGGCCGCGGCACGTTGGAGAATCCGTCGGCGTACTCGACGCGCCAGATTTCCTTGCCCGTCGCCGGCTCGTACGCCGTCGCCCGGAACGCGCCGACGCTGATCACCTCGTCGCGATCGTCGACGCGAATCACGAGCGGAGTGGAATACGCTTGATCGAACGGCTGCCGCCGAGGCGCCTTCCATCGGACCTTGCCCGTGTGCGTGTCGAGCGCGGCGACGAATGCCTCGCTGCCTCCATCGCAATTGACGATAAGCAGATCGTGGTAGAGCGCCGGGGAACCGCCGCTGCCGTGCTGAGATTCGTACAGCAGCCGCGCCCGCCACACGATGTCGCCGGCAGCGCTCAGCGCGGCGGTGCCATCCGCGCCGAAGTGCACGTAAACGCGATCGCCGTCGACGATCGGCGTCGGCGACGCGCGGCTGTTCTTGGGATTGAGCGCACCGGGATGATCGACATGAAAGACTTCGACGTTGACAATCTCGCGGCCGGTGCGCTCGTCGAACGCCACCGTTCGCAGCGAAACACCGCGGACGCTCCGCGATCCGGGCGGCGCTTCAACGGCGGTCGTCAGCCAGACGCGCCCGTCGGCGATCACCGGCGAGGACCACCCCGAGCCTGCTACGGGAACTTTCCAGATGATATTACTGGACTCACTCCACTCGACAGGCAGGCCGCGCTCCGCTGACTGTCCTTGCCCGGTCGGGCCGCGGAACTCCGGCCACTGGCCGGCGGCGCCAGAAGCGACGGCGGACAGCGCCAGCAGAGTAGCAACTCGGATCATCGAGAAGAGGATGCGACCTGCTCGCGGCTGTGACGAAGGCGCTCCGCTTCGGCTGCCCGGATCAGCACGCAACCGAAGTTGACGACCCGCTCGGCACGGTCCCGCTGCACGGGAAACAGCCCCGTCACGTCGTAGCCGAGATTCTGAAGTTCGGCGATGCCGTCGAGATAGTCGGGACTGCCGATATAAACCTGCCGCACCGACAGTTCGACCTGCAGCCCCACAACGCGATCGAGCACGCCACGCGCGCCCCGCACCACGTGCATGTCGTAACCCTGCGTGTCTGATTTGAGGAAGAGGCGCTCGCCTTTCGCGGTCACCTCCGGGATCACATCGTCGAGCCGGCGGATGGGTACGAATTCGGTGCGCTCCCATTCCGTCTCGCGCAGGTGCTTGTCGTAGCCCATCAGCCGCAGATTTACTTCGTCGCGCGCGAGAAACGACGTCAAGGTCCGCTCGTGCAGGACGTTGATCTCGCGGCAGCCGCTGGCGTCGCCGCGCGCAAGCTGCGATAACGACCATCGCGGGTCACCCGCGCTGGCCGCAAGCAGGGTTCGATACAACTCCGCCACCGGTTCGAAAGAGACGATCCGTCCCGTGTAGCCGACATGCAGTCGGAGGAATTCGTGGAACTGCCCGATGTTGGCCCCCACGTCGAGCACGCAGTCGACGCGCAGCAGCGAGAGGAGTCAACGGAGGTGCGCGCTCTGATCCCATTTTTGAAGACGCCAGGCGGGCATCACGTGGTACCCGGCGCGCGCACTCCACTGCTCGACTAAGCGCCGAACGCGGGCAGGAACCTTCGCCATGTCGATCGAGCGTGAATCTTACATCTGCTCGTTGCGGGATCGATTGCGCGGTTCGCGTTCGTAGGTCTCTTCCTCGGGAAGCGGCGCATTGCGGTCACGCTCTCCGCGATTGCGCTCTGGAATTGCATCTGGTTTGGAGATTTCGTTCTGGCGCGAGCGCACTCGGTCGCGGTTCCGGGCCGGTTTGGTCTTATTCCTTTTCATGTCTGACCTCATCACTAGAAGGTAAGTGTTGAGAACGAAATCGAGGTGCAAGGGAAACGCCACGTTGCGTGACGCCTGGCGTCGCGTTTGACGCGAAGGCGATGTCAGTTTTGCGTACAGGAATGTCCGAACATTCATGGCTCATGCTCATGGCTCATGGCTGGCTCGAGGTTCCTGTGGTAAGGCCATAAAAGGGCTTAGGCCACAAGGCATGAGTCGTTAGGCCTGCGCCAATCAGTGATAGCATCCGCGCGATGAGCCAAGCCGTTCAGCTTGTATCAGCGCGCCCAACGGCCGTCTCCATTCGCCGAGCTGCCAGCTCGAAGTGTCGCCGCTGTATCTGTAGTTAGCTCCTGCGAGCGGACGCGGATCGCAGGAGATCTTCCCGCCATGCGTCGTCGCTGACCGGCGCCATCTGGTCAACCACCACTGTCCCGAATTGCGTCGCACCGCCCTTTCATCGCGACGCGCGCGGGCGTTTGACGATTCTGAAATCCTGACAGGAGGACGCCATGAGTAAGGTGCTGCACGAAGTGCTCAATGCGAACGAGCGGTATGCCGGCAGCTTCGGGGACAAGGCATCGCTGGCTATGCCACCGGCGCGCCGATTTGCGATTCTCACGTGCATGGACGCGCGGCTCGATCCTGCGAAGTTCGCCGGACTGGCGGAGGGTGATGCGCACGTGATTCGCAATGCGGGGGGCCGCGCGAGCGACGATGCGATTCGGTCGCTCGTGATCTCACACAAGCTGTTGCGGACGCGCGAGTGGTTCGTGATTCATCATACGAACTGCGGCATGGAGTTCTTCACCAACGACGTCATGCGTGATCTGCTCGCGCAGAGCCTCGACACAGCGGAGTTGAGCGACGGCCGCTGGGTTGACGTGGGCGCGGGACCGGGATCACGGGCAGGTGAATTCATTGAATGGCTGACGGTCTCGAACCAGACTCAGAGTGTGATCGACGACGTCACGCGCATTCGGACGCACCCGCTGGTGCCGTCGGCGATCGCTATCTACGGATACGTGTACGACGTTACGACCGGCCGGCTGGTTGAGGTCCCGGAGGCGACGGCGGTCGGGCGCGTTGCGACCCAGTCCGGCCTTGGCGCGACCGTCATTTAGATGGAAAGGAATCGCAGGGTTCGAAGCGTCTAAGGCGCATCGAGCCACCCTTCACGCGAATGCCCCGTCTAAAACCCTGACATCTGGAGGTGCAGAGTTCTACAGGACCACCGACCAGGTGCCGCAGCGCTCGATGATGGTCGTCATGCGCTCGCGCGGCGTCGAACCCTCGTCCCTTATCCCGAGCGCCCGCGCGATCATCTCGGGCCTCGATCCGAACCTGCCGATCACGGCGGTGCAGACGATGGAGTGGGTGGTGAGTGCGTCCATAGGACAACCGCGCCTGCTGTCGGCGGTGTCAGGACTGTTCGGCACGCTCGCCGGACTGCTCGCGATCGTCGGCGTCTACGGCGTGACGTCGTACAACGTACGGCGCCAGCGACGGGAGTACGGCATTCGGCTCGCCCTTGGCGCGGATCCCGGTGCGGTGCGCCTGCTCATCATCCGCCGCGGCGCGGTCGTCGCGGTAACCGGGATCGCGATAGGCGCCGTCTTCGGGCTGCTGTTGATGCGGCTTCTCGCATCGATGCTGAACGACGTGACGCCAACCGATCCATCGGTGTTCCTGGCGAACGCGGGGATGGTCCTGCTCCTCTCGATCGCCGCCTGCTACATCCCTGCACGCGCGGCCGGGCGGATCGACCCCCCGCGTGTGCTGCGGCACGAGTAATCCAGTCCATTCAGGCGGGCCGGAGTGATAGACTCACCCGCCTGTCGTGGAGTCCGGCATGCCACCTCTATAGAACAAACGCGCGAAAACGTGTTTTCCTGACAAGAATGCGTTTGTTCTACTAGATCGGCGGGCCCACGGGTCCCGCCGCTAGCGCGGATGCGCCACGGG
>Ga0066677_10000046_pt1 | contig 36209 bp, 24 predicted proteins | sample GraSoiAngelo_126_FD_62299 | JGI IMG/M metagenome (GOLD analysis project Ga0066677, IMG submission 62299) | Grasslands soil microbial communities from the Angelo Coastal Reserve, California, USA - 14_0927_09_20cm | ecosystem: Environmental > Terrestrial > Soil > Grasslands | place: USA... | reverse complement strand
GCTTGCCGAAGGGCTGCTGCTCGCGGCGGGCGGCGCGCTGCTGGGTGCCGTGTTCGCCGCCTGGGGAAGCCGCGCCGTGGTGGCGCAGCTGACCACGTTCGCAGCGACCGTGCGACTCGATCTCGGGCTCGATTGGCGGGTGCTTGGCTTCATCAGCGGCGTCAGCGCGATCGCGACCATCCTCTTCGCAGTGGCGCCCGCATGGGGTGTGAGCCGCCTGTCGCCGATGGAGGCGCTGAAGGAGCACGGCCGCAGCAGTTCGTTCGAACGCCGCGGCAGCATCCGCCAGGCTACCGTTGTCATACAGGTCGCCTTGTCGCTGACGCTCGTCGTCGCAGCCGGGCTGTTCACCCGGACATTCTTCGCCCTCGCGACGCGCGACGCGGGATTTACCCGCGGCGGCCTGCTGCTGGTGAACGCAAACGTCGACCGGAATCCGGTCGCCGGTCTCGAGAGGAGCGCGCTGTTCGAGCGGCTCGGTGATGCCGCGCGTAGCGTCCCGGGCGTGTCCGCCGCGGTCGTGTCGTTTACGACGCCGATCGCGCGCGCAGGAATGAATACGATGATTGCGGTGCCGCCAGGCTCGGCGCTGTCACAGCGCGAGCGCATGACGTGGGTCAATGTGCTCAGTCCCGGATGGTTCGGCACCTTCGGCGTGCGCCTGTCCGCGGGACGCGACTTCGACAGCCGCGATCGTCCGGGCTCACCCGGTGTCGCCATCGTCAACCGCACGTTCGAACGACGGTTCTTCGGCGGGCGCCCGGCGCTGGGCGCCACGTTCACCACCGTCGGCCCGAGCCCCGGTTCGGGGCATCCTGTGTACGAGGTGGTCGGCGTGGTGGAGGATGCGGTGTACCGCTCGCTGCGCGCGCCGATGGAACCGACCGTGTACTTGCCGCTCCGGCAGTGGGACGGTCCGCCGTCAGTCGCGACCATCGCGGTCGGCGCTGCTGCAGGGTCGTGGTCAGGCGTCGCGAAGGATGTTGCAGCCGCGATCGCGAAAGAAGATCCAACGGCGGTGCTGTCGTTCCGATCGCTCGACGAGCAGATCAACGCGGCACTCACGCAGGAGCGGCTGGTCGCGGCGCTCGCCGCATTCTTCGGCATCCTCGGCCTGGTGCTCTCGGCCGTGGGACTCTACGGCGTCACGGCATATGCCGTCGTCTCGCGCCGCGCGGAGATCGGCATCAGGATGGCTCTGGGCGCGAGCACCGATGGCGTGGTGCGACTGATGCTGCGGCGCATCGCCTGGTTGGTGGGATGGGGAGTCCTGCTGGGCGCATGTCTATCGGCGTGGGCATCGACGTTCGTGCGCACGCTACTCTACGGGCTCGAACCGCGCGACCCGGTGACATTCGCAGGCTCGGCGCTGGTGCTGGCCGCGGTGGCCGCGTTCGCCGCATGGCTTCCCGCGCGACGTGCGGCCAGGATTGATCCAATGACGGTGTTGAGAGATTGGTAGTGACGGTACTCTGCAAATGCCAATGCCAATGCCAAGCCTTTTTGGCATTCAGCATTTAGCATTGACGGTATCACGCGTACATGCCGCGCATTTTCGTGACGGTCGCGACGCGGCTGATCGCGACGAGGTAGGCGGCGGTGCGCAGGTCGGTCTTGTAGCGGATCGACGTGTCGAGCACGTCCTTGAACGCTTCGCACATCTTCGCCTCGAGGCGCTTGTTGACCTCGTCTTCCTCCCAGAAGTAGCCGTGGCGATCCTGGACCCATTCGAAATAGGAAGTGGTGACGCCGCCGGCGTTCGCGAGGATGTCGGGGATCACGAACACGCCGCGCTCGTGCAGGTACTTGTGCGCATCCGGCGTGGTCGGACCGTTGGCCCCCTCCGCCACGATCTTCGCCCTGATGGTCGGCGCGTTCTCCAACGTGATCTGGTTTTCGAGCGCGGCCGGCACGAGCACGTCCACGTCGAGCGCGAACAGCTTCGGGTTGTCGATGGTCTCGCCGCCCGGGAAACCGTCGATGCTCTTGTGCTGCTTCGCGTAATCGAGCATTTTCGTGATGTCGAGTCCCTTGTCGTTGTAGACGCCACCTTTCCAGTCGGTGACCGCGACGATCCTCGCGCCCTGCTTCGAGAGGAGGTCGGCCGACACAGACCCGACGTTGCCGAAGCCCTGGACGGCGACGCGCGCTTCCTTGATTTCCAGGCCGAGATGCTTGGCTGCTTCGCGCGTGACGATCATCACGCCGCGTCCCGTCGCCTCGCGCCGGCCGAGCGAGCCGCCCATTTCGATTGGTTTTCCTGTGACGACGGCGGTGGCGGTGTGGCCGACGTGCATGCTGTAGGTGTCCATGATCCACGCCATGATCTGATCGTTGGTGTTCACGTCAGGCGCCGGCACGTCCTTCTCGGGCCCGATCGCGTCCACGATCTCGGCGATGTAGCGGCGCGTGAGCGCCTCGAGCTCGCGCCGGGACAGGCGATTCGGATCGACGATGATGCCTCCCTTGCCGCCGCCGAAGGGGACGTGCGCGACCGCGCACTTCCACGTCATCCACGCGGCAAGCGCGGTCACTTCATCGAGCGTCACGCCGGGGTGATAACGGATGCCGCCTTTCGCGGGGCCGAGCGTGATGTTGTATTGGACGCGGTAGCCGGTGAAGACCTCGATCTCGCCGTTGTCCATCTGCACGGGAAGCGAGACCGTGATCTGTCGCTTCGGATGCGTGAGGATCTTCCAGACGCCCGGGTCGAGGCCCAATAAACGCGCGGCGCCATCGAATTCCTGGAGCATCGCGTTGAAGATGCTTCCGCCTGTTTCCATGACTCTCCGGGAAAAAGGGCGGCCCCTCCCATCGGCGGCCGCACGGATGAAAACAGACCAAGCTACTTTGTGACGTTCGCCTTAGTCAAGGCGAGGGCATGTGCGCAGCCCGAGGAACGGCACCGGCGTGGATATAATTAGTCACATGAAGACCGCCGCGGAGACGGCCAGGCAGCGTTGGGAACGCGAGGTGCTCGAACCGGCGTTGAAGAAAGCGCCGGAGCGTTCGATCCCGCTCACGACGATTTCAGGGCGGCCGATCGATCGTCTCTACACGAAAGAGGATCTACCGGGATTCGACTATACGCGTGACCTCAACGATCCCGGTCAGTTCCCGTACACCCGCGGCATTCATCCAGCGGGGTACCGCGGCAGGCTCTGGACGATGCGGCAGTTCGCCGGGTTCGGCACCCCGGAGGAAACCAACGGGCGATTCAAGGCGCTGCTGAACGCGGGTGGCGGCGGCCTCAGCGTCGCGTTCGATCTGCCGACGCTGATGGGACGCGATCCGGATCACGAGCTGTCGCTCGGTGAAGTCGGCAAGTGCGGCGTCAGCATCGTGTCGCTCGCCGATATGGAGCGCCTCTTCGACGGCATCGCGCTCGGCGACATTACGACGTCGATGACGATCAACTCGCCCGCGCCGATGATCTTCGCGATGTATCTCGCGGTCGCGGAGAAGCAAGGTGCGGACTGGAAGCAGCTCTCCGGCACCATTCAGAACGACATCCTGAAGGAATTCATCGCGCAGAAGGAGTACATCTATCCGCCGCGCCAGTCGATGCGGCTCATCACCGACGTCTTCGCGTTCTGCTCGAAGGAAGTGCCGAGGTGGAATACGGTGTCGGTGAGCGGTTATCACATCCGTGAGGCCGGCTCGACGTCGCTGCAGGAGCTCGCGTTCACGCTGCGCGACGGCATCGAATACGTGCAATACGCGATCGATGCAGGCCTCGACGTCGACGACTTCGCGCCCCGCATCTCGTTCTTCTTCAACTCGCACAGCGACTTCTTCGAGGAGATCGCCAAGTTCCGGGCCGCCCGTAAGCTGTGGGCTGAGATCATGCGCGATCGCTTCGGCGCGAAGCACGAGCGATCGTGCAAGCTGCGTTTCCATACGCAGACGGCGGGCGTATCGCTCACCGCGCAGCAGCCGTACAACAATGTCGTGCGCACCGCACTCCAGGCGCTGGCGGCGGTCCTCGGCGGCACGCAGTCGCTGCATACGAACTCGCTCGACGAGGCGCTCGCGCTTCCGACGGCGGAAGCAGCGACGCTGGCGCTGCGCACCCAGCAGATCATCGCGCACGAGAGCGGCGTCACGAACACGGTGGATCCGCTCGGCGGCTCGTACTTCGTCGAGCGGCTCACGCTCGACATGGAACGCGGCGCCAGGGAGTACTTCGACATCATCGACCGCATGGGCGGGATGGTCGAGGCGATCGAGCAGGGGTTCCCGCAGAGAGAGATCGCCGAGGCCTCGTACCGCTTCCAGCAGTCGGTCGAGGCGCGCGACAAGATCATCGTCGGCGTGAACGATTTCGTGCAGGAGGACGAGAAGCCGATTCCGATCCTGTACATCGACGACAGTACGGCGAACCGCCAGCTCGCGCGGCTCGAAGCGCTGCGGACAACGCGCGACAACGACAAGGTGCGCTTTGCGCTCGATGCATTGAGGGAAACCGCCCGCGGCAAGGGCAATACCATGTATCCATTGCTCGATGCCGTGCGCGCGTATGCCACCGTCGGCGAAATGTGCGACGCGCTCCGGGACGTTTGGGGGGAATACGAAGAGACGCCGTTGATCTAGCTGCCAGCCGCCAGCCATCAGCCATCAGCCGCCAGCCACCAGCTACCAGCTGGAAGCTAACGCTCGAAGCTTGAAGCTGAAGGCTGGAAGCTGATAGCTGGAAGCTGGAAGCTGGAAGCTGGAAGCTGGAAGCTGGAAGCTGGAAGCTGGAAGCTGAGATGCAGAAGATCCGCGTTGTCATCGCCAAACCCGGACTGGACGGCCACGATCGTGGCGCGAAGGTCATCGCGCGCGCGCTCCGTGATGCCGGAATGGAAGTCATTTACACGGGCCTGCGTCAGACGCCGGAACAGATTGTCGGCGCCGCCCTGCAGGAAGACGCCGACGTGATCGGCCTGTCGATTCTGTCCGGCGCGCACATGCACATCTGCCCGCGCGTGATGGACCTGCTCAAGGAGAAAGCGCTCGACGATGTGCTGGTCGTGATTGGCGGAATCATCCCTGATGTCGATATCCCGAAGCTCCAGGCGATCGGCGTGCGCGGCATCTTCCTGCCTGGAAGCCCCATGCAGGAGATCATCGACTTCATCAACGCCAATGTCCGGCCCCGCGCCGAGGCCATCTAGCGCAGCTCGTACAACCGAACGTCGGCCCGTTCCCACCGTCCCGACGCCTTCAGCCGTACGCCGGCGTTCGCATCCAGAACGTCCAGTACGCCCGTGCAGCGCGCACCATAGAAGCGGCAGTTGACCGTGACGTGCGTGATCCCGACGCGTCGAAGTGTGTCGAAGGACGGCTCCGAGGGGAAATCTGCCAGCTCGTTCTGGACTTCCATATAGGGCACAGGGACGAAGCCGCTGTAGCCGTTGAGCAGACGCGCGCCATGGCTCAATGAAAAGTACATGTAGTCGACGTTGTGATCGAACGGGAATTCCGCGAGCACCGCGTCTGGTGTGACCGCTGCATAAATCGAAGGCGTCCAGCGCCAGTAGTCGATCAGTTTCAGCCCGGGCCGAGTATCGACCAGCGCTGCCGCGACTGCGACCGCGAACATCACGGTCGAGCCAAAGCGTTGTGTGGTCCACCTGAATATTCGCGCGGATCCGAAGGCTGAGAGCAGCACGAGCGCGCTTCCGAAGAAGACACTGAACCGCGGCGGCACGCGCAGGCCGCGGAACGGCAGGACCCACCGGTAGAGGTCGTCGTACGTCAGCCCGTTCGCGCCGAGCGACCAGTCGAACGCCATTGCGCCCGACGTGATGCACGCGATCCTCACTGCGCCAACCGGGGGCACGATCCCGATACCGGCGAGCGCAAGGACCGCGAGGCCGGGAAGCATTTCGCGCTCGAGCCGGTTGTGCTCGCGGCTGATCCACTCGTAAGAAGCCAGCCTGCCGGAGGGGTGCATGTACTCGCTGGCAGTCGCGCTGAAGAAGCCGATCAGCGCGAACGGCCGGTCTCCGCGCGCCCGGCGGCTCAGCATGTACGGCAGTCCAAGCGCCGCGAAGCCGGTCACGATGATCACCGCAGCGCACGCGATGCTCTTCGCCAGTGCGAGATCGGGACGCACCCGCCACGCAATTGCGATGATGATGGCGAACGGCACCAGGAACATCATCAGCATCAGGCCGAGGTACATGCAGGCGAGCCATTGCGCCGTCACGACCAGGGCCAGGGTCGCGCCGCGCCGGACGGTCGGCTTCGCGAGCCAGGAGAGCAGTGTGACGATCGCGAGCGGGATGAAGCATGTGAACTGCAACTCGAGGTGGCTGTAATGCTCCCAATGAAATGGATACAACGCCCCCAGGATGCCGGCGATGAGGGCGGCGCGCGCATCGAGCGTCAGCCGCCACGCGGTATAAAAGAACGCAAGCGCACCGAGCGGGAACGTCGTCAGGAACAACACATTCGAGACGATCAATGGGTCGGCGCCGCCGAGAATGAATGGGGCCGCGACCAGCCCCTCGAGTACCGTCGCATCTGAATAGGTGAGGGTCTCGGCCGCGGGGTAGAAGATTCTGCCGTCGAACAGGTGGCGAGGGTCATGCGCGAGCTGCTCGGCGAATCGACCGAGCCGCCACGCAGAAAAGATTGGATCGCCGTGGTCCGTCACGAATCGCGGATGCAGAAGATGCGGCGTCAACCAGAGGAGCGATCCGGCGACTGCGGCCACCGCGTACAACCACAGGATTCGCGGTCTGGCTGGGGAGACGATGAATCGTGCTCGCCCGTCCTGGAGCGCACTCGTACGGGTCTGGTTGAGCAGTGCGGGCAGCACGCTGGTGCGCGGTGCGATCGCGAAGCGGATCGCGGCAATCGTGACCGCCAGCAGCGCCGGCCGCCATGGGCTGAGCAGGAGGACGCGGACGCCGAGCATGGTGGTCTCGGCGCGTCCGCCGAGCCCGATCACCATCGCGGCGCTGGCGAGCACAATTGCGATGGCGTCCAGGATCGTAATGAGCGACCGGCGGCGGGTCATCCACTCATTCTGGTGGCTTCCGCCTTCAGGCGGAAGGATCGCGATCTCTGCGGAAGAACCGGTTTATCATGTAGGCATGCCCCACAAGCTGCTGCTGGCCGACGACAGCGTCACGATCCAGCGCGTCATCGAGCTCACGTTCGCGGACGAAGACGTGCAGGTCATCGCGGTCGGCAACGGTCAGCAGGCGATCGAACGGGCCGAGCGCGATCGTCCCGACATCGTGCTCGCGGACATCGGCATGCCCGAGCGTGATGGCTACGAGGTTGCGGCGTTCATCAAGGGAAACCCCGCGCTGGCGCACGTGCCCGTCGTGCTGCTCACCGGCGCATTCGAGCCGATCGACGAAACGCGTGCGCGTGCGGTCGGATGCGACGGTGTGCTGGTGAAGCCATTCGAGCCCCAGATGGTCATCAATCGAGTCAAGGAGCTCCTCGCCGGCCGCAGGCCCGCCGGGTTGTGGGGCAGTGCGCCCGCCACCAAGGGGCCCGTCAGACCCGCCGCGGGCGACACCGATCTGCGTCCGGTCGCGACTACGCACGAAACAAACGCGCCCGATCCGCTCGAAGCCTACTTCGATCGACTGGACGCGGCGTTCACGTCCATGGGCACGGCCGAGCCGCCGGCTGCCGCACCGCCTGCGCCTCAGGCCCGACCCCAGGCGCCGGCGCCGCCGCCATCGCCGCGACGCGAGGCGATCCCGCTGTCTGGTACGTCCCCGCAAGCGGCCGCTCCGCCGCCGCCCGCGCGACGCGATGAAGGTCCTGTCGATCTCTCGTCATGGGATCCGCAGCTCGCGGGTGACCCCGTCCGACCCGCCGCTCCGCCACCGGCATCGGTCGCGCCCGAGCCGCCGCGTCCGGCGCCTGCGGCCGGATCGACGCCGCCAGCCGCCGCCGTGTCTGCGCCAATATCCGCCCAGACATCGGCGCCGGCACCTGCCGCGTCACCGTCGCTGGTGGAGGCGTTTGCCGCCCTCCTCAGCGCCGAACAGCAATTGCAGATCTCCCCGTCTGCCGCGCCGGGCCAGCAGGCCACGCCGGCGATTAGCGATCAAGTCGTCGAGGAGATCGCCCAGCGCGTGCTCGCCCGCCTCACGGACCAGACGCGTCCCACCGTGCTCGACGTCGCCGAACGGCTCGTCCGCGAGGAGATCGAGCGCATCAAGCAGCACCGGTGAATCGATTCGGTGGTCGAGTGATTCAGTGATGTGGTGATTGCGGATCGTTTCGCGCCCACGAGTCACCAAATCACCAAATCTGAAAATCGCCAAATCACGATATTCTTTCCCAGATATGCCCTCTGGCCTGGACCTGAACCATCCCGTGCGCGTGCCGGAGAAACCGGCGCTCGAAGGGCTCGAAGCCAAGTGGATGGCGCGCTGGGACGAGTCGGGCGTCTATCGCTTCGATCGCACGCGCCCGCGCACCGCGGTCTATTCGATCGATACGCCACCGCCGACCGTCAGCGGTTCACTGCACGTCGGCCACGTGTTTTCCTATACGCATACCGACGTCATCGCGCGCTTCCAGCGCATGCGCGGCAAGGCCGTCTTCTACCCGATGGGATGGGACGACAACGGCCTTCCCACCGAGCGTCGCGTGCAGAACTACTTCGGCGTCCGCTGCGATCCATCGCTGCCGTACGATCCGAACTTCCAGGCGCCGGACAAACCTGGCAAGCAGCCGATGTCAGTGTCGCGTCCGAATTTCATCGAGCTGTGCGCGCGGTTGACGGCTGAAGACGAGAAGGCGTTCGAGGCGCTGTGGCGCTATCTCGGACTCTCGGTCGACTGGGGCATGACCTATGCGACGATCGATCGCCGCGCGCAGCGGATCTCGCAGCTGTCATTTCTCCGCCTGTTCCACAAGGGCCACGCCTATCAACTCGAAGCGCCAACGTTGTGGGACGTGGACTTCCGCACAGCCGTCGCACAGGCGGAGCTCGAGGATCGCGAGCAGCCCGGCGCATACCACCGCATCAAATTTGCGCGCGACGAGGGGGAGCCGGTCTTCATCGAAACGACCCGGCCCGAGCTGATCCCGGCGTGCGTGGCGCTCGTCGCGCATCCAGACGACGAGCGGTACAGGCCGCTCTTCGGCAAGGACGTCATCACGCCGCTGTTCGGCGTCCGCGTGCCCGTGAAGGCGCACGAGCTCGCCGATCCCGAAAAGGGGTCCGGCATCGCGATGATCTGCACGTTCGGCGACGTCACGGACGTCCTGTGGTGGCGCGCGCTCTCGCTCCCCGTGCGCGCGATCATCCAGCCGAACGGCGCCCTGCGTCCCGTGGCGTGGGGCAGCGAAGGATGGGAAGCGGACAACTCCGCGCGGGCGCAGCAGGCGTACGATCAATTGACGAACCTCTCTGCCGCGAAGGCGCGTGCGAAGGTCGTCGAGCTGCTGCAGCAGAGCGGCGATCTCGTCGGGGAGCCGCGTCCGATCACCCACGCGGTGAAGTTCTACGAGAAAGGGGACCGTCCACTCGAGATCGTCACGAGCCGTCAGTGGTTCGTCAGGACGATGGCGTTTCGAGACGCGCTGCTGCAGCGCGCGCGCGAGCTGCGGTGGCATCCACCTTACATGCAGGCGCGGCTCGAGAACTGGATCAACGGGCTCAATGGCGACTGGTGCATCAGCCGACAGCGGTTCTTCGGTGTGCCGTTTCCAGTCTGGTATCCCATGCTCGAAGACGGGACGCGCGACTACATACACCCGATACTGCCGCGTGAAGATCGCCTGCCGATCGATCCGTCCACCGACATCCCCGACGGCTACCGCGCTGAGCAGCGGGATCAGCCGGGGGGCTTTGGCGGCGACCCCGACGTCATGGACACATGGGCGACCTCGTCGCTGACCCCGCAGATCGCGGGTGGTTGGCTCGAGGATCCCGATCTGTTTGCGCGCGTGTTCCCCATGGACGTTCGTCCCCAGGCGCACGACATCATCCGGACGTGGCTGTTCTCGACCGTGCTGCGGGCGGAGCTCGAGTTCGGCACGCTGCCGTGGACCAACGCGGCGATTTCGGGATGGGTACTCGATCCCGATCGCAAGAAAATGTCGAAATCCAAGGGGAACGTCGTCACCCCGAAGGGCCTGCTCGAGGAGCACGGGTCCGACGGCGTGCGCTATTGGGCCGCGAGCGGCCGGCCGGGAACCGACACCGCCTTCGACACCGGGCAGATGAAGGTCGGGCGGCGCCTCGCGATCAAGCTGCTGAACGCATCGAAGTTCGTGCTCGCGAACGCGGAAGGGAGCGGAGAAGTGGTCGCAGCGGTCGATCGAGGACTGCTGACGATGATTGGACGCCTCGTTCGCGAATCAACCGACGACCTCGAGGATTGCAACTACGCGCGCGTCCTCGAGCGGAGTGAATCGCTCTTCTGGTTTTTCTGCGACAACTATCTCGAGCTCGTGAAATCGCGGCGTTACGGAGATCAGGGGCCGGCCGCCGCGGCGTCCGCAAACGCGGCGCTGCTCGTCGCGCTCTCGGCATTGCTGCGCGTCTTCGCGCCGTTCCTGCCATTCGTCACTGAAGAAGTGTGGTCGTGGTGGCGCCCGGGATCGATCCACGCCGCGTCGTGGCCCGGAGCCGACGAACTGTTCCGCGCGGCGGGTGGCGAGCAGGATGAGGCGGTGCGTGCGCTCGGGCTCGCGGCAGCCGTTCTCGGAGAGATTCGAAAAAAGAAATCGGAGGAGCAGCGGCCGTTGAAGACGCTGGTGACGCGCGCGGTCGTGCGTGTGCCGGCGGCCGATCGTCCGCTCCTGTCGTCGGCCGAAGCTGACCTCCGCGCGTCGGGCCTGATTCAGGATCTCGTCGTTGAAACGGCTGACGCGCTCGAGGTCGTCGTGGAGCTTGCGGGGTCGGAACCGTAACAGCTTGTTGAAAAAGCCGATGTCGATGCCGAATGCTGAATGGTTGCAACTAATTGAAATCCGGCATTCGGGATTTGACATTCAGCATCCAAGCTGCGTTTTCAGCAGCCTCGCCAGGCTGAGGAGCGCGCCGAATGAAGACGATTCCGTTTCAGGCCCTCGACCCGGCGCTCTATCGCGAGACGGTGCGCCGGGCGCTTGCCGAAGATCTCGGATGGGGAGACGTCACGACGGAGGCCACCGTGCCATCGGATCTCAGAGCGCGCGGCGTCATCATCGCGAAGAGCCACTGCGTCATCGCGGGACTCGACGTCGCCGCGGAGACGTTCCGCCAGCTCGATCCCGGCTGCACGTTCAGCGGCCTGAAGCACGACGGTGAGCCGTGTGAGCCGGGCGATGTCGCCGCCGAGCTGACGGGGCACGCCGCGCCAATGCTCACCGCTGAGCGGACGGCATTGAACTTCCTGCAGCGGCTCTCCGGGATCGCGACCGTCACGCGACGCTTCGTCGCGGCCAGCGGCGGCCGCATCACCGTGCTCGACACGCGGAAGACCACACCGACGCTGCGCGCGCTGGAGAAGTACGCCGTGCGCGCGGGGAGCGGCACGAACCATCGTTCCGGCCTCGATGATGGCATCCTGATCAAGGACAACCACGTGCGGCTCGCCGGAGGCGTGCTCGAAGCAGTAAGGCGCATGAAGGCTGCAAAGCCCGAGATGCCGATTGAAGTGGAGGCGCAAAGCCTGGCGCAGGTCGACGAAGCGTTGCAGGCGGAGGCGGACATCATCCTCGTGGACAATCTGTCCGCCGAAGAGATTCGTGAAGCAGTCGGTCGCGCGCGCGGTCGCGCGCAGGTGGAGATCTCCGGCGGCGTCACGATCGAGCGGCTGCCTGAACTCGCCGCGACCGGCGCCGATTATGTCTCGGTCGGCGCGCTGACGCACTCGGCGCCCGCCGCCGATCTGAGCTTCGAGCTGGAACCGCTGCGTTCCTGACGGACATCGAAGGAATCGAAGGTGTCCGAGGAATCGAAGGAGCGTCGAAGGAGCTTCATTGAAAACTAAAGAGAAGATCCTTCGGCCCTCTTCTCTAACTTCGAGCCCTTCGATTGTCAGAGACATCCAAGCAGCGCTCGATGCGACAGCCAACGAGCGGGGGGTGTTCGGCACACGATTTCAGTACCACGATGAAGCAGGCTCCACCAACGATCTCGCCATGCGGGCCGCGGAGCGTGGTGAGCCCGAAGGCACGGTCATCGTGGCCGGCGCGCAGACGGCGGGTCGCGGACGGCTTGGCCGGACATGGTTCTCCCCAGCAGGCGCCGGCTTGTACGTATCCACGATCATCCGTCACGTGACGCTCGCGCCGTGGATCACACTGGCCGGCGGCGTGGCGGTCGCGGAAGGCATCCGCGCCGCAACAGCCCTTCCTGTTGAGATCAAGTGGCCGAACGATGTCGTCACCGTGGGCAGCGCAGGATTCCGCGCGCGGCGCAAGCTCGCCGGGATTCTCGCCGAAGCGGTGAGCGACGGCCAGCAGGTGCAGCACGTCGTGCTCGGGTACGGAATCAACCTGCTCCCCGCGGCGTTCCCGCCGGAGCTAACCGATCGCGCGACGTCGATCGAGTCGGAGCTCGGACGCACGGTCGATGCAGGGCTCGTGCTCGCGCAGACGCTGGTCGCGTTGAACCGCGCGCTTACCGAGATCGAAGCGGGTGGTCCTGCCGCGCTGCTCGTGAGGTGGCTCGCGCTGGCACCATCCGCGAGGGGCGCGCGCATCGAGTGGGATGGTCCGGGTGGCGTCACACTCACGGGTGTGACGGCGGGGCTCGCGCCCGACGGCGCGCTCCTCGCCCGCACGGCAACCGGGATCGATCGTATCCTGTCGGGCGAGATCCGCTGGGTGTAGGAGCTGGGAGCCAGGAGCTAGAGTGAACCGTGTCACGTGCTATCCAGCTCCGAGCTTCTAGCTCGTCGCTTCTTGACCTATGCTGCTCGCGATTGACGTTGGCAACACGAACGTGACGATCGGCGTCTTCGACGGCGATCGCCTGACACACAGCTGGAGGCTTGCGGCGCTTCGCGAGCGGACGGCCGACGAGCTCGGAATTTTCGTCACGCGCCTGTTCGAGCAGACCGGCGTGCGCGTGACCGACCTGCTGGGCATCGTGATCGCGTCGGTCGTGCCGCCGCTGACGCGGCCGATGGAAGAAATGTCCGAGCGTTACTTCCATCGTACGGCGCTCATCGTCGATGCGACGAACGCGGGCATGCCGGTCCGCTACTCGCCCGTCGGCGACGTTGGCGCCGATCGCATCGTCAACGCGGTTGCGGCGCGTGACAAGTACGGAAAGGACGGCGTGCCGCTGATCGTTGTCGACTTCGGGACGGGCACGACGTTCGACATCATTTCGCGCGGAGGGGAGTATCTCGGCGGCGTGATTTGTCCGGGCATCGGGATCTCCGCCGAAGCGCTTTTTCAGCGTGCCGCGCGGCTGCCTCGGGTCGAGGTCCGGAAGCCTTCCACGGTGATTGGACAGAACACCGTAGGCGCGATGCAATCGGGCCTCTTCTTCGGTTATGTCGAGATGGTCGACGGTCTCGTGCGGCGGATCCGGAAGGAGCTCGAGGGAGGGGAGCAGGCGATCGTCATCGCGACCGGCGGCCTTGCCGACGTCCTCTCGGGCGAAAGCCGAGCCATCCAGCACGTGGATGCCAATCTCACGCTCGACGGCCTCCGATTGATCTGGGAACGCCACTCGCGATGAACACGTCGATCGAGCCCGCCGAATACTGCCGACAACTTGAAACGTATCTGTGCCGCAAGAACGAAGGACATCTGATCCGGATCGTCGGGCCCGTGTTCGAACAGGTGTGCGAATGGGCGATGCGAGGCGTGCCGCTGACGATCGCGTACCGCGGGATAGACCAGTACTGCGAACGATACTACGCGAAGGGTTCGCGCCGACGGCCGGTGCGAATCGAATTCTGTGAAGCGGACATCCTCGATTTGTTTGATGAGTGGCGACGGGCAGTCGGTGTAACCACCGTCGCGCCTGCGGGCGATCGGGCGGAGCCGACGCTCTCCGGAACCGATGCGAGCACAGGCCGCCGCGACACATTGCCGGGTCATCTCGAGCGGATCATCACGCGGCTGACCGCGGCGCGCGCGGGCGCGGCCCGCTCGGAGAGATTTCACCGTCTCGTTGATGAAGCCGTGCGTGAGGTCGACCGGATCCGGCCGGAAGCGAAGCACGCGCGCGGCGACGATCGGCGCGCGCTGATCGACCGTCTCGCCGAGCTCGATCGCACACTGGTAGCCGCCGCCGCGGCGGAACTGGGCGACACGCGCACGGCCGCGCTCCGCACGGAGGCGGAAGCGGAGATCGCGCCATTCGCGATTCGGATGCCCGCGGACGCGCGCAGCCGGGCGGTCGACGTCGCGTTCGAACGCCTCGTGCGCGAAGAGATTGGGCTGCCGGTCCTGACATTTGAATAATGGCTTCAGACTTCAGGCTTCGGGCTTCAGGGGGTTCAGGCTCCAGGGTCAAGCTCGAACCCGAGGCCGCGTGGAACCCGAAGCCTGAGGTTTGAAGCCTGAACCTGAAGCCTGAAGCCCGAAGCCCGAGGTCCGAGGTCCGAAGCCTGAAGTCCGAAGCCTATGCTGCACGAAGGCCAGCAGGTCGAGCTGACGATCGAGAAGCCGGCCGCCGGCGGCCGGATGATCGCGCGCCACTTCGGGCAGATCGTGCTCGTGCGCGGCGCGATTCCCGGCGAGCGCGTGCAGGCCTGGATCGAGCGCGTGGACAAGCGTCTCGCCTTCGCCGTCGCGCGCGAGGTGATCGAGCCATCGCCCGACCGGCGTGAGGCGGATGGCGATCCGCTGTGCGGCGGCGCGCTCTACGCGCACATCTGCTATCCGCGGCAGCTGGCGATCAAGGCGGATGTTCTCCGCGACGCCTTCGCGCGCCTGGGGCGGCATCCGATCGACTTTGCAATCGACGTCGCGGGATCGCCGGAGCACGGCTACCGCATGCGGGCACGCCTTCACGTACAAGGCACCCGCACCGGGTTCTATCGCGAAGGCACCCACCAGTTGTGCGACGCGGCGCTCACCCGCCAGCTCCTGCCCGAGACGATTGCGACCGTTCGGCGGATTGCGGCGTCCATCGATCGCGCGGCCGGCGGTTCCGTCACGTCGCTGGCGATCACCGAGAACATCGCCGGCGCGCAGCGCGCCGCGCACCTCGAACTTGCCTCGGGCGCGGCCATTGCGCCACCGTTGCTGGATCGGATCGTGACCGATACCGGTCTGCTGGGCCTCAGCGCGCGGAATGCCGGAGGTCAGCTGGTCGTGTCCGGCGATGCGGTCGTCATCGATCCGCTCCCGGTGATCACCGGAGGCCGCGCAGTGTCCGGCGATCTCCTGCGTCACGCGGAATCATTCTTCCAGGGAAATCGGTATCTGCTCGGCGATCTCGTGAACGCGGTGGTCGCGGCAGTGCCGCAGAGCGGTGAAGTGCTCGATCTCTACGCGGGGGTCGGATTGTTCGCCGTGTCGCTCGCCGCGGCGGGGTATCTCGAGGTCACGGCCGTCGAAGGCGATCGTGCGAGCGGCGCCGATCTGCGGCGGAACGCGCGGCCGTACGAACCGAAGATTGCGGCCCAGATCGCACGTGTTGAAGATTACCTGGCGTCGCGGCGCGGCCGTCCCGCCGCAACCACGATCGTCGATCCGCCTCGCACCGGGATTTCGAAGGAAGCGCTGGAGGCCGTGATCACGCACAGGACACCGCGAATCGTGTACGTCTCGTGCGATCCCGCGACGCTCGCACGCGACACGCGCCGCCTGCTCGACGCGGGCTACCTCCTGACCTCACTGCGCGCATTCGATCTCTTCCCGAACACGCCGCACGTGGAGAGTCTCGCGATTTTTGAGCGCACGAAGTAAGAGAGAGCGGAGATGACGAAGGTAACGGATCCCGAAACGAAGCAACGAAGACAACGGAGGCGAACGAAGACCCTTCGTTGAGCTTCGGTTTGTTCGTTGCTTCGTTTGGAGGATCCGTTACCTTCGTCCTACTTCGTTGCCCCTCCGCTGCCGCGCAGCTTCGACGAACGCTTCGAATAACCCGTCGAACTCGCCGGTGCGCCAGAAGTTCTCCGGATGCCACTGCACGCCCACACAAAATGTGGACTCGGGGCGCTCGATAGCCTCGACAATGCCGTCGGACGAGACCGCGGACACGACGAACGAAGGGGCTACGCGGGCGACCGCCTGGTGGTGCCGGCTGTTCACCGAGCAGGTGTCGAGCTGACGCGACGGGGTGAGCGCCGAAGCAAGCCGGGTGTCGGGAGTGACCCGCACGTCGTGCGCCTCGGCGTGCTTCGGTTCCTGAATCGAGTGATCGAGCTCTGATTTAATCGCGGACGGAATGTCCTGCACGAGCGTGCCTCCCGCCGCGACGTTCAGCACCTGCACGCCGCGGCAGATCGCGAACAGCGGGACGTCCCGCGCGACCGCCTCGCGCGACAGCGGGATTTCGAACGTGTCGCGATCGCTATCGACAACGGTCGAGGGATGAGGGGTCTCGCCATACAGCCGCGGGTCGACATCCGGCCCGCCGCTCAGCAGCAGGCCATCCACACGGGCGAGGCTCTCCCGCAGATCGTCCCCGGGCTCGAGCACGACCGGCTCTCCGCCCGCATGCTTCACCGACTCGATGTAGTCATCGAGCTTCGAACAGCGGGTGATTCCAATCGTGGGTTTCATCTCAGCTTCCAGCTTCAAGCTTCCAACTTCCAGCCTCCAGTTTCCGGCTCCAGTTGCTGATCATCCATAGGTCGTAGCTGATAGCTGGCAGCTGGCAGCTACATTCTTTCAGGCACAGCACAACCCATCAATCCGAGCGCCTCGGTCATCTGATCTCGGTAGAAGGCCACGGCTGCAGCACGCCACAGACGCACGTCCTTGCGGTCCTCGGCCAGGATGGGAAATCGATGGTAGAAGCCATTGAACTGTTGCGCGAGCGCGAATGCATACTTCGCGACGACCGAGAGCTCGAGTGTACGAACGGCCTGGTCGACGATCTCGTCGAGCCTCGCCGCCTCGAGCACGAGTCCCCACAAGTCGTGCGCGTCGTCCGAGCCGTCGGTGAGCGCATCCTGTGGCGCATCGGCCAGAGCGGTAGTGACCGCGGCCTCGTCGAGCCCTTCGCGATCCTTCAGCTTCGCGAAGATGTTATTCGCGCGCACGGTGGCGTACTGGAGGTAGGGCCCGCTCTCGCCTTCGAAGCTGAGCGCTTCATCGATGTCAAAGGCGATCACCTTGCCACGCGAGAACTTCACCATGAAATATCGCACCGCCGCCGTCGCGATTGCCTCCGCGGTGCGGCGGATGTCGTCGGGCGCGAACTCCGGGTTGCGGCGCGCGACTTCCGTTCCGGCCTTGTCGTTCAGGCGATCGAGCAGGTCGTCCGCCTTCACGCCGAGGCCTTTGCGCCCGGAGACCTCGACGAACGGCTTATCGGCTTCCTCGCTCGTGTCGTATCCCAGCTCGCGTGCGGTTTCATGCGACAGCGCCACCATCTCATACGAATAATGAATCGAGCGCTCCGCCTCCTTGGTGTACCCGAGCACCGCGAGCGCCTGCTTCACCAGCTTCTGCAGGTACGACTGACGCGTGTCGATCACGTTGCAGACCATTGACGCGCGCCCGAACGATGGCGGTTTGGATGATGCCGCACCGTTATCCGATGTCGTGGACCAGAGCGTGCGCGTCGTGCCGCGCTCGAACTCGCGATAGAAAAAATCGCGGCCGAGCAGTCCGAATTTCCAGAGCTGGTAGGCCATGTCCTTGCCGACATAGGTGACGGTGCCGTCGGATCGAACGATCACCTTCTCGCGCGTCTCCTGCAGCTCGGGGTCGTCTGATGGCTCCGCAGCAGCCACGTCGGTGTTGGGGTGCGCGCCTGGTTCCGCCGGCGCTTCCTCAATCCGCATTACCCAGCAGCCCTTCAGCTTTCCCTCCGTCTGCATGTAGACGGCGCCCGTTTTCTTGAGAAAGTCGAACGCGTGCGCCCAGAAATGCAGGCGCAGGATGTCCCCCTCCCACGTCAACAGGTCGTATCCGATGTTCATCCTTGCCATCGTCCGCAAATGACAGCGGACGATGCGATCGGCGATGAAGGCCGCCATGGTCGCGATGTCGTTGCCCCCGTGCTCGAGCGCGTGCAGCGTCGTCACGCGGATCTTCAGCCGTTCCTTGTCCCCGGCATACCACTCGGTGACGCGTGCGTAGAGGTCCCAGCAGTAGTAATCGAAACGCGGCGACTCAGCGAGCTCCCGCACGTCATCGACGGATTTCTGTTCGAGCTCGCGGAATCCGACCACGACGTCGGCGACCTGCACACCGGTGTCGTCAATATAGTTCTGGATTTCGACACGGCGGCCCTGGAAACGCAGCAGCCGGCCGAACGCGTCGCCGAGTGTCGCGTTGCGCAAGTGGCCGATGTGCGCTGCCTTGTTCGGATTGATCGCGGTGTGCTCGACGATGACTTTGCCGTGTCCGTCCGCCTCACGAGAGTGCAGAGCAGCTCCTTGCGCCCGAAGGCGGAAGCCACGGTATTCCTGAGAGGCCCACTCGCGCAGCCACTTGGCGCGATCCAGAAAAAAATTGATGTAACCGTTCGGCGCGGCCTCGATGCGTGCGATGCCATCAATCCGGCCAAGCGCGGCGGCCAGTTCCTGCGCGATGGCGCGCGGCGCCTTGCGCAGCCGGCGCGCCAGGGCGAACGCGATCGGGACGGCGATGTCTCCCAACGCGCGGCGGGGGGGCGTCTCGAGCGCCATGTCGACGATGACGGCATCCTCCGGCGGAATGACGTACAACCGGCCGACGGCCTCGGCCATATGGCTGCGAACGAGGTGGTGAATGGGCAGAATCACTGTTCTTCCGTGATACGATCTTGCAACGGTTCCGACATCACTGCATTCCTGGCGCGCGCGTAATCATGCGGCGTGTTGACGTTCACGAACAATCGGCCATGAGGGTCGTACGCCGCGAGCGCTTCGGCGCTGATCTCGCGCACGCGCACGTCCCTGGCAAGGTCCGAGACGGCGAGCGCGCCACGGGCGATGCGCGCCTCGATGGCGTTCATGCACCTGCGCGTATACAGGGCGCAGAGCGGCTGCGGCCCGCGCGCGGACCGCGGCACGACGGCATCCACTCCGTCCCCGGCGTCTTCCACGATCCTCGCGAGCAGCTCCCGCGTGACGAACGGCAGATCACAGGCGATGACCAGCACGCGCTCGTGGCGCGCGCGCGCGAGTGCGGTGTAGATTCCACCGAGCGCCCCGGCGCCGGGCATCGCGTCTGGTTGGACGGGAATCTGAAGGCCGGCGTACCGCGCGGGATCGTTCGCGATGATTGCGAGATCGTCGGCGACCGCCGCCAGTTCGGCGATCTGACGATCGATGATCCGCGCGCCGCCGATGAGAAGCGCCGCCTTGTCCGCGCCGCCGAGCCGCGTCGCTCGGCCGCCGGCCAGGATCGCCGCCGAGACCCGGTGTCGCACGCTCGACGTTACCATGAGTGAACCCAGAATCGGACGCGTGCTCGTCGCCAGCCTGCACCAGTCCATCGCCGATTTGCTGCCCAACCGTCTCGAATTCTACGAGAACTGGTTGAACGTGTCCGGATTGCGCGAAGGCACGATCGGTCTTGCGCCGCTGTCGGCGGTGCTCAGCTTTCTTCGCGGCGAAGGAGACGCGTACAACGCGATCACCGCGCGCGCGGGCGAGTACGCGGCTGCCTGGACCTACGAGAACGTGCCCGCGTTCGAGCGCCGGTTCGTGCGCGCGTTGCCCCCGGCGCTGCGGGCGCGCGCCGCGCTGCGCACGGCGCGTGCGCTCGTCCGCGCAACCTACCCGGGGTCCCGCGCCATTACCCGCGTCAAGAAGGGCACGGCGTCGATTGATCTTCGCGGCTCGCTCTTCTGTGAAGTGCGGGAGGCGTCCGTTCTGCCGTTGTGCGGATTCTACGCGTCGGCCATCTCGCGCGTGCTGCGGCTGTTCGACGTGCCGGCCGACGCGCACGTGAATCGATGCCGCGCCGCCGCCGGAGGCCAGAAGGGGTGCCTGCTCTCCGTCACGCTGAACGGCCGCGAGCGCGACACCGCGATCGCCGCATGATCGCCGCACCCCTGTTGTTCTGCCTCGGTCTCGCGCAAACGAGTCTGCCGGTTCCGCCCGTGCCGTCGCTCCCCGGTCCGCGCATCCTCGTCGTCCCATTCGAGACGCCGCCGCGCGATGCACGAACATACTGGCTCGGCGAGGCGCTGGCAGTCCTTGTGACCGACGATATAAACGCGCGAGGCCTGGGCGCCATCACCCGGACGGCGCGCGAGCGCGCTTACGACCAATTGCACCTGCCGCCCAATGCGGTGCTGAGCCGCGCGACCGTGATACGCGTCGGACAGATCGTGGGCGCGTCGCAAGTGATCGTGGGAGACGTGCAGGTGGACGGCGACGTCCTCAACGTGCGGCTGCGTCCGATCCGGATTGACATCGGCCATGCCGGTGAAGACGTGACCGAGCGCGGGGAGCTGAAAGACCTGTTCCTGCTGGCTCTGCGGGTCGCACGGAGGGCCGTGCCGGGAGGCGATGCGGGGTCAATCACCGCCACCGCCTCGCCGCCGCTGCAGGCGTTCGAGCAATACATCAAAGGCTTGCTCGCGGAGCAACCGGCCAGCCAGGCGACATTTCTCGAGACGGCGCTGAAGCTCGATCCTGCGTACGATCGCGCGCGCATTGCGCTGTGGGAAGTGCGGACGGCGCAGGGAGACCACGCCGCGGCGCTCGCGGCGGTCAAGCGCGTCGCCGGATCGTCGCCGGCGGCGCGACGTGCGCGATTTCTTGCCGCGATCTCGATGATGGGGCTGAAGCAGTACGACGACGCCTTCACCGTGCTGAAGTCGCTGCAGGACGAGTCTCCCAGCGCCGCGGTCCTGAACAATCTCGGCGTCGTGCAGGTGAGGCGCGGGTCGACGGCGGAGACCGGCAAACCGACGTACTTTTTCACCCAGGCGGCAAAGGCCGAACCGGACGATCCAGACTTCCTGTTCAATCTGGGATACGCGTACGCGCTCGATCGCGATCCGCAGGGAGCGATTTACTGGTTGCGCGAAGCGCTGCGCCGGAATCCCGCCGACGGCGACGCGCATGTGGTGCTCGCCGCGGAGCTCGAAGCGGCGGGGCGCGCCGCAGAAGCCGGACGCGAACGCGAGCTCGCCGCGCAACTCTCGTCGAAGTACGTGGATGCGTCGCGACGTGGGGGGACCGACGCGTTGCCTGCTCGTCTCGAGCGGACACGGGCGGATCTCGAGCCACGCCGCGCACAATCGGTGGACCAGGCGATCGTCAACACGGCGCAGCGCGATCAGCAGGATCTCGCGCAGTTTCACCTGGAGCGCGGGCGGCGGCTGTTTGAACGCGAGCAGGACCCCGAGGCGCTGGTGGAATTGCGTCGTGCCGTGTTCCTCTCGCCGTACGAGGCGCAGGCGCACCTGTTGATCGGGCGGATTCACCTGCGCGGCGGCCGCCCGCGGGAGGCGATCGACGCGCTGAAGATTTCAATCTGGAGCCAGGACACCGCGGCCGCGCGCGTTGCGCTCGCGGAGGCGTATCTTCTTGTGAAAGATGTGACGAGCGCACGCGCTGAAGTGCAGCGCGCGTTGACGCTGGAGCCGGGTTCGGCCCAGGCGAAGCAGTTACAGGAGCGGATCGATAGAGGAGGCCAGTAGGCCATGCGCCGCATCGCCCCGGTCGTCGTCATCATCGTCGCGGCGGCTGCAATCATCGCGCGCGCCGTCCCGGATCGCGCACCCATCGTCGAAACGGCGACGGTGGACGGCATCATCCATCCCGTCACCTCGGAGTTCATGCGCAAGGCGATCGCGAAGGCGGACGCCGAGGGGGCCCGGCTCATCGTGTTCACGCTGCGCACACCGGGCGGGCTTCTCGACTCCACCCGCGACATCAACAACGCCATCATCGCTGCGCGCACGCCCGTTGCGATTTTCGTCGGCCCCTCGGGCAACCGTGCGGCCTCCGCCGGATTCCTGATCACGATGGCCGCCGACGTCGCGGCCATGGCGCCGGGCACCCACATCGGCGCCGCGCACCCGGTCACGGGCACGGGCGAGAAGATGGACGAGGTGATGTCGAAAAAGGCCGCGTCCGATACCGCCGCGTACGCCCGCACGCTCGCGACGCAGCGCGGCCGCAACGTGACGCTCGTCGAGCAGGCGGTGATCGACAGCCGATCCTTTACCGAGCAGGAAGCGCTGAAGGCATCGCCGCCGCTCATCGACTTCGTCGCAACGGACGTCGCGGACCTGGTGAGGAAGCTCGACGGGCGAACGATTCGACGGTTCAATGGCGCCAGCACAACGCTCGCGCTGGCCGGGGCCGAGATGCGAACGATCGAGATGACGTGGGCCGAGCGCGTGCTGACTGCCGTCGCGCATCCGCAGATCGCGTACCTCTTGCTCACCCTCGGCACGCTTGGCCTGACAATCGAATTGTGGAGCCCGGGGGCCATTCTTCCGGGCGTCGCCGGGGGACTCTGTCTCCTGCTTGCGTTTTTCGCGCTGCAGGTGCTCCCCGTGAGCTACGCCGGCGTGCTGCTCATCCTGTTTGGCTTCGCGTTACTCATACTCGAGGTGAAGGTCGCCAGCCATGGGCTGCTCGCAGTCGGCGGGATCACGAGCCTGCTGTTCGGATCGCTGATGCTGATCGACTCGCCGCTGCCTGAGATGCAGATTGGTCTGCGTACGATCCTGCCCATCACGCTGACGCTCTCGGCCATCATCCTGTTCCTGGTACAGCTGGCCATGAAGGCTCAGCGCCTTGCCTCGATCACTGGCGAAAGCGGGATGCTGCACTCCACGGCCGAGGCGCTGACCTCCATTGAACCGGGCGGCGTTGGCCGGGTTTCAACCCACGGGGAGATCTGGACTGCTACGTCCCCCGAGCCGATACATGCAGGAGACAGGGTTGTCGTGACCTCCGTCAAGGGACTGCTGCTCACCGTCGCCAAGATGTAAGGTAGAGTCTCCCCCGACGTTCGCCGGATCCCGCGGACATCGAATGGAGGCGTCGTGCCGGTATCGACCAGTCTGATCGTCTTCGTCGTAATCGCGTTCTACCTGCTCAGCTCTATCAAAATCCTGAACGAGTATGAGCGCGCCGTAGTGTTCCGGCTCGGAAAGCTGCTCAGCCAACCCAAGGGGCCGGGCGTGATTCTCGTGTTCGCGCCGATTGACAAGATGGTGCGCGTCAGCCTGCGCACCATTGTCATGGACGTCCCGCCTCAGGACGTCATCACGCGCGACAACGTGTCGGTGAAGGTCAACGCGGTTGTGTATTTCCGCGTCATGGAGCCGCGCAAGGCGATCGTGGAGGTCGAGAGCTACCACTACGCGACGTCGCAGCTTGCGCAGACGACGCTCAGGAGCGTACTCGGGCAGGTGGAGCTCGACGATCTTTTATCGGAACGCGAGCGGCTCAATCAGCAGCTGCAGCAGATCCTCGACCTGCACACGGATCCGTGGGGAATCAAAGTGTCGGCAGTCGAAGTGAAGCACGTCGATCTGCCGCCCGACATGCAGCGCGCGATGGCGCGCCAGGCGGAAGCCGAGCGCGAGAAGCGTGCTAAAATCATTCACGCAGCCGGCGAGCTCGAGGCATCCGAAAAATTGGCGCAGGCCGCGAAGGTGATTGCGACCGAGCCCGTGACGATCACGCTGCGCTACCTGCAGACACTCACGGAAATCGCGTCGGAGAAGAACTCGACGATCATCTTTCCGTTGCCCATCGAGCTGATGACGTGGTTGATGGGGCGCAATAGAACCTAACGTGACTGAACTGACACATCACGACATCGACGAAGGGTTTCACGAAATCCAGTTGAGCGGGAAACAGCTTGTCTTCCTGTTCATGGCGACGACCATCGTGGCGGTGGTGATCTTTTTGTGCGGAGTGCAGGTCGGGCGCGGCGTCAGAACGGAACGCGTCGCGGATACGAGCGACCCGGTCGCGGCCGGGACACCGCAGCCCGTCGCTTCGATGCCGCCTCCGACTGTCGCAGCCGCCGGACCTCCTGCCGCCGAGCCTCCCGCGCCCGCGCAGGAAGCCGAAGACGATTTGAGCTACGCGCAGCGGCTGCAGTCCGACGCTGCGCCGAAAGAACAGTTGAAGCCGCGCAGCGAGCCAACGCCGGCGCCCGCGCCCCCTGCAGGCGCGTCAGCGAAGATCGCGCCGCCTCCCGCTGCACTGCCCTCGTCAAACCCGCCGTCATCCGGACGTCGCGGCGAGTGGGTCGTGCAGGTGCACGCGCTCAAGGATCGCGCGGCGGCCGGCGCGATCGCGCGTCGGCTCACTGGTAAGGGCTATCCTGCGTTCGTGCTCGATCCGCCCGCGGGGGCGCCCGCCATTTATCGCGTGCAGGTTGGACGCTACAGCGATCGCCGCGAAGCGGAGCAGGTCGCGCGCCGGCTTGAAAAAGAAGAGCAGTTCAACCCCTGGGTCCAGCACTAGCGCTCCTTTCGGGCGCGGTCCTCGCGCTCAGCTTCCCGAAATTCGGCCATCCGGCGCTCGCATGGATCGCGCTCGCGCCATTGCTGATCGCTGTGTCAGGGCCCCTCCGGGGTCTGACCCCGCCGTCCGGATCCGGTCACTGGGGTCAGACCCCGATTGCGTGGATTCACACTCCGTTCGGGCTCGGCCTCATGACCGGCGCAGTCTACTTCGGCGGGACGCTCTACTGGCTGGTCCAGACGATGACGACGTTTGGCGGGCTTGCGACGCCGGTTGCGGCGCTGGCGGCCGCGATGCTCGTCGCGTACCTGTCGCTTTTTCCGGCGATGTTCGCCTGGATTCAATCACGCCTGTTTCGCGCACTCGGCACGCGCGCGCTGCTGCTTGCGCCGTTCGTGTGGGTCGCAACCGAAATGGGACGCACCTACCTCTGGGACGGCTTTCCGTGGGAGCTCCTCGGCTACAGCCAGGTGACGGTGCTGCCGGTTGCGCAACTTGCGAGCGTGGTCGGTGTTTACGGATTGTCGGCATTCGTCGCGATGGTCAGCGCCGCCGCCGCCTATACCGCGCTCGAACAGAGCGCACGGCGCTGGCAGATCGGGACGGTGACGGCGGCGCTCGTGCTCACGTCCGCGGCATGGGGCGCTGCGCGCGTGCGCGCGCAGACGCTCATCTCCGAGGGGACGCCCATTCGCGTGGCCGTGCTGCAGGGGAATATCCCGCAGGAGCAGAAAGACGAGGCGTATCGCGGAGACCGCGGGCTGATGGATGCGATCGCCCAGCGCTATATCGATATGTCGCGCGAGGCGATCGGCCGCGGCGCCCGGTTCATCCTCTGGCCAGAGTCGTCGACGCCGTACTACTACGAGCAGGATCTCGTCCGCGGCGACGCCGTGCGCCGGCTGGCGCGCGAAGCGCACGTCACGATCCTGCTGGGCAGCGATCAGATCGAGCCGGTCCGGCCGGTTGCGATGGGCAAGCCTCCCGAGGCGCGCTACTACAACGCGGCCTTCCTCGTTCGGCCCGACGGGAGCACCGGCGCGATCTATCGCAAGATTCACCTCGTGCCCTTCGGTGAGTACGTGCCGTTGAAGCGCATCCTGTTTTTCGTCGGCCCACTCGTGGAAGCAGTTTCGGATTTCTCCGCGGGCCGCGATGCCGTGCTGCTGCCGGTCGCTGGACACATGGCGAGCACCGCCATCTGTTACGAGGTGATCTATTCGAGCCTGATCCGCTCGTTCGTGGTACGCGGCAGCGAGCTCCTGACGACGATCACGAACGATGCGTGGTATGGCTGGTCGTCGGCCGCGTATCAGCACTGGGAGCAGGCCTCGATGCGCGCCATCGAGCAGGGACGCTATCTGGCGCGCGCTGCGAACACCGGCATCAGCGGGTTCGTGGATCCTTACGGGCGCGTCGTGCAGAAGTCGGACATGTTCCAGAGCGCGGTAATGGTGGCGGATCTCCATTTCATCAGCGCCCGCACGATCTACAGCCGCATCGGCGACCTTATTGGATGGGTCTCGGTGATGCTAACGGCCGCCGCGCTGCTGGCGACGCGCCGACCCCGGGTACAATAGCCGTGAGCCATAAACCAGCTCGAGCCCTGAGCCACAAGCCCTAAGCCATTTATGCCGACCATTCAGTTAGACGAGCAGCTCCGCCGGTATCAGGATCTCGCCAAGCGCGCCTCCGACCTGCGGAGCTATCTTTGACGCCGCGCGTCCCGCGGAAGAACTCTCGAGAATAGAACAGCGCGTTGCGGAGCCGGACTTCTGGAAGGACCAGGCGGCTGCGCAGAAGGTGATGCAGCGTCGCCGCCGGCTCGAGGACGATCAGCGGCTGACCGATTCACTGCGGCGTCGGGGAGACGACCTCGCCGTGCTCGTCGAGTGGGCGCAGGCAGGGGAGCCGGTCGCGGACGATCTGGCGCGCGCTCTCGATGAATTCGCCGAAGAAGTCGAAGCCGGCGAAACGAAGAAGATGCTCGGCGGCGAGCACGATCGCAAGAACGCGATCGTCACGATCCATCCGGGCGCCGGCGGCACCGAGTCGCAGGACTGGGCCGAGATGCTGCTGCGCATGTACCTGCGATGGACGGAGCGTCGCGGCTTCAAGCGCGAGGTCATGGATCAGCAGCCGGGCGACGAAGCGGGCATCAAGAGCGCGACATTCGAGGTGTACGGCGACTACGCGTACGGTCTCATGCTCGCGGAAGCGGGCGTCCATCGGCTCGTCCGCATTTCGCCGTTCGATCAGGCGGCGCGGCGTCACACGTCGTTTGCGTCGGTCTACGTGTGGCCCGAGCTGCCCGAGGACATCGAGGTCGGCATCGACGAGAAAGACCTGCGTGTCGACACGTACCGCTCCAGCGGCGCGGGCGGCCAGCACGTCAACGTCACCGACTCCGCCGTCCGCATCACCCACCTTCCGACCGGCATCGTCGTCTCGTGCCAGAACGAGCGATCGCAGCACAAGAACCGTGCGCAGGCGATGAAGGTTCTGAGAGCGCGGCTATTCGATCTGAAGATGAAGGAGCAGCAGGCGACGCTCGACAAACTCGGTGGCGAAAAGCGCGATATCGCCTTCGGCAGTCAGATCCGCAGCTACGTGCTCCATCCGTACCAGATGGTGAAGGATCACCGGACGAAGGAGCAGGTGGGGGACATCAACCGCGTGCTCGACGGCGACATCGACGGGTTCATCAAAACGTACTTGATGAAGAAGGCCGCCGGGGCGCTGTCCGAGGTGACTCTGGACGAGGAGGTGTAGACGCTCGTTTCAAATTGAACGGCGGCCTTGCGTAGCGCGGGCCTTTAGGCCTGCTTGACGGCGGCCGGGCAGCCCTGAAGGGCTGCGCTACGGTAGTTTTGAAACGCGCCTAAGGCATCCGCAGTATTTATTACTCCGCGCGCAAGGCGAGCATCGGGTCCGTCCACACCGCCCGTACGGCGGGGAGGGCGGTAGCGAGGAGCGCGACAGCCGCGAGCAGCACCGCTACCGTCGCGAACGTGATCGGATCGCGGTCGCCAATCCTGAACAGCAGTGCGCCGAGATAGCGTGACAGTACCAGCGCGCCGCCGATCCCGGTGAGCAGGCCGGCGGCGATCCATGCCAGTCCGTCCCGCAGCACGAGTGCCACGATGCCGCGCGCGTCTGCGCCGAGCGCGATGCGGACAGCGATTTCCCGACTGCGTCTCGCGGTCGCAAACGCGACCACCCCGTAGACTCCAATTGCCGCGAGGATGACCGCGATCGCGGCAAATGCGAAAAGCACGAGCAGCGCGAACCGCGTGTCGGCAGTTGCGTCCGCGACATAGTCGTCCAGCAGAGCGACGTCGTGCACCGGGCGACCGGCACCAAGTCGCTGCACGGCATTCTTTACCGGCGATATCAGCGCGGACGCATTTCGCGCGCGCACGACGATGTTCAGTTCGGAATAGGACTCCGTCGCATATGTCATCCAGATCTGCGGCGGATCTTTGTGACGCACGTCCTGCATCTGCACGTGCGCCACGACGCCGGCGACTTCGACCCACTTTTCGTGCAGTGACTTCAGGAGAAGGCGGCGGCCGATGGCTGACTGGTGCGGCCACAGCTGCTCGGCCAGGCGCTGATCCAGAATGACGACGGGCCGGTCGTCATCCGCGACGGTGAAGTACCGACCGGCAACCAGCGGAACGCGTAACGTTTCCAGGAATCCCGCGAGGGCGAGGACGCCATCGGCCTGATATTGGGGTCCGGACGCGTCAATCGCAAACCGTTCGGCGATGAAGCCGATGCCCCTCAGAGGAACCGGAAGGCCGATGCCGACCTGCTCCGCGCCGGGAATGTCCCGCACTGCCTCTGCAAGCTGGTGATAGAACGCAAGGGTCCTGGCGCTTGCTTCATCGATTGGTCCCGTTCCGAACCGCTGCAGCTGCAGCGCTACGTTCATCGTCAGGGCGTCCGAAGGATCGAATCCAAGTGGCACTGCGCGCATGCTGATGAATGTCCGCACCATCAGGCCGGCGCCGACGAGCAGCACGAGCGACAACGCGAGCTGACTGGCGACGAGCGCCCCGCGAAGCCTGCTTCCACTCTGTGATGTGAGGTCGCGCTTCATGCGGTCCGCGAGGCTGCCCTTCGTGACGTGGAGCGCGGGGACGAGGCTCACGACCACCGCGCACACGACGGACACGACGACAGCAAACGCCGCCGCATGGTTGTCGATTCGGATCATGTCAAGGTGCGGCAGGACGGCGGGAGCGAGGCGGACGAGCACGTCGACGCCCCACGCGGCAAGCAGCAGGCCGCCGCACGCGCCAAGGCTTCCGACGACGAGCCCTTCCGCGAGCAGTTGGCGCACGATGTCGCGGCGCGACGCGCCAATCGCGATCCGGACACCCAGCTCGCGTTCGCGCGCCGACGCGCGCGCCAGCAGCAGGTTCGCAAGGTTCGCGCACGCGATGAGCAGCACGAAGGTCACGGCGCCCGCGATTGCCGTCAGCGCCGGCTTCACTTCGCTGACGACGTCCCGGTCGAGCGTGTTGAGCGAAAGACGCACGGGTCCCGTGGCATAGCTCGAGGGATGCTGCACCACGAGGTTCGCTGCCAGCGCGGACACGGCCGCGCGGGTGGTCTCGAGCGCGACGCCGTCCCTCAGGCGCGCGATGACCACGTGACCGCGAAAGGGATCGCGATCGTAACCGGGGGAACGCGGGTACCAGATGTCGACGCGTGTCGAGACCGTCACGCCAGGACCGAGATACAGGTGGAACCCGGGCGGAAGCACGCCGACGACTGTCACCGGGATGTTGTTCACCTCGATGCGGCGTCCGATAATCCTGGGGTCACCCTGGAAGTGGCGCTGCCATGCCTCGTAGCTGATGTCGACCGCCGCGATCCACTGTTCTCCGAAGTCGCCGTAGGAGACGGACCGCCCGAGCAGCGGCGCAACGCCGAGCGTCTGGAAGAAGTTTTCGCTGATCGACGCCGCCGTCACGGCGGCCATGTCGTCGGGCGAGGTGAGATTCCCCTCTGACTCGTTGATCACCGCGACCGACTCGAAGAGGTCCGTGCGCTCGCGAAGCGCGGAAAGCTCGTCTGCGGTCAGCGCGGGTTCATGGACGTATCCCGGCACGTCGGCGCGGAAGAGCACTATTCGATCGGGCGCGTGATACGGAAGAGGCGTCACCAGGACGCCGCGCATGACCGAGAAGACCGCTGTCGACACGCCCACGCCGAGCGCCATGACCGCAACGGATGCGGCGGCGAACGCAGGGCTGCCGATGAGAACGCGGACGCCGTAGCGGATGTCGCGCAGGAGATTCATGGAAGCGACCATCTTGCGGATCTCGTGCCCGACCTGACGCTGTCCAACCAACGGGTTAGGAACGATCCCCCGGCGGCACCGCTCGGTCGTGGGACGGAGCGTCCGCTCGTGAACGTCGGCAATAGTCGGACATTCAGCGAGCACCGCACACCGAAGCGTGGCGATTGCTCAGCCGCCTGCAGTCAACAATCGGCAGCGTCGGTCACTGCCTGATCGAGCCCGGCTGCGTGCCGGCGATGAACGCCTCGTTGATCGATCCCGGAGCGGCGTCCTCGGTTGCCGATCCTGAGCCTTTGTCGACCGAGACGAACACGATGTTGCCGGGGGCGTCGAACTTCGGTGGGTCCTTGCGGTCGCCAATCCACGCTTTCATGATCTCGATCCAGATCGGCAGCGCGGCTTCCGCGCCGCTCATACCGGGGCCCAGCGGCTTGCGCTGGTCGTAGCCAACCCACACCGCCAGCGTGACGTCGGGATCGAAGCCGATGAACCACGCGTCGGAAAAATCGTCGGTGGTGCCCGTCTTGCCGCCGATTGTCCAGTTCAACGCTGCGGCCTTTGCCGCCGTTCCGTGCTGCACGACGCCGCGCAGCAGGTTCGTCATGACGAAAGCGGTATCCGCGCGAATCGCATCCTTCGGTTCAGGGCGGTTCTCCTCGAGCACGTTGCCTTCGCGATCAGTGACCTTCAGGACCGCGTAAGGCGTCATCCGGACGCCCTGGTTCGGAAACACCGAATACGCGCTCGTCATCTCCAGCAACGTGGCTTCGGCAGCGCCGAGCGCGACGGGAAGGTAAGGGGGAAGCGGCGAGGTCAGGCCAAAGCGCCGCGCGTAAGAGATCACCTGCTTCGGACCGAGCTGATCCATCACACGTACTGCCGGAACGTTGCGCGACTCTTCAAGCGCGTGCCGCAGCGTGATCGGACCTTCGAACTTGTGATCGTAATTCTGCGGTGAATACAACGGTTGCCCGGGGCCTGCGGTGAAGCTGACCGGCACGTCCTGCAGGATCGTCGTCGGCGTGTAACCGCGATCGATGGCGGTCGTGTACACGAACGGCTTGAACGCGGAACCCACCTGCCGGAATGCCTGCGTCGCGCGGTTGAACTTGCTCCGATCGAAGCTGAACCCGCCGGTCATGATCCGGATCTGGCCTGTGCGGTTATCGAGCGCGAGCACCGCACCCTCGACGAGAGGGGGTTGCTCGATCGTCCCGCTCGCCGCGTGCGACACCCCGTCGATCGTCAGCAGTTTCGCCTCGACGAGATCGCCGCGGCGCAGGAGCTGCGGCGGCGTCTTGTGCGTCCACGCGAATCCCTTCTTGTCGATCGCGACGTGGTAATCGCCGGCACGCAGGCGGATCGCGGACGTGTCAACGTCGGTCACCACGGCAGCGACGACGTCATTCACCGCGAATGGCCGCTCCCATCGCGCCTGCTTGAACGTGTCAATGTCGTGATGCTCGTCGAGGATGTTGCGGCGCGGCTTACGGAACCCGTGAATGTGATCGATGCGCCGAAGGCCCTGGTCCAGCGCGCGGTTCGCCACATCCTGCAGCTTGAGGTCCAGCCCGGTCTGCACCGTGAGGCCGTTCTCGTACAACTGCTTCGCGCCGTAGCGCGCTTCGAGCTCCTTGCGGACCTCCTCCAGGAAATACGGCGCAGTCGTCGCCGACTGCATCGATGGATCCCCCCGCGTGACAATCGGCTTCTTCTTGGCTTCCGCCGCCTGCTGCGGGGTGATGAAGTGGACGTCCGCCATCCGGTCGAGCGCGTAATTGCGCCTGCGCAGCGCGGCGTCCATGTTCACGTATGGGCTCTGGCGGACATTTCCCTGCAGAATGCCCGCGATGAGCGCCGCTTCCTCGATCGTCAGATCCTTCGCGGACTTCGCGAAATACAGCCGCGACGCCGCTTCGACGCCATAGGCGCCGTGGCCGAAATACATCTGGTTGCAGTAGAGCGTGAAGATCTCTTCTTTCGTGTAGCGCTTCTCGATCTGGATGGTGAGGAGCGCTTCCTTCACCTTGCGCGACCACGCCTTGTCGTCCTTGAGGAACAGCTTGCGCGTGAGCTGCTGCGTCAGCGTGCTGGCGCCGGCTGCCTTGCGGAACTCGATCAAATCCTTAATCGCCGCAACCACGATGTGCGGAATGCTCAAGCCGAAGTGCTGAAAGAATGTATCGTCTTCCGCCGCGAGGATCGCGTTGCGCAGGTTGGGCGAGATGTCCTGATAGCGGATGATGACGCGGCGCTGGATCGCGAACTCGCCAACCACATCGCCGTGCGCGCCGTACACGCGCGTAATCGTGCTCGGCGAATAGTCGTCGAGCGCTGAGATGCGGGGCAGGTCGTTCGCGAAGGCGAAGACGACCCCCGTGACCGTGCCGAGCGTCGCCGCAATCAGGAAGAGAATGACGATGCCCGCGTTGCGCGCGAGCTTGACGACGTAACGAGCCATCGGACGAGTTGGTGATTGTTGGATTCAGTGATTTGGTGATCGATCCCATGGTAGCTGGTTTGGGCCCGCCGTGGACAGATCACCAAATCAGCGGATCACCAAATCACCAAATCTCATTGGCCGCCCCGGCCTCCCCCTCGACGCGAGGTTGCCTGTCCGGTGGACTGCCCGCCGGAGGGGCGTGAACGTTCGGCGGGAGCCGATCGCTGCGGCGCCGGAGCTGGCGCGGACTGCGGAGGAGGCGCCACCCGGCCTGGCGCGGCCTGACCACCGGATGATGGCCGCTGAGAACCGCCGTCGCCCCGCGGCACTGCCATCCCGCCGCGCTCCGGCCGGCTCGGCCCGTCAACGCGGTTCGGGGCAGGTTCGCGTCGCATCGGGCGATCGTAGTACGGCGCCGCGGTGCGGGGATCCTGAGTCACCGGCCCGGACGGCGCCGAGTACGGCAGCCTCGGATCGCGGCCGATCCTTTCGCGCGGAGCGTAGACCGCCTTGTCCCCGGCGCGCGGCTCGATGCGTCGTATCGCACCGTCCGGCGCGGTGCGCTGCCCGCTGACGTTAGCGTCACGTGACCCGCCGGCACGGCTCTGGACAGGTCCCTCGTACGGTCTCGGGGCGCGGGGCGCCGTGATATCCCGCGGCTGACGCGAGGGCCCAGGCAGTGTGCTGCGTGTCGCGCTCGGTGCCGCCGGCGCGGCGACGTGCTCGCCGCGGTCGCCGCCGCGTGTGAAGTAGTTGTCGCGCGGCCGAGCGGTGTCAGCGCCGCGCGCTCGGTCGGGTCGCGCATTCTGGCGGCTTCCGCCTTCAGCCGGAAGCGACGGCGCGCCGGCCCAGCGAATGGGCGCCGAGCCCCTCGAAATCGCCACGTCGCGGAATGCCGGCGCGCCGGGCCGCGTCACGAACACGGGTCGATGACGCTGATCGAACCGATCGACGAACACGGCGCGTTGATTCACGAACGCGCCGCCGAAATGGCCGGCGTTCACCACCGTCCAGGCATTCCAGGGGGAGTAGTACCGGCTGCCAAAATTCAGGTTGATCGCGATGACCGGGCGATTGTTGAATCCGAGCGGGCACCAGCTCACGTAGCCTGGCGCATACGCCCACGAGACATAAGCCGGCGCCCACCGGTTGCCGGGGATCCAGAACCACGAGCCGGCGGAGAAGCCCCAGCGGCCGAAATGGTGCGTGGGCCACGAGAAGAAATCGAGACCGACCCACGTCCACCCGTACCGCGGATACGAGATCCAGCGGCCGTAGTAATAAGGACGCCATCCACCGGCCACGCGCGGATACCAGACGTAGCCATACGGCTGGGCGTAGCGCCAGTCGCCGTACTGATCGAACTCCGGTGCATACGTCTGCATCGATGTGGGGAGATACTGGCTCGACACGCCGAGACGCACGTCGCGCCGCGTCTCTGACCAGCGATCAAATGCGTCCCAATTCGCCGAATTGAACACGTAAGGATACGAAGGGGCGAGCCCGTCGCTCGCATACGCGCGTTCACCAGCCCTGACCGGCGTCGAACCCTGGTCGGTGAAGATTTCGCCAGCGCCCCGCAACACCGCGAGCTCGAGCTGCGTTTCGCGTTCACCGTGCACCATCGCAATGCGGTACTCACCAGCCTGCGTGATGTGAACGGAGCCCGCGGCGGAGTCGATGCGGTAATCGATCTGACGCGAAGGGCCCGCGAGACTGAGCCGGATGCGGCCATCGATCAGCCGCAGGAGATCGTCGGACTGCACGTCGATCGTCGTGCGCTCGTCCAGGTGCAGCGCGCTCCCATCCTCGAAGAGCACCTCCACGCGCCCTTCGGCGGTGCGAAGGCGATCGCCGCTCAGGAGCGGCATGTTCAAGGCGGATGTTTCTGTACGTCCTTCGCGTTCGAGCGTGGCGGCGCCGTCGACAAACGCGACGTGCGCCGGTGCACCGTAGTCCGGTTCCTGTTCCTGGGCGTAGACGGGGACAGCCAGGCCGAGCGCCGCAACAGTGAAAAACGCCAGAAAGCGGCGGAACATAAGGAAGCCTCTGTGGATCGGGTGACGTGCCGATTCAGTGAAATGATGATTTTGACGCGGACTGGGCAATTTCAGCGCAATTCACCAAATCACAAATCGCGGAAATCACAAAATCCCGATGGGCGGGGCTGGCAATTCGCAGTATAGCACCAACGCCCAACCGGTCCGGCGCGCGAGATTTCCATCGTCTGGCTTGACTGAAGTCTACTCACATTTTATACTTGTAACGTTATAAAGCTTCGAAAAGCGAGGGCATAGCACATGAGCAAGATTATTGGCATCGACCTGGGGACGACGAATTCCGTCGTGGCGGTGATGGAGGGGGGCGAACCCGTTGTCATCACGAACCCCGAAGGCAGCCGCATCACGCCGTCGGTCGTCGGCTTCACCAAGTCCGGTGAGCGGCTCGTCGGCCAGGTAGCCAAGCGTCAGGCGGTCACGAATCCCGAGAACACGGTCTTCTCGATCAAGCGGTTCATGGGCCGTAAATATGACGAAGTCAATGAAGAGATGAAGATGGTGCCGTACCAGGTCGTGCGCGCGTCGAACGGCGACGTCCGCGTGAACGCCGGCGGCAAGGAATACTCTCCGCCCGAGATCTCCGCGATGATCCTGCAGAAATTGAAGCAGGCCGCGGAGGAATACCTCGGATCGGCGGTGAGCAAGGCGGTCATCACCGTTCCTGCGTATTTCAACGACGCGCAGCGTCAGGCCACGAAGGACGCCGGCCAGATTGCCGGCCTCGAGGTCATGCGGATCGTCAACGAGCCGACGGCGGCGGCGCTCGCCTACGGTCTCGATAAGAAGAAGGATGAGACGATTGCCGTCTACGACTTCGGCGGCGGCACGTTCGACATCTCCATTCTGGAAGTCGGCGAAGGGGTCGTCGAGGTCAAGGCGACCAACGGCGATACTCACCTCGGCGGCGACAACCTCGATCAGCGCGTCATCGACTGGATCACCAGCGAGTTCAAAAAGAGCGACGGCATCGATCTGAGCAAGGATCGCATGGCGTTGCAGCGCCTGAAGGAAGCGGCGGAGAAGGCGAAAATGGAGCTCTCCACCGTGATGGAGACCGACATCAACCTGCCGTTCATCACGGCGGACCAGACCGGGCCGAAGCACCTTCAGTTGAAGCTGACGCGCGCGAAGTTCGAGCAACTCGTCGAGGATCTGCTTCAGAAGACGGTCGGCCCGACGAAGCAGGCGATCGCGGACGCCGGGGTCGACTCCAGCAAGATCGACGAGGTCGTGCTCGTCGGCGGATCGACGCGCATCCCGCGGGTGCAGGCAATCGTCAAGGAGCTGTTCGGCAAGGAGCCGCACAAGGGCGTGAACCCCGATGAAGTCGTCGCGGTCGGCGCGGCGATCCAGGCGGGTGTCCTCGCGGGGGAAGTGAAGGACCTGCTCCTGCTCGACGTCACTCCGCTCTCGCTCGGCATCGAGACGATGGGCGGCGTGATGACGACGTTGATCCCGAGGAACACGACGATCCCGACGCGGAAGGGAGAGATGTTCTCGACCGCGGCGGACAACCAGACCAGCGTCGAGGTGCACGTCCTGCAGGGCGAGCGGCCGATGGCGCGCGACAACCGCACGCTGGGACGCTTCCACCTGACCGGCCTTCCGCCTGCACCGCGCGGCGTGCCGCAGATCGAGGTCACGTTCGACATCGACGCCAACGGCATCGTCAACGTGTCGGCGAAGGACATGGCGACGTCGAAGGAGCAGAAGATCACGATCACGGCGTCGAGCGGCCTCTCGAAGGACGAAGTCGACCGGATGATGAAGGAAGCGGAGTCGCACGCCGACGAGGACAAGAAGCGCAAGGAAGAGATCGAAACGCGCAACCACGCCGACCAGGCCGTCTACGTCGCGGAGAAGACGCTCCGGGACTCGGGCGACAAGCTCGGGGGGGCCGAGCGCGC
>Ga0066677_10000041_pt1 | contig 37737 bp, 35 predicted proteins | sample GraSoiAngelo_126_FD_62299 | JGI IMG/M metagenome (GOLD analysis project Ga0066677, IMG submission 62299) | Grasslands soil microbial communities from the Angelo Coastal Reserve, California, USA - 14_0927_09_20cm | ecosystem: Environmental > Terrestrial > Soil > Grasslands | place: USA... | reverse complement strand
CCCTTTCATCGTCGTCCTGATCGACGAGTTGGCGGACCTGATGATGGTGGCCGGCAACGAGGTCGAGGAATCCATCGCGAGGCTCGCGCAGATGGCGCGCGCGATCGGGATCCATCTGGTGCTCGCAACCCAGCGTCCGTCAGTCGATGTCATCACCGGCCTCATCAAGGCCAACCTGCCGGCGCGCATCTCCTTTCGCGTCTCGTCGAAGATCGACTCGCGCACGATTCTCGACGGAAACGGCGCCGAGCAGCTCCTGGGCCGCGGCGACATGCTGTACCTGCCGCCCGCGTCCTCACGCTTCGTGCGCCTGCACGGGCCTTACATTTCTGAGCAGGAATCCGCGCGGCTGGCGAGCTTCCTCCGCAAGCAGGGAAAGCCGATGTACGACAACACGATCACCGCGGAGGAAAAGGGCACGCAGGAGGCGATCGAGTTCGAGAAGGACGAGCTCTACGACGAAGCCGCGCGCATCGTGGTCTCGAGCGGCCAGGCGTCTATTTCGTATCTGCAGCGGCGCCTGCGCATCGGATTCAGCCGCGCGGCGCGGCTGGTGGACATGATGGAGATGGACGGGCTCGTCTCCGCGGCTGCAGGCGGAAAGCCGCGCGAGGTGCTCGTGAAGAAGGATTATTTCGACGAAGTGGACGCGCAGCTTCGATAGGCCATGCTCATGACACAGCGACTGCTCCCCTCGCTCCTGGCCGTGTTCATGTTCCTGCCGTCCGTCGCGCGCGCGTCGGACGCGCCGCGCACGGCGTATACCCGCGCCCTCGGGCAGGAGCGTGCGGTGCGTGACGCGAACGACCACGCGAGCGCCGCGTCTATCCGCCGCGTGATTGCCTCCTACGAGAAGATCGTCCGGCGATATCCCGCGAGCGGCTACGCCGACAACGCGCTCTGGCAGGCGGCGAACCTCGCGCTGCTCGCCTTCGATCGTTCCGGCGACCAGTCGGATCGCAAAGACGCGATCCGTCTCCTGAACATGCTGACGAGGGGCTATTCCTCGAGCAGCCTGGTGCCGGAGGCACAAGCGACGCTGCAGGACATTGCGAACAGCAGCGCGGCGGGCACGTCCTTCCGCCTGCCTTCGACAGCGCCTTCGACCGAGCTCAGGCCAGGAAAGGCGGAAGCCACGAGAGTGGAGCGATCGGAAGCCACAAGAATGGAGAGGGTGGAACCCACCAGGCGAGTCGCGGAACCCACCAGGGTGGGGGCGGAATCCACACGATCGGAGAAGCCGGAAGCGATGCGGCCGGAGAAGGCGGACGCGTCCGCGACCACCGAGCCGGTGATGCTGAAGGACATCCGGCGATCGCTGCTGCCCGACGGCGTGCGCGTGACGATCAATCTCGACGCCGAGGTTTCGTTTCATCAGGAGGAGCTCGAGCGGCCCAAGCGCGTCTTCTTCGATCTCAAGGGCGTGCGCGCCATCGCCGCGTTGCAGGACGTCACGCTGAAGTTCGACGATGACGTGGTGCGCGAGATTCGTCTGGGAAGGCACCCGCAGACCACGACACGCGTCGTCCTCGACCTGACGGGCGTGGATGCATACAGCGTGTATTCGCTGTACAACCCGTACCGACTCATCATCGATTTCCGCAGGACCGCGGGGATCAAACCGATCGTCGCCACTCCACCTCCGCTCGTCGCATCGCTGCCGGCGGCGCCGCCTGCGCCAGCCAGATTCGAAATCGGCACGCCGGAGCCGACTGGCGACCTCGACAAGGCGCCGTTGCCGTCGACGGAGCGGACGCCGCCGTCACTGCCACCGGCCGCGCCGGCCGCGAACTCGAATGGAAAGTTCTCCATCTCGCGGCAGTTGGGCCTGAGCGTCTCGCGCATCGTGATTGACGCCGGCCACGGCGGCCATGATCCCGGGGCGCAGGGCCAGGGGATCAACGAAGCGGAAGTGACGCTCGACGTGGCGCTGCGTCTGCAGAAGCTGCTGCTGAAGCAGCCCGGCATGGAAGTCGTGATGACGCGCGACACCGACATCTTCATCGCGCTCCAGGAACGCACCGCGATTGCCAACCGCGAAGGGGCGGACCTGTTTCTCTCCATCCACGCGAACGCGAGCCGCAATCCAAAGGCGCGTGGCATCGAGAGCTACTTCCTCAACTTCGCGACGAACCCGGAAGCGGAGGCGGTCGCGGCACGCGAGAACTCCGGTTCGGGTCAGACGATGCATAGGCTGCCGGATATCGTGAAGGCGATTGCGCTGAACAACAAGATCAACGAGTCGCGCGACTTCGCCGACATCGTGCAGAAGGCGATGATTACGCGGCTCCAGACGCGCAACAAGCAGCTCCACGATCTCGGCGTGAAGCAGGCGCCGTTCGTGGTCCTCATTGGCGCCGGCATGCCAAGCGTCCTGGCGGAAATCTCGTTCGTGACGAACAAGCAGGAAGGGGCGCTGCTGAAGACCGGGGCCTATCGTCAGCAGATTGCGCAGGCGCTGTTCGATGCCGTTGTGAATTACCAGCAGGGCCTCAAGCGGATGCGCGTCATCGCCAAGAAGGCCACAGAACAGTAGACAATCGTGCCGTTCTCGTGGCTTCCGCCTTTTCTGGCCTGAGCTCAGTCGAAGGCGCTGTCGAAGGCAGGCGCGAAGAGCGGGCCGCGAGGCGTTAGAATAGAACCATGGTGCTCTTTCAGCCCGAGCCGATCATCGTTCGCGTGGTCGAGCAGCCGGTGCACGACACGTCGATGGCCGACGTGATCATCGGCGCGATCGGGCTCACGGGCTTTCTCCTGGTGACCGCTGCCCTGCTCGGTGTCGCGCTCGGCGGCATCCTGATTGGCGTGAAGAAGCTGCGCGCGCGGTACGAGCTCGATGCGCAGGCGGATCCAAACGAGCTCCGCGTCACACCCCACTGGTTATCGTAGCGCTCCTGCTGTCGAGCGCGTTACGGCTTCAGCGCGAACGCAAGCTCCGCGAGCGCGCGCACGGCAACTCCTGTTGCCCCTTTCGGCTGATACGGTTTCGTTTCGTCGGCCCACGCCACGCCGGCGATGTCGAAATGCGCCCACGGCAGACCGCCGGTGAATTCCTTCAGGAACATCGCCGCGGTGCAGGCGCCGGCCGGACGGCCGCCTGAGTTCACCATGTCGGCGATCTCGCTGCGGAGTTGATCGGCGTACTCCTCGAACAGCGGCATCGGCCAGCAGCGATCGCCGGAGCGATCGGCGGTCTCCCGCACGAACTGGACCCAGTCCTCAGGCGCGCCGAACAGGCCCGATGCCGCGCGTCCAAGCGCGACGGCGCACGCGCCGGTCAGGGTCGCGACGTCGATGAGATGGGTCGCGCCGAGCTGCTGCGCGTACCAGAGCCCGTCGCCCAGCACGAGACGCCCTTCGGCGTCGGTGTTGATCACCTCGACCGTCTTGCCGCTCGCCCCCTTCAATACGTCGCCCGGCTTCACGGCCTTGCCGCCCGGCATGTTCTCCGTGGCCGGCACGACGCCGACGACCTTTATCGGCGCGCGCAGCAGTGCGATCGCACGCATCGCGCAGATGACGGCGGCGCCGCCGGCCATGTCGTCCTTCATGCGCTCCATGCCGTCAGCCGGCTTGATTGAGATGCCGCCGGTGTCGAACGTGATGCCTTTCCCGACGAGCCCGAGCACCGGCGAAGACGGAGCGCCTGACGGCTCGTGCCTGAGCACGATGACGCGCGGCGGCTCAGCGCTGCCGCGTGCGACGCCAAGCAGCAGGCCCATGTCGAGCCGCGCGATCTGATGCTCATCGAGAATGTCGACGGCGAGGCCGGCGTCGCGCCCGATGCGCGCTGCGCGGTCGGCAAACTCTCGGGGCGTGAGCACGTTGGATGGCTCGTTGGAGAGCGCTTTGGCGATATTGCACGACTCTGCGAGGACGCACCCGCGTTCGACGGCATCTCCAAGCTCGCGAATCGACGTGCCCCGCTCGGCCGGCACGACGACGGTGAACTCCGCGGGCGGCGGACCAAGCCGTTCGCCACTCTTGTACTGGTCGGCGCTGAATGCCGAAAGCGTCAGCCCGTCGGCGATCGCCTGCACAGCCCCGGGACCGTCGAGTCCGCCGCGCTCGAGGAACGCGACTCGATCGATGCACTTCTGCCGCGCCTGCATGGCCGCTGCCGCGGCGAGCTTGCGCAATCGGTCCAGGGTCAACTCGCTTGCTCTTCCGGCCCCGACCAGCGCGATCCGCCGGGCCTTCCATTCCGACGTCACGGGCGTAAAAAAGAAGTCGTAGGGGCGTCCTTTGAGCTCGCCCGACGTCACCGCGCGGCTGGCTTCTCCTGATGTCGCGGAGTCGAGGCCGTTCAAGCTTTCAGCGATCGGCTCACCCTCGAAGAGCGGCACGACCAGTAGATCCACGTCTACTTGCGCCGGCGGCGCCGCGATGAGGCGCACGGCTGAAGATTGCAGAGTACGAGACATGGGGCGGAATTATAGTCTGTTGAACGACTGCCGCTGAAGCGGCAGTCGTTCATAGGCGGCGCTTCGCGCCGCTAGTCCGACGTGCCTCTGGAGTACAATGGCACGTCGGACTTGCGCCCTTGCGGAGGTACTTCATGAGGGGATTTTCACTATTGCCGGCGATTGCACTGCTGCTGCCGGTCGCCGCGGGCGCTGCCGACAAGGGGAAACCGAGCATCTCCATCAAAGCGTCGCCGGTTATCGCGTTCTCCCCCGCTCGCGTCATCGTCACCGCCGATCTGAAGGGCGGCGCGAACGATTACGAGGATTTCTACTGCCCATCGATTGAGTGGGAATGGGGAGATGGCACCACCTCGGAACAGACTGTCGACTGCGATCCGTACGAGGCGGGCAAGAGCGAGATCAAGCGGCACTTCACCGCGTCGAAGGTGTTCCAGACCTCCGGCGACTATCGCGTGCAGTTCCGGATCAAGAAGAAAGACAAGACGATGGCCGTCGCGGGCACCGACGTCAAGATTCGCCCGGGTGCGCGCGAAAGCGGCGGCTCGTAGACGCAGACAAATCGTCGATGCCAATGTGCAACGCCAAAGGCCAAACGCCTTTGTTTTCGGCATTCAGCATTGACATGTGCAGCGGCCCGGTAGCGAAGCTTCGCCTCAAACCGCCGAGTCATCGCCCGGCGGCAGCGGCGAACCTTCCCTGCTAATGCGCGGCCGCTGAGCGGCCGCGCCTAAGACAGCTTCTAAGGCTCACCGACAAGAAACGTGCTTCACCTTTCACGACTTTGGCCTTAGCAAGATGTCTAGGGCCGTACTCCCGCTTTGACATCCCTGCCCGCGAGCGTGCGCGTGCGCGATTCGGCGGAGATGCTCTGCAGGTAATCGTTGACCTGCAGCACCGCGTGAAAAAGCATACGGCCCATCGATCCCAGACTCACCGAACCATCGTCGCCGCCGAACACCGCTTCCCCTGCTTGCGTTGCTTCCTTTTCTGCAATCGTGCCCAGCGTCGCGAGCGTGCGCAGGTAGTACTTGTTTCGCTCATCTACTGATTCCGCCCGGCCGATATCGAGGCGTACCGTCAGTGGCTCCTGCCACGCCGGCTGACGGCTGATCTCTCCATACCGATCCGAGACGCTGACCTGTCGCGTCGACGGATCCAGGATGATCCGAAACACGGTGACGAGCGCCGGCTGCGCGAGGTGGTCCCAAATCGCGCGGTCCTCCCACAACTCGAGCTGCAGCCGCAGGTGCAGCGCGCCGCCTTGCGTGAGGATCGACTGAAATTTCGCCGGGAACATGTCGCGGATCTCCAGTGCCGCCCGCAGGGTTCCGCCTGCCAGGCGTACTTCCATCACGCGGGCGTCGAGGGCCGCGGCCGGCGCTGCTACGCCCAGGAGCGCCAGCACGATGAGCAGCAGCGCGGACCTGCAACGCATCAGAATGTCGGTGCGAGCCGGACGAGGATCTGTCGCGAGTGTGGAATGTCGTTCGCGCGGAATCCGAACTCGACGCGCACCGATGACAGCGAGACGCCGAAGCCGATACCCTGGAGCCAGTCGCTGCGCGATCCGTTGAACGGCCCGGTGATCTTGCCGAGATCGTAGAACCCGTGCACCGACAGCAGCGCCTCGCCGCCGCGTTGGGGCGTTGTCAGATCGACGCGATACTCCGTGTTGAAGAGCGCCATGCCGTCGCCGCTGGCTTCCTTGAACTGGTAGCCATGGACGCTGCCGATCCCCCCGAGCGCGAAGCGACGTTCGATCGGCAGGGTGCCGTTGGAGAAGCCGAGAATGCCTCGCGCCGACCATAGCTGGCGCGGCGAGAACGAGAGGTAACCGCGCGTGTTCACGATTTGGCGGGCGAAGGCTGCGTCGCCTCCGAGTTCGTGACCGGCAATTTCCGACGTCCACTCGAGGCGCAGGCCCGGTCGCTGGCGCCGCCCGAACCCGAAGAGATCGTCCGCGAGATGCCGCTCGTACGTGATGGCCTGGCCCGGCCCGCTGATCCCGCGCGTCTCGAGCGTGTAACCCAGAATCAACGCGTGCACGCGCTGATTGTGGACGGGCGGGTTTGGGCGGAACTCCTGGTCGTCGCGGAAGAAGCTGAAGTCGGTGCCATTCGCGAGCGGCGCGTGACGGTCCCACCGGAGCATCGCGCTGACCGCGTTGTGCGGTCCCATCTGAAACACCGAGAACGTTTGCACGCCCCGGCGACGGTAGTAGTCGCGAAACGTATTCTTGAACCCGAGCGCGACGAGGCTCTGCTCCACGGGCGAAATCCGCCAGTCATCGTCGGTCGCCGTGATGTCGTGGATTTCGGCGCCGACAAACAGGCGCGGACCCTTGAACAACGGCCGCTCGACGCCGAGCGAATATCCCGGAGCATCGCGGCCGAACTTGTACGAGACAGACGCGTCGATGAACGTATGGTTGAAATCGCGGTGATCGAAGATCGTCGACGTGAACCCGATGGCCGGTGCCAACGCGTCGACGGGCGAATAGAGGTCCTCACGTCGTCCGGTCCCTGATGTAATTGAGGTGCGCGTTCGATGCCACCGCAGGGGGACTATGAGCACGTTGCGGCCCGAGCGATGCTCGAGCACAACGTGCCCGCGAGTGCCGAGCGCCCCTCCGTTGCGGTCAACAATCCGATCGACGGCCTGACCGACGGTTCGTTTGTTGTACACGTCGCCCGCTCGGATGCCGAGGTCGCCCCGCAGCTGCGCGGCGACCTTCTCGGCCAGGCCGGTGATCTCCACCTCGTCAATGCGCCCTTCGTCGACACGAAGCGTCAGCACACCGTTCCGGTACTCCGCCGTCACCTGCGCTTCGGTGTAGCCGTCGCGCGCGTATCGCTCCTTCAGGAATTCGGCGACCTCGCCCGGCGGCGAGGGTAGCGGAGCGCCTTCGCGAAGATGCAACAACCAGAGGACGTCGTCGCGCGAGTAAACCGAGGCGCCTTCAAGAGTCAGGGTCGAGAGCGGCGGACCCTGCGTCACGCGGGTCGTCACCGATGGTGGCTGAGCGGCTGTCAGGGAGGGCAGGTCGAGGAGGGCAAGAAGCGGCAGGATCAGCACACGACGGCCGTAGCGGTGCCGCTCCATCAAGGCTCTGGGACGAGATCGACCGCGACGAAGTTCCCGCGCGCCCACTCGAAAAGGCTGATGCGCGGTTCGGCGTCCTGCAGCGACACGATCAGGTGCAGGAGCGTCGGATCAGTCATCGCCGCCGCGTCCGTTTCGGATGGCGCTGAGGGGCCGCGCGGATGAGAATGATACGCGCCGCGGACAGAGCGTCCGGACGCCCGCGCGTGACGAATCGCATCGAAGTGATCCGCGGGATCGATCAAAAATCGCGTGGCGCTCGCGGACACATTGCGGGCCGGGTACGCTTCGTCGATGTCGTCGCTGAATCCGAGCAGCAGGCCGCAGCATTCGTTCGGGATTTCGCGCTTCGCATGCGCGATCACCTCGACGATTACCTCCTGCCGCATCCGCACCTGCCTCACGTTGTGACGCTTTCCACGATCATGGCCTTGCCCATGCCGCCGCCGATGCAGAGCGATGCGGAGTCACGCCCGCCGCCGCGCGCCTGGAGGGCGTGCACGAGCGCCGTGAGCACGCGCGTGCCGCTTGCGCCGATCGGATGTCCGAGCGCGAAGGCGCCGCCGTGGACGTTCACTTTCTTCGGGTCGAGCCTCGGTTCGCGTACCACGGCCAGCGACTGCGCGGCGAAGGCCTCGTTCAGCTCGATAACGTCGAGATCCATGCATCCTCGATGAATGTGTTATTGATCTGTCCGGTAGCGAAGCTTCGCCTCAAACCGCCGAGTCATCGCCCGGCGGCAGCGGCGAACCTTCCCTACTAATTGCGCGGCCGCTGAGCGGCCGCGCCTAAGACAGCTTCTAAGGCTCACCGACAAGAAACGTGCTTCACCTTTCACGGCGTTGGCCTTAGAAGATGTCTAGGAGGCCTCATGCGAAGAACGATCCCGCGGCTGTCGGCTCTCGGCGTCGTCGCGGTTGCGCTGGCGGTGGCGGTGTCGGGCCAGACGGCCAGCCCCATTCCGCCCATCGAGTTCGAAAAATACACGTTGCCGAACGGGCTTGAGGTCATTCTGTCAGAAGATCACCGGCTGCCGCTCACCGCCGTGAACCTCTGGTATCACGTCGGCCCGGCGAACGAGGCGGCGGGGCGCACGGGGTTTGCGCATCTCTTCGAACACATGATGTTCCAGGGTTCGAAGCACGTGGCGTCCGACACGCACTTCCGGATTCTCGAGGGTGCGGGCGCCAGCCTGATCAACGGCACGACGGATTTCGATCGCACGAATTACTTCGAGACAGTGCCCTCGAATCAGCTCGAGCTCGCATTGTGGATTGAATCGGATCGGATGGGTTATCTGCTCGACAAAGTGGACGTGGCCGCGCTTGCAAATCAGCAGGATGTCGTCCGCAACGAACGACGGCAAGGCGTCGAGAATCAGCCGTACGGTCTGGCGGAAGAAGCGATGTTTCATCAGCTCTTTCCGCCAACACATCCCTACTACGCATCCGTGATCGGATCGCACGCGGACATCCAGGCCGCTCAACTCAATGATGTCAAGGGCTTCTTCAAGCAGTATTACGCGCCGAACAACGCGAGCGTTGCGATTGTGGGCGACATCGACAAGACGCACACGAAGCAGCTGGTCGAGAAGTATTTCGGTCCGCTGAAGCGCGGGCCCGACGTCCCGCCGATCACCGTGAGCACGCCCGCTATCACCGCCGAACGCCGGCAGACCGTCAAGGATCACATCGAGCTGCCGAGGGTCTATATCGCATGGATTACGTCACCGATCTTCGCGCCGGGTGACGCCGATGCCGACATCGCGGCGACCATTCTTGGCGACGGGAAGTCGTCTCGCCTCTATAAGCGGCTCGTCTACGACAAGCAGATTGCACAGCGCGTCGTCGCGCAGCAGTACTCGCTGATGCTCGGGTCGGTGTTCGACATCGAGGTGACCGCACGTCCAGGGCATTCGGTCGATGAGATGGAGGCGGCGATCGACGCCGAGCTCGAAGGCTTCCGCCGCGACGGCCCGGACGACACCGAAGTCGAGCGTGCCCGCAACACGATCGAGACGCGCATGGTGCGCGGGCTGGAGACGCTTGGAGGATTCGGCGGCGTGGCGGATCGGCTGAACATGTACAACCATTTCCTCAAAGACCCCGGGTATCTCCCGAAGGATGCGGCGCGCTACCGGGCCGTCACTCGCGATTCGGTGCGCCAATTCGCGCAGGCACAGCTCACGCGAAAGGCTCGCGCCGTCATTTATGCCATCGCCGGGGAACAGGAATTGGGGACGCCGGTCCCGACGCCGCCGCCGAGCACCGCCAAGGCCGGCGAAGGGGCCGAGTCGATCAACATCGATGCGCCGTGGCGAACCGAGATGCCAAAGTCCGCCGCGTCGCGTCCGCTTCAGCTCCCGGTGCCGCAGACATTCCGGCTGCCAAACGGGTTGACGGTTCTCTACACCGAGCGTCCGGGTCTACCGATTGTGTCGGCGAACCTGATGATTCGAAGCGGCAGCGAGTTGAATCCCCCCGACCGCCCCGGACTCGCGGGGTTCACCGCCGCGATGCTGACGAATGGCACGGCGGCGCGAACGGCGCTGCAGATCGCCGACGAAGCCGCGCAGCTCGGAGCGTCGCTCTCGACGACCTCGTCGATGGACGCGTCGGCTGTGACGATCAGCGCTCTCAAGCAGAACTTCGCGAAAGCCGTCGCGCTGATGGCAGACGTCGTGCTGCATCCCTCATTCCCCGGCGAGGAAGCGGAACGTGAGCGCAAGAGTCGCCTCGCCTCCATCGCGGATCAGCGGTCGAACCCCGCGATCGTCGCGTCGAACGTCACGAACGCGGCGCTCTTCGGTCCCCGGCATCCCTATGGATTCTCCGAGCTCGGGACCGAGGCGTCGGTGCAGAAAATCTCGCGCGACGAACTGACTGCGTTCTGGAAGAAAAACTACGTGCCTAACAACGCGGCGCTGATCGTCGCAGGCAACGTCACGGGAGCGGAATTGAAGGCGCTCGTGGAAACGTCCTTCGGCGCGTGGCCGCGCGGCACGCCGGCGGTTCCGGCTGAAACGATGCCGGCAGGAACCTCGGCGAAGCTGATCGTCGTCGACATGGGGTCGGCGCAGCAGTCACAGGTGCGTGCCGCGACGATCGCTGCCGCGCGCTCCACGCCTGACTACCCGCGCATGCAAGTGCTCAACGAGATCGTCGGCGGCCTGTTCTCGAGCCGAATCAATATGAACCTCCGCGAGGAGCACGGCTACACCTACGGCGCGTTCTCGCGGTTCGTGTATCGGCGCCGGCCTGGTCCCTTCTTCATCGGCAGCGGCATCCGCACGGACGTGACGGCACCCGCGGTCTCAGAGATCATCAAGGAGCTCAAGCGCCTCAGCGTCGATCCAATCACAGACGAGGAATTGGCGCTCGGTCGCGATTCGATCGTGCGGTCCCTTCCTGCGGATTTCGAAACGAGTGGCACCGCCGCCGCGGCCCTGTCGAATATCTACGTCTACGACCTCGGCACGCGGTACTACTCGGAATTGCCACAACGCATCTCCGCCGTCAACACCGAATCGGTGCTCGGAGCCGCACGCAAGTACCTTGCACCGGCGAAGATGGTCGTCGTCATCGTGGGAGATCGCGCGAAGATCGAGCCCGAGCTGAGAAAGCTCGACCTCGGCGCGATCGAATTCCGCGACGCCGATGGGAATGTGCTGAAGAAACAGCCTTAGAGCGCGTTGAAAACTGCCGTAGCGCAGCGCTTCAGGGCCGCCCGGCGGCGGTCAAGCAGGCCTGAAGGCCCGCCTGCGCTCCGCGAGGCCGCCGTCATGTCGAAATCTCTCAGGGGCTGGAGAGCTCCGGACGATTGCGAAACTGCTCCAGCGCCTCGGGATTGGCCAGCGCCTCTCGATTCTTGACGGCGCGCCCGTGCACGACGTCGCGGACCGCGAGCTCGACGATCTTGCCGCTCTTCGTGCGCGGGATCTCGGTCACCTGCACGATGCGCGCCGGCACATGACGCGGCGTGGTGTTCTCGCGGATGTGCCGCCGGATCCGGTCCATCAATGCATCATCGAGGTGCACGCCGTCACGCAGTCTGAGGAACAGCACGATGCGTTCGTCGCCGTTCCATTGCTGGCCGATCACGAGACTCTCGAGCACCTCCGGCAACTGCTCCACCTGGCGGTAAATCTCCGCCGTGCCGATTCGCACGCCGCCCGGATTCAGGACGGCATCGGATCGGCCGTAAATGATCACGCCGTTGTGCTCCGTGAGCTCGACGTAATCGCCGTGCGTCCACACCCCAGGAAAGCGTTCGAAGTACGCGGCGTGGTACTTCCGCCCGTCCGGATCGTTCCAGAAGCCGACCGGCATCGACGGAAACGGCATCGCGCAGACGAGCTCTCCCTTCTGTCGGCGGACGGCGTGTCCTTGCTCGTCGAATACGAGAACCTTCATCCCCAGCGAGCGAGCCTGGATCTCTCCGCGCCAGACAGGACCGATCGGGTTGCCGCCGACGAAGCAGCTGATGATGTCGGTGCCGCCGGAAATCGATGCGAGGTGAATGTCGTGCTTGATGTTCTCGTATACGAAGTCGAAGCCTTCAGGTGCGAGCGGCGATCCCGTTGACGTCATGGTTCGCACCGATTCCAGGCGGTGCGTTTCGCGAGGACGGAGACCGGCCTTGGCGACCGCGTCGATATACTTCGCGGACGTGCCGAAGAGCGTCATGCCCGCTTCGGCGGCAAAGTCGAACAGCGCGTTCCCGTCAGGATGAAACGGCGATCCGTCGTACAACAACAGTGTCGCTTCGGATGCAAGCGCCGAGACGAGCCAGTTCCACATCATCCAGCCGCATGTCGTGAAATAGAAGACGCGATCGCCCGGATGGATGTCGCAGTGGAGTTTATGTTCCTTGAGATGCTGGATGAGCGTGCCGCCCGCGCCATGGACAATGCACTTCGGCACGCCGGTGGTGCCGGACGAGTAAAGAATGTAGAGCGGGTGGTCGAACGGGAGCTGCTCGAAGCGCAGCACTTCGTCACGGTGCGGACCGACGAAATCGTCCCATTGCGTTCCGCCTCCCGCGTATAAAAACACGATCGTCCGCTCGACTGTCGGCAGGCGCGCGACGACCTCTTTCAGTTTTGCGGTGCAGTCGAAGCGTTTCCCGCCGTAAAAGTAGCCGTCAGCGGCGACGAGCACGCGCGGCTCGATCTGGCCGAATCGATCGAGCACCCCTTGCACGCCGAAGTCCGGCGAACACGAGGACCAGACGGCGCCGACCGCCGCGGCGCCGAGCGCCGCAATGATGGCTTCCGGCATATTCGGTACAAATCCCGCGACACGATCGCCGGGACGAATGCCCATCGCGCGGAGCGCTCCGGCGAAGCCGGTCACCTCCGTGCGCAGCGTGTCCCATGACAGCGTGCGCGTCGCGCCTGTTTCCGACTTGAAAATGATCGCGGGCGCCTGCCCGGAGCCGCGGAACATCAGGTTCTCCGCAAAGTTCAGCCTGACGTTTGGAAAGAACCGCGCGCCCGGCATCCGATCCAGATCGACAACCACGGGACCGCCGCGAAGTGACGCGCGAATGCCGCCGAAGTCCCACATCGACTGCCAGAACTCCGCCGGCTCGGCGATCGACCACTCATACAGCTGCGCGTAGTCGATGTTCATACGTTCGCAGCTACGCCATCGACCCTGTGCCTGATGGACGAATTGAACGAGGTTCGCGCGGCGAATCCCTTCCGGCGACGGTTTCCACAATGGTTCGGACATGCTCCTCTGATTATAATTTTCGTTCCCCAGTTCCCCGGAGAATCTCCAGGATGCACCTGCAGATCCGCCGTTCGTCGTGTGCCGCCATCGCCTGCCTGCTGCTCGCCGGCCGTGGCGACGCCCAGTATCGACGTCAGCCGGCCGTTGACGACGTGCCCGTCGACCACGGAGACAGCGACACGCTGAGTCGCTGCGCCACACCCTTGTCACGTACGGCTCACGCACAGGCGCGGAGGCGCAGAGACAAATTCACGCGGACCGCACAGATCGGATCATGTCACGCTGTGAGGGCGCGCGCGGAACAAGACCATTAAGGAAGCAGCCCGCGCGAAGCGCGGGTTCGGCGGAACGCGTACGGCAACCTTCTCGGCGCCCTTTGCGCCTCCGCCTCGGCGTGAGATCGTCTTCTCGGCGGGTACGACGGCGTCCTATGGCACGTCGTACGTCTCGGTCTTGAAGATCCTGAATCCTCGCGCGAGGTAGTTCGACAGCGCGGAGCGGTGATCGAGCGAAGACGTGTGCAGCCACACGCGCGAGGCGCCCGAGGCCCACGCTTGCTCTACCGCGACGCTGAGCAGGTGCTTGCCCAGGCCGCGGCCGATGAAGTCCGGCAGGATACCGAAGTACGCGATCTCCACGGATCCGTCGTCCACCGTGCGCAGCTCGAAGTAGCCCGCGGGCGCACCCGCCGACGCCATCACCCACAGCTGGATCGCGGGATCACTCAGATAGCGCAGGATGTCCTCGTCCGTCCACGGCAGCCGATCGACCCAGTGATATGCCCGTCCGACTTCGGTGTAGAGATAGCGCCAGAACGATGGCGCCCGGGCAGTGACGCGCTCGATGCGGACGCCATCGAACGGCGGACCCGCGGCGCGCAAATCGCGCCGGCTGTGCATCTCGAGGTAAGTGCGCCTTGCGATCGCGCTCACGAGTGCTACTGCTCTCCCCGCGCACGCACCAGGGCCTCGCGCCAGCGCGACGCGCTGGTAAAGACCGATTCGATCTTCTCGCCGTCACCCAGCGATGCCCGCAGCTCGGTCATCGTCTTGATCAGCGCGTCGAGCGCGTCACGCAGGACATCCTCGTTCGACGCCGCGATATCGCGCCAGATCTCCGGTGGGCTCGATGCGAGGCGTGTCGTGTCCAGCAGCCCCGGACCGGCCAGCTCGAGACCGGCGTCCCCTGCGAGCGTGCCCACCACGTGCATCAGGGCACTGGCGGTGATCTGAGGGAGATGGCTGACGGCACCCACGAGGCGATCGTGCAGATCAGCCGTCATGATGCGTGGCACGGCGCCGACGCCTGTAATGAACGCTTCGAGCTTTTCGAGCGCAGCGGGAACGACAGCGGGCGCCTGCCCGGAGCTCGGTCGAGGGGTGAGAATCCACGGACGGCCGTCGAACATGTCGGGACGCGCAGCGGCAAATCCGCCGCTCGCGGCGCCCGACATCGGGTGTCCGCCAATGAAGGTCAGCGAGGCGTTCGCGTCGGCCGCGGCGACGATGAGCCGCTTCGTGCTGCCGACGTCGGTCACGACGGCGCCTGTCGGCAGGTACTCCGGGAGCTGATCGAGCAGCGCGATGTTCTGCAGGACGGGTGCTGCGAGGATCACGAGGTCGGCGTCGCCTGCCATGACGAGCGTGTCGCCGCCCACGTCCGCCGCGTGCACGCGCATCGCCGCCTCGAGGACGTGCTTCTGATCGATGGCGATCACGAGGCTGGACGGCCACCGGCGCTTGATCGCGAGGCCGATGGAACCGCCGATCAGGCCGAACCCGGTGATCGCGATGCGTGCAAACGGACCCGGTTCAGTCGCGGCGTGCGCTTCCCGCACTTCGATGCGGCGGGTCATTCACCGCGATCCGCCCCAGCCGCGTTTCGACACCGGTTCGAGGCAGATGCTGCGGCCGATGGCCGGCGCGATGATCCGCAGCTCCGCCATGAGGCGGTCGAACTGCGAGGGGAACAACGACTGCGCGCCGTCGCTCAGCGCGTGATCCGGATCGTGATGCACCTCGATCAGCAGGCCGTCGCAGCCCGCGGCGACCGCCGCGCGCGCCATCGGCGCAACTTTGTCGCGCTTGCCCGTGCCGTGGCTCGGATCCGCGAGCACCGGCAGGTGACTCAGCTTCTGGACCACGGGGATCGCCGAGATGTCGAGCGTGTTGCGGGTATAGCTCTCGAACGTGCGGATGCCGCGCTCGCACAGCATCACGTTCATGTTGCCGCCGGCGAGGATGTACTCGGCGGAGAGCAGCCACTCTTCGATCGTCGCGGAGATGCCGCGCTTCAGCATGATCGGCTTCTTCGACCGCCCGAGCTCGCGCAGCAGCGTGAAGTTCTGCATGTTGCGCGCGCCGACCTGCAGGATGTCGGCGTAGCGCTCGATCAGCTCGAGCTGACTGATGTCCATCACTTCCGAGACCAGCTTCAGGTTGTGACGGTCGGCGGCCGCTTTCAGCAGGCGCAGGCCTTCTTCGCCGAGCCCCTGGAAGCTGTACGGGCTGCTGCGCGGCTTGAACGCGCCGCCGCGCAGGACCTTCGCGCCGGCGCGTTTCACGGCGGCCGCGCTCGTTTCAACCTGCTCCTCTGTCTCCGCGGAGCACGGGCCGGCCATCACGATGACCTCGTCGCCGCCTATCCGCACGTCACCAATCGTGATGACGGTGTTGTCCGGCTTGAAGGTGCGGCTCGCCAGCTTGTAGGGCTCGGTGATGCGCAGCACTTCCTGCACGCCGTCGAGGACCTCGATCAGCGCGGTGTCGTAGTTGCGCGAGGATCCGCCGACGGCGCCGAGCACCGTGCGCAGCGCGCCCGTCGATCGGTGCACGTCGAATCCCATCTCCACGAGCTTGGCGATGACCTTCTGGACCTGCTCGTCGCTCGCCCGTTCCTGCATCACTACAACCATGACTAATCCTCTATTCTAGGTGTCGTGTCTTCTTCCGCCTCAAGGCGGAAGCCACAGGATTCTTCGTAAGGAAGCTCGCCACTCCTCTAGTCGTTCTCGTGGCTTCCGCCTTTAGGCGGAAGAGACCCGGCCGCTTCCGACTCCCGGTATTCCTCTTCGGCCACCCGCTCCAGGTGCCGCGCTTCGTCGATGATCCGTTCGAACAGCCGCTGAATTGCCTGCGGACCCAGCGGGCCCGTGTTGAGCCGGTTGACGTTCGCGAGCACTTCCGCTTCCCGCGTGGGCTGATAGATGTCCATGCGCTCTTCCCGTTTGATGCGTCCGATCTCGAGCGCGCACGCGGCGCGCGCGTTGAGCAGGCGGACCAGATGCTCGTCGAGCATGTCGATCCGGCGGCGCAGATCGTCCAGGTCTCCCCTCACGACAGTCCTTTCAGCCACCGCGTGTAGGCGCCCACGCGGTCGATGAGGTCAGATGACGCCCCGTGCTCGGCGATGACGTTGACGAGCGCGCTGCCGACTACCGCGGCGTCAGCCCACCGGCCGATCTCGACGACGTGCTCCGGCCGCGAGATGCCGAAGCCAAGCGCGAGCGGCAGGTCCGAATGCGCGCGAATGCGGCGCACGAGCGGCTCGGCATCGGCTGCGACGCGGTCGCGCGCGCCGGTCACGCCGAGCCGCGAGATCACATACAGGAACCCGCGGCCGAGTTCCGCCGACTGTCGTATCCGTTCGTCGGTCGTCGTCGGGCTCAACAGGAAGATCGGATCCATATCGGCATCGACGAGCCTCTGACGGAAGGATCCTGCTTCTTCCACCGGCAAATCGAGCACGAGCACGCCGTCGATACCCGCGTCCGCGGCCGCGCACGCGAACGCCGCCTCGCCCATCCGCACGATCGGGTTCGCATACGTGAAGAGCACAATCGGCGCGGCGATCTGCGGCCGGCGCCGGCGAATCATCTCCAGGGTCTTTCTCAGCGTCGTCCCGCTTTTCAGGGCGCGCTCGGACGCACGCTGGATCACCGGCCCGTCGGCGAGCGGATCGGAGAACGGCACGCCGACTTCGAGGACGTCCGCTCCGTTCGCGCCGAGGGTCATCAGGATTTCCGCCGACCGATCCAGGTTCGGATCCCCCGCCGTCACATATGCGACGAGCCCCGGCCGGCCGCTGGCCTGCACGGCGGCAAACGCATCGGCGATCCGCGCCATCAGCGGAGCGCCTCCTGGATGCTCAACACGTCTTTGTCTCCGCGTCCGGAGAGATTGATGAGGAGCAGCGATTCGCGGGGCATCGACGGCGCGAGCCGGCACGCGTGCGCAACGGCGTGCGACGACTCGAGCGCCGGCAGGATGCCTTCTTCGCGAGCGAGACGCTGGAATCCCGCCAACGCATCCTTGTCGTCGATCCACGTGTACTCGGCGCGACCGATGTCGCGCAGCCATGCGTGCTCGGGTCCCACCGCCGCATAGTCGAGGCCTGCGGAAATCGAGTGCGTCAGCTCGACGTTTCCGTCGTCGTCCTGGAGGATGTAGCTGCGCGTGCCCTGCAGCACTCCGGCGCTTCCGCCGGCAAACCGCGCGGCGTGATCCCCCGAACGAATGCCGCGTCCGCCGGCCTCGACGCCGACGAGGCGCGTGCCGGTGTCGGCGACGAACGCGTCGAAGATTCCCATGGCGTTGCTCCCGCCGCCCACGCACGCGACGATGGCGTCAGGGAGCCGGCCGAATTGCGCCAGGCACTGCGCGCGCGCCTCGTTGCCGATCACCGACTGGAACTCGCGCACCATCAGCGGGTAGGGGTGCGGGCCGAGCACGGATCCCAGCAGGTAATACGTGGTGGTCACGTTCGTGACCCAGTCGCGCATCGCCTCGTTGATCGCATCCTTCAGCGTGCGCGCGCCCGCGTTCACCTCGATCACCTCAGCGCCCAGCAGCCGCATGCGGAACACGTTCAGCGACTGCCGCGTCATGTCCTCGGCGCCCATGTAGACGTGGCAGTCGAGGCCGAGCAGCGCGCATGCCGTTGCGGTCGCCACGCCGTGCTGCCCCGCCCCCGTCTCCGCGACGATCCGTCGCTTTCCCATGCGCGCGGCGAGCAGCGCCTGGCCGAGCGCGTTATTGATCTTGTGTGCGCCGGTGTGCGCAAGATCCTCGCGCTTGAGAAGGATGCGCGCGCCGCCGAGCGACGCGGACAAGCGGCGCGCTTCGTACAGCGGTGTCGGCCGTCCCACGTAATCGCGCAACAGTCCCATCAGCTCCCGGCGGAACGCCTCGTCCTCGCGGGCGCGGAAGTACGCGGCGGTCAGCTCTTCCACCGGAGCGACGAGCGTCTCCGGGACGAACCGTCCGCCATACGGACCGTAATAGCCGCGCGCATCAGGATCGCGCGCGCCGAACACCGGAGCGAACTCAGTCATGACTCGCGAAGCGCGGCAAACAGCGCGCGCAGCTTCGCCGGATCCTTTCTGCCGGGCGAGACTTCGATGCCCGACGATGCGTCGACGCCATACGGATGGACCGCGGCTATCGCGTCCACCACGTTGCCGGCATGCAGGCCGCCGGACAGAATCACGGGCCGGTGCCGCGCGACGGCCGACGCGACAGACCAGTCGACCGCGCGCCCTGTTCCACCGCGCCGGACCGGATCGTACGCGTCCAGCAACACCATCGCGTTCGACGGCACAGCGCCCGCCGCGCCGCCGTCTTGTGCATTACGCAGCGGCAGCGCCTTGATGACACGCGTCGGGAGCGTCGCGTATTCCTCCGCCGTCTCATCGCCGTGCAACTGCACCGCGCCCAGGCGCGCGAAGCGCGCAATCGCGAGCACGGTGGGGATCGGCTGGTTCACGAACACGCCCACAGGCGTGATGAACGGCGGCAGCCGCGCCACGATCGCGCGCGCGGCGATCGGCTCGATGTAGCGTGGGCTGTGAGGCCAGAAGACGAATCCAAGCGCCGATGCCCCGAGCTCCGCGGCGAGCAGCGCGTCTTCTGCCGTCGTGATGCCGCAGATCTTGACGTGCGTCATGCGTCCCCCCTCGACTTCGCTCGCGGCAGGCCGCTCGACATCGAGGAGGCCGCAGCCTCGCGAAGCTGCCGCAGCGCGGCGCCGGGACTCACATGCGTGATCAGCCGTTCACCGACCAGGAACGCGTGGTAGCCGGCCGCCTCGAGACGATAGAGATCCGCCGCGCTGCCGAGGCCGCTCTCTGCAACCGCGATCGCCTCTCGAGGCATCACCGCGATGAGATCGTCGTGGACCTGCGGATCGACGCTCAACGTTCGCAGATTGCGGCTGTTGACCCCAATCACGTGCGCCCCCGCGTCAACCGCGCGCGCGAGCTCGGCGCGATCGTGCACCTCGACGAGCGCCGCGAGGCCGAGTTGGGCGGCGTCGCGGAGCAGCTCCACGAGCGCGGGTTGATCGAGGGCCCCGACGATCAGCAGGACCGCGTCCGCACCCGCAGCGGCTGCCTCGAGGACCTGGTACCGCGTCACGATGAAATCCTTGCGCAGGAGCGGCAGCGACACGGCGGCCCGGACCCGTTGCAGATCGTCGAGCGATCCGTCGAAGAACGTTGGCTCGGTCAGCACGGAAATGGCGGCAGCCCCCGAGCTCTCAAACGACAAGGCCAGCGCCGCGGCGTCATAGTCCCCGCGGAGGATGCCTCGTGACGGCGAACGTCGCTTGCACTCGGCAATCACGCGCGGCGACGGCGAGTCGAGGAGCGCCGACACGAACCGCGCGCCGTCCGCGTGGCGTGCCGCGGCCGCACGTTCGAGCGCCGCCTCCGGCATCTGGCTGCGGCGTACGTCTGAGATGCGACGTGCACCGGCCACGATTGCGGCCAGCAAATCCGGTGTGGTCGCGCTCATGCTGCCGCTCCGTTGTTCGACAGCGCCACGAGCGTCTCGAGGACGGCCGCCGCGCGGCCGCTGTCGAGCGCGTCAGCCGCCATCGCGATCCCATCCGGCACGGTTCGCACGATGTCGGCGATCAGCAGCGACGCGCCCGCATTCAAGAGCACGATATCGCGCGCGCCGCCGTGTTCACCGCCGAGGATGCGCCGCGCGATGGCAGCGTTCGCCGCCGCGTCGCCGCCGCGCAGCGCTTCGGGCGTTGCCTTCGCCAGACCCACATCCGCCGGGTGTAAATAGAACGTATTCACCGCGCCGTCGCGACACTCCGAGACCTTCGTATACCCCGTCGTCGAGATCTCATCGAGTCCGTCCGCTCCGTGCACGACCCACGCGCGTTCGGCGCCGAGCTGCGCGAGCGACCTGGCGACGAGCTCGGTCAGCTCCGGACGTGGCACGCCCACGAGCTGCCGCGTCGCCCCAGCAGGGTTCGTCAATGGACCGAGCAGGTTGAAGGCTGTCCGGACGCCGAGCTCACGGCGCGTCTGAGCCGCGTGGCGCATCGATGGGTGAAACGTGGGCGCAAACAGAAACGCGATGCCCGCCCGATCGAGGCAGCGTTCCGCGACGTCGGGTGTCGCCGCGACGTTGACGCCAAGCGCCTCGAACAGATCGGCGCTGCCGCAACGGCTCGAAACACTGCGGTTGCCGTGCTTGGCAACGCGCACGCCGCAGGCCGCGAGCACCAGCGCGGCCACCGTGGACACGTTGAACGTGTGGGCGCGATCGCCGCCGGTGCCGCAGGTGTCGAATACGGGCGCGAACGATCGGCTCAATTTCGTCGCCTTCGCCCTCATCGTTCTCGCCAGTCCGACGATCTCGCCGGGGCGCTCTCCTTTCATCGCGAGCCCGATCAGGAAGCCCGCGATCTGCGACGGCTGCGCCTCGCCGTCCATGATCGCTTCCATCGCCGACGCCGCTTCCTCCACGGTCAAGTCGATGCGATGCTGCAACTTCTCGATCAGACCTGCGAACATGTCAGCTCCACGAAGTTGCGGAGAATCTTGCGTCCCTCGCCCGTCAGCACCGACTCGGGATGAAATTGCACGCCGTGCAGCGGCCACTCGCGGTGGCGCAGTCCCATGATGATGCCGTCTTCGGTGCGCGCGGCGATCTCGAGCGGGCCGGGCGCGGGCGCCGCGACGATCAGCGAGTGATAGCGCCCCGCGACGAACGGTTGTGACACGCCGCTGAACACGCCGCGACCGTCGTGCTGCACGGAAGATGTCTTGCCGTGCATGAGTACGGGTGCGCGTACTACGTCGCCGCCGAACGCGTATCCAATGGCCTGATGGCCAAGACAGACCCCGAGCACCGGCACCTTCGAGCCCATCTTGCGGATCACCTCCACGCTGATGCCCGCATCTTCAGGACGTCCTGGCCCGGGGGAAATGACAATGCGGGACGGATGCATCGCCTCCACTTCGCCGAGCGTTATCCCGTCGTTGCGCCGGACGGCGGGCGCGTGGCCCAGCTCGCCCAGGTACTGCGCGAGGTTGAACGTGAACGAGTCGTAGTTGTCGATGAGGAGAATCACAGTTCGGTTTCCGCCATCTCAATCGCCTGGAGAAGCGCGCGCGCCTTGTCACGCGTCTCCTCGTATTCAGCCGCCGGGTTCGAGTCCGCGACGATGCCGGCGCCGGCCTGGACGCGCGCGATCCCGTCGCGAATCGTGATCGTGCGGATCGCGATACAGAAATCCAGGTTCGCCGCGAAGTCGATGTAGCCCACCGCGCCGGCGTACAACTCGCGCCGCGTCGGCTCCAGCTCGGACAGGATCTGCATCGCGCGGATCTTCGGCGCGCCGGAGACGGTGCCCGCGGGAAAGCATGCAACGAGCGCGTCGAGATGGTCGTGCTCCTCCGCGAGACGCCCCTCGACCGTGGACACCAGGTGCATGACGTGCGAGTAGCGCTCGAGTGCCATGTACTGGGGCACCCGGACGCTGCCGTACTCACAGACGCGCCCGACATCGTTGCGCCCGAGGTCGACGAGCATCACGTGCTCGGCGCGCTCCTTCTCGTTCCGCTTCAACTCCTCAGCGAGGCGCAGATCCTCTTCGTCGTTGCGGCCGCGTGGCCGCGTGCCCGCGATCGGATGCGTCTCGACGCGCCTTCCTTCGACGCGCACGAGCATCTCCGGCGACGACCCGACGATAGCGAGACCGCCCATGCGGATGTAATACATGTAAGGCGAGGGGTTCACGTGGCGCAGCGCGCGGTACACGGTGAACGGCTCCGCCTCGACTCTCGTCTCGAAGCGCTGCGACAGCACCGCCTGGTAGATGTCTCCAGCGGCGATGTGTTCCTTGATCGTGCGCACGCCTGATTCGAACGTCTCGCGCGTGACGTTCGACCCCACCGTCGGCGACGGCCCGCGCCGCGGCGGCGTGTGCGAGAGGCCGCGCTCCAGCTCGCGCTCCAGAAACTGGATCTTCGCGCACGCGAACTGGTACAACGCACTGAGATCTTCGTCCGCGGTGACCCGCGCGTTGGCGATCACGAGAATGCGATGCTTCACGTGATCGAATGCCAGCACCGTATCGAACAGCATGAAGCCGGATTCGTCCTCGACGCCCGCCGTCTTCGCCCAGGCAGCGTTCGCCCACGCCGTGTCGAGCGCCGGCTCGAAGCCCACTGACGCGTCGTAGCCGATGAAGCCCACGGCACCGCCAGTGAACCGCGGCAGGTCGGGCACGAACGGCGCGCGGAACTCCGTCATGAGCCGCCGCAGGACCGGCACGAACGGCTCCTTCGTGTCGCTCGTGACGCCCGATCGATCGATGGCCGTCTTGCCGTCTTTCGCCCGAAGCACCAGGAACGGATCCTTCCCGAGGAACGAATACCGCGCGACCTGCTCCCCGCCTTCCACGCTTTCGAAGAGGAACGCGTAGTCGGAGTGCTCCGCGATTTTCAGAAAGGCGGACACCGGGGTGAGAAGGTCCGCCATGATCTCCTTCACCACGGGGACGAACGTGCCGCGCCTTGCCAGCTCCACGAAATCTTCAAAGGATGTCTGCTTCATCACTCGACCATCTTCAATTGAGCCGGCTCGAATCGGCCCCGCAGCGTCTGCTCCGCCGCATCCTGGAAAAGCCCGGCGGGCGGACGCTGTCCCGTCCAGATTTCGAATTGACGTTCGGCCTGCGCGACGAGCATTTCGAGGCCGCCGATGACGGTGCAGCCGCGCGCCTGCGCGGCCTTCAGCAGCGGCGTGAGCGGCGGATCGTAGATGAGGTCGTACACGATCCGGCCGTCGAGCGCGACATCAACCGGCATTCCCGGCACCATGCGGCTGCCGACGCTCGTCGCGTTGACGAGCAGATCCCACGAACCCGGCACCGGAGGCCAGGCCGTTGTGGTTGCGCCAATCGCCGCGGCGGCTTCGCGCGCCGAATCTGGTCGCCGCGCCGAAATCGCGACTGCCGCGCCCGCGCGGATCAGGCCGAGGGCAACCCCGCGTGCGGCCCCGCCTGCGCCGAGAATCGTGGCGCGCAGGCCGGCGGTCTTCGTCCGCCGCCGTAGCGGCTCGAGAAAACCGTCGACATCCGTATTCGTTCCGATCCACCGGCCGCCCGTGACGGTGATCGTGTTCACTGCTCCGGCGTCGCTCGCGATCGGTGTCACCTCGTCGAGCAGCGGCACCACGTCCATCTTGAGCGGCGTCGTCACGCTTGCGCCGCGCAGGCCGATGGCATCGGCGAACCGGCGGAAGTCGGTTGCGTCGTTTGTCTCGAGCGGCACGTAAGCGGCGTTCAGGCCGCGCGCGGCGAAGCCCGCGTTGTGCATGGCCGCGCTCAGCGAGTGCATCACGGGACGGCCGACGACGCCATAAACGCGCGTATCGTGGCGAATCCGGCGAAACCGGAATTCGTGGAGCATCCGCCTGACGGGCAGCTGCCCCGGCGCGATGGCATCGCCGGCATACGTCCAGCGGCTCCTGAACCGCGCCGCCAGGATGCGCGACACGACGCCTGACGCGCCCATCCCGATCAGAATCGTCGGCTGGTCTGACGTTCCCACCTTCAATAGCGGAATCAGATCCGACAGCGTCTCGGTCGTGGTCGCGAGCTTCACGATCTCCGCACCGGTGCGGCGCATGGCGGCGAGCAGGCCGGGAAGATCCGTGGGCGTGCCGGTGAAGTCGTGCGTCGAGACGATGACGCCGCGGCCTTGCCGTTCCGCGATGATCGGCTCGCACAGCGCGTCGAAATCGACGTCAATGTATTCGGCGCCGAGCGCGTGCGCCTCCCGGAGAATGCGCAGGCGCTCCTCGTCGCTTCCTTCGAACCGCCCGCCTGCGCGAACCGGACGGCACGTCACGATCACGGGCGTGCGACGCCCCGCGAGCGCGCCGGCGGCGTCCGGGCGTTCCAACATGTCGAGGCGAAGCTCGACGAGATCGGCCTCGGCTTCGGCCGCTTCGCGTGCGCGCACGATCGCTTGCACCGTGCGGCCGGTGGCTACCACGCAAAGCTGGGGATCGGGCATAAATAAAAAAGCCCCCTCAACCGCGGGATTGAGGGGGCTCTCGAAAATTGCGTGTCGCGACGTGCCTAGGCGATCGCCCCCCCTGTAGACGCAGACCACCACCAATACGACGCGGGGGTCGCGATAAGGGCCAGGAGCGTAAATCGGTTAGACACGAGAACCGAGACGATAACACAGGAAGGTCCAATGCTCAATGTCGAATGCTCACCACGGTTTCCAGGCTCCTCAACCGGCACTGCATCCCCGGCGTCGAAAGTGCAGGGGTGTGGGCGATGGGGGAAGGGTGGGGGTCAGATCTCGATTTTTCGATGCTGTCGAAAAATCGAGATCTGACCCCAACAGCACGCCAACAGCTCCCCACGGCGGCGCCCGGGAGCTGGTTCGCCTTGACCGAACGCCCTAGACGGTCTATAAAGGTTTAAAGTACATGAAGATAAGGGTTGTTCTGCTTTCCGTGGCACTGGCCGCCTTCGGCTGGGTCCGTGTCCCTGCGACCACTGCGCTCATGCCGCTCGATGAAATCAAGCCAGGCATGACTGGCATCGGCCAGACGGTGTTCGAGGGCACCGAGCTGCAGGACTTCAAGGTCCACATTCTCGGCGTCTTGAAGAACGTGCAGGGGCCGCAGCGCAGCCTCATTCTGGCGAAGCTCGAGGGAGGCCCGCTGGCGCAGACCGGCGTCATCGCCGGGATGAGCGGCAGTCCGGTCTATATCGACGGCCGCCTCATTGGGGCGGTTTCGTACGCCATCGGATCGTTTCCAAAAGAACCGATCGCGGGCATCACGCCAATCCGCGAAATGATCGACGCGACGGCGGACTCGCCGCGCCGCGCCGCGGCTCCCGCGCAGGCACGTATCGACCTGCCGATCACGCGCGAGGGGCTTGCCGCTGCGGTCCGCGCGACGTACGCGCGCATCGCAATCTTCGCCGATCGCGCGTCCGACGTGCAGAGCATCGGCCTTCCCGCGGCGACCGGCGGTCAACTCGGTGCGCTGCTGCGCCCGATCGCCACGCCGCTGGTGATGAGCGGTGTGAACGCGCAGACGGCCGATCTCCTCTCGTCGATTTTCAAGGACGGCGGCTTCGAGCCTATGCTCTCTGGAGGCGCGAGCGCCGAGGCGCCGAAATCGACGGGGCCCCTGCGGCCGGGCGATCCCGTGGGCGTGTCGCTCTTGTCGGGCGATGCGGACTTCGGCGCAACCGGCACGGTGACGCACATCGATGGGGACCGCGTCTACGCCTTCGGACATCCCTTCTTTAACTTCGGTCCGGCGACGTTTGCGATGACGCGCGCGTACGTCTACACGTCGCTGCCAAGCCTGATGTCGTCCTTCAAGATCGCAACGCTCGGCGACGTGATCGGCACAGTACAGCAGGATCGCGCGACTGCGATCGCGGGCACGCTGGGTAAGGGCCCGGCCCTCATCCCGCTCAACATCACGCTCGAGTCCGAACACGCGCCGCGGCGGTCGTTCCATTACGCCGTGGTCAACGACCAGATGTTCACGCCACTGCTCACCTACGTGGCGATCTTCAACACGCTCGGCAATTTCGAGCGCCAGGTCGGATCGGCCACGTTCACCGTGAAGGGTAAGGCGCGCTTCGAGCAGCACTCGGACCTCGACTACGACGACATCTTCACCGGCGACAACCCGATCACGGGCGCCTCGGCATACGTCGCAGGTCCGATCACGATGCTGCTGTCGAACGACATCGAGCCGGTGAACGTGAAGAGCGTGGATCTCTCGATTCAGACTTCAGAGGATTCGCGCACGTCGAACATCGAGCGCGTGTGGCTCGACGAGGTACGTCCGCGCGCGGGACGCACCGTCCCGCTGAAAGTGCTGACGCGCAGCTACCGGGGCGCGGAGAAGATCTCGACCATCCCGATCGAAATCCCGGCGAACGCCGCCGGTCAGCTCACCGTGATGGTGACCGACGGCCATCAATTGAATCAGATCGAGCAGCGGGAGCTGCGCCGCACGCTGCAGCCGCAGAGCGTCGCGCAAATCATTCGGGCGCTTAATGAGACGCGCCGCAACAATCGACTCTACGTCCGGCTCCTCACCGGCACGCCCGGCGCGGTCGTCAACGGCGAAGCGCTGACGTCGCTGCCGCCGTCCGTGCTCGCCGTGCTCGAGGGGGATCGGAGCGGCGGGGACTTTACGCCGATTCGAAGCGCCACCCTCGGGCAATGGGAACTGCCCATGGACTCGGCCGTCAGCGGCACCCGCGCGCTGACGATCGATCTCGATACCCATCCAGGCCGATAGACGCATGCTGAACAGATTTCGTGCGGCCGCGCTGGCAGGCGTGTGCCTCGCCGCGACCGGCGCGCTCTTCGCCGCGACTCCCACATTCTGGACGGTTTCCACGCAGGCAGACTTCCTCAAGGGGGACGTGGAGGATTTGTCGATCGACAGCGACGGCCGGGTGTTTCTCGGACCAACTGCGGCCCGCCTCGCCGAAACCGCCGCCCCGTTCTTGTGGACGCTGTTGTCGGGTCCGGACGGTTCGTTGTTCGCCGGGACCGGCAACGAGGGACAGGTGCTGCGCATCGCACGCGACGGCAAGATCTCGACGTTCTTCGATGCCGTCGAGCTCGAGGTTCACGCGCTGGCGCCGGCGCCAAACGGCGGCCTCTACGTCGCAACCTCCCCCGACGGCAAGATCTATCAGGTCGCAGCCGACGGGAAAGCGAAGACCTTTTTCGATCCGGAAGACAAATACATCTGGGCGCTTGCGAGCGGTCGCGATGGCGCGCTCTACGCGGCCACGGGAGAGAAAGGGACGATCTATCGCATCACGCCGGACGGCAACGGGACGGTCTTCTACAAGACGAACACCACCAACGTGGTATCGCTCGCGATCGATCGCGACGGAAACCTGATCGCCGGCACCGAGTCGCCCGGACGGATCTTCCGAATTGATTCGCAAGGCAAGGCGTTCGTACTCATCGATTCGCCATTCAAGGAGATTCACGCGATCCGGATGGCGGACGACGGAACCATCTATGCGGCGGCGTTCAGCGGAACACCGGGCGGAGAGGATCGCGAGGCGCCGATCGTCACGACGCCCGAGCCGGCGAAGCCGCCGGTGCCCACGGTGTCGGCCGAAATCACTTCCATCACGGTCATCGGCGACACGAGCAGCGGGGTGACGGCGCCGGCGGGAGGCGGGCGCGAACCGCGCGGCACCCGAAATGCGAAGGGCGCAATCTATCGTATCCGGCCCGACGGCTTGTGGGACACGGCGTGGGAGGCAATGGACGACTGGCCGTTCGATCTCTTGATCGAGAAGGACGGCGCGCTCATCGTCGGCACAGGCAAGGAAGGCAAGCTGTTTCGGATTACCGGCGATCCGGCGCGCGCGACGCTCCTCGCGCGGGCATCCGCGCGGCAGGTCACGGCGCTCCTCCGCGACGCCGCCGGACGCATCGTCGGGGCGACCAGCAATCCCGGCAAGGTGTTCACGCTCTCGTCGGAGCGCGCGATGAGAGGCACGTACGATTCCGATGTTCGCGATGCGGGCACGGTGGCGACCTGGGGCGCGATCCGCTGGCGCGCGTCGGCCAAACCGGGCGAGGTCGAGCTCCACACGCGCTCGGGCAACACCGCGATGCCAGATGAAACGTGGAGCGCATGGTCCAAGCCCTACACGTCTGCCGAAGGCGATTCAATCGCGAGTCCGAATGCGCGTTACCTGCAGTGGCGCGCCGTGTTGAAATCGGACACGCCAGCCGGCGCGGGCCCTGTCCTTACATCGGTGACGGCCGCGTTTCTCCCCCGGAACCTCCGACCCACCGTCACGAGTATCACGGTGCATCCTGCCGGAACGGCGTTCCAGCGGCCGTTCTCGACGGGCGAACTGGAGATCGCCGGCTTCGAAGAGAACACGTCGGACGGGCGCTCGCCCACGCAACAACCGTCGACGAGCATCGGCTCCTCTGTCACCCCGCCCCCCTCTCCCGCGCTCGGGCGCCGCATGTATCAGAAGGGGCTGCAGACCTTCGTCTGGAAGGCAGACGATGAGAATGACGATCGATTGCAGTACGACATCTCGTACCGGCGTGAAGGGGAGACGACGTGGAAGCCGCTGAAACGCGGACTCTGGGATCCGATCTTCGTGTGGGATACGACGTCGGTTCCTGATGGTACCTATTACGTGAAGGTCAGCGCGACCGATGCGCCATCGAACTCACCCGCTACGGCGCTGGTCGGCGAGATGGAAAGCGTCAGCTTCGATGTCGACAACACTGCTCCGCACGTCGAGATCCAGTCGGCGCTCCGGTCCGGTTCGCGCGCAACCATCAAGTTCATTGTCCACGACGATCAGTCGGCCGTGCAGCGCGTCGAGTATTCACTCGATGCCAGCCGGTGGCGCGTGGCGTACCCCGTCGACGGCATCGCGGACTCGCGGCGCGAGCAATTCGAGGTGACGCTGGATGAAGGGGACGTCTCGCGCAGCGTGATCATCCGCGCGATGGACACGATGAACAACGTGGCTACCGCAGTCGCTGAAATCAGGAAGTAGAACCTAGGAGCGAAGCTTTCCTCTTACGGTCATGTGCTCGACGAGCCAGACGAGGTTTACAGCGATCGGATCCGTGCCGTAACGTGCGGGTTCGAGGCGGCTGCGCGAGATCGCATCGAGCAGTCGCGCGATGTGGCGTCGATCGCGATCGTTCGCCAGCACCGACAGCTCCGACACGCGTCCTTCGCGGCTGACCACGGCGGAGAGTGCGAGCATCAACTCCCCTTGCGATCCCGACTGCTCGAGCGTTGCCCTGACCAGGCCATCCTGTGGAACTGTCGGCGCCTGGATCAATCCATCGAGGCTCGCCGGATTCAGGTCCGATCCCCACGGAGCCGCGACGACCGCGATCATCGCGCGCAGCGAGTCGTCGCGTTCGGGCGAGGCGAAGTGCAGCATGCCGAGCACGATGGCGCCGCACAGGAACGTCGCGACCGTCGAGGCGAGGCCAATCCACACCAGGTGCATGTCGTCGAACAGGCGCGACACCCGCGCCGTCCACGACTCGTACGCTTCCGCGCGCATGCGGCTGATGACATCGGACTGCAGCCCCGTCCAGTCGTCCTGGGGCGCCCGCGCCGCCGCGATCCGCAAGGCGTCCCCCACCTTGCTGAACAGGTCAAGTTCCGCTGCGCACTCGTCGCACGAGTTCAGATGTCCCTGCGTCGCGATTCGCTCGCCGACCGGGAGCTCGCCGTCGTGAAACGCGGCAAGGCGCTGCCGCACCGCCGAGCAGGTCAGTACGGTCATACGTCCCTCAATTGCGCGCGGAGTCCCTCGCGGGCCCGCGCCAAACGCGATTTCACGGTGCCGACGGCGACGCCGAGCGAGAACCCGATCTCCTCGTAGCTGAGGCCGTCGATTTCCCTGAGCACGATTGCGGTCTTCTGATCGAACGGAAGACGGTCGAGTGCGACGCGAATCCGTTCAGCGAGCTGCTTGCGACCCAGCATCCGGTCCGGCGACCGGCCGTCGGTCGCCTCAGGCAGGTCGCCGTGATCGCGGATGTGCTGATCGAGCGAGACCTGCTGAGAGCGGTGACGCCGGCGCCACCACCGCTGCCGGTTGCGCGCCTGGTTGACGACGATCCGGTAAATCCAGGTGCGGAGGCTGGACTGGCCCCGGAAGTTCTGAATCGTGCGGAAGACACGGAGGAAGACTTCCTGCGACAGGTCGAGCGCCTCGTTGTGATCGTTCAGCAGATTCAGCGACAACTGGTACACCATCCGCTGATGTTCGGTGACCAGCTCGGCGCAGGCATCTTCGTCCCGACCGGCGCAGCGCTGAATCAGCGACGCCTCGCGCCCTCCGACGTCCGTCCATGTGATGGCTCGAACCGGCTTCACAGAGAGTCCCTGGGCCATTCTACCCCTGCCCTTAACCCTTAGATCCCGGATGGGCGGGAAAGTTCCTTCGCCAAGCCTGTAAACGGAAACGGGGACACTCACACTTCTTCCCGAAAATGGGACGAACTGTGAATGTCCCCCTTCTGACGCGGCCTACGATGCGTTTCGTAGCGGCCGGCTGGTAGGATGGACCTGTGAAACGCCTCCTGGTCGGGTCCCTGTTGCTGGCGCTGGCTGTCGCGGCGATGTACGGCTACGTCGTGACCCGTCGCGATCGGATGCACCGCGAGCAGCTGGCCCGCGGTGAGGCGGCGCTGGCTCACGACAACACCGTCGCGGCGGTCGAGGCCTTCAGCGGCGCGATCACGCTCAAACCCAACGCGATGATCGGCTACCTGCGGCGAGGGGAGACCTATCGCAAGCGCGGCGACCTCGAAGAGGCGCTGCGCGACCTCCGGCGGGCATCCGAACTGGATCCGACCGCTACGCGGCCGCTCGAGGAGCTGGGCGACGTCAACCTCGCGCTGACGCCGCCGCTCGGCCCGCGCTACGGACGCGCCGCGGCGCTCTACCGCGATTACGTGCGGCTCGACCCCGCATCGCCACGCGTGCTCTACAAACTGGCGTTCGCCTCCTACAATGACGGCCACCGCGCCGAGGCGATTGAAGTGCTGAAGAACGCCGTCGCGCAGGATGATCACTTCGCCGAAGGATTCTATCTGCTCGGTTTGTGCCTGCGCGATGCGCAGCGGCTCAACGAAGCGCGCGCCGCGCTCGAACGCGCGATTCGCATCGAACCGGCGATGCTGCACGCGCGCGAAGAGCTCGCGGATTTGTTTGGAGCGCTCGGCCGCACTGAGGACCGCCTGAGCCAGCTCAAAGCGCTGTCGGCGTTAAACCCGGGGGCATCACGCGAAGTCGCGCTCGGTCTCGCGTTCGCGCGCGCGGGACAGCCAGAGCGTGCGGTGCTCACCCTCGGTTATGCCGCCGAACACTATCCGGATGATCGTTACGCGTACGTCGCGCTCGGCCGAGTCTGGCTGGAGCTTGCACCCACCCGTGCCGATGCGTTGAGCAAGGCATTGACCGCGCTCGAAGGGGCGGTCGGCACCGACGACAGCAGCGAGGCGATGATGCTGTTCGGCCGCGCGCTGTTGATGACCCGCGACGATGACTCCGCCGAGCGTATGCTGCAGGACGCGACGCACAAGGAGCCGGTGGATCCGCTGGCCTTCTACTATCTTGCCGAAGCGGCCGAACGTCTGGACCACTGGGACGTCGCGCGGCAGGCGCTGCTCGATTACCAGGCGCTGCATGGCGCCGAGGACGATGCGCGTCGCCGCGTGGCGCAGTCGCTGCGTCTCGGCGATCTCTCGCTGAAGCTGGACGACGCGGCCAGCGCGGTTCGGTACTATCAGCTCGTCGCCGCCGACACGGATGGGGATCCTGGAATGCTGGCCCGGCTCGCCGACGCCCAGTGGCGTGCCGGCGAGACCGGGGCCGCGCGCGCGACGGTCGATCGCGCATTGGAGAAGGAGCCGCGAAACCCGCAGCTGCTCGCGCTGCGCCGCCGCCTTGGCCCCGTCACGTCTCCGCCTTCGGATCGATCCGATCCCGCAACCCGTCACCAAGGAAATTAAATCCCAGCACGAGCGTCGCAATCGCGAGACCCGGAAAGACCGTCAGGTGTGGCGCGTCGAACAGGTGCGACCTCCCCGCGTCCAGCATCGTCCCCCAGCTCGGCGTCGGCGGCTGTACGCCAAGGCCGAGAAAACTGAGCGATGCCTCCGCGATAATGGCGCCCGCCATGCCGAGCGTCGCCTGCACGATGACGGCAGGATACGCGGTCGGCAGCACGTGACGCGCGACGATGCGCGCAGGGCCGGCGCCGAGGGCGCGAGCGGCCTGCACGTACTCGAACTCGCGCGCGCGAAGCGCCTGGCCGCGCACAAGACGCGCGTACCCCACCCAGCCGATCACGCAGAGCGCCAGGACCACGTTTCTCAGGCTGGGGCCGAGCACGGCCACGAGCGCGATCGCCAGCAGGATGCCGGGAAATGCCATCAGGATGTCGATCGCGCGGCTGATCAAATCGTCGACGCCGCCGCCGAAATATCCGGCAATCGATCCCAGCGTCATCCCGATCAGCGACGACACTGACACGACCGCGAGGCCGACCAGGAGTGAGATGCGCGCGCCGGAGAGAAGGCGCGAGAGGATGTCGCGTCCCAGCTCGTCGAGACCGAACGGATGCGCCGGGCTTGGCGCCTCGAGCCGCTGCGCAAGCGTTTGCGCGGATGGGTCGTACGGCGTCAGCACGGGACCCAATGTGGCTGCGAACACGGCGATCAAGACAATGACCGTCCCGACGCGGATCATTCGAACCTGATCCTCGGGTCCAGGAAGCCGTATGTGAGATCTGTGATCAGGTTCATCGCAACATAGGTGACGGAGATGAACAGGATGCAGCCCTGCACGAGCGGGTAGTCGCGATTGTTGATCGCCTGGATCAGGAGACGGCCGACGCCGGGCCACGCGAAGATCGTCTCGGTGATGATTGTTCCCGTCAGCACCGCGCCAAACTGCAGGCCGATGATCGTGACGATCGGGATGAGGCTGTTGCGGAACGCGTGGCGCAGGATGGCGCGGATACGCGAGAGGCCGCGCGCCCGGGCGGCCAGGACATAGAGCTCGCGCAACTCCTCGAGCAGCGAGGCCCGCGTCATGCGCGCGAGAATTGCCGCGAGCGCCACGCCAAGCGTCACCGATGGCAGCACGAGGTGGGCGGCCGTCCCCGATCCGGCAACGGGCAGCCATCCGAGATATACGGCAAACAGAATCGCGAGCAGCGGACCGAGCCAGAAATTCGGCATCGAGATGCCGGCGAGCGCCACCGTCATTGCCGCATGGTCCGCGAAGCGCCCGCGATACATCGCCGCGATGATCCCCAGCGGAATCGCGAACAACACCGCGATGGCCATCGCGCAGACGGCGAGCACGGCAGTGTCGGGCACGCGCTGCCGGATCTCGCGCGTCACCGGCGTGCCGTAGCGAAACGACGTCCCGAGATCCCCGTGCGCCACGCCTGCCAGGAACCCGCGGTACTGAGCGAGCAGCGGCTTATCGAGTCCGAGGGTCGTCCGGAGGCGCGCCACTTCGTCCGGCGAGGCGCTTTCCCCCAACATCGTCTGCGCGGGGTCGCCGGGGACGAGGTGAATGAGCGCGAAGACGAGCGTGGCCACGCCGAGCAGGACCGGGATTGTCAGGAGCAGCCGCCGTGCAAGGTACCTTGCCATGGACCTGCAGAATAACTGATCGCGGCCGAACGGCGTGCCGATCGTCCAGTAAATCGCCACGCCCTACACTTGTCACGTCCGGTCTCACGCCAAGGCGCGGAGGCGCAGAGACAAATTCGCCATGGATCACACTCATTGACACGGATGCCGTGACGCTGCGAAGGATTCGCGCGGAGAAGACAACTGAAGGACCGGCTGCGCAGCAACGTTCCGCGCGAAGCGCAGGGTCGGCGGAACGCGTACGCAGCCTTGTTGGCGGCCTCTGCGCCTCGGCGTCTCTGCGTGTGATCGTCTTCTCCGCACACGCGATCAATAGCCCACCCGTACCGTCAGCGGCGGACTATCTTCATTTGTCCACAATTCCCAGCCGTTTCAGCATCTTCGCGAGCCCCTGACGGCTGACGCCGAGTTGCGCGGCGGCGGCGCGCTTCTGACCGCCGGCGCGTGCCAGCGCGGCGCGGACGAAGCGGCGCTCGAACTCGAGGCGCGCACCATCGAAGTCGATCGCGGATCGGGTGACGAGGTTGGCGACGTGTGCCGGCAACAACGACGCAGGCACGCGGCCGCGCCGGGGCGCCTCCACCGCGAGGGCTGCCATCACATTCTGCAGCTCGCGCACGTTGCCCGGCCAGTCGTATCGCGCGAGCGCCGCGAGGAGATCGGGCGAGAGCGTGGCACGCGTGCCGAGGCGCGCGGCGGCCTCGCTCCAGATCCGTTCCGCAAGCCCCGCCACTTCGTCCGGACGTTCGCGCAGCGGCGGGATCTGCAGCCGCAGGACATCGAGACGAAACCGAAGATCCGCCCTGAAGCGCCCCGCATCGACCTCCTCCGTCAGGCGGCGGTTGGTCGCCGCCACGATCCGGGCGTCCACCTTGCGTGGCAGGTTCTCGCCGACCCGCCGGACCTCTCCTTCCTGCAAAACGCGGAGCAGCTTGGCCTGCGCGCGCGGCGAGAGCTCGCCGATCTCATCGAGGAACAGCGTGCCGCCGTCCGCTTCCTCGAAGAGCCCCGCGCGCTCAGCCGTCGCACCCGTGAACGCGCCGCGGACGTGGCCGAAGAGTTCCGCCTCCAGAAGATCCTCGGTCAGCGCCGCGCAGTTGACGGCGCAGAGCCGGCGCGCCCGTCGCGCGCTGTGTGCGTGAATCGCGCGCGCGAACAGCTCCTTTCCACTGCCGCTCTCCCCAGAGATAGGCCCACAACCGCACCCATCCTCCGCTCCGCAGGCACCAAAACAGAAAAAGCCAGTGCGGACAAATCGCACTGGCCCTTGACTGCTATGTATGGACGCGGCTCCGCCTCGATCGGAGTCCACTCCAATTTAAGATTCAGCCGCCGGAACTCGGACTTCGTTCGCTCGGGGTTCGTCAGCAAAAGCTGGTGCAGAGACCGCAGTTGCTCCGCAACCGCGCTTGGAAGGTCGGCCGCCATAGCGAGAGGCTTCGCGGCCTTCTCCCCACGCCGTAGGGCCGCCTCGAGCTGCGCCACCGCCGCCTCTCGCTCCTTGAGCGCCGCCATGAGAGATGGCACATGGGCGCCGCCCTCGATCGCCGAGACGAGGTTCTGAAGTTTTCTTCTTTCTTCTTTCAACTCCTTCTGGAGCTTCGCCTCACGCTGCGGCTGTCCATCGCGTCGCTTCGCGAGCTCGGTCTGGACGCGCTCGAGGACATATTTCTCAACTTCCGGCCGCACCAGCTCCGCCTGAAGCTTCGCCAGCATTTGCGGCTCGGCGATCTTCGCGCGAATCGTCAGCCGGTTCGAGCACGAGCTCGGGCCGTTGTTCCATGACCTCGCGCAGCCGAACCGCGGACTCCCCTTGCCGCCGCTGACGGAGGAAATTGTGCCGCCACATTCCGCACACTTCATGAACCCCGTAAACACGTGGGGCGAATGGAACCGCGCGTCTTTGCCACGCGCAAGATTCCGTTTCGGGGCCACAGCCTGCCGAACGGCGGCTCGCGTGGCATGAGCGCGTTTCCACAGTTCCTCGGAAATGATCCGCAGGTCGGGTCGCTCATTAGATTTCCACTCGTCCCGCGCAACGGCCCGGGCAACCTTCTTCATCGTCCCGGGCTCGCGTTCCCAAGCTCGCTGTCCCCAAATCTGCTTTCCAAGATACCGCTCATTCGCCAAGAGCCGGTTCACTGCTCCTTTAGCCCACCTCGCTCCTCGCGGCGGCCGGGCCCGTTCGCGGTTCAGGCGTTCAACAATTGACGCTACCCCAACGCCGTCGGCGGCCCATTCAAACACGCGTCGAATCACGGAGGCTTCATCGGGATCAATCTCGATTCGCTTCCCCAAAAGGGCCGGGCCGCCGCTCGAATCCTTCTTGCCGGATGGGTCGGGCACAGGGACCGTGCGGTAGCCGTAAGTTTTGGCGCCCGTGGCGAAGCCACGCTCAATCTGGCCTGCGAGTCCGCGCTTGATCTTTTTCGCCAGTTCTTTCAGATATAGCGAATCAATGAGCCCGTGGACCATGATGAGGGCGTCTGCCTGCTCCGAGGCCGAGTCAATCCCCTGGGAGATGTAAATGACCCTGACCCCCAGAAACTTCAGCTGCTGCATCACTCGAATCGCATCCGCGATGTCTCTGGCGATGCGCGAGCTGTCGTCCACCAGGACCACATCAAAGGGCCTCGGCTTCTGAGCAGCAGCGGCGAGTAGGCGCTGAACGCCTACCCGCCCTTCAATGCTTCCGCCAGACACCGCGGCGTCTCGGTAAATGTGGTCCTTCAGGACTTCCCAATTCCGACTTACCGCGTATTCTCGAGCGACTCTCAGTTGGTCCTCAATTGAAGTGTCCTTCTGGAGGTCACTGGAATACCTGGCGTAACAGGCTACTCGCATTACTCACTCCTTAATCGAGCACCAAAAACAGGTCCAATCCGAAACTCTCACCTTGTCCGGCAGCGCTCCCGCCTCACTCGGCTGTCGCGAGCGTCTCCTCCACAACTTCGCCCGCGTCATCAACAAACCACTTGCGGACAGTCGCATCAGGCGTTCTTTCTTCGAGACTCATCTCAAAAAGTCCATTTCAATAAATACTCTCTGGCATTCTCGCCGGACTCACACCGCGCGAAAGCCGCATCCAGAGCGACCTCTGGTGACTCCGCTTCCACTTCGAACGAATGCTCGAACTTGCTCCTGGTAACGAACCCGATCTACGCTTGTTCACGGCTACTTAGGCGCCTTCTCAAGTGACCTGCGCCGATTCCGCGGAGTCCCCCATCGTACCGCGGAAGCTCGGCGCGGTACAAGTGCCCCTAGTAATCAGTCATCCAACCAGCAGGGCACAATCAGCCGGTTGAGCGAGCACTACACAAGTCGACATAAACGGTCGCGAATCTCCGTCCTAACGCAACGCACCACTGAGTCTCTCATCAGTGTGTAGCGCGACGAGCTGAGCCACAAACTTGCCCATAAAGCGATCCGCAGCTTCGGGTGCAGCTTCGCCATCCTTGTAAGCCTTCGTCATCGACAGTGCCGCGGCAACAAACGCCAGTGTGTCCTCAAGAATCCCAAGGTCCGTTTCAGATTCCATCGCTTCGCCGATTCGTTCCGCCAGATCGTAAGCCCGGTCGTTCCTTGATCTCTCTGCAAGGCTATTCATCACTGGTGGCTCCAGTGCGCCCGCCCGCGCATACATATCCCGCCTTGTGCGTGGACATGAAGGTACCCGCCAATTCGTCGACGGTATGACGAGGCTCGGCTCTGCAGCACTCGCATTCGGTCACAACTTCCTCTGTGGTGCGGTCCATATGCCACACTGCACCTTCCGCCTCCGGACTCGTCACAAACTCACGGAAATCCCAATATGTCATCGTCAACCCTCCTAAGCCGCTTGCTTCATCGCAGGAGCCTCCTGCGATGGCAAGTCCTGTATGCCTGCGTCCCCTTCGTGGTCACTCAGTTTCTCGACCAACAAGGGCACAATCAGTTGGTCGAGAAACTCTCTTAACGTCACCGGTATCTCTTC
>Ga0066677_10000040_pt1 | contig 38356 bp, 31 predicted proteins | sample GraSoiAngelo_126_FD_62299 | JGI IMG/M metagenome (GOLD analysis project Ga0066677, IMG submission 62299) | Grasslands soil microbial communities from the Angelo Coastal Reserve, California, USA - 14_0927_09_20cm | ecosystem: Environmental > Terrestrial > Soil > Grasslands | place: USA... | reverse complement strand
GTCGCCATCTCCGAAAACCGCTGGAAATAGACGACCGAGCGCGACGATGGGTCGGCTTTCTTGCCCGCCGCCAGCAGATACGGCGCTTGTCGATCGTGCTGCTTCGGCCACTCCGGGTTCGTGAACAGATTCAGCTGGAGGCGCGCGATCCGATTGCGGATCGCGCTCCCCGCGCGGCCGAAGTCGATCGATCCCACCTGGCCGTGTTGCATCACGTGATCGACGGCCCACGCCAGGTACGATTGCTCCCAGAGCGAGATCCACATGTAGGGTCGGTACGCGCCGTTCTCGTCTTCAGGACGACGATTCGGAAACAGCGTCTGCACCGGGCCGGAGTCGAACGTAGTCGCGTACTTGTCGAGCCAGACAAGGTTGTTCCACGCCATTTTCGTCAGATACATCTTCAGCGACGTGCCGTCTGGCAGATAGGCAGCCGCGTCGCCGAGATTGCGCAACCCCCAGCCGATGCCGCGCACTTCGTTACCGACGAGCAGTCCTTGCGGACCGTACCGATTGCCTTCGGATGCAAACGATCCAATCAAACAGAAGTTCGCCCAGAACGCTGTTTCATCCGCGAAGAAATGGTCGCCGGTCAGCAGGTACGGAACGTACGCGAGTGACGGTTGATGCGCGAGGTCTCCCTGCTCGGCGCGATTCTCGAGATGACCGCGCGGCCCCGTGAAGCCGCCGGACATGTTGCCGGGATCTTTCCATCGCGGATCGAGCCAGTAGTAACCCTTGCCCGGCTGGTCGATCTGCGGCAGCGTGCCGTCCGGGTTCCGCACGTGCACGCCCCAGCTGCCGGCGAGCTCGCCATGACGCAGCACGTGCGCGCGCGCGGGTGCGGTCTTGTGCACGAGATATTGAGCGGTCCAGTCCGGATAGGGCGCAAGCTCGGGTCGTCCTGAGTGCGCGTTCATCGGCACGGCGAGATCTCCGAACGCGAGAATGTCGAACCCCGTGCCGCTCGCACCCTTCCCGTCGAGCGTGCGCCGGGGCGCTGCCACTGTCTCCATGAACGCGGGAATCGCGTGAGCGGCGTTGAACGGCGTGAGATCCGGCGTGACCGCCGACAGCGCCAGCGCATTCGTCAGGAATGTCTGATGCCAGCGCGCGAGGTACTTATGAGTGACCCTGGATCGCTGGAAAACGCGCTGATCGCCGATCGCAATCGCCACGTCGTAGGTGACCTGGTCGGCGCCGTCGAGATCGAGACAGTTCTCGACCGTGACGTCCACGCGATCGCCTCCGCCCGCGTACGACCGCACGTCGAAGATGACACGCAGGAACGGATGATCGCCTGGCACGACGACCGCGCGGCTCTCCGAGACGAGCGGCCCATTCAGCCAGAACTCGGTGCGTTTCGATGGCAGTGCGGCCGCGTAGGTCTTTTCCCCAATCGTGAAGGTCACGGTCGCCGCCGGCGTCCTCATCGCGACCGTGCCGCTCGGCGCTGCTGATGACGCGCTGACGGGGTAGGCGCCGTCATTGACGATTCGTGCTGACACGATCGCGAACCGGATCGATCCGTCGGGCCAGCGCACCTTCACGTCCGTCTGCGTGGGGAGCGTCCCTACCTGCAGACCACTCTTCGCCGCGCCTTGTGGCAACGCCAATCCGAAGGTCGCCCATCCGCTCGTCAACGAATACCGCGCGACCGGATCCGCCGCGTCGGCCCGTCCACCGACGAGCGTGAACACCGCGAAAAGCACTGTGAGCCAGAATCGTCTGTGTGTCTGCATTGCGCGCTGATGGCGCAAGACAGGTGCCGACGACGATCGGCTGCGGATGCCGGCTTTCATCCCGAGCGTGCGCTGGATTTGCCTGCTCCGAAGCAGACAGAAGTCTGGCCACGGGCAGACTTCGCGCGCCGGCCGCATAGTGCACGCGCGGTTTCCGCTGGCGACCTCTTTGCTGCACGTCATTGACCCGAACACCCACGATGCTCCGGACTCTGTTCGTTCTGTCGATTCTCGTACCCGGCTTCCTCCTGAGCCTGCGCAGCCGCTACGTGGCGTTGCTGATGTATCTCTGGTTCGCGCTCTTCCGGCCGCAGGACTGGATGTGGATCGACGTCACATCGCTGCGGATCTCGCTGGTGCTCGGCCTGGTACTGCTCGTGCCCGCGATGCTGTCGGGACGCTTTCCGAACATGACGCATCCGCTCAGCATCGGCATGATCCTCTTCGTCTGGTCCGCATCGATCACGCAGACCGTCGCGATCCGGCCCGATGTCGGATGGGTCTGGATCGACTTCCTGGTGCGCCTCTTCCTGGCGTCGATGATGATCGTCACCTGTGCGAGCGATGCTCCGCAGGTGCTGGGCGTCCTTGCCGTCATTGCAGGCTCTCTCGGGTTCCACGCGTCCAAGGCGGGGCTTGCGTACGTGCTGGGCGGCGGCACGCGATTCGCCGACGGCCTGGCGGGCGCATTCGTCGACAACAACGGTTATGCGCTCGCGACGGTGATGATCATTCCGTTGCTGCTTGGAACCGCGCAGAACATCGATCTCGTGTACTCCGGCCGCTTCCTGAAGTGGGTTCGCCGCGGCTTCTACCTGTCGATTCCGCTCTGCATGTTCGCCGTCATCGGCACGTATTCGCGCGGCGGGTTCATCTCGCTTGCCGCCGCCATACTCGTGTTCGCGCTGCTGCAGGATCGGCGCGTGCCGACACTCGCGGCGTTCGCGGCAATCGCGACCGTCACGCTGCTCGTCGTACCGATTCCGCAGAGCTATATCGATCGTCTGGAGACGATCCAGACCTACAACGAGATTGGGGAGGAATCGGCGATGAGCCGGCCCCATTTCTGGAAGGTCGGGCTGCAGATGCTGTCCGAGAACCCGCTTGGCGTCGGCCTCAAGCAATACGAGGCCGCGTACGACAAGTATGACTTCTCGTACGGCCGCTACGGCCACAATCGCGCCGTTCACAACAGTCACGTGCAAGTGCTCGCGGAGCTCGGATACCCCGGCGAGTTCATCTGGATTGGCCTCTTTGCGTTCGCGTTCTATGCGTCCTTCCGCGTCAGACGGCTCGCGCGCGCGCCGCACCTCGATCCGCGCACGAGCGCATTCCTGAAGACTACGGCAAACGCCCTGATCATCTCGATGGCGGCATTCGTCGTCGGCGGGAGCTTTCTCAGTCTCGCGGTGAACGACCTGACGTGGCTGACGTTCGGGCTGGTCGGCGCGCTCGATCGCTTCGCGAAACGTGCCGTCGAAATCCCCGTCGAAGCCCCCGCGGAATGGCCGACGATGCCGATGATGCTGAGCGTGCCGACGCTTTCGAGAGGACGCTGACTATGTGCGGGATCTGCGGAGTGTTCGCCCTCGATCGCACGCTGGAGCCGCGGCTGCAGTCGTCCATTCACGACATGGCGTCGACGCTCGCGCACCGCGGACCCGACGGCCAGGGCGTGTTCACCGATCACGTGGCGGCGCTCGGCCACCGGCGCCTTGCGATCATCGATCGCGAAGGAGGCGCCCAGCCGATGGCGAACGAAGACGGGTCCTGCTGGATCGTCTTCAACGGCGAGATTTACAACCACCAGGTGCTTCGCCGTCAGCTGCTGAAGCGCGGCCACGTATTTCGAACGCGCTCCGACACGGAAGCCATTCTTCACGCTTACGAGGAGTTCGGCGCCGCGTGCGTGCCGCTCCTCGAAGGCATGTTCGCCTTCGCGATCTATGACGCGCGCCGTCGCTCACTGCTGCTCGCACGCGATCGCCTCGGGAAGAAGCCGATCTACTACGCGACATTCGGCCGCGCGCTCCACTTCGCGAGCGAGATCAAGGCGCTCGCCGCGAGCCCGGCCTGGGATCCCGCGATCGATCTCTCGCAGCTCGAAGGGTACCTGTCGCTCGGCTACTTCGTCGCACCCGCCACGCCGTACCGGCACGTCCACAAGCTGCCGGCAGGCCATTGGCTGCGCGCGACCGCATCAGGGATTGAGGTACGTCGGTACTGGGACATCGAACGGTTCGACGATCATCCGGGCGGCGGCGAAGTGCTCGAGGAGGAGATTGATGCGACGATCGGCGCGGCCGTCCGCGAACGGCTCGAAAGCGAAGTGCCCCTCGGGGCGTTCCTGTCCGGCGGCGTCGACTCCGGACTCGTCGTCTCGTTCATGGCGGACGCGCTCGGCGCCGGCGTCACCACCACGTCCGTCGGGTTCAACGAAGCCGCGCACAACGAGCTGGAGGCGGCCGCGCTCACGGCTGCGAAGTTTCACACGAACCACCACGTAGAGATCGTCGACCCCGCTGTCGAGCAGGTCATCGATCGCATCGTGGGCGCGTTCGACGAGCCATTTGCCGACGCCTCAGCCATCCCGACCTTCCACGTCGCGAGCATGGCGCGCCGCCACGTCACCGTCGTCCTCAGCGGCGACGGAGGAGACGAGGCGTTCGGGGGCTATACGTCGCGATACGCGCCGCACGCGGTCGAGTCCGTCGCGCGAACGCTGTTGCCCGGCGCCGCGGGGCAAGCGGCCGTGGGATGGCTCGGACGGGCCTGGCCACGTTCCCGGCACATGCCGCGCGCGCTCAGGTGGGGCACGCTCCTCGAAAACATCAGCCGCGATCCTGCGGCTGCGTACTACGCGGACCTGTGCATGGTGAGGCCCGAGGTGGCGCGTCAGCTGCTGGGGCTTCCGCCGTCTCGCGATCTGTCCGACAGTCCGGTCTACGACGCGGTCACCGAGCCGTACCGCCGGTGCCCGTCGACAAGTCCGGTACAGCGCGCGCAGTATGCGGACGTGCAGATCTACCTCGCGAACGATGTGCTCGTGAAAGTGGATCGAATGACGATGCAGCACAGCGTCGAGGTGCGGGCGCCGCTGCTCGATCGGCGAGTGATCGAGCTGGCATTCAGGATTCCGGTTCACAAGAAAATGCCGCGACTCCGTTCCAAGTACCTGCTCCGGCAGCTCGCACGCAAGCGGCTGCCGCCCGGGATTGCCACGCTGCCAAAGCACGGCTTCTCCGCGCCGGTTTCAGAGTGGCTCGCGGGCCCGTGCGCCGACCGCTTCCGCGAAGAAGTGTTCTCGAGCGCCGCCTCCGTCCGCGATCTCGTCGATATCAACTTCGTACGGCGGTTGTTCAAGGAACATCGCAGGCGACGCGCGGATCACGGACAGGTACTGTGGACGATCTGGATGCTGGCAAAATGGAGTGAGATGGCGGCTGCGCGCCGCGTGACGATCGGTCGGCGCGACCTGGCAACAGCCGTCGCGTCCGCTTCGTAGAGATCGGCTCGGGACTCATGGCTGATGACTGATGCCGGGTCTGAAGACCCGGCCTACCGTGCACTTGTCGGACGGACCCTTCAGGTCCGTTGCCGTAAGCCAGCGTCAGCCCTAAGCCGTGAGCCCTGAGCCGCATTCACCACGGTCCTTTCGGAAGCGGCGTCCAGCGACCCCGTCGATTGTAGAAGAGCGGCTTGCGATCGCCGTGTTGCGTCCTGAACGCGCAGTATCGGCGGCGGAGACGATCGATACGCTCGTCGGACGACCGGATGGCGCGATGCGGAGCATTGAGCAGCATGCGCTCCACCTTCCACACGTTCCGATCGGACAGGCGCCAGTCGTAATCACCCATGACGCGCAGATCGATCACGGCGTAACCCGTGATCCGTCCCGTGAAGTCGATGTAGGGATCGACGTAGCTGAGGGCCAGCGCGCGCGGGGAGTGGAACACCGCCTTGCGCCCGTGCAGTCCCGGATCGCGCGAACGTCCTATCGACCCCCACCGTCCACGATGCTGATAGATGAAGAGCACGTGATCGAGCTCGTCGATCGATTCGAAGCTGAGAACGAGCGGGGGATAACCGTGCTGCTCGAGGATGACGGCGGCGGCGAGCGCCGCCTCGAGGCAATGCGCCGTGTGGTGCCCGACGACCCCCCGGAAGCTGCGCAGTGTGGCGCGGCCGGGGGGCGGCTCGGTGTTATACGGGAGATTGTTCAAGTACCGCTGCACCAGTGACGGCGTGCGCAGGCGCCTGATGATGCGCCGCTCCCGAGCCGTGAATGCAAACTGATCAGCGGCGCCCACGAGCCTCGCGCAGGTCCTCGACGAGCATTGCCGGCGTCCAGTCGCTTCCGCTGTAGACCTTCACGAGGCGGCCCCGCGGATCGATCACCGCTGTGCGCAGGTTGTGCGTCAGTGCCGCGGCGTCTTCCTGTTCCCGCATGATGGACACGCCGAATCGCGAGGCGATGTCCTCGATCGACGCTGGTGTGCCCGTGAGATAAGTCCACACGCGCGGGTTCGCTCCTTGCGCGCGCCCGTGCGCCTTCAACATGTCCGGCGTATCGTGGTCCGGATCGAAACTGATCGCGACGAGGTGAACGGCGCCCGAGAGGGCCGGGTCCGATTCGATCCGTTGTTGCGCCTCCGCGAAGTGCCGTTCCATCAAAGGGCAGAAGTCGGGCATCGGACAGCGGGTGTACACGAACGTGACGGCAATCGGGCGACCGCGCCAGTCCGTAAGACGGCGAGCTTGCCCATTCTCATCCCGCAACACCGTCTCGGGGACCGGTTCACCGGGTTCGAGCACGTCCATGACCCGCGGGACGCGCGCCGTATCGGCAACCTCCGCGTGGCCCGTGCGCTGAATCGCCGACAACCACGCCTCGGCTTCGCGGACGTTCAGCGTTGCCCTGATGAGATCGCCCCGGGACAGGCCTTCGAGAAGCTTCGCATCCTTCACGCGATAGGCCATGGTCATCGCCGGCATGAAGCCGGGAATATCGTCGTGTTTAATACTGAGCTCGTGTCTATCCGGCACGAGCGCGAGCACCTGGCCGCGAAGCTGGTACTGCCGGGTTTGCGGACCCGGCGCGGCAGAGCAGCGCGCGAACACGGCGAGGGCCAGCATGAATACTATGCGCTTCCGCATCTTGTTCACTGTACGTCTTCCTGGCAGTTTTCATGTCATCCGCCCGCCTGACGGCGGCACAGGTTGGCTCTTCAGAGCCGCGACTGATTTTTGCAAGCATCTCCGGATGTTCGTCGAACACGGCGTGTCGATTGCACCCGCGACGAAGGCGACGCGGATCGGTCCGCGCGAAGCAGGAGTACGTGCACAGATGGGCAGGAGACTGTATGTAGGGAACCTTCCGTACTCGGCGACGGAAGAGCAGCTGACGGAGCTCTTCGGCCGGACCGGTAAGGTGGACAACGTCCGCGTGATGCGCGACATGGCCACCGGCCGGGCGCGCGGGTTCGCGTTTGTCGAGATGTCGACGGACGAGGAGGCACAGCGCGCGATCAGCGAGTTTCACGAGCATCAGTTGGAGGGACGCGCGCTCGTGGTGAATGAAGCGAGACCCAAGCCCGAAGGGGGCTTCGGTGGCGCGGGCCGCGGCGGGCACGGCGGCGGTGGCGGTGGCGGCCGATTCGAAGACCGCGACTTCAGCGGCGGCAGACGCAAAGAGCCGCGCTGGTGAACTGAGCATGCGGCGAGTCAATGCCGAATGCCAAAGGCCAAATGCTGAACGCTAAGTGCTGAACGAAAAAGGGCCGGTCACGCGTTGCGTTGCGTGCCGGCGCCTTCATTTTGGCATTCGGCATTCAGCATTGACAAGAATCATTCGTCGACGATCCATCCGTCGCGGAGATGAATGATCCTGCTTCCGTACGCAGCATTCACCTCCGAGTGGGTCACCTGGATAATCGTCGTTCCAGTCTCGTTCAGCCTCTTGAACAGTTCCATGATCTCCTTGCCCTGGCTCGAGTGCAGGTTGCCGGTGGGCTCGTCCGCAAGGATGACCTTGGGGTTGGAGATGACGGCGCGCGCCACTGCCACGAGCTGCTGCTGGCCGCCCGAGAGCTGATTCGGATAGAGATCCTTCTTGGCGACGATCGCGAACTTGTCGAGGATGTCGCACACCATGCTCTCGCGCTCCGACTTCTTGATGTCGCGATAGGACAGCGGGATGTCGAGGTTCTCGTAGACCGTCAGGTGATCGAGCAGGTGATAGCTCTGGAACACGAAGCCGATGTACTGCTTGTGCAGCTTGGCGCGTTCCTTCGCGCCGAGCCGTTGCACTGGTTGATCGAGGAAGTAGTACTCCCCCGTCCATGCGCTGTCGTGCATGCCGATGATGTGGAGCAGGGTCGACTTGCCTGCGCCCGACGGCCCCATAATCGAGACGAACTCCCCTTCCTTGATGTCCGCGTTGATCCGGCGCAGGACGTAGCTGCGGCTCGTGCCATGGGCGTAAGACTTCTCGATGTTACGGAGCCCGATGAGCGTGTTCGGCGCGAGCGATTCGGTTTCTGCGGGGTTGACGGCCGCCGCGGGCTGTGTGCTTCGGCTGAAAAAGGCCATATGGTTACTCGTTAGACGGGGGATAAGGGGCGACAGTTCGTATTGTAGCTGTGATTTGGTGATCTGGTGATTCAGTGATTTGGTGAGTCCGGACGGACGCGAATCCTCCCCAAAAATCACCAAATCACCAAATCACCAAATCACCAGATCACACAATCCGCAGATCATCACTCCGCCCGAAGGGCTTCCATGGGATCCGTGCGCATGGCGCGGCGAGCGGGGAAGTAGCTCGCGGCGAATGCCACTAATAAAAGCAGCGAGGCGGTTGCGCTGAACGTGACGGGGTCTGCGCCGCGGACGCCGAACAACAAGTTCTGCAGCGCACGCCCCACGAGGATTCCGCCCGCCGCGCCGATGGCGAGGCCCACCGCCGCGAGCCGGAGGCTGTCGCCTACGACGAGCGCAAAGATGTGCCGCTCGGCAGCGCCCAGCGCCAGGCGCACGCCGATTTCCTGCGAGCGCTGCGCGACGCCGTACGACATCACGCCGTAGATGCCAACCGCAGCGAGCAGCAGGGCCAACCCCGCGAAGATTGCGACGAGCGTTGCGTAGAACCGCGACGCGCCGTTCGCGTCCGCGATCATGCGATCCATGGTCGCGATGCTCGCAACGGCGATCGCGGGATCCACATCTTTAACGGCGCTCTTGAGCGGTTCCGTCAGCAGCGCGGGTTCGCCGGCCGTCTTGAGCACGAGGTTGACGCCCGGCTCCGGCATCAACCAGTACGGAATGTAGACCTCCGTCCTGTTGGAGCCACGGGGGCCGCGCACCAGCACGTCGCCGACGATGCCGGCGATCGTGAACCACGGGCCGCCGAACTTGATGCGGCGTCCGATCGGATTCTCGTTCGGCCAGTACGTCTTCGCCATCGTCTCGTTGATCACGACGAGCGGCGTCATCTCGCGCGCGCCGAACAACCGCCCGCGCCGCAACGGGATCTCCATCGCCTTGAAATAGTTCGCGCTGACCACGCGGTACCACACGGTGAGCGCTTCAGCGTTCGTGCGCGGTGCGGGACGTCCCTCGATCAGGAAGTCCCTGTCGCTATCGCCGCCCAGCGGGACGACCGACGACAACGCGGCATGCCTCACGCCCGGAAGCGCCGCGGCGCGCTCGAGGGCGGCGTCATAAAACGCCAGGCGCTCCGCGTCGGTCTTGTAGGTGACGGCCGGGGGCAGCACGAATCCCGCGAGCACACGATCCGGATTGAATCCCAGGTCCGCCTGCTGGAGGGCGAGGAACGTGCGGATCAGCAGCCCGCCGCCGACGAGCAGCATGAGCGCGAGCGCGAGCTCGGCGACAATCAGCAGGCGGCGAGTGCGGCCGCCGCCCTCACCTGTCTGCCCACGGCCTCCTTGCTTGAGCGCCGGTGTGAATTGATCGCGCGAGGCGTGCCATGCGGGCACGAGCCCGAAGAGCAGCCCCGTGCCGAGCGACAGCACGATCGCGAACGCGAGAACGACGCGGTCGATACTGACTTCCTCGATCCGCGGCGTGCCGTCGGGCGCAATCGCCTTTAACGCGGAGACGCCCCACACGCCGGACAAGACACCCAGCGCGCCACCGGCAAGCGCGAGGAGGACGCTCTCGGTCAGGAGCTGCCGCACGATCCGCAGACGATCCGCGCCGAGCGCGCGACGCACGGCCATCTCGCGCAACCGCCCCGACGCGCGGGCGAGCAGCAGGTTCGCGATGTTCACGCACGCGATGAGCAGAACGAATCCGACCGCGCCGACCAGGACAAAGAGCGCGAGCCGCACATTGCCGACCTGCTGCTCCTGCAGGGGAACGAGGTTGACGCTCCTGCCCACATCCGACTGCGGGTATGTCTGTTCGAGCTGCTTCGAGAGCGTCGCGAGCGCGGCCTTCGCCTGTGCGAGCGACACCCCTGTCCTCAACCGGCCGATCGTGTGGAAGACCGCCACGTTTCGCGGGGGATTGGCGGGGTTGAGCCGCATCGGCCGCCACAGACCCGCACTCGTGACGAGGGCCGCACGGAAGGACGGCGGCATCACCCCAACGATCTCGTGGTTCTCGCCATTGATCGCCACAACGCGTCCGACGGCCGACGGGTCGCCACCGAAGCGCTGCATCCACAGCAAATGGCTCAGCACGACGACGCGCGGCGCGTTCGGAATGTCGTCAGCCTGGCGGAACATGCGGCCGACCTCCGGCCGCACCCCGAGCACCTCGAAATATTCGTACGTCGTTTGTTCTCCGAGTACTGCCTCGGGAATCGATCCGCCGGCGATGCTGGCATTCCATCCCCGGAACGACGTCACCCCCTCGAACACATCGCGCTCGGCCTTCCAGTCGAAATGCTGAGAGGGACCGGTCCATTCCGTTGCCGGTCCTCCGCGCGCGCTGAGATCCAGCCATAGCATGACCAGCCGATTGGGTTGGGCATAGGGAAGCGGCCGAAGCAGCAGCGCGTTAATCACGCTGAAGATCGCGGTGTTCGCGCCGATGCCGAGCGCGAGCGTCACGATGGCGACCACCGTAAGCCCGCGTGCTTTCAGCATCACGCGTCCCGCGTATCGGACGTCCTGCCATAGTCCGCGTAACATGTATCCTCCGAGTCGCCGCCCGCCGGCCGCCGGCGATTCATCTGTTGCGACAATCTGACAGCATTATTCAGTGCGCGTGGGGCCCCACCCCCACGCGCTCTCGCTCGGCGGCGCCGCTTCAAGCCCCAACGCTGTGCGTCGGGGTCTCAAGCCCCAACGCTGCGCGTCGGGGTCTCAAGCCCCAACGCTGCGCGTCGGGGTCCCCTTGCGCTTCACTCCGTCGCCTCGCTCGGGCCGCAGGCGCTGACGATCGCATTCCGCCGAACCCGAGAACCTATTCCGCGCGCAGCGCGACGATCGGATCTACTCGTGACGCGCGCCGCGCCGGCAACAGCGTTGCCGCGACGCCGACCATGAGGAGCAACGCCATGATCGCCGCATACGTTGCCGGGTCGCTCGTCGTCACGCCATACAGCTCCGTGCTGATCAACCTCGCGCACGGGAGCGTCGCCACGACCCCAATCGCGAGGCCCGCGAGCGTCAGCTTCAACGCCTCCGTCAGCATGAGGCGGTAAATTTCGCTGCGGTTCGCGCCAAGCGCCACGCGGACGCCGATCTCCTGCTGGCGCTGTGTGACGGAGTAGTTGATCAACCCATACACGCCGATGCCCGCGAGCAGCAGCGCGACCACGCCGAACAACGACATGACACCCGCGCTCAACCGGAATGGCGCCATCCGATCGCCGATCAATCCCGCCATCGGACGCTCCGAGAACGTGGGGATGTCGCGGTCGAATCGTTGGATTGCGTCGCGCATCGACGGGATGAGCAGCGCCGGATTCCCGCCGGTGCTCGCAACGAGCGACAGCCCGCGGTCCGGCCGCTGTGCGTAGGGGAAGTAGATGTCCGGGTCTTCCGGATTGCGTGCGACGTCGACCGTCAGCGAGCGATAGCGCACGTCCCCGGCCAGACCGACCACGGTGATCCAGTCGCGGCTCGCGCCGCGGCCGATGAAGAATCGACGCCCGATCGGATCGACCGCTGGCCATGCTTTCGCGGCGAAGCGGCGGCTGACGATGACAACCGGCTGCGTGCCGCGCGCGTCGTGATCGTCGAAGTCACGTCCCTTGACGATCGATGCCCCGAGCGCATCGAAGAATCCCGGCATCACGCTGTGATGATAGACGCGGATGCCGCGATCGGCCTCGCCGAGCTCCGCCCCTTCCGGAGAGACGATGATGGCGCTCGATCCGCCGTTGAACGGCGAATCTGTGCCGAGCGCCGCGTGCTGCACGCCCGGCACCGACGTCACGCGCGCCAGGAGCTCGCGCGCGGCCTGCGGCAGATCGTCGCTCTTGTACTTCTGCGGCAGCGACAGCCGCAGCGTCAACGCGCGTTCGGGATGGAATCCGACATCGATCTTCTGAAGGTTGAAGAACGTGCGCACCATGAGCCCCGCGCCGACGAGCAGCAGCAGCGAGAGCGCGACCTCGGCGACGACGAGCGCGGAGCGCACGCGCGCGCGTGCGCCGCCGGACGATCCGCGCCCGCCTTCCTTCAACACGTCGTTGAGGTCCGTCCGCGAACCCTGCACGGCGGGCAGCAGTCCAAGCAGCAGACCGGCGCCTGACGTCGCCACGAGGACGAACAGCAGGACGCGCACGTCCATATGCGGCCGAACGAAGCTCGGAAGGCCGGAGGGCGCGAGCGCGACGATGCCATCAATCGACCACATCGCGAGCAGAAGGCCCGCGGCCGCGCCGATCGCGCTGAGGACCAGGCCTTCGACGATGAACTGCCGCACCAGCCGGCTGCGATCGGCGCCGAGCGCTGCGCGGATCGCCGTCTCGCGCTGGCGCGTGGCCGCGCGCGCGAGCAACAGGTTCGCGAGGTTCACGCACGCGATGAGGAGGACGAATCCCACGGCGCCGAACAGCGTCAGCAGAAAAGGCTGCAGCTGGCCAACCGTCTCGGTCTTGAGGTCGACGATCGCGCCGCCGTAATTCTTGTTCGTGTCGGCGTAAGCCTGTTCGAGCTGGCGCCCTGTCGTCGCGACGTCCACAGACGCCTGATCGAACGACACCGTCTCTTTTGTACGGCCAATTGCGTCGAGCCAGCGCGCGCCGCGCTGATCGTAGAACCGCGCGGGCTCCGCCGTGGCCAGCATCCCCATCGGGATCCACACGTCGGTGTCGTCGTCGAGCCCCTTGAAGCCTCGCGGCAGGATGCCGATCACGGTGAACGCGCGGTCGTTGAGCCGGATGCCGCGTCCGAGGGTGGATGGATGGCCGCCGAACTGACGTTGCCAGAATGGATATGAGATCAGCGCGAGCGCGTACGTGTCGCGCGCATCGTCTTCCGCTCTGGTGAAGGTGCGGCCAGCGATCGGTGTCGCGCCCAGCAGATCGAAGTAGGCGGCCGACACTATTTCCCCCTCGATCTGCTGCGCCGGTGCATCGGCCGACGACAACGTGAATTTCTCGGCGGACCAGGCGGCCATCTCGTCGAACGACGAGGTGCGATCGCGGTAGTCGGGATACGACAGCGGACGGCGTTCGATCGTGTCGCGCTTCACCGTCTCCGAGATCACCACCAGGCGATTCGCGTCAGGAAACGGCAGCGGGTTCAGCAGCGCGGCATTGACCACGCTGAACATGGCAGTATTGGCGCCAACGCCGAGCGCAAGCGTGGCGACGGCAATGACGGTAAAGGCCGGTGCCTTGCGCATCAGACGCAGCGCGTAGCGGAGATCGTTCAGGATGGACGTCACGAGGCGTGCTGCAGCCAAGCACGTGCCGTCGGAGGCATCTATGGATAACTCGTGTGCCTGCAGCCCTTTCGGGCATAATGGGGCCGACGGCGCGATCGTCGATGTGTTCGCGCCCGGACAAGGGCGATCCCAAGGCTGGACAGCGAGAAGGTTCCAAAGGTTCCAATGTTCCAGGAACTCGAAGAGCCTCCTCCGATCATTGAGAAGCCGGATCGAACCTTGCGTCGTCCTAAAGGAATATGCCGGCGGCTCTTCTATTCTCGGTCGCGCTCTGGGCCGGACCTCAGCAACCGCCCGCCACGCCGGCGGCTTCGCCGCCCGCCGCCACCACGGCTACTCCCGCCGTTCCCGATGATCTGCCGGTTTCACTCGATCGGATTCAGCGCGCACTGTCGAAACCTGTCCCGATTCAGCTTAAAGAGCAGAGTCCCGTGTTCCGTCTCGAGGTGTTTGGGAAGAAGCCGACGCTCGAAGACATTCTCGGCGAGAAATTCTGGATTGGCCCGACGCCGTACGGCGGCATGACGCACCAGGAATTCCTCGACATGGTCACGCCGAAGCTCGCGCAGCCGTACGCAGGCTTCACAGGGGGGTACCTCGTCGCCGAAATGGGGCTGGCGCTCGCGGAGCAATGGGCGTTGAAACAGGCGCTGCGGAAGTATCACGATGCGAAGGAAGAGCGGGAGCGTGAGGCGGCGCGCAAGGAAGTCATGGACGCGCTCACCGCCCTCGAAAAAGCGCGGCGCGAGGCGGGCCTGCCGGAAAAGTGATTTGGTGATTCAAGGGGCCGCCGCGGAGCGCGAGGGCGGACGGCGCGGACGCTGCTTTGCCGACACCGATTTGATCACGGTGTAGCCGCGACCGGTTTTCGGCAGAGGGGTCTTCCCAAGTTTCGTTGCCGGGCGAAGCAGCGCGACCACTGCCGGCTTGTCGACGGTTGCAGGATTCTCGAGACGAATGAACCGGCCCTGATTGCCTTTTTCCTTCCAGCAGTCCTTTCGGATCCGCCAGCTTCGCGCCGTGTACGAAATACAGGCTCGCTCCTTTCGCATACACCGCGAGCGAGACGATGACAGTCGGAGGCGCGCTCGGTCGGTCCCCATCCGATCGCGAGCGCGTTGTAGTTGTCGTAGACGAGTTCGACCGCGGTCGGGAATCGCCGGCGTAGACGCACGCGCGCCGCGCGTGCCAGCGCCGCGATCGCCGGATCGAATCTGGAGATGAAGCCCGCGAGCTGTTGGGCGGGCGTCATGGCAGCGTTACCAACGCTTCATCTACCTCGATCCTTTTGACTCGGAGAGAAACCGTTCGACATCCGCCACCGTCCGCGGCAGGGCGGCGGAGAGGTTCTCGACGCCGGATGGGAGGAGAAGGAAGGAGTCCTCGATGCGAACGCCGATGTTCTTGTACTTCTCGACGGCGGCGCGCACCTTCTCGATGAACGCCGCGTTCTCCGGGGTCTTCGGCAGGTCATTGAACGCCTGGTCGCGGATGTAAATGCCTGGCTCGATGGTGAATGCCATGCCGGCCTCGAGCGGCTTGCCGCGCACGCCCACGTCGTGCACGTCCATGCCGATCCAGTGCGTGACACCGTGGGTCGCCCAGATTTTGAATTGCCTGCCGGTCGGCTCCGTGACGAGGCCGAGCTTCACGAGGCCGGCGCGCAACACCTCGTCGCAGGCTTTCTGGATGTCGTCGGGCGCGGCGCCGATCTTCGCGGCCTTGATGCCTGCCTCCTGTGCGGCGAACACGATTTCATAGATGTCGCGCTGCGCCTGCGTGAAGTGCCCGTTGATGGGATACGTCCGCGTGATGTCGCCCGTCAGCCCTTCGAAGTTAGCCGCGGCATCGACGAGGAGGAGGTCGCCGTTCTCCATCTGGCGGCTCGATTTCTCGTAATGCAGAATCGTCGCGTTCGGTCCGCTGCCGACGATGGACGGGTAGCCCCAGCTCATCGCGCCGTTGTTCAGGTAAACAGCTTCGATAGCCGATTCGACCTGATATTCCCACTTGCCGGGTGCGGCGGCCCGCATGCCGGCCTTGTGGGCTTCGGTCGAAATCAACACGCTTTGCCGCAGCACGGCCTGTTCGTACGGTGTCTTGATCTGTCGCAGCCCGGCGAGCACGGGGGTCGCGTCCTTGACCTGAAACCCGAAAAAGCGATCGCGCATCCGCGCGGCGAACTGACGCGCGGGGCCGGGAGTCTCCGTCAAGTTGCGCTGTGGTTCGAGCAGCAGCGCGAGGTTCGCGCGACCCTGTCCGAGCGCATCGAAAAACGCCTTCGCCTCGTCGGCCTGCGGCAATCCAGGCGCGCCTTGTGCGGAGAGCACTCCTGCCATGAACGGCTCGAACTGGTTCGCGGTGAACACGGTCTCAACACCGCTTGCGACCGACGCTTCCGATGGCGTCAGGCTGTGACCGTTCCAGTGCTCGCGGCGCGCATCCGCTTCGCGCACGAACAGGATCTCGCGCTTCGTGCGATTGCCGGGCATCAGCACGAGGATCGTGTCCTCCTGGTCGATGCCAGTCAGATACAGCAGATTGCTGTCCTGCCGATACTCGTAGTTGACGTCGTTCGAATAGATCCGTGGGGGTGCACTCCAGAACACCGCCACGGTATCAGGGCCGAGCTTGTCCATCACGCGCGCGCGCCGGCCTTTGACGTCTTCCTGCATCGGACCGGCGGACGCGATGCGCACGATCGCCAGCGCCACCGCCACCACAAGCGGGAATTGACGACGAAAGTTGAGCATGAAGAGCGAATTGTACAACAGCCTGTCAATCCGGAATGCGGAGTGCGGAACGAATGCCGAATGCGGTTTCGTTCAAAACCGGAGTCTGACGGAGGCATTTCGGCCTTTCACATTCAGCATTCCGCATTCACATTCTGAACGGCGTCGCTTGCCGCCGCAGGGCCGTCATTCGCCGAAAACGGCGGGAATCGCGGGTTTCGCCTCCGTATCCTCAGGCTGAAGGAAATGCAATGAGCGGCAAAGTTGCACTACAGCTGAATGCGATAGTGGGCGTAGCGAGCACGGTCGCGGCGAGCGCGATCATGTGGCTGGTGCTGACGCGGCCGGCCGACGTAGCGGTCACCGTCGCGAGCCACGATTACGAGGCGCTGGTCGTGGCCATCGGTCACCAGCTCGGCGCCTGGGTTCATGCGCTGCTGCGCTTCGTGTGATGCCATGGAGCGACCGATGCCTCGGGGCACGAACACCGGCCGCGTCACGCTGGGACTGATTGTGTGCAGCCTTGGCGTGCTGATGCTGATCGATCGCGCGGACTACTTTGACTTTGGCGCAATGCAGCTGTTTCCCGGAGTCGTGCTGATCGCGATGGGCATCGCGCGAATCGTGCTCGGCCGCAGAGATTGGACGGCGCACCGCGGACCGAGCCCGATCCTGCACGGCCTGTGGCTCATGACGGTCGGCACCTGGCTGATCGTCAGCATGGTGCACCTGTTCGGCCTGACGTTTCGGACGTCCTGGCCGTTGCTGTTGACGGCGGGAGGCGCGTTCATCGTCGCGCGCGCGTGGGAGAAGTGAAGATGGAAGCGCCGGCCTCGAACCCGCAGTCGCGATTCACGCCTCAGGTGCTGTTCGGCGTGCTCGTGATCGTCGCTGGCGTGCTGTTCACTCTCGACAACCTGGGCATCGTCGACGCCGAGCAGTTCATCCAGTACTGGCCCGCGGGGCTCGTCGCGATTGGCTTGCTGAAGCTGTGGGACGTCCGTGAAGGACGTGGATGGCTCGGCGGATTCTTCCTGGTGCTGCTCGGCGGCTGGATGCTGCTCGAGCACGTGGTCGCGATCCGCATTTCGGTGGGCGATCTGTGGCCGCTGTTCTTCGTCTTTCTCGGGGGATACATGGTCTGGCGCGGGATCGGCGGACACCGGCGCACGCACTGGACCGACAGCACGACGCATCTCAGTGCGCTCGCGGTCATGTCGGGCATCGTGCGCGGCAGCAACTCCACGAATTTCGAGGGGGGCGACCTTACCGCGATCATGGGCGGCTGTGAAATCGACCTGCGGCAGGCGGCCATCGCCGCCGACGAAGCCGTCATCGAGACGTTTGCCTTCTGGGGCGGTATCGAGATCCGCGTGCCGGAATCGTGGACCATTGTCACGCGGGTGACGCCGTTGATGGGCGGCGTCGATGATCAAACGCGGCCCGCGCCGAACCCCGCAGCCAAGCGGCTCGTCATTCGCGGCTTCGTCGTCATGGGCGGGGTCGTCGTCAAGAATTGAGACCCGATGCATCCGATCCTGGCGCGCCCGGCGCGGGTGGCGGCGTATGTGGCGGTCTGGCTGCCGCTCGGCGGATCGCTGGCCGCGCTCCTCGCGATGCAGGGTGTGTTGCCCTGGCCCGCGGCAATTGCGTTTGCGATGCCGATTGCCGTGGCCTACGGCTTCCTGTGTCTCTCCGCGTGGTACGCCGCGCAGGGCCTGCCCGTCGACCGCTTCGATCCCGTGCGGGTGACGATTACGGCGATGGCGGCGGCCTCCATCTCGAGCGCGGTGTGGCTGCTGATTGCGCGCGGCTGGCTCTCCGTGGTCAGCGCGACCGGGCGATGGCCGGCGGCGCGCGGCGCGTTCCGTGGATCGGCCCCGACGCTGTTCGGTTTCGGACTGCTGTTGTATCTGCTCGCGATTGCGGTCAGCTACGTGGCGGCGGCGTTCGAGAAATCCCGCGCGGCCGAGCGACGCGGCCTCGAAATGCAGGTGCTCGCCCGCGAAGCGGAGCTGAGGGCGTTGCGCGCGCAGATCGATCCGCACTTCCTGTTCAACAGCCTGCAATCGATCAGCGCGCTGACCGCGGTCGATCCGGCGGCGGCGCGGCGCATGTGCCTGCTGCTCGCGGACTTTCTCCGCGATACGCTGGCGCTCGGCGCACGCGAACGGATACCGCTCTCCAGCGAGCTCGCGATCGCGAAACGGTTCCTCGCGATTGAGCAGGTGCGGTTCGGTGATCGGCTGCGCGTGGAGGTGACCGCCGATGCGGCCGAGGCGTGCCTCGTCGCGCCGCTGGTGCTGCAGCCGCTCGTCGAGAATGCCGTGACGCACGGCATCGCGCACGTGCTCGAAGGCGGCGCCGTCCGTATCGCTGCGGAGCGCGGCGCAGCCGTCCTGCGCATTCGCGTCGATAATCCCTGCGATCGCGATCGTCCGGCCGGGCGTGGGACCGGGATGGGGCTGGCCAACGTCCGCGCGCGGCTGCGCACGCTCTACGGCAACGACGCCGCGCTGCGCACGGAGGAAAAGGACGGCCGATTCACCGCGAATATCGAGCTGCCGATTGAAACGGTAGGCAAGTAGAAAAGTGCGATGTTCGGGCGGCGAAGACGATCTCTCGAGAGAGGAATGCAACGAGGCGCAGAGAGCGCCGAGAAGGCTGCGTGATCGCACATCCGCCGCGCGGCGAATTTGCGTCATCTCGTGTCGGGCAAGCGCGGAGCGGCGGACGCGCGGTGAGCAGCCGCTTCCTCAATTGTCTTGGCCGCCCGCGTAAACTTGATCGGTATCTGTGTGATCCGCGTGACCCATGGCTTTCCTCTGCGCCTCCGCGCCTTTGCGTGAGATCGTCGTGACAAGCGACCAGTCTTTATGAGCGTACTGCGCATCGTGATCGTGGACGATGAGGCGCTCGCCAGGGCGGTGGTGCGCGAGTATGCGTCGGCCGATCCGGACGTCGAGATTATCGCCGAATGCGGGAACGGCTTCGACGCGGTGAAGGCAGTGGCGGAGCATAAGCCGGACCTCGTGCTGCTCGACGTGCAGATGCCGAAGCTCGATGGCTTCGAGGTGTTGGAGCTGCTCGGGCGCGACCAGCCGGTCGTGTTCATCACCGCGTACGATCAGTACGCGCTCCGCGCCTTCGAGGTGCATGCGGTCGACTACCTGTTGAAGCCGTTCAGCGCCGAGCGGTTCCAGGAAGCGATGGCGCGTGCGCGCGAGCGGCAACGCGCGAAGGCGGCCTCGCCGGACGTCGCCGCGATCGTGCGCGACGCCAGGCCGAAGAGCGGTCCCGCCGAACGCGTCCTCATCCGCGACGGCGCGAACGTGCACGTGCTCCCCGTTGATGCGATCGATTACGTCGAGGCACAGGACGATTACGTCGCCTTCAAGGCGGAAGGCAAGCAGTACCTGAAGGACCAGACGCTCGCGGCAGTGGAGGCAACGCTCGACCCGTCCCGCTTCGTCCGCATTCATCGCTCGTACGTGTTGAATATCGATCGCATCGCGAAGGTGGAGCTGTACGCGAAGGACAGTCGCATCGCGATTCTGCGCGACGGCACGCGCCTGCCTGTCAGCCGCGCCGGGTACGCGCGGCTGTCTCAGTTGTTGTAGTCGGTTGACGGTTGTCGGACGGCCCGCCTCGGACACGGACCTCGGACCTCGGACCTCGGACCTCGGGCCAGGAAGTATCCCCTTGACAACGAGCCACTAATTAAATATCTAGTTAGTTAATAACGTATGGCGCGCCCGCCCCGCTCCGCGTCCGTCGATTCCCGTCGGCGCCTGTTCGAGGCCGCCGCGGCGGAGTTCGCGGCGCGCGGCTACGCGGGGGCCAACGTCGATCGCATCGCCCGTGCCGCGCGGTTGAACAAGGCGATGATTTACTACCACTTCAAGAGCAAGGCCGCGCTCTACCGCGAGATCCTGCGCGACATGTTCACCGCCGTCGGAACGCGCGTCGCCGACGTCGCGGCAGCGTCCTGCACCCCCGAAGACAAGGTGCGCGCGTTCGTCGAAGCGATCGCTGCCGAAGCGGAGGCCCGTCCTCACTTTCCTCCGATCTGGCTGCGCGAGATTGCCGAAGGGGGTGGGCACCTCGACGCCGCCACGCTGAACTACGCGCGCGCCGTCGTCGCGACACTCGGTCGAATCATCGAGGAAGGCTGCCGGGCCGGCCGCTTCAAGCCGGCGCAACCTATGCTCGTGCACGGCGGGATCATCGCGCCGCTGATGTTCTTCCTCGCGACGGCGCGGGTGCGCAGGAAGATGCAGCGCGCTGGCGCGGCCGGCGTCGCCGACATTCCGCCGAAGGTGGTCGTGGCGCACATTCAGCGCCTCACGCTCGCGGTCCTCGAAGGACGGATTGCATGAAGAGATCGATGCTCGTGATTCTCGCGTGTACGCTGCCGGCGATCGCCGCCTGCCACCGGAATGGCGATGCGGGCAGCAACCGCGCGACCGGCTACGTCGAAGCCACCGACGTGCGCGTTGCGCCCGAAGTCGGCGGACGGCTGATCAAGCTCGAGGTTGCCGAGGGGCAGCGCGTGACCGCCGGCGACGTAGTGGGTCGTCTCGACACGGCCGACACCGAGCTGGCCGTGCGACGCGCCTCGGCAGAACGGGACCAGGCGCGGGCGCAGCTGGCACTGCTGCAGGCGGGATCGCGCGCGGAAGACATCCGGCAGGCGTCGGCGCAGCTGCAGTCGGCGCGATCCGAGGTCACGGCGGCGCAGGCGGAAGTGGAGGCGGCGAGCGCTGACCTCGAGCGGTTCGAGTCGCTGCTCCGCGCGAACGCCGGCTCCGTCAAGCAGCGGGACGATGCGAAGACGCGCAAGGACGTGGCGACCGCGCGTGTAACGGGCGCCGAGGAGCGTGCGCGCGCGGCGGCCGATGCGCTGGCGCGCGTGAAAGCCGGCGCCCGGCCGCAGGAGCTGACGGCCGCGCGTGCGCGCGTCAGCGCCGTGGACGCGCAGATCGCCTCGCTCGAGAAAAATCTTGGCGACGCGGTCGTGAAGAGTCCCGTCGGCGGCGTCGTCACGTCGAAGTTGATCGATGCCGGTGAGATGGTCGCGCCGCGCGCGCCGATCGTCGTGATCACCGACCTCGATCACGCATGGGCGAACGTCTATGTCGACGAGCCGCTGGTGCCGCAGCTGAAAATCGGCCAGGCCGCGACGCTCGTGACCGACGCGGGACAACGCCTCGACGGAACGATCACGTTCATTTCGCCGAAAGCGGAGTTTACGCCGCGCAACGTTCAGACGGCGGAGGAACGGTCGAAGCTTGTGTACCGCATCAAGGTGACGGCCGACAATCGCAACGGCGTGCTGAAGCCCGGCATGCCCGTCGAAGCCGAACTGCAGCCACAGAAACAATAGCCACGGATCAACACCAGATAGCCACGGATCGACCACAGATAGCCACGGATCGACAAAAGCCACAGATCAACACAGAGCTACACAGGTCAACACAGATGACACGGATCGCATGACAGCCATGGATTATCGGGAACGGGTTGCGATTCGGCTCGAGCGGGTGACGAAGCGTTACGAGACCGTCACCGCGCTCAACGAGCTGACGTTCGACGTGCGGTCCGGCGAGATGTTTGGTCTGATCGGTCCTGATGGTGCCGGAAAGACGACGACGATCAGGCTGATGGGCGGATTGCTCCGTCCGGATGGCGGACAGATCGAGGTGCTGGGACGTGATCCGGTCGCCGACCATCGGGCGATCACCGGCGCGGTGGGATACCTCTCGCAGCGATTCAGCCTGTATGGCGATCTCACGATCGACGAGAACATCGCGTTTTTCGCGGAGATCCACGGTGTGCGCGGCTACAAGGCGGCGCGCGATCGGCTGCTCGAGATGACGCAGCTCACGCCGTTCCGCCGGCGCCGCGCGGACCGGCTGTCGGGCGGCATGAAGCAGAAGCTCGCGCTCGCCTGCACGCTCGTGCACGAGCCCCAAGTGCTGTTGCTCGACGAGCCGACGACGGGCGTGGATCCCGTGTCGCGCCGTGAATTCTGGAAGCTGCTGTCCGAATTCCTGGCGCGCGGCCTCACGATTGTGATGGCGACGCCGTATCTCGACGAGGCGGAGCGCTGCGCGCGCGTCGTGCTGCTGCACGAGGGACGGCGGCTCGCGCTCGACGAGCCGTCGCGCCTCCAGCACAATCTCGGGGGCCAGCTTCTCGAAGTCAGCGTGGACGCGGCACGTCCACCCATCGATCTTCTCGCGCGGATCCCTGGCGTTGCCGACGTGCAGCCCTTCGGCGATCGCGCGCACGTACGGCTCGCTGGCCTCGACCAGCGCGCCGGCGTCGAGGCGATCCGCACGGCGCTCGGGGGCGCGGGAATGAACGCTGTCAGCGTGCGTCCCATCACGGCCTCGCTCGAGGACGTGTTCATCGATCTGACCACACGATTATCATGAAACAAGTACTGACGGGCATCGCATGCATTCTGCTGACGGTACCGCTTGACGCGCAGGTGCCGCCCGCATTCACGTCGTTGACGCTCGATGAGGCGATTGCGCGCGGGATGGAGACGTCGCGGCGGCTCGCGGAGCTTCAGTCGCGGGAGGAGGCGGCAGCGTTCGCGGTCGAAGGCCGTCACGTGGCGGAGCGTCCGAATGTTGCCGTGCAGGGAGGTTACACCCGCACCAATCACGTGGACGAGTTCGTGATCACGTCTCCGGTGCGGCCGCCGCAGGTAGTCTATGCCGACATTCCCGACAATTACCGGACGCGGCTCGATCTGCAGTGGCCGATTTATACCGGCGGCCGCGGCGACGCGCTCGAGCGCGCCGCGCGCGCGGAGCAGGCCGCCACAGGAGAGGACCTTGCCGCCGCCCGATCGGATCTGAGGCTGGAGATCACGCGCGCGTTCTGGGCGCTCGTCACCGCGCGCGAGACCGAAGCGGTGCTCGCGCGATCGCTCGACGCGATTGGTGCGCAGGTGGCCGACCTGCGCAGCCGGCTCGCATCGGGATTGATCGCGCCGAACGATGTCTCGTCAGCAGAAGCGCAGGCGTCGCGTCAGCGCCTGCTTGCGCTCGAGGCGGCGAACCAGCGGGCGATCGCGGAAGCGGATCTGCGCCGGTTAACAGGCGTGCCCGCCGGTCGCATCGACGTTCGCGTCCCGGAAGCGGACACTCGTGTCCCCGGAACGGTGACAGTCACAGTTCGGGTCCCGCCGACTGTCCCGGATTCCGGACGAAGTGTGAGTGTCCCCGTTTCCACGCGCCCGGAGCGGCGGGCGCTGGAGCAGCGTGCGCGGTCTGCCGACGCGCGCGCGGATGCCGTCGACGCGACGGGGCGTCCGCAGATTGCCGTGGGCGGCGGTTACGACTACGCACGTCCCAATCCGCGCATCTTTCCACGCACGGGACAGTGGCGCACGTCATGGGACGTTTCCATCAATCTCACGTGGTCGCTCTGGGACGGAGGGCGCCGTGGGGCGGACGCCGGCGAGGCGCGCGCGAACGCCCGCGCAGTGCGCGCACGCGCCGAGGATTTCGATCGCCAGGCGACGTTTGAGATCGAGCAGCGTCAGCTCGAGCTCGCCTCGAACCGCGAGGCGATCGGCGCTGCCGACGACGAGGTGCGCGCCGCTGTCGACGCCGAACGCGTCGTCGGCGAGCGGTACCGCGTGGGAGTCGCGACCAGCACCGATGTTCTCGAGGCGCAGGTGACGCGGCTCCAGGCGGAGCTCGATCGCACGCGCGCGATCGCGGGGGTCCGTCTCGCGGAAGCGCGCCTTCAGCGGGCACTAGGACAATAGCGCCTGCGGCCTGCGCGAGGCGACGGAGTGAAGCGGCGCGACGCGCCGCAGCCGAGGGCGAGCGCGTGGGGGTGGGGCCCCACGCGCCTTAAGTAATGCTGACTGACCAATCATGAGCAACGCCATCGAAGTCCGGCATCTCACGCGGCGATTCGGCCAGTTCGTTGCCGTCGATGACGTGAGTTTCGACGTGCGCCGCGGCGAGATTTTCGGCTTCCTTGGAAGTAACGGGGCAGGAAAGTCGACGACGATCAGGATGCTTTGCGGACTGCTCAAACCCTCGTCTGGCAGCGCCAGCGTCGGCGGCGTCGACGTGACCCGCGATCCCGAAGGCGTGAAGCGGCGCATCGGGTACATGTCGCAGCGCTTCTCGCTGTACGAGCTGCTGACCGTCGATCAGAACATCAGGTTCTTCGGCGGCGTCTACGGGCTGGACGACGTGAAGCTCGCGGCGCGACGGCGCTTCGTCGTCGAGATGGCGGGCCTGGCCGGACGCGAGTCGACGCTGGCGCGCGATCTCGCCGGTGGATGGCGGCAGCGCCTCGCGCTCGGGTGCGCGATCCTGCACGAGCCGGCCATCCTGTTTCTGGACGAGCCGACCGGCGGTGTCGATCCCGTGTCGCGCCGCCAGTTCTGGCGCCTGATCGACACGCTGTCGCACGCCGGCGTGACGGTCCTCGTGACGACGCATTATCTCGACGAGGCGGAGCGCTGCCACCGTGTCGCGCTGATTCACGCGGGCCGCCTCGCCGCGATCGGCACCACGACCGAGGTGAAGCGGATTTTCGAAGGGCGGCCGATCGTCGAAATCCGGACGGACAAGGCGATCGAAGCGATGCGGCTCCTCGATGCGACGCCCGACGTCGAGAAGACGAGCCTCTTCGGGACTGCTGTGCACGCCGTGCTGCGCGACGCGGCCATCCGGCCCGAAGCGCTCGCCGATCGTCTCCGCTCCTCTGGCATTGACGTCGAGTCGGTCGCGCTCGTGGCACCGTCGCTCGAAGACGTATTCCTGGACGTGATCGACAAAGCGCCTCGAACGGGCTCCGGCGACGCCCCTCGTTCAGCGGGAGGGACCGCCGCGTGACGAAGGCGCTCGCGGTATGCCGCAAAGAGCTGAGGCAGATCAGGCGCGATCGGCGCACGCTGCTGATCCTCATTTTCGTTCCGGCGTTCTTCCTCCTGCTGTACGGCTACGCGCTCAACTGGGACATCCGCCACATCACGCTCGCCGTCCAGGATCGCGATGCCACGCCCGAGAGTCGTGCGCTCGTGTCGGCGTTCGTCAACTCGGGCTATTTCGATTACATAGCCGACGCACATTCACCCGGCGAGATCGATCGCCTGCTCGATCTGAACGAGGCGCGCGCCGTCCTCGTGATCCCTGAAGGCTTTGCGCGTGACGTCGCGCGTGGTTCAGGGCCGCAGGTCCAGGTGCTCATCAACGGCGAAAACGCGAACACCGCGACCACCGTGATGGGGTACGCCGCGAATATCGTCCGCAGCGCTGGAGCATCGCTCGCCCCCGCCGCGGCCGCTCGAGCGCCATTGGTGTCCGTCGAGCCGCGCATCTGGTACAACCCGGAGCTGCGCAGCACGCTGTTCCTCGTACCTGGCTTGATCGCCTACATCCTGATGATCACGGCGGTCATCTCCACCGCGATCTCCATCGTCCGCGAGAAGGAGGTGGGGACGATGGAGCAGGTGCGCATGGCGCCGATTGACACGTTCTCATTCGTCGTCGGAAAGACCATTCCGTATTTCCTGATCTCGCTGGCATCGGCGGCGCTGATCGTGCTGGCCGCGATGGTCCTGTTTCAATTGCCGATGCGCGGGAACTGGCTGTCGCTTTTAGTCGCGTTGTCGCTGTTCATCGCCGGCGCGCTGGGGACGGGCCTCGTGATCTCGACGGTTGCGGATACGCAACAGGTGGCGTTCCAGGCGGCCATGCTGTCGTCGTTCCTGCCGACGCTGATGCTGTCCGGATTCATCTTTCCGATCTCGAGCATGCCGAAGGTCCTGCAGATCATCACGTACGGCGTTCCGGCCAGGTACTTCCTCATCGCGCTGCGCGGCATTGTGCTCAAAGGCACGTCAATCTGGCTGCTCCTCCCGCAGATGGGCGCATTGATCGTGTATGCACTCGTGATGCTGACGCTCGCATCGCTGCGGCTCTCGAGGGAGGCGCGCTGACATGCAGCGACTCTCGCGTCTGGTCTGGAAAGAGTTCCTGGAACTCCGCCAGAACCCGCGTCTCTTCGGCATCGTGATCGTTGCCCCGATCATCCAGCTCACCATGCTCGGGTACGCCGCGACGACGGACGTCAGAGAAGTGCCGATTGTGGTGGCAGACGGCGATCGATCGCCAGAAAGTCGATCGCTCGTCGCGCGTTTCGACGTGTCCAGGAATTTCGCGGTGACCGACACCGTCACGACTGTCTCCGAGGTCGACCCGTACCTGCAACGCGGCCGCGCGTGGGTTGCGCTCGCGATTCCGCAGGGGTACGGCGCCGCGATCCAGGGGGGAAAGCCGGTGGCGCTGCAGGTGGTGGCCGATGGCAGCGATTCGAACTCGACGACCGTCGCGCTCGGCTACGCGACGTCGCTCGTCGGCGGGTATGCGGAAGACCTGGTTCGCGCCTCGGATCCCGGATCCCGTGCCTCGATGATTGACGCCAGAATCCGCATCTGGTTCAACCCACAGCTCGAAAGCCGCTTCTTCATGATCCCCGGCGTCCTCGCGCTGCTGCTCCTGCTCGTGACCGCGAATCTTGCGGCAATGGCAATCGTGCGCGAGAAGGAGCTCGGTACGCTCGAGCAGCTGAACGTCACGCCGCTGCGACGCTGGGAGCTCATTGTCGGGAAGCTGCTCCCGTACGGCGTCATCGCCCTCATCGATGTGTTCCTCGTGACCGCCGTGGCGGTGTTCTGGTTCGAGGTCCCGCTGCGCGGCAGCCTCACCCTGCTGCTGGCGATGAGCCTGATCTACGTCCTCTGCACGCTCGCGCTCGGCCTCTTCATCTCGACGATCTCCGAGACGCAGCAGCAGGCGATGATGACGGCGACGTTCTTTTTTCTCACGCCGATGATCTATCTCTCGGGTTTCATCTTTCCGATTGAGAACATGCCGCGCGTTATCCAATACGTGACGTACCTGATTCCGCTCAGATATTTCCTCGTGATTGTGCGGGGGATTTTCCTGAAGGGCATCGGCTTGGACCTGCTCTGGCCGCAGGCCGGGGCACTCGCGCTGTGGGGCACCGTCGTGCTCGCTCTGGCTGTCGCGCGAAGCCGAAAGCGAATCGCGTAATCGCCTTGGTTCCCTTGTCACGAACGAATCACGCCGCGCTCGGACAGAAAACCGCGCCGAGCACCATGCAGAGTTAGAAGATACTGATCAGCTGAGAGCTATCGACAGGTCGCGCTGCGTATCGGGCGACACCGCTGGCTTCGATCACGACGGCGTCCGCGGAATTACACGGTTGTGCGGTAACGTCGATATTCGATGCGGCTCCTGCTGGTCGAAGACGATCCCACCATCGCGGCGTTCGTGGAGAAAGGACTGCGCGAAGCAGGCTTCGCGGTCGACCACGCCGGCGACGGTCTCGTCGCGCTCGAGCGCGCGATCACCGAGCCATACGACGCCGCGATCATCGACGTGATGCTGCCGCGCATGGACGGCCTGTCGCTCATCGATGCGCTGCGCGCGCGGGGCGTGCGCATTCCCGTTCTGATCCTGAGCGCGAAGCGATCGGTCGACGATCGGGTGCGCGGTCTTCAGGCCGGCGGAGATGACTATCTCACCAAGCCGTTCGCCTTTGCCGAGCTCCTCGCCCGGATACAGGCGCTGATCCGGCGATCGACCCGGACGGCGGAGCCGACACGACTGGCCTTCGGCGATCTCACGCTCGACCTGCTCACGCGCAACGTGCAACGCGGATCGACGGCGATCGACCTGCGCCCGCGCGAATTTTCGCTGCTCGAATACCTGATGCGCAATGCGGGGAAGGTGCTCTCCAAAACGATGATCCTCTCGCACGTGTGGGGCTACAGCTTCGACCCGAGCACGAACGTCGTCGACGTGCTGGTCTCGCGGCTCCGGGACAAGATCGATCGGCCGTTCGCGAAGAAGCTGCTCCACACCGTCAGAGGCGTTGGCTACGTCTTACGAGAATAGTGAGAGTGATGCGCGGGACGCTGGGACTTCGGCTGTCGCTCTGGTACGCCGCTGTGTTCGTGGTGAGCACCGTCGTGCTCGTCGGGATCACGTACTGGCTGCTCGCGACCTCGCTCGCCCGGCGGGATCGCGACATCATTGCCGCGACGCTGCGCGAGTATGCGCTCCGGTACGAGGCGGCCGGACTGCCCGCGCTGGAGCGCGCGGTCGAACTCGAGCAGCGCACCGGAAGCCGCGAGCGCCTGTTCGTGCGCGTGCTGGGACGCGGCGCGGATGCGTTATTCGTCAGCATGCCCCCCGGCTGGTCGGATTTCGACATCGATCAACTCAATGCCGATGATCAGGGTGTCGAGCGGGCGCCCGCGCGTTCGCGCAACGCCGTGCTCGAGGTCGCCTCCGCGCGTCTGCCCGACGGCACCATCCTGCAGGTCGGCAAGAGCAACGAGATCAGGCTTGCGTTGCTCGCGCAGTTCAGGACGGTCGTGGGCTGGGTCTCGGTGCTCGCGATGATCATCGGTGTTGTCGGGGGCCTGGTGATCACCCGCTCGACCCTCCAGCCGATCAACGAATTGATTCACGTGGTGCAGGAAATCATCCGGACGGGACGCACGCATGCGCGCGTGCCCTCGCGAGGGCCGACGGGAGACACCGTCGACGAGCTCGTGACCCTCGTCAACACGATGCTCGATCGCATCACGGGATTGATTCGGGCGATGGGGGAGTCGCTCGACAATGTGGCGCACGACCTGCGCACGCCAATGGCGCGGCTGCGCGGCACGGCGGAGCGCGCGTTGCAGTCGGGCGATCCCGCCGCCCAGCGCGAGGCGCTCTCCGATTGCCTCGAGGAATCCGAACGCATCCTGTCGATGCTGAATACCCTCATGGACATCTCGGAGGCGGAGACCGGTGTCTTGCGGCTGCCGCGCGAGCCCCTGGATCTGCGAGCGCTCATCAACGAGGTCGTCGAGCTCTACGAAGACGTCGCCGAAATGAAGCACGTGACGGTGACATTCGATCCCGGTGAGCCCGTGGTCGTCAACGGCGCGCGCGATCGCCTGCGCCAGGTGTTCGCGAACCTGCTCGACAACGCGATCAAATACACCGGAGAGAACGGATCCGTGGGGATTGTCGCATCGCGCGATCCGAGCGGTCAGGCAGTCGTCACCCTCACCGACACGGGCGCCGGCATTTCCGCGCAGGATCTGCCGCGCATCTGGGACCGCCTCTATCGAGGCGATCCGAGCCGCACCGAGCGCGGACTCGGTCTTGGCCTCAGCCTCGTCAAGGCGTATGTCGAGGCGCACGGCGGCACCGCCGAGGCGAGAAGCGAGCCCGGACGAGGCTCGACGTTCACGGTCCGACTGCCGGTGGGCTGACGGAGGCTTCGGGCTTCGGGCTTCAGGCTTCGGGCTTCAGGCTTCGGGACCTCGGACCTCGGACCTCGGATCCTTTCACGCTTGTAATGTTCCGGTAAGGGCGCCGCAAGGTTGGTGGTCGTCTTAGTAGACAGAGGTAACACCAGCAACCATGCACACCAGACTTTTTCAAAAAGGCAGCTTGGCTGCCATCGCGCTCGCGACGATTACCGTTGCGGCGTGGAAGGCCCCCGAACGAACGGTCAGCGCTGCTCCCGCGATTGCGGGCGCGCCGGCCGTGGCGACTGCCGCTCGTTCCCTGACGCCAGTCGCTTCTTACGCTCCCGTCGTCGAGCGTGTCATGCCCGCGGTGGTCACCATCCGCGTGGAGAAACGCGCCTCGGCGATTCCAACGGCCGGCCAGATGCCGGACGATGACCTGTTCCGGCGGTTTTTTGGACAGGGAATGCCCCAGATGCCACGAGGACGTCAGCCACGCGGCATGGAGCGCGGCCTCGGCTCCGGTGTCATCGTCAGCGAGGACGGCTATATCCTGACGAACAATCACGTCGTCGACAGCGCCAACGAGGTGAAGGTCGAACTCCCCGACAAGCGGACCTTCACGGCGAAAGTCGTGGGCACCGATCCGGCGAGCGATCTCGCGGTGGTGAAGATCAACGCGAGCAGCCTGCCCACGCTGACGCTCGGCGATTCCGACAGCGTCAAAGTGGGTGACGTCGTGCTTGCAGTCGGGAATCCGCTCGGCGTGGGCGAGACCGTCACATCCGGCATCATCAGCGCGAAAGGGCGCACCACGGACGTTGGCGACGGCAGCTACCAGGACTTCCTGCAGACGGACGCGCCGATCAATCACGGCAACTCCGGCGGCGCGCTGGTCAGCGCGAACGGCGAGTTGATCGGCATCAACTCGCAGATCCTCACACCGTCCGACGGCAACATCGGACTCGGTTTCGCGATTCCCTCGAACATGGCGCGGAATGTGATGGATCAGTTGATCAAGAACGGCACTGTGCACCGCGCGAAGCTCGGCGTCACCGTGCAGGGGATCACCGCCGACCTGGCGTCGAGCCTCGGGTTGCCGTCCGCGAAAGGGGCGCTCGTGAGCAACGTTGAAGACGGGAGTCCTGCGGCGCGAGCCGGGATCACGCAGGGTGATGTGATCACGGAGTACAACGGCAAGCCGGTGGCCGACAGCAATCAGCTGCGCAACGACGTGTCGAGCACGACCCCGGGCTCGAGCGTGTCATTGAAGGTGTTCCGCAACGGCCGCACCGAGACCATGCAGGCGAAGCTCGGCGAGCTCGCGACGAAGCGCGAGAAGTCGGACTCCTCGTCCGAGCCTCGCGGTGAAGGCAGGTTCGGCCTGGGGCTTCAGCCGCTCACGCCGGACCTCGCCGAGGAGGCCGGTGTGCCGCGCGGCACGCGCGGAGTGATCGTCGTGGAAGTCGACCCGTCGGGAATCGCGGCGGACAGCGGTATGCGGGAAGGCGATGTGATTGAGAAAGTGGACGGGAAAGCCGTGACAACCGTCGCCGAGGTGAAGTCCGCGCTCGATCGCAAAGATGGCAAGCCCTCGCTCCTCGTCGTCAATCGCAAGGGTACCGATATCTTCCTCACGCTTCGCGCGGAATAGGTCTCGCTCGGATGCAGCAGATAAGGAGTCGAAGCCACGCTTCGACTCCTTTTTTTATGTGTGCGCCAGGCAGCCACCGTAATGGCGCTTCGGTAACCCTCCAAATGCCCGCGAAGGTGCGGCTTCGCGTGATCTTTCCTCGCCGCCTGGATGCGAGTCATTCGTTCCGCAGACTTTAGCCTGCACCTGCGAAATCCAACGGACTGACAAATCAGCGACCGCGGGGCATTAGCTACCCAGCTAACCTGAAGGCAGACGGTCAGTTGAGTCAGGGAAATCGGCGACCAGCCGGGTCGGCTGCTGGCGGCACCCGAAGTGCAATAACTGAGCGGTACCGCGAAAACTGAATGCCGCCTGGTGCCTCAGGTCGTTGCTCCAAGGCGCTCGTCCGTTACCTCGGATGGCATCGGGATATCGAACCTATGGGGAAGGTCGGTCGGGCCGGTTCGTCTCGTTCGTCAGCAGCACGCCGGAGGACCTCTGAGGCGGCGTCGCAGTGGCCGCCCGCCGAACGAGCGTGGGTGACGGTCGCCCAGCTCTGCCTACGCTGGCAGCTCGATCGCAGGACGATTTACAAATTCATCGATAGCAAGATCCTGCCGGCCTGGAAGGTGGGCGCTCACCTGTATCGGATCGCCATCGCCGATGCGCTGCGGTTCGAATCACGGAACCGGCTGCCCCCCGAACGCAAGACGTCACCCAATCGTTCCCGCAATCGAACGCGGTGACGCATCGTCACCCATCAGAGTCCAGATCGATAAACCAACGCTCGATATCTGCGAGCTGCGGAAATCCCCACTCGGCGCGCTCCTCGAGCAACGCCTTGACCGGCCAGATCACGGTATTGGCGTACCGCGCGCGCTCCGCTGTGTCGAACAGCATTTCGAGTTCGGCCGGCGAGGCGAGGCACCACGCGGCGTCGGCCACCGCGTTCCGGTAATGTTCGAGAACCTGCGGGCGCGACGCCGCCGGTAACCGGAAGAGGAATGTCGACAGATCATAACTGAACGGGCCGACGGCCAGCCGGTCCCAGTCGACCAGGCGCGCCCGTGGTCCGTTGGGCGTCGCGCGAACGAAGATGTTGATTGGCCACAGGTCGCCGTGCACCATGGTGTCGGGGCCACCCCACTTTTCCGCGACGCGTGTCCGCCGGGGCGCATCGGCGAGGAGCGCCATGAGGCGTTCGCGCAGCCGATTTGGAATTCCCGCGTACTGACGCGGCGTTTCGATCCCGGACGCGGCCAGCGCGTCGAGCGCATCGATGGCGTCCCGGACATTCTCAATGAAATACTGCTGTCCGCGGCTCGAGCTGTAGCGGCGTACTTCTGGCAGCACCCTGTGATGGCTTGCGCGAGTGTGAAGGTCCGCGGCGAGCTCCACAGCCGCGCGAACCCGCTCGGGATCGGGACGCACGGCGAGCGTCTCGTCGCCAAGGTCTTCGTAGACATGCCACACACAATCGGCGCGTGCTTCGGCGGCCACGCCGAGCAGGCGAGCGCAGCGATCTTCCAGTCCGAGCGCGGGCAGCCATCGCTCTACGAGGAGCTGGTTCCGCTGAGCGACGGCGGGTTCGAGGCGCTTGAGTACGACAGCGCGCGACGGAATGCCGTCCGCGATGTCGAGCCGAAACACGCGCGACTTGAGGCGATGAAGACCGACGACCCGCTCGGTGCCGCCGATCAGCTCGCGGAGGAGATTGCCGAGCTCGCAAGTAGCGTGTTCGCCGCACGCTTCCAGCGCGTGCCGGAATTCGCCTGCGAGATCGACAGTCTTAGTCATGCGCTGGACGTTCGGTCATGCCTGCGCACCGGGACCGCTGCACGGTCGAGACCGGGGCGTCTCCTCTGCAGGTGCTTCACTTCACGATGGCGGTGCGGACGGCGGCATCGCGCGTTCCCGCCGGTCTGGCCCCGAGTGTCTCGTCGAGGATTCTGGCTGCGACATGTTCGGCATCAAAGCACGCCGCGATTTCGCGCGCCGCGTGGCAGTGCCGCTCATAATCCGCATTGACGGCCTCCAATGCGGCCGCCGCTTCGTCCACGGTCGTGAAACGAAACATCCCCTCGCCGTTCGGCAGCCAGGCGCTCGGGCCGGTGTGCTGGACCACGACGGGCTTCCCGCTGGCCAGATAACACAGCGTTCGATCGCTGATCCACGCGTTCTGGAATTCCATGCAAGACGGCTTTGCACAACTGAACTCGCCACGCGATCCCTGGATATAGGAGCGGTACTCCTCCGGGCTGCTCGCTACCTCTCGCGAATGTCGAACCCGCCAGCCGTGGCGCTCGAGGCACGCTCGATCGTGCGCATCCTTATCGACCAGATACAGCGCGAGCTCGAGCGGCTGTGTCGTGTGGCGGGGGAGATCCAGGAATTGAAGAAAGGACACCCGCTTCGTGTTTTCTCGCAGCACCGTCTTCCCGTTCTCTCTGATTTTCAGAAAGTCGGTGGTCAGCCAGCTGGAGACGGTGGTGAAGGCCTCAGAACCTGGCTCGAGGGTGAAGGGCCAGAGATCGAGACAGATGCACGGCCGGATACGGATCCATTCGAGACCGCAGTCCGGAAAGCGAGCCGCCGGCGTTCCGACGGTCTCGCCGGTTGTCAGGTAGCGATCGTGCGGCGGCACAGCAAGCTGGCCAGTGCTCATCCAGAACTGAAACAGTCCCGGGTCGATATCGATGAGCGCTGTGCGGCGGGCGCACGCGAGCAACCGCGGATCGATCGCATAATGAAAATTCAGCACCAGGTCCGCGCGTCGCAGCACGGCTTCCGCCTCGGAGCGATCGTATCCAACAAAACGGAAGTCGCCGCCTGCCTTGCGGCGGTCGACAGAATAGAGCAGCGCCTTTCGCTCGAGACCGAATCGCTGCATTCGGTGGAAGAACGTCGAGAGGATATGCGCTTCGCGCTGAGGATCATCGACGGGTTGGAACTGCTCCAGCCAGTACACCTCGCATCCGAGACGCCGCAGCCCCTGGACGTATTGCATGTACACCCAGAAATGGCCGCCGCCGTCCGGGAAGTTCGCAACCTTATAGACGGAAATGACGGCCGTGATCATCTCACGCCCTCAGCCGCACCGATACTGCTCGCGAGCGCGGGCAGATCCTGAAAGCCGATCAGGCGAATCCCTCGTTGAACGAGCGCCTCACGCACGCGAGGATCGCACAGCGTCTGCAACTCCACCTCACGTTCCGCGGCGTAGCTCGAAGAGAACCCTGGCTCCGCGTAGCCAGGATGGCAGGTCAGCTCGGTCACGCCTTGACCAATCTCTGCGTCGACGAGACGCAGGAATCCTGCGACATCGATCTGTTCAAGATGTGTTTCGCCGGCCCACTGCCCGTAGAACTTCCGAAAGTGGCGGGCGATGGACTGACCGCGCAGCGGAATGCCGATCGTCGCCGCCCACTCGCGCAGGCGAGACAGAATGCGCGGATCGTAGTGCACGTCATGGTGGGAATCGAGGTGGCTTGGCGCTTTGTCGACCACTTCGACGAACTGCGCAAACTGGCGCTCGACCTCTGCGATCACGCGTTCAGGGTGATCGGGGTCCAGCTCCAGATGCAGTCCGACGCTCAGGGCCGGGTACTTACGGCCGAGCGCGGCGGCCTGTTCGCACGCCGGGCGATCCACGAGCAGGCTGGTGCTCGTGAGGATGCCATGGTTGTGCGCCTCAATGATGCCGCGGTTGATGCCATCAGTGATCCCGAAGTCATCGCCATTGACAATGAGCCATTTCATCGGAGCCTTCAATCAGGAAGCGGCGGCCGGAGCGTCTCGATCCAGCCGTCGTAGTCGATCAGATCTCTGATGCCCCATTCGGCGGCGTCGTTCACCAGCGCCATGGCAGCCCAGAGGATGCAGTGCGCGTAACGCGCGACTTCCGCGGTGTGAAAGAGGATGTTGAGTTGGGTATCGTCGGGAAGACGCCAGCCGGCGTATTCCACCGCTTGACGATAGCGCTCCAGGATCCACGGCCGCTCGTCGATGGAGCATTGATAGAGGAACGTGGACAAATCATAGGTGAACGGACCTGCGCCCACGTGGTCCCAATCGATGAGGCGTGCGCGCGGGCCGCCGCCGGTCATGCTTACGAACACGTTCTTCGGCCAGAGATCGCCATGCAGCAGCGTGTCGGGGATGTCTTCGGCAATCCGGACCCGTCGCGGCGCATCGTCGAGGAGCCGCGACAGCCGGTCGTACAAACGCGTCCGGACGGCAGTCCATTGGTCCGCGAGGCCCGGGCGATCGATCGGCGATCGGTCGAGCACCGCGATCGCGTCGCGGAGACTCTCGGTGAAGAAGTGCGTCCCATGATCGCGCGCGCGCCAGCGGATCTCGGGTAGGACCGGGTGACGGGCGGCATGCGTATGGAGTTCGGCGAGGCAATCGACGGCTGCGACCAGCCGCGATCGATCGCGCCGCACTGCCAGATTCTCGGCGCCGAGATCCTCATAGACGTGCCACACGCAGGAACCTTCCCGATCGGCCGCAGAACACAACAGCCGCGGGCAGCGGTCGGCGAAATCGATGGCGGGCAACCAACGCTCCACGAGCAGGCGATCGACTTGCGCGAGTGCTGGCGTGTGGCGCTTGAGCACGAGCGAGCGTCCCGATCGGCCGATGTGCAATCTGTAGACGGCGCGCTTCAGCCGCTCGATTCGGATCGGTCGGTCAGGCTGCGTCTCGTCGGCCAGGAATCCGGTCAAGACCTCCGACAGTTCAGCCGCGCCGTGCTCTTGCCATGCTTCGAGCGGCCCCCGGATATCCTGGCGAAGATCGCCGTCAGGACGCGCATTCGTTCGAGTCGGCATCATTCATCCGCTCCTCGGTGCATCCTCCGTCTTCATGCCAGTGCGCGGTCGAGCACCCGTGAGACCACTCGACATCCGTCGAAGTACTCCTCGGCCAGCGCGCGAGCCAATCGGCAGTGCCGGTCGTAATCGGCTTCGAGCGCGGTGAACGCGCCCACCGCGTCGTCCATGGATCGGAATCGAAAGATGCCTTCTGCATCCGGTAAGAACCGGCTGGGTCCCGTGTGCTGGACCACGGCCGGCTTCCCGCTGGCCAGATACGAAACGGTGCGGTTGCTGATCCAGCTGTTCACGAACTGGGGACAGTACGGCTTGACGCAGCTGAACTCGCCTTTCGAGTGCTGGATGTAGGCGCGATACATATCGGGCGTCGCGCTGACATCCCACGCCTCGCGAACTCCCCATCCGAGCGGCTCGAGACGCGCGCGCAATTCGTGCTGATGATCGCCGAGGCACACGGCCAATTCGAGATTCGCAGTCGTGCGGGACGGCAGCTCCGCGTACTCGAGGAAGGCCGCTCCCTTGTCATTCGAGAATGTCGTCCCTTGGAACTCGAATGTTCCTCCCCACCAGTGCGTCACCGTCGTATACGCCGCGCCTGCGCCAGCTGGTGCCAGCGGCCATGCGGGCAGGAACACCGCGGTGGGCGTGTAATGCCAGCGCAGGCCGCAGTCGGGAAAGCGCGCTTCAGGGGTGCCAACGGTTTCGCCAACGGTGAAGTAAATGTCGTAGCGGGCCGGGTGGATGTCCCCTGTCGTCATCCAGACCTGGAGCAGACCGGGATCGGTGTCGACCAACGCTGTCCGCCGGAAGCGGCTTACGACATGTTCTGGTAGGGAATGCCAGAGCGTCAGGAGCAGATCTGCATCCGCGGCGGCATCAAGATCGAGGCATCCGTTGAGAAGGTCGGCACGGAGCTCCCCTCCATTCATTGAGTAAAGAGCCAGCGAGTCCGTGAGACCGTAAGACTCGAGTCGCGCCTTCAGCGTCGTGACACACGTGCGCACGTCGCCGCCGCGCCAGCGCCGGCGCCGCGGCGTCGAGTTGTCTTTGTCGTCGTCAATGCCCTCGAGCCAGATCACGCGGCATCCCACCGCGCGCAATGCGAGGGCCCAATTGAGGTACTCCCACAGGTGCCCGCCTCCATTCGGGTACCCGATTGTGTGCGCGGGGGCGAGGCAGACGGTAACACTCACCGGACTTCCCCCTTCGACACGGTCTCGGTCGGAACCGACGTGAGAAGCGCCTGGCCGCGGCTCGCACGCTCCGCGGCCGCGTACGCATGGAAGTACAACGCCAGATGCGACGCCGCGTCTGGCACCCCCTTGAACCCTGGCATGCTGCAGATATCCACGACGTACGGCGTCCCGTTGCTCTCGATGATGTCGACGCCGTAGAGGTCGATACCGAACGCCTGCCCGCAGCGCACGGCGATGTCGCACAACTCCGGCGCGGGCCTGAACGGCTCCCCGTGCTTCTCCGCCTGCGTCCTCGCCGGGAAGATCTTCTTGACGCCAAACAGGCGGCCCCCGATCGAATAGATCTTCCGGTCGCGGCCAGCGGGAGGATGATAACGCTGCGCCAGGACGGGTTCCTTGGTGGCTGGTATCGCCGCAAGGTCGACGGCGGTCCGGATGACGCGAACACCGTAACCGCCGCTGCCCTGATACGGCTTGACGACGAGCGGCCCCTCGTCCAGAAGCGGGGCCAAGAAGGACGGCCGCGAGACGATGTAGGTGGCAGGCGTGGGTATCCCTGCCGACTGCAGGATCCGTGCAGCGATGATCTTGTCGCCCAGCGCCACCGTCACCGGGTAGGGATTCACGATCGCGGCGCCTTGCGCGTGGAGCGCTCCTGCGATGCTCAACGCAAGGCCATTCGTTCTCTTGAGCACGTAAAGATCGTGCTCGACCCGCACCGTCGACAGATCGATTGCACGGTCCAGGGGTTGGATGACGTCGACGATCACTCCCTGGTGCGAAAGCGCTCGCATCACCAGTGGCATGTGGCTGTCATTCGGCTCGCCGTAACGCGGCAACAGGAATCCGATCCGCATTGGTTTCATGTCCGGACCACCTCCCGCCGCGGCGCCCGCGCGCTCGGCACCCAGTCGAGCCGTTCGAGAGCGTGTTCGACTTCAGCGGCGAACATCCGCATGCTGCCAACGTAGGAATGCGCCCAGTCGTGCGTCAGGTCCTTCGATTGCCAGTACAAAACGGCCAGCG
>Ga0066677_10000037_pt1 | contig 39139 bp, 27 predicted proteins | sample GraSoiAngelo_126_FD_62299 | JGI IMG/M metagenome (GOLD analysis project Ga0066677, IMG submission 62299) | Grasslands soil microbial communities from the Angelo Coastal Reserve, California, USA - 14_0927_09_20cm | ecosystem: Environmental > Terrestrial > Soil > Grasslands | place: USA... | reverse complement strand
TCTCTGTGCTGCGGAACCTGTTCCGGCAGGCGAGCGCGCAATAGCGCTCTGCGCTGAGGTCCGGCGTATTCCGACGCGAGCGATTGTTTACTGACCGGTGACGCTCTTCAGCTTCGCCCTGACGTAATCGGCTCGCGTCAAGGCTTCAATCGCTGTGTCGAATCGTCCCTCTCGGACGAGATCCACGGCGTTCTCGAGGTAACCCTGCATCTTGAGCGCGTTTGCCGCGTCCACGGGATGCAGGGCGATGTGCTGCCGCTGCAGTCGGTCCGAGAGCTCGTTCAGGAGAACTCGGGCTTCGTATACGCGAGGGGCGATGCTGCCGAAACGCTCCTGTGTCTCGATCCATGCCGCCCGTTGTTCGGCATCGAGCCTGGCGATATCGACATCGGGCAACTCGACTGGCTTCAATGCGACCGTGGGTTCGGGCCGAGGAGGATCGCTCTCCGGCAGGTCATACGGGGCAGTCCAGGAGGTCTGGAGCGCACCGTTGAAGGCAGCAAGCGTCCCGTATGCCAGCGCGAAACGTTCCAGCTCACGCTCGAACCGGTTGTTGTCGCGCCCGTCGAGGAGCAGGCGCTGGGCCAGACGCGTGGCGCCCGCATAGGCAACGAACGCACCTGGCCGATAGAACGGTCCATAGTCGCAATAGAAGCCGCCGATGGCATCGTAGCTGCGCAGGAACGCCCGCGCCACGAGGGGATCGCGGCCGTAGAGCGCCGTTGCCCGCGCGAGCCACTCCAGCGATCGGCGAGCGACCTGACGATTCAGCGCGTAGTCGGCTGGCCGGAAGGTGCGAACGAGCGGGACAATTGATCGATACCCGGACGCCAGGCGCTGCGCGTCCGCGATGACCTGGTGTGTGGTCGGGCGCTCGCCACCGAGCCGTGTGGTCATGGCATCGACATCGCGGCGAAGTTCGGCGTGCCGATCCTGCGCGTCAAACGCGCCTTGCTCGTCATCGCGTGCCGACGCACTCGAGGCGAGCAAACCGAGAGAAATGCAGACGACTATGGTTCGGCGCATTGCCCTGCTCCGGTGGCAGTCTGTTTGTCTCGACGCCCCGGATCGCTCAGCGATCCGGGTGCGCCACTGCGATCGTTCAGCAGCGTTCGGCCATCACTTCGAGATGAGTCGCGCGGCGTAGCCCTTGCCGGTCGTCGTATACGTGGACGACAACGATTGTCCGCCGTATGCGCCCGTGGCGCTCTTGTCGCGAATGGTGTCGACCACGAGCTCGCCGATCTTGACTGCATCAAGGTCAATGACCTCTTTCGTCGTCGGGTCCTTGATCTCTCCGTTGATCTTGAGAATCTCGAAGCGGTCGCCGCGGAGGACGCCGTCCTCGGAACCGACCGTGAGGTATGCGCCGTTGGTCGTCACGCTCGCCACGCGTCCCTCGATCTGCCGGGCCTTTGCCGGAAGCTGCGGCACCTTGCCTTCCAGGTACTTGACGATGTTGGTGACAGCGTTCGACGTCGCTTCGCCGATGATGGTCTGCTGGAAGTTGGAGCTGGTCATCCCGGTTGCCGCGACGACGCCGACGGCCTTCACACCGAGCAGGCCTGCATAGTCCTTGCTGGAGCGTGATGATTCACCCTTGGCTTCCGCCGTTTCAATGACCTCGCCGGTCTCGGCATCGACGAGGCGCAGGTTGATGCCGACCACAGCTTTCTCCTGTTTGTTGAACGCGACGGCGGCACCAATCGCGGGCGCGAAGCTGCCGAGGACGGCACCGAGACCCTTGCGCTTGGTGGTGTCGTCGCGTCCGAAGATCACGATGTCTCCGTACAGCATGCAGTCCGCGCCCGAGAGTTGACCGATCCTGGCGTTGGTGCCCTTCCGCACCCGGTTGGACGCCCCGAGATCCTGTTCCTTCAAGATGTCGTTGACGTTTGTCCGCTCCAGTAACGTCAGAGTCTTGGACCCCTGCAAGCGAACAGTGAGCATTGCGCGGATGCCCTCGCCGATGTTCATGGGGCTGTTGAACCAGTAGGTCACCCAGTTCAGGACCGTGGAATAGTCGAACGGCTTGACCGCCAGCCGTCGCTTTCGGACGGCTGGGGTGTCCGCGAGGTCGGGCGGAAATGGCGTCGTCGCTCCCGCGGCTTCTGGACCGGTTTCAGCAACCATTCTGGACGCCGGCAGGACGGGCGGCACCGGCGCGGCCGTTCCAGCCGCTGCCACCGCGGCGCCAGGATCGGTCATCGCTTCGATAATGTTCTCGCTGACGCCGGCTTTCTGCAGCTTGAGCAAATTGGCGGCAGACAGCGTGTACACCTTGGCTTCCCGCTTCAGTGTCTTGATGACGAGCGCCTCGGACATTCCCCCTTTGACGAGCGCGATGACGGTGTCCACGCCAGACGAAGCGATGCTCCTGACAGCGGCGGCAGGGGCTGGCTTCGCCGGAGGACTCTGTGCGGCAACGCCTACGGCGAGCATCACCGCGATAACGGACGCCAGCACCGCGCGACGCCTCCCGCTGGTCGTGTCAGACCATCGGCCGTACCCCAGAAGCAACGCCGCCGGAAGCATCCGTTTCATACTCACACCTCCAAAATGGCACCGATGTGGAAGAGCGTCATTCGGGGTCCCCTTTTTTCAGCAATATGGCGCGGAGAAACCGTTCTATCCTCCGACCGCCTGAAACAATTTGCGCAGCTCGTACGCGGCCTTGCGCAAGGCGTCCTCGGCAGTCGGCTGGTCGTTTGAGCTCAAGGAATTGACGGCCTCTTCGATCAGGGAATCAATACGAGCGATGGACGTGAGCAAATCGGGCCTGACCGTCTGGCCTCTCGCGGCCAGCGTGTCGCGGAGCGCATTCAGATTCCGGCGCGCACGCTCGGCATTCGCCATCGTCGTCTTCAAGCGCTGCATCAGTTCCGCAAGTTCCGGGCTCTCGACGTCCGCGGCCGGAGCCTCAGGCGGCGGTCGGCTCGCGGCAATCCTGGCTGGCGCCCGCGACGGCGGTGGGCCGGCGGTCTGCTGTATCTGTGCAGGCAATGCGATCGCTGCCGGCGGAGACACGACGATCGGCGAACCGAGTTGTTGAAGCCGGCCGGCGAGCTCAGACACTTGCTGGTCCGCCCACGATCGTTCGGTGGCCCTGATGCTCGCGGCGACCGCGGCCGCACGTTGATACGAGACTGCGGCCTGCCGTTTGTCCGCGATCTCGGCTCTCCTGGCGGTGGATTCGAAATCGCCGATTTGCCGGTAGACCATCGCAATTTCTTTGCGCAACGGAGGCTGGCCTTGCGACAACTCGTCGGCGCGATCCAGGAAACGCCGCAGTTCGGCGACGAGCCGCTTGAAGCGTCTCGGATCGGGAACCTGGACCGCCAAGGCGTCCAGAGTGTCCGATGCCAGGAGCCGGTTCGCCGCTCGTACATCTGCCACTCGTTCGGCAACGGGCACTCCCTGCTGCGCCTGGGGCCAACGCGCGACCTTGGCGTTCAGGAGCGCCACGAACCGTTCGACTTCCGCCTCTTTCGCTTCGAGTTGCGCGCGCCCTATTCGAACCGCGATCGCCATCCACGCGCCCGCGCAGGCCGAAACAACGAGTAACGCGACGAGTGCGGCCGCGAACTTGTTGCGAAACACAAGCTTTCGGAAACTGTAGCCCCAGTTTTCCTGGCGGGCGGCAATTGGACGGCCGTCGAGACATCGACGCAAGTCCTCCGCGAACATCTGCACGGTGACGTACCGGCGAAGCGGATCGCGTTGCAGCGCCGTCAAGACAACGCGATCCAGATCGGGATAGTTCGCCCTTCTCGCCTCCGTGCCGTGAGTCGCCGGCCTGGCATCGCTCGTCAGGTCCTTGCATGGCGGCTTTGGGTCCCTGCCCGACAATTGCGCGGCTAGATTTGGTCGGCCGTCCTGGTCCGCGTGCGGGAGGTGGCCGGTCAGCAGTTTGTAGAGGACGACGGCCAGCGAGTAGATGTCACCGCGCTTGCCCGCCGGATCGCCGGAGATCTGCTCCGGGCTGGCATAGCCGGGCGTCATGATCATCGTCGCCTGGCCCGGCGGCGAAGCGGACGCAATCATTCCTTCGACGGTATCGACTTTGGCGATGCCGAAATCAACCAGCTTCACGTGTCCGTCGGGAGTGACCAGGATGTTGTTCGGTTTAATGTCGCGGTGAGCGATGGCATGGCCGTGCAGGTATTCCAGGGCCTGACAGACTTCGATGATCATCCCGACGCGAGTTGAAACATCGGGCTTCACTCGATCGCAGTAGTCATCAATCGCGGAGCCGGCGACGTACTCCATGACATAGAACGGCCGGCCGTCAGCGGTGTTGCCGCCGTCCAGAATCCGCGCGATGTTCGGATGATCGAGGCCGGCGAGAATCTGGCGCTCCTGCTTGAATCGCTGGACGACGGTCGGCTCCGTGGCGCCGCATTCCCCCCCAATCACTTTCAGCGCGACTATCTTCTGGAAAACGTCGTCGTTCCTCAGTGCCAGGTAGACGACGCCCATGCCGCCGCGACCAAGTTCGCGAACGATTTGGTAGCTTCCGATTTGGAGAGGCCGGTCGCGGCCATCGCCGTCTGAAAGAACGGTGCTGGCGAGAAAGCTGCTGTCGTCGGGCGACTGGAGCATCGCCGCCAACTCGGGCGGCAGCGGGCCGAGGGTTGTTGACTTCTGCTCGAAGAGACGGCGCCGCTCGTCCACCGACATCGCCATCGCCTGGTCGAAGAGTGCGCGTATCCGTGCGTTCTCCGGCGTCACGCGCGGAGACTCGGCTGCAACCGTTCCTTCAACCAGGAGGGCGCGAACACACAATCGCAGCGCACCGTCTGCTGCACGAGGCGTGGATATGTCGCGTTGAGGAGGGCCGCGGCTCGGAACGCATGACGGCGCGCTTCGCCGCCGATGTGGCGTGCCGCCAGGAAACGGAGCTCCGCATACGATGCGCCCGTCACGCCATTCACGGCTTCAGCATCGCCGTGACGTATACGGGCAAACAGCGAGGTCACATCGCGACCGCCGCCTGTCATTTATCTGATGCTCCGGACCGGGACGCGATTCTAATTCAATTACGAGTAGCACACCGCAACAAATAATATCGGCGCCGCAATTTTCCGGAGATGTCCGTCCGGAGGGAGACTTTCAGCAGGTAATCAGTGTTCAAACGCGGGCGAGATCACATTCCGGTCTGCATCGACGTCAGCGATCTGTCGTGCGGACACGCCGCCGCGCGCGCTTCGCGGACGATGCGCGAACTTGCGGCGGTCATTTAGCGCCAGGGCGCTGTGGTTCTGTTGCGGCGGCATCTCTTGTGCGCACTGTGGCGCGGCCCAGATGCCAGAGCAGCCACACGCCGCCGCTGCCCAGGAGCGCCAACACCCACGGCCAGCGGGACGCCGGCTCCGGTGCTTTCAACACCCGCTCCATGTGCCGCCGCGTGCTGTCGGTTCCGGGATCGCCGTCGAAGTACACGTCGTTCATATTCAACTTCATATTCTGGCAGAGCAACGTCGCTGCGAGCTCGGGGCGGGTGCGAGCGGCTGATAGATCAGCGAGCGGCTCGGTGCCCCGACGAGCAGACCACCGGGCTTCGGCCGACTGACGTTACTTCAGTGCATTGTACTTTCGCAGCGTGTTGAGCAGCCGATCGTGCGGTAAGGCGTAGACACGCAATCCACCCGCTCCGGTCATGGTGTCCGCTGCGAGGAGCGCATTGAGAATCGCCTCTTCGGTCGCCTGCACTGTGGCGTCGAACAGCGCGTTCATTCTCGCGTTCGCGATCAAGTCCACGCGCGTGCGATCGGGGGCCTCGGCGCTCTGCGGGTTGGCGGTGGAGAAGGCGAGAAAGATGTCGCCGGAGGAATTCGCGCCGCTTCCGCCCATGCGGCCGATGCCGAGCGATACACGCTTCGCGAGCCGCTTCAATTGGTGCGGCATCAGCGGTGCATTGGTGGCGACCACGACGATGATCGAGCCCTGCTCGGGATCGGCCGCCTCTCCGCCGATGCCCGGGCTGTCGCATGGACGCGTGACGCCACGATCGTTAGGCGCGTCGCCAATCCGGCAGGGGAGCAGATCCGCGATCTCGCGTCCGACCGGCACGCCCGCCACGCGAAAACTCGGGCGCCCACCGTAGTTGCACTGCACGAGCACACCGACCGCGAAGCCTCCGGCATCGGCGTCGACCAGGCGCGAGGCGGTGCCGATGCCGCCCTTGAATTGGTGACAAATCATCCCGGTGCCGCCGCCGACGTTCCCTTCGGCGAACGCGCCGCCTCGCGCGCCGCCGAGTGCCTGCAGAACGTGCTCGTCGCGCACGTGGAAGCCGTTGATGTCGTTCAACCCTCCGTCGTATGTTTCAGCGACAACCGGCAATCCCCATGGCTGCAATCCGGGCCGCGAGACCTGCCACTTCAGAATGGCGTCGCGGACGACGCCAACACTGTGCGTGTTGGTGATCGCGACGGGACCTTCGAGGTAGCCGCTTTCGTCGATCCACGTCGTGCCGGTCATTTCTCCGTTGCCGTTGAGCGTGAACCACGCGGCGAACACCGGATCTCCGCTCTGGCGGCCCCGCGGATGCACGACCGTCACACCCGTCCGGACCGGGCCCTTGCCCACGATGAGCGGCCCGTCGCCGGAGACGAGCGTGGTGTGGCCGACCTCGACGCCGGCAACATCAGTGATCGCGTCGAACGCGCCCGGCGTCCCGCCGATCAGCGCGCTGATGCCGAGTTCGCGCGCGCGCGGTTTGCTGCCCGGAGGCGATTGCGCCGCTAGGGTAATTCGGGTCGCGAGACAGAGAACGATCAGCAGGTGAATGCGCCTCATGAGCGGGAATAATACGCCCGAGGAGCACAATCGGGAGATCCTCGTCACATCTCGCGTATGCGGTCGACATGTCAGTGTCTTCGAATCGACCTGTGGGCTGTGTCACTTTGCGTCCGGCGGGCAGGACCTCAGCTTCGAGGTCAGCGATCGCAGGCTGTCGCTTTCGATGAACCAGGCACCTGGCGCGGCCGGCAACGCTTCGAGGCTCTTGCAGAACGCACGCGTTTGCCGGGTGCTGAGATACACACCAACGTTCGAACCGTAGAACGCGTGGATGACATCTCTATGCTGACGAACGTAATCGCCCACTCGACGTATCGCGTCGGGGCCGCCAAAGTCGCCGATCACCGGAACGATCATGTTCCTCCAATGGAGATCCTTGACGAAGCTGAATCCGTCCTCCGTCGCGAGGAAGCTGCGGCTCTCGCCGATAAGATCCTGCGCTGTCATCAGCTGCCGGTACGACGGCCGGACGCCGTGCACGGTGCGCGAACCCCAAAACTGAATTTCCGGACCGTCAGCGTAGAAAGCCTTGAAGGCGCGGTCGATCGAATCGAGATCGCTCTGTGACAACGGGAAACCGCGCGCAGTGAGAAGCCGCTCGTGCACGAGCGCCGCGTTTCTGCTGTATTCCTCGGCGGAAGAAGCAACGCCATCGTAGCGTCTGAAGATTTCCTCGACGCTCGCGGTCGGCGCCAGACGAGCCGGACGGAGACGCGAGAACAGACGCGAGACGAAGTCCGCCCGATCGCTCGACAACTCGAACAGCGCCTTGTACAAGAGGTGCAGATTGCGGTTCTCACGCCGTATATCGATGATGAAGGCCATTGCCGGACGCAGTCGTGCGATGTAGCTGTAGTTCTGCTCGGGACCGACGCCGACGTAGACACCGCCCGTCGGACGAAGCCACCTGACGTTCTCGGCAAAGTGGGGCTCGTTGGACACGAAGTTGTCCGAGACGTTGAACGTCCCGGCGGGCTCCGAGAGCGCCTCGCTCAAGCGCCAGAACTCCCGGTCACTCGTGGCGACCTGAAGTGTGGACCGCCGGCAGGCACTACTTGAAAGGATGACCCAGCACAGAACGAAGGCAAGCCAGGCGCTCGTGCAGTCGCGCGCGCGTCGACGACGTGCACGTTCCGACCGCGCGAGTGATCTCATCGGCTTCATACGCCGTGGTTCGACAGGATTTCTCTTGCCGCAACGAACACGGCACATCGCGATTCGATGGACTTGCCCATCGACCGCCGCCTAATCGCAGCGCTCTCGGGCCTCGGTCACGAGTTTATGTACCGGCGATCACCGCTTCTGACGCTTCGACGGGAGTGTCACACGTACGACGCACGTCTCTCTCCGCCAACGGTTTCAGCGGGGAAACGTGGGTCGCCAGTGGTTGCGTTCTGCGCTGAATAGTTCGCCGTCACCGAGCCATGCTCGGGTCAATCGCCTCTGCGAACGCGATGTGGTTCCCATCAGGGTCGGTGATCATGAGGGTCTTCACCCTACAACGTCGCGACCCTGAGCGAGCTCTTCTGCGCCCAAGCTCGACGCGAAGTCAAAGAGGCGAGGAGAGTGCAGTAATCTTCTCAGCATGTTTCGACAGACAGACGATCTGCGCATCACCCAGGTTCGTCCCCTGATACCGCCCGCGATTCTGCTCGAAGAGATCCCGCTCACCGAGCGCGCGTCGAACGTCATCGCCAACACGCGGCTGGCCGTCGGCGCCGCGCTCCAAGGCCGCGATTCCCGGCTTGTGATCATCGTCGGCCCTTGTTCGATCCACGATACGACCGCTGCGCTCGAGTACGCGGAACGCATGCAGCCGGTGGCTGCACGCTACGCGGACCACCTCATCGTGATCATGCGCAGCTACTTCGAGAAGCCTCGGACCTCGGTCGGCTGGAAGGGACTGATCAACGATCCCGATCTCGACGAGACCTATCACATTAACAAAGGCCTGAGGATGGCCCGCAAGCTCCTCCTCGACGTCAACGACCTCGGTCTGCCAACGGCGTCGGAATTCCTCGACATGCAGATTCCTCAGCACATCGCGGACCTTACCTCATGGGTGGCAATCGGCGCGAGGACGACGGAGAGCCAGGTCCATCGCGAGCTCGCGTCGGGCCTCTCGATGCCGGTCGGGTTCAAGAACAGTACGGACGGGAACGTCCGGACCGCCGTCGATGCTGTCCTGACGGCGCGTTTCCCCCACTGGTTCCCCTCGGTCACCAAACAGGGCGTCGGCGCCATTTTCCATACGACCGGCAACGACAATTGCCATGTCATTCTGCGCGGCGGGACGCAAACCGGTCCGAACTACGACGCCGTGCACGTCCAGCAGATCTGTGGACTGCTTGCAGCCAAAGGCTTGGGGGAAAGCGTGATGATCGACTGCTCGCATGGCAACAGTCTCAAGGATCCCGCCCGCCAGGCAGACGTTGCGGCATCGATCTGCCAACAGGTGGCTTCAGGATCGTGGCAGATTTTTGGAGCAATGCTGGAGAGTCATCTGGTGGGTGGCCGGCAGGACTACGTGCCAGGCCACCCCGCCGTCTACGGCCAGAGCATTACGGATGCCTGCATCTCATTCGCAGAGACCGACGCGCTGCTCGAGAAGTTTGCGAACGCCCAGCAGGCGCGCGGTAACAGATGACTGCATCCACTCTGACGATCCTCAACGTGGTGGATCTTTCCGCTCGGAGCCCGACCGGCTGCGAATGCTTTGCGCTCTCGAGACTCGGCGTAGCGCTCCCGCGACTATAATCGGCGCGTCACCGCGACAGCCGGTTCGTCTGGCGCATGTCGACAACAGAGTGTGCGAGCCGCCGCTCTTGTCTCCGTTGCGATCGGCGCGTTCGGGTACGCGGTGATTGCGGCGGTGTGCCTGAACAACTGTTTTCAGCGCATTGATCGCATGATTCTTCGTGACGTGGCTGCGTCGTCGCGCTGTCGCCACGCGGTCGATTGCAGCGCGCGTCGAGGAGTGCAAAAACGGAATCGCTTACCGTGAAGGAGGGTCGATGAAGATCCGTTCGTCCCGTCGTCAGTTCCTTCAGGAGAGCGCCGGCGCCATCGGCGCAGCCCTCGCCGTGAAGGCAATCCCGCTCGAGGCGGAGCCGCTGCGCACGCCCTCGCGTCAGGTGTCCGCCAGCGACCGCGTGCGCTTCGGGATGGTCGGCGTCGGGATGCAGGGGTCGGGCCTGCTCGCAAGGGCGATTGCGCTTCCCGGCGTCGAATGCGCAGCCGCCTGCGATCTCTATGACGGGCGGCACGCCCGCGCGCGTGAAATCGCCGGCGCCAACCTGCGGACGACGCGGCGTTATCAGGAGCTGCTCGCGGATAAGGACATCGACTGTATCGTTGCCGCCGTGCCCGATCACTGGCATCGCAAAATCGTCGTGGACGCGGTGAGCGCGGGGAAGGACATCTACTGCGAGAAGCCGATGTCGCACAGCGTTGCCGACGGCCGCGCGATGGTCGCTGCGGCAAAGAAGAGCGGGCGCATTGTCCAGATCGGCTCGCAGCGTACAAGCTCCGTCCTCTGCGCGAAGGCTCGGGAACTTGTTGGCAAAGGCGTCCTCGGCGATCTTCAACTCGTGGAGGGCTCGCTCGGTCGCAACAATCCCACCGGCGCGTGGGTGTATCCACCTCCGCCCGATCTCTCCCCCGCGACGCTGGACTGGGATACCTGGCAGGGGGACGTGCCGAAGCGCCCCTTTGACCCGAAGATCTTCGCGCGCTGGCGTTGCTGGAGGGAGTACGGCACGGGAGTGGCCGGCGACCTCATGGTGCACCTGATCAGCGGAATGCTGTTCACGTGGGGAATCAACGAGGCGCCCACGCGCGTGATGGCGATGGGAGGCATCCGCCGATTCAATGATGGGCGCAACATGCCCGACGTGCACCTGTCGCTCTTCGAGTACGGCGACGTGCCCGTTTATATACGCCTGAACCTGGCTTCGGAGACGCCGGAGGTGCTCCGCTTCCTTGGTTCGAAAGGCGTTCTGGAGCTCGCGGAGACGAGCCTGTCGTTTATGGGGCAAGCGGGCGTCGATACCGCCCCCAGTTATTACGCGTCCAGCTTCCCGCAGGCCATGCGGAACGAGTATGTCGAGAAGTGGCACGCCGAGAACGATCCCCGGCCCGGCGAAGAACCGCTCCACGACGCCGTGAGCTACCAGGGGGACTCGTACGACGACACCAGGCCTCACCTCTGGAAGTTTTTCCAGGCAGTGAAGACCCGCCAACCCGTGGTACAGGACGTGGTCTTCGGCCACCACGCGGCGCTCGCCTGCCACATGGCGAATGAGTCGTACTTCCAAAGGAGGACCGTGTCGTTCGATCCCGCGACGGAGACCGTGAAGAGTTGAAGGGCGCGAAGAGGAAAGCCACGCATCGACCGAACTCTCGTATGCAGCGGATGTCGGTGGTCAGCCGATCGGCTCCGTCGCGCTCCGCGTCCAACTGCACCGCGGAGGGTTGCCTCAGTAGACATCCCTGTCCCGAAATCGCGGAACTCTACGCTGCGTGATCGAACTGCACGGCCGGCGCTTGATGGGAGAGCTCTACTGGCGGCGTACGAGCGACCCAGCGACCGACTGGGAGGCGGCGGTGTGAGAGGCTCATGGTACCCAGGCCGAAACAACGCCCTCGGAAACGCCTCGTCGCTGGCATAACGAAGGAGCACGGAGACTCAGAGTTTCCTATGGCGAGATCCACGATCTGCGAGTGGCACCTTCAGGCGCCACTCGCGCGAGTCGTTTACTTCTCGAACACCTGCAGGTCGTTGCGAGCCTTTCCGTCAGCGGTCCTGCCCTTGCTGGTGATCGTGAGCGTCTTCCCGTCCGCCGAGAGGACGCGCCTATTTGTGGCCGTGACCTTGCCGTCCTTCTTGAACGTGCTCACACCGGTTCGATCGTTCACGAGTTTGAACGATGCCATGTCGGCATTCGGATTACCGGTCACCGGGTACTCCTTGCCATCGTAGTTCCCGGTCATTTCCCAGTGCTGCGCCGGGCCTTCGGGTGGCGTCACGTCAACTACGATCTTGATACTGTCGCCGGCCGGCGTATACGTGACCGTCATACTCTTCGGCGCCGGCCCCGGGCTGAACTTGGACTTGGCGGCATTTAGTTTCCACGTGCCCGCCAAACCTTTGGGTGCCTGCGCCTGTGCGCCCGAGCCGAGCGCGAGTGCTATCAAACCCGCGAGCAGCGCGAGAACGACTTTGGGCATCCGATCCGGCATACCGCACCTCCTGTGCATGTTGAGTGTCAGCGGTTGATACTTCCAGCCCTTTTGTTTGTCAACGAATACGTGTTACGGTCTCGCCGCTCACATGCTGGGCGGAGGGAGCCGCGGATTGCCAGGATCCGCTTCGCCCAACAGGTCGCGGTAATCACTTCCTCAATTGATTCTTACGCTGCTCGATGATTCTCCACGGGTCATCCGGCCTTTGTCTCCAATCCACATACCTGGCCAAATCGCGCAGGGCGATGACCTTGAAGTTCTCGTCGTGGAGATACTTCATGTACTCCTCGAATCGTTCTCGCGGCGTGTTCACCCATGGGTGCTCGGCGTCGGGCGTTCCATGAAACTGGAGGATCGCGATCTTCCTGTTTGTCGCCTGACTGGTCGCGCGCTTCAGGTTCTCGAGCGTCCAGAAAGGACGGGCATCCCCCGCCGAGGGAAGGAGCAGTGGATGATCGCGACCGGGCTCATACGCGAAGCCGTTTCCCTCCTCGTATGGGTACTCGGGCGCGCCGCCGCGGCGGGCGAACCGGAAGCCGAGCTGCGCCAGCATCTGGATGGCGTCAGGATCGATGGTGTTGCCGGGATACGCAAAGGACACCGGCACCGGAATGCCGTGCGCGGCGCATTGCGCGTTGATGGCCTCCACTTGCTCCCTCAATCTCGGGAGATTGCCCTTCTCCAGGGCCATGTGATCGCGAGTGTGATTGCCGATCTCGAAGCCGTCCCGGTGCAGCTCTGCGATCTGCTCCCACGTGAGGTAGTCCTCCTTGTTCGTCTGGAACGTGAATCCTTCGGTAATGAAAAACGTGGCGCCGAATCCGTACTTCTTCAGCAGAGGGCGGACGACGGTGTAATGACTCGCTTTCGAGTCATCGAAGGTCAGCACCACCACCTTGTTCGGGATCGCTTCGCGGCCGTCCACAGGAGAAATGATCGAGAGACATACAATCACCGCGGCGCACAACGCAGATTTGATGTGCATAGGGTTCCTGGGTGGCTGTACTGCGCCAGTGCAATCGATTCGCGTCCGGCTCGTGCTGTCCCCGATTTTAAGCCGGAACCTCTTGGCGCGTCCGTTACGATGCGTACGCGCGCTTCGAGCTCATTGAAACATGCTCACGTCGCGCACGATTCGACATCCGCCATGACGATTCGTGCTGCATGCCTACCGGAGCATCGCAGTACGATTCTGGTTCTGCCGTGGGCAGCGGCACGCTCCACCAGCCGACCGCGTGGCCGGTGACTGATTCGTTCCTTCAGCGAAGCTGGAGAAAACGGCCCGTCATAGTACCGAGCACCGGCGAGCGGACGACCCGCCAGACGTGTCGCGCACGCGCGACAGTTCGTCCCACTGTTGCAGTCAGCCGGGGGCGCGCGCCGGAAAAACATGACTTTTCAAGAGAGCCGCGTGGCACGGCCTTTGTTCATTCCCGGCGATGAGGAGTACACGGCATGGCTGATGTCCGTCTCGCGTTGCGGATGCTCGTCAAGCGTCCGGTGTTTACGCTGGTGGCTATCATCACACTCGCGGTCGGTATCGGCGCCAATACCGCGATCTTCAGTGTCGTCAACGGCGTGCTGCTTCGGCCGCTGCCGTACAGTGAATCGGATCGCATCGTCCAGCTGTCCGAGCAGGGGACGAAAGGCGTCGCGCGGGTCTCGCACCCGAATTTCGCGGACTGGCGGCAGCGCTCGACCAGCTTCGACACGATGGCGGCGTACGCGTGCGACACCAACACGGTGCTCGGCGGCAGCGAGCCGCGCTTCGCCGAGGTGTGCAGTGTCAGCGACGGCTTCTTCCGCGTGTTCGGCATGTCGCCCGCGATCGGCCGCACCTTCGTCCCTGAGGAGCTGCGGCTTCATGGGACTCCGGCAGTCATCGTGAGTCACCGGTTCTGGGAGCGCACGCTGTCATCGAACGCCGATCTGTCGCTTCTCACGCTGCGCGTCGGCGATCGCGAGGCGCGGGTCGTCGGCGTCATGCCGGAGGCGTCCGTTTTCCCGGGCAACGTTGACGTCTGGGTCCCTGCGGAAGTCGATCCCGACGAGAGCGGCCGCACCGCGCACAACTGGTCCGTCGTCGCGCGACTGAAAGTCGGCGTGCCTCTCGCGTCCGCCGCGGCCGAGATGAACACCATTGCAGCGCAGCTCAAACAGCAGTACGGCAACGGAGAGAATGCGATTGGCGTCGCGCTGGTGCGTTTGCAGGACGTCGTGACGGCGAACTCGAAGAATTCGCTGCTGTTGCTTCTCGCGACGGTCGGACTCGTCCTGCTGATCGCCTGCGCCAACGTCGCCACGACCCTGCTGGCGAGGGGAGAGGAGCGGCGGACGGAAATCGCCGTGCGCGCGGCGCTGGGCGCGAGCCGCGCGCGTCTGGTGCGCCAGCTGCTGGTGGAGAGCTCGCTTCTGGGCATTCTCGGCGGGATCGGCGGGCTGCTGATCGCGGCGTGGCTGGTGCGCGCGCTACTGTCCATCAACGCGATGGCGCTCCCGCGTCACGAGACCATCGGCGTCGATGGGCGCGTGATGGCGTTCACGCTGGTGCTCGCGCTGCTGACGCCGCTCGTATTCGGGCTCGTGCCATCGCTCCATGCGTCGCGTGCGAGCCTGCGCGACGCGCTCGCCGAGGGCGGCCGCGCCGCGGCGCCTGCCCGCGCGACGGTGCGCACGCTGCTCGTGATCGGCGAGGTCGCGCTCGCGCTCGTGCTCCTCGTCGGCGCGGCGCTGCTGGTGCGAAGCTTCGCGCACCTCATGGCCGTCGATCCGGGCTTCGACGCGACCGGCGTGGTGACAGCGGACATGTCCGTCCCCGGCACGAAGTATCCCGATCCGGCGCGCGCCGCGCATTTCTATGCGGGACTGCTGGAGCGCATCCGCGCGATTCCCGGCGTCAAGGCCGCGGGCGCGGCGAACGAGCTGCCGCTGGGAAGGTTCGATGCCGACGGCGCGCTGACCTTCGAGGGCAATCCCGATGTCGGAGCGACGCCCGACGGCATCTACGACGGCTTCAAGTACTCCGCTGGATACAAGGTCGTGACACCGGGGTATCTCGAGACGCTCGGAATGCGGCTGCGCGAAGGCCGTTTCCTTGCCGATGGCGATACCGCAGGGCAGCCCCCGGCGGCCGTCGTCAGCGAGACGTTTGTGAAGCGCTTCCTGCCGCGTGTCGATCCGATCGGAGTGCGGTTCAAGTACGCCGGGATGGATACGGTGAATCCTCTCTTCACGATCGTCGGGGTCGTCGGCGACGTGCACCAGCAGTCGCTCCTGCGTGCGCCGGTTCCGCAGGTCTTCGTGTCCATGTACCAGCAGCCGTGGCGGGCGCGATCGACGATCGGCGTCGTCGCCCGCGCGGCCGCTGCGCCGCAGCAGCGGCAGGTGGCGTCGGCGATCCGCGACACGCTGCGCCAGTACGATTCGGACGTCCCTGTTGACATCTCGTCGCTCGATCGCATGATCGCCGACTCGGTGGCGGACCGTCGGTTCCTGCTGATGCTCGTCGCCGCCTTTGCGGCGCTCGCGCTGTTGCTGGCCGCGACAGGGATCTACAGTGTGCTATCGCAGGCTGTCGCGCAGCGGACGTCGGAGATTGGGATCCGGATGGCGCTGGGCGCGGACGCGTCGAGCGTCGTGGGACTGATGCTGGACGGCGCGATGCGATCCGTGGGCGTGGGCGCCGCCGCCGGGTTGGTCGTCGCGCTGGCGTTGGCGCGCGTGCTCCAGTCGTTTCTCTTTGAAGTGGGACCGCTCGATCCGGCGGCGTTCGGCGCCGCGGCCGCGCTTCTCGTGTTGGTCGCGCTCGTGGCGGCGTACGTCCCGGCGCGACGCGCCACGCAGATCGATCCGCTCGTGGCGTTGAGAGGAAAAGGCCTCTAACGGCGGTGAAATGAGCGAGCCCGTCTGGGAAGCGGGGTTAACCTTTCACGCCGACAGCGGCTTGATGCGCACTATCCTGAGACCCGGCGCACACGCGACCGCGCAGATAGCACTCCTCACCAGACGGCACCTCCGTCGCAGGCAATCCGCGCGTCTCGTTGCCAGCGGTTCCAGATCTCACTTCAGTTCCGGCGCAGCCTGGTCGGCTGCAGTGACGCCCGGCGGCAACTCCATGACGCGGATGTTCCGGAAGTGAATCTCCGCGCCTTCGGATTCCAGGCACAGGTATCCCTTCTTCTGTGTCGCATGCGAGATGCCGTTGACGACCTTGCCGTTGACAGAGAGCTTGAGGACGCCGTCGACCGCCACGACGTCGTAGGTGTTCCACTCGCCCTTGCCCTTGCAACGGTTCTCGATGGATTTGCTTCGATCGCCACGTGGATTGTCGGGCGTTGTCCTCACGCCGCCGACGCCGAACAGCTCCCCGTGAACGTAGGCGATGGGCGGGGTCACGCCGTTCACTTTGTGAAGATTGGGCCACTCGAGCTCGAGCATCTGGATCTCGACGCCGTTGGGCAGGCGTGACTCGGGATCGGGCCGTGCGTTACTCCAGGCGAAGACGCCCGAGTTGCCTCCAGGCTCCATGTGCATCCACTCGATGTGCAGCACGAAGTTCTCGTACTGCTTCACCGTGCGCATCACCCCAATCGGATGACCCGAGCAGATCAAGAGCCCATCGCGGACTCTCCACGTGTCTTCGGCCGTATTGACGTTGACCCAGCCCGCGAGGTCCTTGCCGTTGAAGAGATCCACGAACTGGCCCGCCGACTGGCCGATGACGGTGACCGAGGCGAACAAGCCGCCCAGAAGAGCGAGAGCTGCGGGGAGTTTCATAGCGCCGGCAGACTATCACGGCGGACATCGGAGATCGTTCGATGGACTCCGCGCACTCAGGCCGAAGGGGATGTTCGTCATCGACGATACGCGAGTCATCGATGACGAGCACGGTCTCACCTTGCGTCGACCGCACGCGAGGTGAAGACGCCAAGCTCGGCAATCGGCGAGGGCGTCACATGAACGTCGGTTATTCGAAATCTTTACCGCGCTGCGCTCGCCGCGATAACATTTTCGAACCCGCGACGTCCTCTTCTTCGAATCGACGCCTGCCGTGGCGTCGGCCAAGGGAGGCCTATGCAGAGATTTCGCCTCGTTGCACTGTCCTTGAGCGGCCTCATCATTGGGGGTGTCGCCGCCACGCTGCACGCCAGTGATCCAATCGCGGTGTATGCACGCGTCGATCGTGTCGTCGTCGTGCCAAACGCCGAGGCGGCGCAGACGATTCAGATTTTTGGCGTCTTTTCTCTCGCGGTGCCGAACAACCCCAACGACTATCAGCCGCCCGCGCGCGGCTACCTGTATTTCACGCTCGGGGGTGACGAGCGTCTGGCGCGGCGCGAGTGGACCGATCTCAGAGAGATCGCCGGCACACGCCAGATCGTCGCGTTCGGGAATCGGCATCAGCTCAAGCCGCGACTGAGGACCGCCAACGAACCGCCTGATGCGCCGGACCCGTACGCAACAGGGATGGGCCTGACGAAGGTCAGCGGCAACACCGACTATGCGCCGATTCGCGCATTGGTCGATTACCGGAACTGAACCAGTGCTCCTCATTCGCCGCTCGGTCGGGCAGGAGTCGACGTACGACGCCGTGATGATCGCGCTTGCCGCGGCTCACGGCATCGTCCTGGCCACGTGGCCGACACCGCCGATCATCGCGATCGGCGTCTGGTGGACGTCCAACACCATCGCGCACAATTTCATACACCGTCCCTTCTTCCGAACAGGCGTAGCGAACCGCCTGTTCGCTCTGTATCTGACCCTGCTCCTGGGGATTCCGCAGTCGCTGTGGCGCGACCGTCACCTCGCGCACCACGCGGCTATGCGGCCGCGCGTCCGCAGATCGTCGGAACTGTCAGTGCAGGTAGCAGCGGTGCTGGCGCTGTGGACGACGATGGCCGTACGCAACGCGGAGTTCTTCGCAGGCACGTATGTTCCGGGATTTTTTGTCGGCCTGCTTCTTTGCGCGGTTCATGGATTCTACGAGCATCATCACGGCACAACGAGCCACTACGGCCCCGTCTACAACCTGCTGTTCTTCAACGACGGTTATCACGTCGAGCATCACGCGCGACCCGGCGTGCACTGGTCGCGCCTGCCGGAGCATCGTGACGCCGGCGCCCGTCAAAGTCGGTGGCCGGCGCTCCTCCGCTGGCTCGATGCGTGCGGTCTGAACGGGCTCGAGCGGCTGGTCCTGAGGTCTCGGGTGCTGCAACGTTTCGTGATCGACGTGCACGCACGCGCGCTCCGGTCCGTCCTGACCGCGGCCCCGAAGCGAATTGAATCGATCGCGATCGTTGGCGGCGGTCTGTTCCCGCGGACGGCGATCGTGCTCCGGCGACTGTGTCCCGGCGCGCGGCTGACGATTATCGACGCGAGTAGCGCGAACCTGGATCGAGCCCGGCGCCTGCTCGATCCGGCCGGCGTCGAGTTCCTTCACGCGTGGTATTCGCCGGCGCATCCGCAGGATTTCGATTTGATTGTCATTCCGCTGTCGTACGTGGGTGATCGCGCCGCGGTGTATGCGGATCCTCCGGCAGCGGCCGTCATCGTTCACGACTGGATCTGGCGAAAGCGAGGTACAAGCCGCATCGTCGCCGTGCCGCTGCTGAAGCGCGTAAACCTTGTATGCCGATGAAGGCGATGAGCCTGCTGATCGTGTTGGCGATGAGCAGAGCGTTGGGGTCGGTGGGACATCGCGTGACGATCACGTGGTGGTCGCCAGTCGCGTACTTGTGGCACGACGCGGCGGTCGTGCTCGTCTTCGCGGCCTTCGAATCCGCCCTCCGGAAGCGCACGCGCGTTGTCTGGACGATATACGCAATCGTCGCGTTGTATGCGGTCATCAACATTCCAGTACAACGCGTGTTGTGGTCGCCGCTCACCTGGCCGATGTTGCACGCCGCCGGCGGACCGCTCGCAGATTCCATCCGTCACTACGCCACGTGGTCAAACGCGTGGCTGACGGGCGTCGGCCTGGCCGTTATCCCTCTAGCGCCGATCGTCTGCCGGCGAGTGCCGACACGCCCCGTACTCATCGCACTAATTGGATGCGCCGCGTTCGGGCCGATCGCCGGTGCCCACGTGGACACCCTGGGCATGGAGCGGAATGCCTGGACTGCGCTCGCCGGAAATATCATGGTGCGCGGCGCTGCGAAGCCGGCGGCGCGCGATTGGCGTGCGAGCCATGTCGAGCGTCCGCCAGACGAGGACCTCTTACGATTCCGTGGGTCGGCGGCCGGGCGGAACGTCGTTCTGGTCAGCCTCGAGTCAACGGGTGCGCGGTATCTGGGGGTGTACGGAGCGGCGCCTGATGTCGCGCCGAATCTCTCCGAGCTCTCCCGATCGGGCGTCGTGTTCGAAAGCGCGTACGCGGTCTACCCTGAAAGCATCAAGGGCCTGTTGTCGATCCTGTGTTCGGTGTCTCCGGCGTTTGATACAACCGCCGAGTCGTACGTCGGCGTTCCGTGCCACTCCATTGCCGCGGTGCTCGCCGAGCATGGCTATCGCACTGCGCTCTTCCACTCCGGACGATTTCCGTACCTTGGGATGAACGCCATTATCCAGAACAGGGGATATGGCGTGCTGGCGGATGCGGGTGATATCGGCGGCCGGCACGATTCGAGCTTCGGCATCGACGAGCCGTCAACGATCGCGAGCATCCTGGGCTGGATTGACGCGGGGCCCGCCGGCCGACCGTTCTTCGTAACCTACCTTCCGATCGCCGGCCACCATCCGTATGAAACGCCCGACCGCGGCCCGTTCCCCGATCGCGACGAATTCGGGCGATATCGCAACGCGGTTCACTACGGCGATGCCGCTCTGGGAGCGCTCCGCCGCGGGCTCCAGGCGCGCGGACTCGATCGAAACACGATCTGGATCGTGTTGGGCGATCACGGCGAAGCCTTCGGACAGCACGAGGGCAACTATGGCCACACCTTCCAGTTGTACGACGAGAACGTGCGCGTGCCGTATCTGATCTCGGCGCCGGGGCTCATGTCGCAATCGATCCGCGCTCGCCGGATCGTGAGCTTGCTCGATACCGCGCCGACCGTGCTCGACCTTCTCGGACTGCCGGTTCCCCGCGCGTATCAGGGGGAGTCGATGCTGAAGGGACGGTCTCGCATGGCGCTCTTCTTCACCGACTACTCGCTGGCGCTGGTCGGTCTTCGCGACGGACCGCGCAAATTCATCCACGATATGGGGTCCGGCCGATCCAGATGGTTCGACATCGAAAACGATCCTGACGAGACCGTCGACCTCTCAGCGCGATACGCCGACGAGAGCCGCCGGTACGCCGAGACACTCGAGGGTTGGACCGCGTCACAGCGTCGGGCGCTCGCCGGCTTCGTCCGTTAAGCGCTCGCCAGACGACACCCTCTGAAAGATTCCCTGCCGCTGAGCGTGATCGGCTCTGCCTCCGCACGTGCCGGGGGCGACGGTGCACAAGAAAAAGGCGGGCAAAGGAGTCTATGAATTCGCGTCTACGACCTCCGGGACCGAGTCTAAGGACTGCGCCGACAGGCGCCTTAGCATCATCAGACTCGTCGATGGCCCACGCTGTCCTAGAATTTGATGATCGTACGACTCGGCGGCGCGCTTCTGCCAGACCTGACGGAGCGGCCTGCTATGGCAGCTCCTCCGACCAGCGTGAGAACGATCGTGGATGGTTCCGGAGCTGGCTCTATCGGCTCTGAGGTTCCCTCCAGATGGATCGCAACAAAGCCATTCTCAAAAAACCGGAACAGCCGGAACCGGATGCGGCTGACCGAAGAGCGACTCAACATTTCCGAATGTGACCGTTATGCGACCCAGAAAGGCAGCGAGAACGAGCCGCCCTCAACGGGAATCGGATCCGCTGTGGTCGGTACCACAGAAACCATTAACCCCATAACAGCCGGCAATGCGAGCCGAGAACAACGCCATGTCATACCGCCGACCTCGTACCGGCCGTCGAGGCGAGCGCGCTTCTCAGTGTATCCATGTTGTTTTCCACTTCACCGATTCGCTTTCCGACTGATGGCGGGGCGCATCGCGCGAAGCGCCGTGGTGCAGGCGTTGCACCACTGGACGAGCACAGCGACACTTGCAAACATCCTAAACAGTTCAGCCGTGTTACGGCGATGTGCGATGTCGGCTCAGCAGCGCTCTGATGGTTAGAGAGAGGTCGTCGCCGCGGCGTTTATCGACATTAACCGCTTCACGACCCGATGCCCGACTCAACAGCGAAGAGCATTGAGATTCTCTGCCAGCGAGACGAGATCGTGCTCATTGACTTTTTCGACAACGGCATACCACTCGTCGTTCACCGTCTCGGGGTACCTCGCCCCGAGGATGGCAGCCGATATAGATGCCACGGAATCGCTATCGCCGCCGACATTTGAAGCGAGAAGAATGGCCGCTTCTGCGGACTGCATGACCGTTCCGAGCGCGAGGGCAAGCGGCACGATCGTTAACGGACCCTCGGGAAACCATCTGGCTGCCACGTCCTGAGGCTGGAGCTCACTATGTCGGCCCAAGTCAGCGTGGATAATGCGCAGGGCCTCGCCGAAGGAGGTATCCATCCAACCTGATCGTTGCCGTTCGGCCTGAGCTGCTGCCCGTTGTGCGAGCCCGATGATCTCGGGCGGCGGTGCACCGTCGATCGCCGCAGATACAGCGGCAGCGGTCGCCGCTGCAGCCGCGATGGCCAGCGGCCCGCCATGGGTTGGAATCGACGCCTCATGTGCGCCGACGACAATGTCTTCCAACCGATCGGAGCGATACAGGATTCCAACGGGTGCGACGCGAACGGCAGCGCCACATCCGTCGTGGCGCTGATCCACCCGCGCCGGATCGCCCGCTTGATGAAACTCCCAAAGCGACGTGACGCCCGGGTGAACGCTCTTCGTGCATTTGAGCAGTTCTCGGCCGACGCTCCTGTGACGGACATCGCCGTCTTCGAGAATCGCGCGCGCCACAGCAATCGTACGCTCGGTGTCGTCGGTGGTCTCCCCGATTCGCCACACCCGCTTCGCGTTGCCGACATACCGCGGGATGGCCGTCCCAGGCGGGCCCTCGAACCCACGGACCCCGTCCGGATACCATCGGAGGACCCCCTCACGGGACAGAGTTTCCGTCTGCTTGCCGACGGCGTCACCGATTGCGATTCCCTTCAGACAGGCGAGAATCCGCCGCTTGACCGTTCGATCCATATCCACAACGCGAACCGTTCAGTTACGCAGCCTAGCAGGAATCACAGAGGAGAACGCGAGGCGAGTGAGGGGACGAAGCGAACCTCGAGTGTGATGTGGTCGTGCTGTCGAATCCGCGTGCGCAACGGTAGACTTGAATGGAGTGAGGTGAACGGTCCGGCCAAACCAGGAGGAAGAGTATGAAAAGCAGCAGTGTTGTCAGATTCACTTTCCTAGCGGCCATAGCCGTGGCGCTTGCCACAATCCCGCTAGCCGCGGGGGCGACGGGGACCGCGCAGAAGAAGGCGGGCGGTGGCAGCCACAGCATGACGGGATGTCTACAAAAGGGTAGTGAGGCGAACACGTACCAGCTCACGAACGTCGAGGGTACCGGCCCGAAGAGCGTCGAGATCGTCGGGACGTCGAAGGGAGTCGACCTCGCCCCGCATGTCGGTCACAAGGTGACGATTACCGGCACCGCCGTTGCGGCGAAGGCTGCCGCCAAAAAGGAAGGAACGAAAGACATGAAGGAGGAGCGAGGCGAACATCACATGCGGATCTCGGCCGTCAAGATGGTGTCCTCGACCTGCCCGTAGCACCAACGACCGCGGCGGGACAGCCGCACCAGAACGGCGAGGCGCGAGGCGCGACCCCCTGCCTCCGCCTCGCTGACCTCCATTCTTATTTGTCTAAACTTACCCTCAGGGGGGAGAGCACGGTGAAGTGCACCCGCGTTGGAATCTCACGCAGGCCCTCGTTACGTGCTGGCGCCGCCAGCTGCCGTTCGGCGCCCGCGCGGATGATGACCTCCGCACGGGCGACCAGTTCAATCGGTCGATAACACTGCACGCGTAACCCGCGGTGCCCCCGCCCAACTAGAAAACGAGTCGGCTGCTCGCGTTCGGCGTGCCGTTGGGTTAAAGACCCATTAGAGCCACGTAGCACGTCGAGCATCGGAAGCTTCACGCTGCGGCGGTGCCGCGACGGCCGTCCGTGACGAATCGCCGTCGTTTGATCACGAACAGCCGATCGGAGGCAAGTTGACCTGTCGCTTACGCGGTTGCCCGATGGAAAACCCGTATGTTAAGTTTCGGCGGAAATGAACCTGCCACCCCGCGAAGCGCTGCTCGACGTCGATTGGCTCACGCGGACGAACGCCGTCTAGTCAATACCTGAAATCATGATCGATCCGCGGGTGCAGGCCGATCGTGCTGCACTTATAGAACGGACAGTATTCGGTGTGTACCGCGCCACGGTCGACGGCCGCGTCCTCGACGCGAATCCTGCGCTCGTGAAGATGCTGGGCTACGATTCCGCGGCGGAACTTCTCGCGACGAACATGCGTGAGATCTACGCCGACCCTGCGGAACGGGAGCGGCTGATTCGGGCCCAACAGGGACGGTTCGAGGGCGTCGAAGTCAACTGGCGACGCAAGGATGAACAGCTCCTGATCGTCCGCCTGACGGGACGGATCGTCTCCGACGTCTTCGAGGCGATCGTAGAGGACGTGACACGGCCGCGGCAGTGGGAATCGGAGATTCGGGATGCGGACCGGCTGCGAGCCGTCGGACAGCTGGCGGGCGGTATTGCCCATGAGTTCAACAACCTGCTGTCCATCATTATTGGCCATAGTGAGCTTCTGCTCGACGAATTGATGCCATCATCTCCCGGCTGCGAAAGCGTGCGCGAGATTCAGACGGCCTCTGGCAAGGCCGCTGCCTTGACGCGCCAACTCATGGCGTTCGCGCGCCGGCAACCGTTGCAGCCCCAAGTCGTGAATATTATTCAGTTACTGAATCGCCTGCAGACGGTTATCCATTCATCCTTGCGAGCGGGCATCGCGCTCGAGATGCCGTCGCCTGACCAAACGGCGCTCGTTGAAGTCGACTCTATCCAGCTTGCACAGGTGATTCTCAGTCTAGCCGGCAATGCCTCTGATGCCATGCCAGACGGTGGACGACTGACGATTCGGGTTGAGCAGGTCGGGCTGTCAGAGGGCGCATTTGGCCGTGGCATAGAAGTGCCGTCGGGACCATTCGTGCTGGTCACCGTCGAAGACACCGGAGTCGGCATGGATGACGAAACGAAGTCGCGTATCTTCGAGCCTTTCTTTTCGACCAAGCGGTTCGGCGAGGGTACGGGGCTTGGCCTGGCGGTGGTGTACGGGATCGTCAAGCAGCATGGCGGCTTCATTTTTGTGGATTCGGAGGTCGGACACGGCACGCGTTTTCGGCTGTACCTTCGGTCCGCGAAGCGAACCAGGCCTTCGGACACCGCGAGCCCGGAAATCAGTACTGTCTAGCAAACAGTGGTAGTGGAGAGCGTAATTTCCGAGAAACGATGACCCTCTGAAGACGTGAACCGACCGTTTTAAGCAAGTACCTTTGAAGTCATTCGACGCGCAACGCGACCATTGGATCGACGCGAGAAGCCCGTCGACCCGGAACGTAAGCGGCCGAGAGGGCCACAACCGTCAATGCCGCGACTGATGTGGCAAGTGTGAGCGGATCGGCCGTCGTCAAACCGAACAGGAAGCTGCGCGCGAGGCGCATGAGAAGGACGGCGCTCGGCACGCCGATGATGATGCCCGCGCCGATCAGCCGCAGGGATTCGCGCACGATCATCCAGAGCACCTCACCCCGCCTGGCGCCGAGTGCCATCCGAACCCCGATTTCCTTGCTCCGCCGTGCCACGGCGAACGACATCAGACCGTAGAGGCCGACACACGCCAACAGCAGCGCCGTGGCTCCAAACAGCATCGACATCGCCGCCAGCAGTCGCTGCCGCAGCAGCGATTGCCGCGCCTCGGCCTCGAGCGTGTTGATCCGATAGATCGGGAGGTTCGGATCGATGGCCGCGACCTTCCGGCGCACGGTCTCGGTGAGCGGACCCACCGCGCCCGTGTAGCGCAGCAGGAATGTCACCTGGTATTCCCAGGGGGTCTGGCTGATTGGGAAATACACTACGCCGCGGGGGGCGTCGAGGAGATTCCCGTATTTGGTGTCCTTCACTACGCCCACGACCTCGACCTCGCCGGCGTCACCGCCATCGAACCGACGACCGAGCGGATTGTTCGCGGAAAACAACTGGCGGGCCATCGTCTCGTTGATGATGGTCACCTTCGGTGACGCCGCGGTGTCCTGCGGCCCGAAGTCGCGGCCCATGACCAGTGGAACGTCAAGCCCCGAAAAATATCCAGGGCTGACGACATTGAACGCGAATCGGATTCGATGGTCGACATCCAATGTTCGGCCGTCGACGATGCCGGTGCCGCCGACGAGATAGATGGTGGAGTCTATCGGGCGCACGAAGGATGCCGTTGCGCGCGACACGCCGGGCAGGGTTTCGATCGCATTCAGGATGGAATCGTAGAGTGCTCGCGTTTCTGTCGCGCCGTACCGCAACAGCGACGCGTCCGTCGAGAACATCAGCACGTTCTGCCTGCTGTATCCCGCGTCCACGGCGAGCAGGTTGTTGACGGTGCGGATGAAGAGGCCGGCCGCAATGACAAGAACGAGCGACAATGCCACCTGCGTCACAACCAGGGTGTTGTTCCAGCCAAGACGTGCGGTTCCCGTCGCTGACCGGAGGCCGTACAAACCCGCGCTCCGATCGCTCGCTGTCGCGCGCCATGCGGGCGCGAGGCCAAACAACAGTACCGTCGCGACTGACACCAGTCCCGTGAACGCAAGCACACGCACATCCGGAGCGGCATCCAGAAGTAACGGGATCGGCCCGGCAGAAACCATCGTGGTCAACGCCTGACTGCCCCAGACCGCGAATACGAGGCCGAGCGTGCCGCCGATTGCCCCGACGAGCGCGCTCTCGGTCAGGAACTGCCGAATGAGCCGCGCACGGCTCGCGCCGAGCGCCAGACGGATCGCAATCTCGCGCTGCCGCGCTTCGGAGCGCGCCAGGAGAAGGTTGGCGCTGTTCGCGCATGCAATGAGCAGGACGACCCCGGCAATCCACATCAGGAGCCGGAGCGCCGGCGCAAATCTCTGCACACCGCTCGCGAGCCCGGTCGAGGCCGGGAGCACCTCCATGTGCGCGTTTTGGGCCATCCGCCGGTCGGTCTCGTTCGCTGTCATGGCAAACTCGGAGAGCGATTGCCGATAGATGCCGTCCAGCTCCGCACGGGCATCGTCGTGCAGTACACCCGGCCTGAGGCGCGCAACGATCTGCAGCCACGTAATGAATGGTTGATCCCACCGGCCGCTGCCCGCATACAAGCGATCCCTGAACCGCATCGGCAGCGTCAGATCCGACGAGCGTCCCACCGTCACGCCAAAGAATCGCGGCGGCGTCACGCCGACGATGGTCACGGGGACGCTATTCACCGCGACTGTCTTCCCGACGATGGCGGGATCGGCACCAAAGCGGCTCCGCCAGAATCCGTAGCTGATGACCGCAACGGTGTTGCCCGCTCGATCATCGTCGGGGGTGAGGAGACGCCCGAGATACGGCGCAAGTCCAAGCACGCTGAAATAGTCGCCCGAGACAAGTGTGCCGCTGGCGACTCCGGCGTGACTGTCGACGACAACGTTCACCCGTTCGAGGAGAGTAGTGGCGAACACTCCGTCGAGCGTATGGCTACGGTCCCGCAGGCGCTCGAATAGCGGGTACGAGAAATACGAGTTTCCACCACCTTGCAGGTACACGAGCTGGTCAGGTTCGTGGACGGGCAACGGACGGAGAATGGCCGCATTAAGCAGCGTGAAAACGACCGTGTTCGCGCCGATCCCGAGGGCCGTCGTCAGTACGGCGACACCGGCGAAGCCGGGACTCTTTCGAAGCGCACGCAGACCGTAGCGGAGATCCTGCGCGACATGTTCAAGCACGGGCAGACCGCGACGATCGCGATATCGCTCCTTCGTCTGCTCGATGCCGCCGAGCGCGAGAATCGCTTGGCGACGCGCCTCGTCGGGCGCCAAGCCAGCGCGAATGTTGTCGTCAACGTGCATCCTGAGATGGGCGTCGAGCTCGTCTTCCAGTTCCCGCTCCAGGCGATCGCTGGCGAACAGCCCGCGCAGTCGCACCAGCGCCGCGCGTAGCCATCTCATGATGACTGCTCCTTCGGCGACAGGAACCGCGACAGGATCGCAGTTGTGTGGTCCCACTCTCTCGCGGCCCTGTCGACCTGCTTGCGTCCCGCTCGGGTGAGCCGGTAGAACTTCGCCCTGCGGTTGTTGGCCGACATGCCCCAGTCCGACGCGATGTAGCCTTCCTGTTCGAGTTTCAGCAGCGCGGGGTACAGCGTGCCGTAATTGATCGAGAGCGCGTCTCCGCTGGTCTGCTCGATCCGGCGTGCGATGCCGTATCCGTGCAATGGGCCCATCGTTTCGAGAGTCTTCAGCACCATCAGGGCGAGCGTACCCTGCCAGACGTCGCTCTTGGCCATATCGCTCCTATGGGATACCCATAACACTGCGCTTAGGGTGTCACACCTTCATATGGGTATTCAATAGGTATCGGAGCTCGTCCGGTGCAAAGCTGAACCACCCCGACGTAACACACTCCAGCTACGCGTGAAGCCGGCTATCGGAAGTTCGTCATTCAGGTTCGGGGTTCGAACATCGACTTGAGGAGTGGCGACCAGAGGTCGAGAATCTGAAGACCAATGACGCCTTGCACGTCATCGACGGCTACGTGGACTGCCTCGGGCGATGACAGCGACTCCAAGTAGCGCCTCTTTTCCTCGACCGTCCAGACTTGATCAATGGCGGAATGAATCCGCTCTGCAGCGATCACCGCAAGCACCCCCGCGATGTCGCTGGCGTCTGCAGGGAAGGCGCGCCGTATCCGCGGTACTGACGCAAGCTGCTTGGACACCGCCGAAGTATTTCAGAGTTCCTTGATGGTCCTGTCAGTCATCCGGCGCGCACACGCGAATATCAGCGGCAGCGGCAATCTGGACTACTCCCGACAAGTCGCTAGTCTTTAGTGAACATGTCGACTAGGGAGATCGTGCACCTCCGATAGGCGGGATCGTGCGGTCGAGCGCTGCGCCGGGCTGCTACTCGGCTCGCAGGACGACCATCGGATCGACGCGAGCGGCCCGCATCGCCGGCACGGCGGACGCGATGATCGTGATGCCAACGAGGAGCGTTGGCGCGGCGAGCAGTGTCAAGGGATCGTGCGGAGTGACGCCGAACAGCAGCGACTTAACCACTTGGGTCGCGGCCAAAGCCGCCGCGAAGCCGATACCCACACCTCCGACTGACACTGCCAGCCCGTCGCGAATGACATCGCGCACCACGCGGGCCGTGTCGGCGCCGAGCGCCATCCGGATGCCGATCTCGCGTTGCCTCTGCGCCACGGCATAACTCATCAGGCCGTACAGACCGATGCCGGCCAGCAGCAGCGCAAGCATGCCGAAAAAGCCCGCGATCATCGCCGTCAATCGCTCCTGCAGCAGTGCACGATCGGTGATGTACCGCATGGTCACCATTGCACCGAGTTCTTCACGACCGAGCGATTCAACGGCTTGCTTCAGCGCACCATACGACACGTTGGTCCCGCGAATCACGAAGCACTTGTAGTTCGCGTCAGGATCCTGAAGCGCCGGAAGGTAGATCGCCAGGAGATTCGGGTTCTTGACATCGTACAAGCGCGCGTCGGCGGCGACGCCAATCACTTCCACCTCCTGGAGTTCAGGAGTCAAACCCACCCGTACGCGCTGCCCGATCGGATCGCCAGGGCCGAACAGCCGCTGCGCCAGACTATGACTGAGGATGGCCACGCGGCGCGCCCGTGAGCTGTCCTGCCACGAGAAATCGCGTCCTTTCACCAGCTGAATACCGATCGCGTCGAAGAAGCCGGGCGACACTTGGGCCCCTGTCGACTGAACGCCGCGCTCGAGAACCGACTGCTCGGAGATAGGAGCAACGAAATCGAGCGGGCCCGTACCGGTGGTTGCTGGCTTGCCCAGCGACGCGCTCGCGCGCTGCACGCCGGGCACGGCGCTGATCCGCTGCAGCACTTGCTGATAGTAGAGATCGGAATCGAGATTGTCGTACCCGCCCGGTCGCGGACTTGGATAGGCGACAAAGACACCGTCGGTGCGGGAGATTCCAGACTCGATCGACCGGACCTGGGAAAGACTGCGGACGAGAAGACCTGCATTCGCGACCAGCACGAGCGACAGCGCCATCTGCGCGCTCACGAGCAGCCGGCCGACACGACCGGTGCTCGCAATCGCTCTTGAATTCTGTCGAAGCGCGCCGGCCGACCAGGCGCCCCGGACGCGCCACATCGGTGCGAGGCTGAAGAGCACTCCAACCGCGAGCGCCGTTGCTGTCGTCACAGCAACGACGCGCAGGTCCGGCGTACCCTCGAAATTTACCGGGACAAGATACTCCTCGAGAATCAGCCCGGCGATCGCGCGGCAGCCCCAGAACGCGAACAGCACTCCACATGCGCCTCCGAGAAGCGACAACAGCAGGCCTTCGGTGAGCATCTGTCGCGCCACGCGCCACTGGCTTGCACCGAGCGCGAGCCGCACGGCGATTTCCTGATTGCGTGCGGCCGCGCGCGAGAGCATGAGACTCGCCAGGTTGACGCAGGCGATGAGCAGCACCAGGCCGGCGATCGTCAGTACAATCAGTAGAGGCTGCACGTATTGCGATCGAAGGTTCGGCTCGATGCCTGTCGCCGCCGACGCGACCGACAGCCGCATCGATAAGAAGTCGTCACGCTGCGCATGAGTGAAACCCGCGGGCACTGTCGCATTGAGCAGCGCTGGACTAACTGTGTCGAGGTGCGCGCGGGCCTGCTCGATCGTCAGACCTGTTTTCAGGCGTCCGATGATGCGCACCCATTGTCTCGGACTCGCCTTGATAGACGCGGTCGGGTGATGGCTGATCACAAGTGGTACTGCAGGAAGGGGGATGGTCAGATCGGGTTCGGTGACGAGGCTGAAGCCCATGAAGCCGCGTGGGGCCACGCCGATGATCGTGAACGGCACGCCTTCCACACGAATGGTCCGGCCGACGACGGAGGGGTCACCGTCAAACCGTCGGTGCCAGAACGCGTAGCTGATCACGCCGAGGGGTTCGGCGCTGGGGCGCGCCAGATCCATGTCAGAGGTCGAAAACAGTCGCCCCGCCGCCGGCGTCAGTCCAAGCTCAGATTGGAGATTACCCGTCGTCGCCCAGAGAAACACGTCGGCGCGCGCCCCGTCGATCTCGGCGCTGACGATCGTGTGACCCCACCACCCAATCACCGACGAGAACACCTGTTGCTGCCTCGTGAGCTCTTCGAACATCGGATAGGTGAAGGCTGCGTCCGTGTCGGTTCGTGTGACGGTCGTCACCTGGACGAGTCCGCTCGGATCGCGCACTGGTAGTTTGCGCAGCACGAGCGCGTTGAGCAGACTGAAAATAGCGCTGTTCGCACCGATCGCAAGCGTCAGCGAGAGCAGGGCGACGAGTGTGAACGATGGCGTCTTGCGGTAGCTGCGGCACGCGTACCGCAAATCCTGATAGACCGCCGTGAGTGATGGGAATCCACGCGTCTCACGCCACGTCTCACGCGTCCGCGTGATGCCGCCGATGCTGCGGACAGCGGCAGCACGCGCGTCATCACGTGTCATGCCGCGTACCATGTTCTCCTCGAGGGCGAATTGCAGATGCGCGCGCAGCTCCTCGTCGAGTCGATCGTCGAGCTGTCGTGCACGAAGCAGCGACAGGAGACGTGCGATGAAGACGCGGAGAGAGGTCACACCAGGTCCTCGGACGATTTGGCAAACCGGCCGATGATCGCCGACGTACGCGACCAGTTTTCGGCCTCCGCCTTCAGCTGCTTCCGCCCCGCGCGACTGATGGTGTAATAGCGCGCACGGCGGTTGTTCTCCGAAGCACCCCATTTCGAGGTGATCCAGCCCATTTGCTCGAGCTTGAGGAGCGCCGGATAGAGCGTCCCCTGGTTCAGCTGAAGCTGGTCGCCGCTGATCTGCTCGATCCGGCGCGCGATGCCATATCCGTGCAGTGATCCCAGACTGTCGAGCGTTCTCAGAATCATCAGCGCGAGCGTGCCGTGGAGGACGTCGGGCCGACCGGTGGACATACGGCAGCAATCTTTCTGTTGGTAGCCAACAGAAGACTACGTCGGCTTTTCGCGGTAGTCAACAGAAAGCCTTCCGACCTAAACGGGCGCGAACTGTAGTCGACGACTGTTGGCCGTCAAAGCTCAGGACGGGGCGCAACGGCAGACCAGTCACTCCGAGTCGCGAAGTGGCGAATGACAACCAAGTGTTTTGTAAACAGATCCGCGTTCATAACGATCGATGCGAGAATTGCCAGGCTGATTCGAAATGAATCAATCCGAATGACCGGCCACAACGGTCGTTCCAATTCTCATGCACGGCTGACCGATGTTCATCGGCGCGAGTTGGCGGGTGGGTCACTCCGTAAGGCGAGGCGGGTTGAGTCGCGCTTGTGCCTTAGGCAGGTGAACGAACGCGAACAGCGACCACACGGGCGTCGAGAGTAGGTTCCAGATCCTGGGTTCCTGAATGAGAGCGCGCGTCGGCGATTGTGAGACTGTCTTTTGCCTCACTCACGCCACAGGACGCTCGCTTCAGACGATCTCAGCCCCGCCTGAGTGCGTGCATGGGGTCCAGCGTGGCAGCGAACCTGGCCGGCCACCAGGCGGCCAAGAGCGCAACCATCAGCATGAGGAGCACCGCCCCACTGACCGTGACCGGATCGAATGGCCTGATGCCGTACAACAGACCTTCGATGGAGCGCCCGAGTGCGGCGGCCCCCAGCACACCGATGAACGCGCCGAGGCCGGCAAGACCTGCGGATTCGCGCAGGATCATCGTGAGCACGCGCCGGCTCTCGGCGCCGAGCGCCATCCGTATCCCAATCTCGGGGATGCGGCTGGCTACGGCGCTGGCCATGACCCCGTAAATTCCTATGCATGCCAACACCAGCGCAAGCAGACCGAAGGCCGACGTCAGGACAGCGAACAGGCGTTCACGGGAGAACGTGGCGGCTATCTGCTCTTCTTGCGTCCGAACATCGAACACGGCGATGTCCTTGTCAATCGTTCGCACGACCTCACGGACTGCCTTCACCAGCCCGGCCTCGCCAATCGCAGCGCGCACTTCGAACGTCATCGCGCCGAGATCCTTCGTTTGTGCGAACGGTTGATAGAACGTCGGCGGCACGGGTGCGCTGACTTCGTCATAACGGGCATCTCCACAGATACCGACGATGTGCCAGCTTTGGCTGGCATTCGCGAATGTCTGGCCAAGCGGGTTCTCGCCTGGGAAGAATGTGCGGACAAACTGCTGGTTCACGACAGCGACCGGGAGCGACGTGGCGCGATCCCGTGGTCCCAAGGCACGCCCATACAGGATCGGGATGCGCATCGTCTCGAAGAACCGTTCGCCCACGTCGTTCACCCACACCTGAATCGAATCACCCTGGCTTGGCTTCCGCCCGGACGCCGCCACACGCGTCGTGGAACTGCTGTTGGCCACGAGTGGCTCTGAAGAGAGCGAGGCGGACACCACGCCCGGCAGTCCACCGATCTCCTCTTCGAGCCGCTGAAAAAGAGCCTTCCGCGCTTCACCCGAATACGCCGAACGAGGAGGGTCGATTGTGAACAGCACGATCTGGCCAGGCTGAAAACCGAGGTCGGCGGATCGAAGATTCCAGAGCGTGCGCACGAACAGACCGGCCGCGGTCAGCAGAAGTACCGACAGAGCCACCTGGAACACGATGAGCGAACGACGCATCAAGCGCTTCGAACGGGTCATCGTGGTCCGAGCACCGTCCTTCAACGATTCGGTGAGCTCGACACGTGTCGACTGGCATACGGGTGCGAGGCTGAAGAGGACACCGATCACCAACGTGACCGTCACACACATCGCCAGCACGCGCCGATCGAAATCCGCCTGCAGCGGGCTGGCGTTCCAGGACGTGGACAGCAAGTACGGGATGCTGTCCCGCGCCCAGTAGCCGAGGACGATGCCCATGGCGCCTCCAAGCAGCGCCAGGACGATGCCCTCGGTCAACAGTTGTCGCGCAACGCGACCGCGCCCGGCACCCAGCGCTAACCGAAGACTGATCTCCCGCTGGCGCACAACTGCGCGGCCAAGCAGGAGATTCGCAAGATTCGCACACGCGATGAGCAACACCAGCGCCACGAATGCACTCAGCACGAAGAGCTGCGTGCTGAACGCGCGGCGCACATCATTGAGCCCCTGGGCACCAGCGAGCAGCTGGATCCGTGGCTGGTCGCGCGCCGCCTTGTGCGGCAACGATGCCTGAACGGCCTGACGGAGCAGCACGTCGAGGGATGCTTTCGCCTCCCGCTCGTCCACTCCTGGTTTGCGCCGGCCCATCATGAGCACCCACCAGTACTCCGGATCGTCCAAGAGAGAAGGACTCTTGCCGTAGCGCCAGGGCAGAACGACCGGTTGCGCACTCAACGGCAGAAAGACATCAGGATGCTGACCGGACGCCAGCCCGGTGAACGCCGGTGGGTTGACGCCGACGATCGTCACATCGACCTGGTTCAGCGTCATCGTGCGCCCCAGGACGGCGGGAGCCCGTCCAAATCGTCGGGCCCAGAACGCATCACTGATGGCGACGGCCATGCCTGAGCCCGGGCGATCATCATCGGCGGGAACGATCGGACGGCCGGCGATCGGGACGACACCGAGAGCTTCGTATACGTTCCCCGATACGAGTTGTCCGGTGACCAGTTCCGCCTGCCCGTCGATGACAGCGGTGATCCGTCCGATCGGTTTGAACGCGAACAATTGCTCGAATGACGAGTCGCGGCGTTGCAGCTCCTGAACGACTGGATACGAGAACGAGGTACTCGTCCGGCCGCCGGTAGCGGTCGGATTCATATTTCCCCACGTCGAATCCATGACGAGCTGAGGACCAGAGACCCACGAGATCAGGCGTAGCCGCTTCGCGGCGTCAACCGGAAGCGTGCTCCAGAGCACGCTCTGCATCAAGCTGAAGATCGCCGTATTGGCTCCGATGCCCAACGCAAGCGAGAGCACGGCAACGGCAGTGAATGCTGGCGCGTGGCGCAACTGACGCATCGCGTAGCGCACATCGGCGCGGAGCTCATCGAACAGCCGAACGCCTCGAGCCTCGCGGGCGTCTTCCTTGACGCGCTCGACGCCGCCAAATTCGAGCCGCGCCTGCCGCTGTGCCTCCTCGCGCGACCAACCAGCGCGCACGAGATCGTCTGCATAGGCGTCGATGTGGAACCGAATTTCGTCCGACATCGCGGATTCGAAGCGATCCCGGTGGAAGAGCGCGTTCATGAGCGAACGAAGTCGATGCACCATCTCAGACCTCATCGGGGGTCGTCGCTAGAGCCGACGCGATCGCTGTCACCAGCCGCTGCCAACTGGCAGTCTCCTCTTTGAGTCGTTGTCGGCCGGCCGATGTGATCGTGTAGTACTTCGCGCGGCGTTTGTTGTCGCTCTCACCCCATTCGGCGGCAATGAGGCCCTGGTGCTCGAGCCGATAAAGGGCCGGATAGAGCGAGCCCTGCGGTATCTGCAAGGCATGACCTGAAATCTGGCCGATTCTGAGCAGCACGCCGTAGCCATGGAGCGGCTTGAGCGACACCGCCTTCGAGATGAGCATGTCCAACGTTCCGGGAAGCAGGTCGGCGCTCTGGCTCATGGAAGATAGAGTCCTAGATAGCCTAGGAGTCTATCGCCGGCTTTCCTAGTCTGTCAAGGAGAGAGACGATGTCGACTGCCCGTGCGGGCCATGATGCGGCCACCCCCGAGACAGCTCCACAAGATTGGCCTTGAGCGAATGCATGTCTTCTTACGCAGCGTGGGCCCGGCTTCCTCGATGATTATTCCCGGAGGCCGTCGACGCCCTCGCCGGCGCCTGCCAGGTGGAGAGACCGCTTCAAAACCCGCGATGGGTCAGACACAGCGATCGTTAACGAGAAGCTCGCGCCAATGGCTCTGACCCAAAGCGTCCGCAGTGGATCACACATTCACGTTCAAGAGCTGGAAGCAGTCGAACCACGCGATCAGGCTCAGTCGCGAGGTGCGCAACAGTACTCTTCCTCGACCCGCTCAATAATCTGCCGGAAGTCCGTAATCTCTTCGCAGAAACGGCGTCCAAGTGTCGCTTGATGTGATGGTCCGGTCGAAGTCGAACAGGGCAAGATTCATAGAGCGCGCAAGGGTCGCGAGAGCGACTCTATCGGTTTCAAGGCGCCGGAACAATCACCTTGGAATCTGTCGGCATGCGAGTGCCGCCGCCCTTGAGAAACATCGCGGCGTTGATCGCGAGTCATGACCTCACAGCAGCGGAGCGCGGTCATTCGGCTTTGAGCGCCTCCGCTGGATCGATAGCTACCGCGCGCCGCGCGGCGATCAAGCAGGCGAAGGAAGCGACGACGGAAAGTATAAATGGAGCCGTGGAGAATGCGACGATGTCCAGAGGCGTCACGCCGAACAACGCGCTGGCCATCGCGCGAGTGATAAATGCCGTCAGCGTGACACCAACGGCCAACCCAATCCCCATCGTCCCGAGACCCTCGCGCATCACCATCTTCACGAGGTCGCCACGCGTGGCTCCAATCGCACCGCGGACGGCCAACTCCCGTCTGCGTTGAGCGATATTGTAGGAAAGGACGCCGTACAGCCCCGTCGTCGCGAGGACGAGAGCCAGCGCGGCAAACGCGATCAGTACGAGTGTGGCGAACCGTGGCGCGGCGATCGAGGCGGAGATCTTCGCTTCGAGCGGTCCCATGCGTTCGATCGTCGCGCCGGGTCGCATCTGCTGAACGACGTCTTTCACCAGCGGCGCGGTTGCCGCTGGTTCGCCGATCGTCTTGACAACGAGCGTCACGTGGCCGATGTGTGCACCGCCTCCCTCGGCAATGAAGATTTGCGGCTGCGGCCGCGCGTCGAGATCCGCCGGCAGCATGTCTTGGACGACGCCCACGATTTCTACGACCGTGTCTTTGCCGAGCCATTTCGGAAACAAGCCAGTGAAGCTCCGGCTGGTAATGGACCGCCCGTCCGCGAAATAGGTCTTCGCAAACGTCTCGTTCACCAGGATCGGACGGATCGCGGATGTCATATCGTCGGCGCGGAATATGCGTCCTTCCCTCAGCCGCATTCCCAGCGCCTCGACATAGCCGGGCGTGATGATCGCGCGGAGCGCGGTGGCCATCACCGGCCGACCGTCGGCGCGTGCCATCCCAGGGATCGAGAAACCGAAGCCGGAGATCATACTGCCGAAGGGCGCCATGTCGCCGCCGCCAGCGGCGCTTACGCCTGGAATGGTGCGCAGCCGCTCCACCATGGCGACGGCCAGTTGCGAACTCAGGGCCTCAGGGCCGGCGGTCGCAGGCAGGCGCACATCGGCGGTCAGTACGTTGGTCGGGTCATAACCGGGATCCACTCGGACGAGTTCTGCGAAGCTGCGTGCGAGCAGCGCGGCACCGACGAGGAGCACGACGGCGAGCGCAGCCTCGAGCGCGAGGAGCACCCGCCGAATGCGACCGCCCGACGTCCCCACGCTCCGCGGACCGCCCGCCTGCATCGACACGGCGAGATCGACGCGCGAGCCCCTCAGCGCGGGTACCATTCCTGAGACCATTCCCACGAATATGGCCAGCGACGCGGAGACCATCAGAAATCCTGCGTCGACGTGGATGTCGTTCAGACGCGGAAAGTCGGCAGGCGCAAACACAGGTAGTTCGGCAGTCAGGCCCCATCCAACGAACATCCCCAGCGTCCCGCCGAGCAGTGCGATGGCCAGACTCTCGGTGAGGAGCTGCTGCATGAGTCTCGTCCTGGTCGCCCCCAAGGCCGAGCGGACTGCCAGCTCGCGGGCTCGATCGCTGCCACGCGACAGGAACAAGCTGGCGACGTTGGCGCACGCGATCAGCAGCACGAACGTAACGCCCGCTGCCAGCACCATGAGCGCGGGCCGCACCCGAATCGTCATCTGATCGACGAGCGACCGGACACGCACTTCGACCGGATTGCCGTTGCCGAAGACCAGATCAGCGAATGGACGGTCCACGCTGCGAGCATACGAGATGCCCTCCGCCTCGGCCTGGGCGATGGTCGCACCGGGTTTGAGGCGCGCGATCGCCTCCAAGAAGTCGATCACTTTCGCGCCCGGCCGCGGACGCACGGCGAACGGCGTATAGAGCATGATCGCGCGTCGATCATCGCGCAGCCCGACTTCCTTCTCGGGAAACGCGAATCCCGAAGGCGCCACGCCGATGATCTGATGATCGATTCCGTCGATGGTGAGTGGCTTACCGATCGCAGCGGGATCCCCGCCAAATCGCTCGCGCCAAAGGCTGTGCGCAAGCACGACGACCGGCGGCGCGCCATCAATTGCGTCCTCGTCCCTGAAGAAGCGGCCCACCACCGGCGACACACCGAGCAGGCGGAACAGCGACGGCGTGACCCGCGTGCCGCGAAGGCGCTGCGCTCCGTTCGCAGCGATCACCGTGTAATCGTTGCCACCAAAAGCGCCGATGTCCTGCAGACTTGCTGCAGACCGCGACCACGCGCGATATGTCGGGCCACTCAGGTGAGGACCGGGGATCGGTGGCTGAGCTCCTGGATGCACTTCCCACATCCGCACGAGCCGCTCAGGCTCTGGGTAAGGCAGCGGCCGCAGCAGGACGCCGTACACGACCGAGAACACTGCGGCAGTGCCGCCGACGCCAGTCGCGATCGTGAGGAGGAGCGCCCCGGCGAAGCCACGATTCTTCGACAGGAGCCGGAACGTCTGCTTGATGTCGCGAGCGAATGTGTCCATGTGCCTCCCGATGCACGAGTCTTGACGGAGGTCCCTTCACGTGGCGCACAGGTGTCGCTTTGCCGTTGCGTGAGTAAGGCGACCACGTCGCGCGACGTCAGCTTCTGCGCGAGGACACACTCGGGAAGTGTCTTCGAAAACTAATTGTTTAGTAGTACTGATTCCGCGTCAAGCGAAAGCAATGAACATTCGGAGACTTCGTGGCGTTCGTCGTTGGGTCGAGTCGTGCCGGACAGCCACGCACAAACGCGCTGATCGATTCGAAATCCGAGGGGACTGTCTCGTGCACGCGCATTCCGATCAGCACGGCCAATCGCGTCGGACGGCGCCAACGTAAACTGGCGCGCCTGAAGGACGGGTACGATATCCGGTCCGCGGAGGCCGAGATCCACACGTTTGCGCAGCGGCTTGTTGCGGAGCATCCGGACCCGTCTGCGCGATGTACTTGATGATCGCGGCCGGTGCTGTATGCGTGCCCGCCCATCGTGCGTTCCGTCTTGATGCGACCCGCGCCTTCAGATGTGATTGACCTTGGCTGAGTTTGTGTATTCTGTTCTTGCGGGCTGGAACGTCGTGAATGAACTTGGCGCTCGCGAACGCTTGTAGTGAGGATCGAAGCCGGCACGTCACCGGTGGTAGACTTCGGCATGATGAAAGTTATTGTGCTTGTTGTGATGGCGATCTCCGCAGCCGCCGGTGCCGGCGCTCCGGCGATCGAACCGGGATTTACGAGCCTGTTCAACGGGAAGGACCTTACCGGCTGGAAAGTTAGCGGACCGGCCGAATCCTTCACAATCCGTGACGGCGCGATCGTCGCAAACGGTCAGGCGAGTCATGCCTACTACGACGGTTCGTTTCGAAACCACAGCTTCCGCAATTTCGAATTGAAGGTAGATGTCATGACGCGCGCTGGGTCGAACGGCGGCGTCTACGTGCTGACTGAATTTCAGGACGTTGGCGGCAACGAGCGAGCATCCGGCCATTTCCCCTCGAAGGGTTTTGAAATTCAGGTGAACAACTCGCACGGAGACCGCATCAAAACCGGTAGCCTCTATCATGTGGTCGATATTCTCGATGAGTCTCCCGCGAAGGACGATGAGTGGTTCACAGAGACGATCACCGTCA
>Ga0066677_10000035_pt1 | contig 40543 bp, 31 predicted proteins | sample GraSoiAngelo_126_FD_62299 | JGI IMG/M metagenome (GOLD analysis project Ga0066677, IMG submission 62299) | Grasslands soil microbial communities from the Angelo Coastal Reserve, California, USA - 14_0927_09_20cm | ecosystem: Environmental > Terrestrial > Soil > Grasslands | place: USA... | reverse complement strand
CCCATACCCCGGCTCGGTCGCTCGCGGGGACCCCTGCGCCCCGCTCCGCTCCCTCGCACTAACATGGGGCTCCGCCCCATACCCCGGCTCGGTCGCTCGCGGGGACCCCTGCGCCCCGCCCCGCTCCCTCGCACTAACATGGGGCTCCGCCCCATACCCCGGCTCGGTCGCTCGCGGGGACCCCTGCGCCCCGCTCCGCTCCCTCGCACTAACATGGGGCTCCGCCCCATACCCCGGCTCGGTCGCTCGCGGGGACCCCTGCGCCCCGCTCCGCTCCCTCGCACTAACATGGGGCCCCGCCCCATACCCCCGGCTCGGTCGCTCGCGGGGACCGCTACGCCCCGCTCCGCTCCCTCGCACTAACATGGGGCTCCGCCCCATACCCCGGCTCGGTCGCTCGCGGGGACCCTGCGCCCCGCTCCGCTCCCTCGCAGGGCGCGCCATGCGCGCCCAGCCCGTTATGCGGCTCGCTCGGTGCGAGTACAAAACTCTCGTTGTGAGCCGCATAACGGGTTACACGCTGTAAGAAAATCCCTCTTCGGCCTCGGGCAGGAACCGCCCGCCGCCAGCCGCAACGCCCGCGCCCGACCCCCGCGCCATGGCCACGCGACCGGTGCGAACCATCTCCAGCACACCGTACGGCCGCAGTACTTCCAGCAGGCCGTCGATCTTGGCTTCCGATCCCACCATCTCGACGACGAGCGATTCGGGGGCGACGTCGACCACGCGCGCGTGGAAGACGTTCGCAAGCTGCATGACCGCCGCGCGATTCTGATGATTCGCGCTCACCTTGATCAGCGCGAGATCGCGGACGACCGACGGCCGGTCGGTGATGTCCTCGACGCGGACGACGTTAATCAGCTTGTAGACGTGCGCCTTGATGCGCGCCGCGCCGCTATCGTCGGTCTCGACGACGACCGTCATGCGCGACACGCCGGCCGTCTCGCTGTGGCCGACGCTGAGCGACTGGATATTGAATCCGCGACGCCGGAAGAGCGACGCCACGCGGTTGAGCACCCCGGGCCGATCTTCGACGTAGACGGTGAATGTGTGCAGCTTCACGATGCGTCTCCCTGGTCTAGTCCGCGGCCGTCTCGACGATTGGATTGGGCCGGCGGATCATCGCGTGCAGATCCGCGCCAGCCGGCACCATCGGGTACACGGTGTCTTCCTGTTCGACCCTGAAATCAATCACGACAGGTCCTTCGTGCGCCGTGGCATCCGCAATCGCCGACAGCACATCGCTACGCGTCGACACGGCGCGACTGCGGATCCCGAATGCATCGGCCAGCTTGACGAAGTCGGGCCCGGACAGCGGCGTCGCGGCGTAGCGCCGCTCGTAGAAGAACTCCTGCCACTGCCGCACCATGCCCAGATATCCGTTGTTGATGATCGCGACCTTGATATTGATCGCGTCCTGCACGGCGGTCGCCAGCTCGCACATCGTCATCTGGAAGCCGCCGTCGCCGACCACCGCCCACACTTCCGCTTCGGGCCGGGCGCGCTTGGCGCCGATTGCCGCCGGCACGGCGAAGCCCATCGTGCCGAGGCCGCCCGACGTGATGAGCGAGCGCGGATTCTCGTGATGGTAGTACTGCGCTTCCCACATCTGGTGCTGGCCGACGTCGGTGACGACGATGGTGTCCTGGCTGCGCGTCGCGCGCCACAGGTCATTGATCACGTGCGCGGCATAGAGATGACCATCGTCGGGCAGCGACTGGATGTCGCGGACGGCGGAGTCTCCCTTGTATCCGGCGATGCGATCGAACCACGCCTGGCGATGGCCCGGCTCCGTGAGCGGCACCAGGCGCTCGAGCACGTCGCGCAGATCGGCGACGAGCGCGACGTCGACTCGTACGTTCTTGTTGATCTCCGACGGATCGATCTCGATGTGGATCTTCTTGGCATGCGGCGCGTAGGTCTTGAGGTTGCCGGTCACGCGATCGTCGAAGCGCATGCCGCACGCGATCAGGAGATCCGCTTCCTGGATGGCGAGGTTCACCCACGCCTCCCCGTGCATGCCCATCATGCCGAGATTGAGTGAATGCGACGCGGGGAAGCCGCCGATGCCGAGCAGCGTGGCTGCGATGGGAATATTCGCGCGCTCGGCGAACGCGCGCAGCGCCGGCTCGGCGCCGGAGATCGTGACGCCATGTCCCGCGAGAATGACCGGCCGCTCGGCGGTCCTGATCAGTTCGGCCGCGCGCGCGAGCTCGGCGCGTCCGAGTGGCGGCGCTTCGCGCCAGCCGGGCACCACCGGCGCCGCAGTCTCCCACTCGAACTCGCACGAGGCCTGTTGCGCGTCCTTCGTAATGTCGATCAACACCGGCCCGGGGCGTCCGGACTTCGCGATCATGAACGCTTCGCGGACCGTCCGCGCCACGTCCTGAGCGGACGTCACCAGATAGTTGTGCTTCGTCACCGGGAGCGTGATGCCGGTGATGTCGATTTCCTGGAATGCGTCAGTGCCGATCAGCCGGCTGCCCACCTGTCCCGTGATGCACACGATCGGCGATGAGTCGAGCATCGCGGTCGCGATCCCGGTGACCATGTTCGTCGCGCCAGGACCCGACGTCGCGATCGCGACGCCGACCTTTCCGCTCGCGCGCGCATAGCCGTCCGCCATGTGCGTGGCCCCCTGCTCGTGCCGCACCAGGGTGTGCCGGATCGGATAATCGAGCATGGCGTCGTACGCGGGCAGAATGGCGCCGCCGGGATACCCGAACACTTCGGTCACCCCTTCCCGCACCAGACATTCCCAGAGAATCTGCGCTCCTGTGCGTTTCATCGATCCCACCCGTGCGATCCGTGTGATCCGTGTGATCCGTGGTTCATCTACTTTGTCCCTACCGTGAAGCGTTGCTCGGTGTGTTCCTGCACCGCATGCGCGGTGGTCACGGCGCCCGCGGCGGCCGATCCCACGAGCCGCGCGTACTTGCCCATGACGCCGTCTGCATATCGGGGTCGCGGCGGGGTCCACCGCGCCAGCCGCGACGCAAGTTCCGCATCACTGATCTCAATCCGAATTCCTCGCGCGTTCAGATCGAGCGTAATCAGATCGCCATCGCGCACCGCGGCGATCGGTCCGCCGCTCGCCGCTTCCGGAGCCACGTGCCCCGCCATCAATCCCCGCGTCGCGCCCGAGAAGCGGCCGTCGGTGACGAGTGCGACGGAGTCGCCGAGCCCGGCGCCCACGATGGCCGCCGTCACAGCGAGCATTTCGCGCATGCCAGGGCCGCCGCGCGGCCCCTCGTAGCGGATCACGACGACATCACCCTGAGAGATGCGCCCCGTCTGCACCGCGGCGAACGCGTCTTCCTCGGAGTCGAACACACGCGCCGGACCCTGATGCGTCACGTGGTCGTGACCCGCGACCTTGACGACGCACCCGTCGGGCGCGAGATTGCCGCGCAGGATTACAAGGCCGCCGGTGGTCTTGAGCGGTGCGCTCACCGGACGGATCACTTCCTGACCGCGAGTTTCAGAAGCGCGCGCCGCTTCCTCTGCCACCGTGCGGCCGCTGACCGTGAGGGCCTCGGCGTGCAGCACGCCCGCCTCGATGAGGCGTCTGGCCAGCAGCCTCGTGCCGCCGGCCGCGTGAAGATCGGCCGCGACGAATCGTCCACCCGGCTTGAGATCCGCCAGGAGCGGCACGCGCGCGCTGATGCGATCGAAGTCGTCAATCTCGAGCGCCACGCCGGCCTCGTTCGCGATCGCCAGCAGGTGGAGCACCGCGTTCGTCGACCCGCCCGTCGCGACCACTGACGCGATCGCGTTCTCGAGCGCCTCTCGCGTGACGATCCGCGAAGGACGACGATCGTTGTGGAGGACCTCCATCACAAGCGCACCGGTGCGAACGGCGACCTGGCGCTTGTCAGGATCGGTTGCGGGCACATCGCCGCTCCCCATCGCGGCGAGACCCAGGAACTCGCACGCGGTCGCCATCGTGTTTGCGGTGAACTGTCCGCCGCACGCGCCGGCGCCGGGGCACGCGCGATCCTCGATCTCACAGAGGCCGGCATCCGACAACCGCCCTGCGGCATGCGCCCCGACCGCTTCGAACACATCCTGAATGGTGACGTCGCGTCCCTGAACACGGCCCGGCGCGATCGACCCGCCGTAAAGGATGACGCCCGGGATGTCGAGGCGCGCGAGCGCCATTGCGGCCGCCGGGATGGTCTTGTCGCAGCCGACGAGCACGACCAGCGCATCGAAGAGGTTGCCGCGCGCCACGAGCTCGATCGAATCGGTGATCACTTCGCGGCTGACGAGCGAGGCGCGCATGCCGGGCGAGCCCATCGTGATGCCGTCGGAGATCGAGACGGTGTTGAACTCCATCGGCGTGCCGCCGGCCGCGCGGATGGCCTCCTTCAGCGGGATCGCGAGGTCGCGCAAGTGGTAATTGCAGGGTCCGATCTCGGTCCAGGTGTTGGCAACGCCCACGATCGGTCGGGCGAGCGCCTGTCGATCGAATCCGACCGCGCGGAGCATCGCGCGCGCGGGAGCCCGGCTGGGACCGTCCGTAATCGCGCCGCTCTGCCATTTATCTTTCTGGTCCGCCACAACCACTCCCGCCGGACCTTAAGGTCCGGCCTCCAAATCCGCGCCGTCCCAACAACAAAAAGGGCCGTCACCCTTGTGGATGACGGCCCCGTAAAATCTGTCGTCTCGATAAGGGGCGTCGTCATCCGGCGCTGAGGGCCGTAACTCCAATAAGTCGAATGGCGAGCGACACCCCGACGCAGGTCGTCATGGCCTCCATGATCGGTCCGCATGGCAGCAGGTGTCAAACTTATAATCTTTCTTCGATGATAAATGCCGGTTATATACCGGACGTGCCCCTCTTGACGCCGGCTCGCCGAGGTGCCTATACTCGCGGTTAATGGGCTGCTGTAGCTGCACCGCCACCAAGACCAGCATGCGAAATCGCACCATGCGAATTCGCGTGTCCGGTGGCGTTTGCGTATATGCACCCTGATCGTTTCAGACTGCGTGCACCGTAAACACCCGCCGGACTTCACAAGCCGGCGGGTTTTTTGTTTTTTGAGGGGCGCGAAGCGGGAGAACAGCGGAGATCAGCGATGCTGGTGCTCAAATTCGGAGGAACGTCGGTCGCCGACGCGGACGCCATCCGGCGTGCCGCTGCCATCGTGGGCGCGCAGCGCGGCGCGCGCGTGGTGGTGGTCTCGGCGCTCGCCGGCGTCACCGACGCGCTCCTGCAGATCGGCGAGGTCGCCTGCGCCGACGAACACGCGGCGCTCCGCGCGCTGGACGGCCTGACGGCGCGGCACCATGACGTCGCGCGCGCGGTCCGCCATGCCGAACGGCGTCGCCTGCTCTCCGCCGGCATCGACGGGCTCTCACGTTCCGCGCGCGGCGCCGTCGCCGCGATCCGCGCGGCCGGGCGCGCGAGGCCGACGCCCGCCTCGGCGGATCGTCTCGTCGCGACCGGCGAGTTGTGGAGCAGCCGCCTCGTCGCGGCGCTGCTCGAGGACGCGGGCATTGCGTCGCGCTGGCTCGACCCGCCCGAAATCGTCCACACCGATGCCCGATACCAGGCCGCCACGCCCGATCTCGTCCCTACCGCTCGCGCGGTCGACAAACTCGTTCGACCGCTCCTCGCATCGGATCGGGTCGTGGTTATCGGCGGATTCATCGGATCGGCGCCGGACGGATCGACCACAACCCTCGGGCGCGGCGGATCCGATTATTCCGCGGCCCTCCTCGGCGCATGCCTTTCGGCCGACGAAATTCAGATCTGGACTGATGTCGACGGCATTCTCACCGCCGACCCTCGCGTCATTGCGCACGCGCGGCTCGTCGAGCGGCTGTCGTACGCCGAGGCGCACGACCTTGCGATATTCGGTGCGAAGGTGCTGCATCCCGCGACGATTCAGCCGGCGGCGGCCCGCAACATTCCCGTCCGCGTGCTCAACTCGCGCCGTCCCGACGCGACCGGAACGATTATCGGGCCGCACACTGATCTCGATGTCGACCCGCGGTTGACGGCGGTTGCGTGTCGCAGCGGCGTGACGCTGGTGGAGGTGATCTCGCGCGACACGCGCGGCCGCGAGTTTTTCGCCGCGAAGGTGTTTCACGTGCTGGCGCAGGGAGGCACCCCGGTCGTGCTCGCGGACCTCTGCGGCAATCGCCTGTCGGTCGCGGTCGACGACTCGGCCGACTTCGACGGCTTCTGCAGCGGCGTCGCGGCGTTTGCGGACGTGCGGCTGCGTCGCGGACTCGCCGCGGTGTGCGCCGTCGGCCGCGGCTGGTCCGCCGAGCCGCGGCTCATCCGCGATGCGCTGGCCGTGCTGGGGGATACGCCGGTGCACATGGTCGCGCGGCCATCAGGGAGCTCGCCGCTGGCCTTGGTCGTTGACGAGGCGCACGCGGAATCGACGCTGACGAGGCTGCACGACGGGTTCCTGTTCGAGGCGAACGCGTCGCGGCCGGGCGACTTTCCCTTGGCGGTGAACCAATGAGTCTCCAGTCGCTGGTCCCTGGTCCCGAGCCGAAAGTCACGAGTCGGGTGTCGACCGGCGCGGAAGGCCGATGCCGCGTAGCGCTTGCGGGGTTTGGCACCGTCGGCCGATCGGCGGCGCGCCTGCTGCAGGACGCGGCGCGTGAGGTGGAGCTCGTCGCCATTCTCAATCGTGACGTCGATCGGAAGCGTGTCGACTGGGTCGACGGCGCTGTGCGGTGGACCGATTCAATCGAGGAGGTCCTCGACCGGCCGATCGATGTCTTCATCGAATTGATTGGCGGGCGCTCGCCTGCCGAAGACTGGATCCGCCGCGCGCTCGCGCGGGGCATCTCCGTCGTCACGGCCAACAAGCAGGTGATCGCGCGGGACGGCGCGTCGCTGCTCGATGCCGCGGCGGCCAATGATTGTCACCTGCGATTCGAGGCGGCTGTCGCCGGCGGCGTACCCGTTATTCGCGCAATCGAAAGCGGCCTCGCCGGCGACCGGCTGACGCGCGTCGCCGGCATCCTGAACGGCACCTGCAACTACATTCTGACGAAGATGGAACGCGAGGGCACTGCGTTCGCCGACGCGCTGCGCGAAGCGCAGGCGCTCGGCTACGCCGAGGCCAATCCGTCGCAGGACATCGATGGGTTCGACGCGCAGGCAAAGCTCGCCATTCTCGCGATGGTGGCGCTCGGGATCCAGGCGCCCCCCGACGCGATTGCGACGCGATCGATCGCAACCGTGGACGGAGTCGATTTCCGCTACGCACGACGCCTCGGCTGCACGATCCGGCAGATCGCGTGGGCCGAGCGCAACGGTGATCTCGAACTGTGCGCGGGCGTTGGTCCCACGCTCGTGCCCCTCGAGTCGCCGCTTGCCGCCGTCAATGGCAGCGAAAACCTCGTCTCGATCCAGGGACGCTTCGGAGGTGAAACGACCTTTGGCGGACGCGGCGCGGGAGGAGACCCAACCGCCGTGGCGGTGCTGTCGGACGTGCTGACGATCGCGCGGGGCGCGCGCCCCGCTGTGCGGCCGCGCGCGGAACGATCCGCTCGCGTCTCGTCCGACGCGGCGACGCCATACTACGTGCGCTTCACCGTCGTCGATCGCCCCGGGATCATCGCGGCGCTCGCGTCCGTGTTCGCGAAGTACGAGATCAACATCGACGCCATCCTTCAGGAGCCCGGGTTCCCTGCGAGCCAGCGGCCGTTCATCGTCAGCCTCGATGCCGCGCCGTCGGCCGCCGTCAACGCGGCGCTCGCGGAGATCGGCGCGTTCGACTTTCACCTCGTCCCGATGCTGGCGATGCCCGTGCTCGACGGCAGGGCGCCAGCGGAGGTCACGGCGTGACGTATCGCGCGACCCTCCAGTGCACGGCGGGGTGCGACGGCGCGTATGCGCTGGACGAGGTCCTGTATCGATGCCCCAAATGCAGCGAGCTGCTGGAGGTCGTCCACGATCTCCGCGCGCTCCGCGACCGCAGCGCTGATGAATGGAAGCGGTTGTTCGACGATCGCTACAAGCGCACGGCGTGGCCGTACGGGTCGAGCGTGTGGGGCAAGAAGGAGTGGGTCGCCCCATCCGTCCGCGATGAAAACGTCGTGTCGATGGACGAAGGCGGGACGAACCTTTTTTATGCCCAGCGGTTTGGCGCCGAGATTGGTCTGGACGATCTGTGGGTGAAGCTCTGCGGCAACTCCCACACCGGCTCGTTCAAAGATCTCGGGATGACGGTGCTCGTCTCGGCCGTGCAGCAGATGATCGCGGACGGCCGGCATATCCGGGCCGTCGGGTGCGCATCAACCGGCGATACCTCCGCATCGCTCGCGGCCTACGCGGCAGCGGCGGGTATTCCGGCGATCGTGATTCTTCCGCGGCAGAAGGTCACGTCCGCGCAGCTCGTGCAGCCGCTTGCGAACGGCGCGCTGGTGCTCGCTCTCGATACCGACTTCGATGGATGCATGGCAGTGATCGAGCGGCTCGCGGCGGAAGAGGGGATGTACCTCGCGAACTCGATGAACAGCCTGCGGCTCGAGGGACAGAAGACCGTCGCAATTGAGATCGCGCAGCAGTTCGACTGGGAGGTCCCGGAAGTTGTCGTCGTGCCCAGCGGTAACCTGGGAAACGTCAGCGCCATTGCCGCGGGGTTCGAGATGATGCGCGCGCTCGGCTTGACGTCGCGCGCGCCGCGGCTCGTCGCCGCGCAGGCCGAAGCGGCAAATCCGCTGTATCGCGCATACCGCAACCAGTGGCGGTACCAGCCGATCGCCGCGAAGACCACGCTCGCGTCGGCGATTCAGATCGGCAATCCCGTCTCGATCAAGAAAGCGATCCGCGCGCTGCAGCGTTGCGACGGGATCGTCGAGCAGGCGAGCGAGGCGGAGCTGGCAGACGCGGCCGCACGCGCGGATCGGACGGGCATGTTCAATTGCCCGCACACCGGTGTGGCGCTCGCCGCGTTGATGAAGCTCGTCGCGCGGGGCGAGATCGGCCGCGACGAACGCGTCGTGGTGCTCTCGACGGCGAACGGTTTGAAATTCACCGACTTCAAGGTCGGGTACCACGAAGGAACGTTGAGAGGCGTGGGCCGGGCGTGCGGCAACAAGCCCGTCGAATTGCCCGACGATTACGACGCCGTGCGCAGGGCGCTCGACCGGGCCGTGCCAGCTTAGGAACTGTAGGCCGGGTCTGTAGACCCGGCGTTCGGGTCTGTAGACCGGCATCGAGGACAAATGGCTCTCTTTCCCACGTTCTTGAAACTCGAGGGTCGCCGGGTGCTGATCGTTGGCGGCGGGCCTGTGGCGGCGTCGAAAGTGGCGGCGCTGCAGCGCGCGGGCGCCGAGCTCCGCGTCGTCGCGCCGGACGTCTGCGACGCGATCGACGCCGCGGTCAGCAACATCGCGCGGCGTCCATTCGTGCCCGAGGATCTCGACGATGTGTGGTTCGTCGTGGCGGCGGGGCCGCCGGACGTGAACCAGTTCGTCGCGATGGAGGCTGAGCGCCGGCGAGTGTTCGTGAATGCGGTTGACGATCCATCGAACGCCAGCGCCTATCTGGGAGGCGTCGTCGAACGCGGAGGCGCCACGATCGCAATCTCGACCGACGGCGCCGCGCCGGCGCTCGCCGGGCTGCTGCGCCAGGCGCTCGACGCCGTGCTGCCCACGGGTGACGAGATGAACGCATGGCTCGCGCGCGCTCGCGAGATGCGCCGGAACTGGCGCGCGCAAGGCACGCCGATGTCGTCGCGGCGTCCGCAGCTGCTCGACGCGCTGAACGCGCTTTACGATCACACGGCAACGGGAGCAGGACAATGAACGGCTTGGTATCGCTCGTCGGCGCGGGACCCGGAGATCCCGAGCTGCTGACGCTGAAGGCTGTCCGCCGTCTCGCCGAGGCGGACCTCGTGTTGTACGACGCGCTGGTCTCAACCGACACCCTGACCTTTGCCACGCGCGCGCGTCGCTGTTTCGTCGGAAAGCGCGCCGGTCAGCCTGCTATCGCGCAGGACGCGATCAACGAACGGATGATCCGCGCCGCACGGAGCGGGCAGCGAGTGGTCCGGTTGAAGTGCGGCGATCCATTCGTGTTCGGCCGCGGCGGCGAAGAAGCGCTGGCGTTGGCGTCGGCCGGGATCCGCTGCGAGGTCGTGCCCGGGATCACGACGGCCGTGGCGGCGCCGCTGATTGCGGGCATTCCCGTGACGCACCGCGGCGTCGCGTCAGCGTTCGTCGTGGTCTCCGGTCACGCGGCGTCCGCGTTTGAACCGGTGCTCGCGTCGCTCGAGCCGCACAGCGCAACCATCGTCGTGATGATGGGCCTTGCGAATCGCGCGGAGATCGCCCGTGCGCTCGTCGCCGCTGGTTGGAACCGCTCGACGCCGGCCGCGATCGTCTGTGATGCATCGCATGCCGACGAGCACGTCTGGCGCGGCACGTTGGACGGACTGCGTCGCGGCGAGCGCGACATCACGAGACACGCGGCGGGCACGATCGTCGTCGGCGAGGTTGTCAACGTTCTCGCAATCGCCAAATCCCAAAATCATCAAATCACCAGTTCGGTCGAGGCCCTATGTCTGTCCTAGACGATCCCCAGACCGCAGGACGCGCGCGGCTGTCGTTTGCTGAACCCGCGGAGATCGATGAGTTCGTCGAGACGCTCGGCCGTTTCGAACGCGGCGAAATCGATGCCGAAGAGTGGCGACGGTTCCGTCTCGTGCGCGGCACGTACGGCCAGCGGCAGGCGGAAGACGCGCAGATGCTGCGGGTGAAGGTGCCGCAAGGCGTGTTGAACGGCGAGCAACTGCTCGCGCTCGCGGACGTCGCCGAGCGGTATTCGCGCGGCTTCGGCCATGTCACCACGCGGCAGAACCTGCAGTTCCACTTCGTACAGCTGCACGATGTCGAGCTCGCCATGCGACGTCTCGCCGACGTGGGCCTGACCACGCGTGAAGCGTGCGGCAACTCGGTGCGCAACATCGTGGCGTGCCCCTACGCCGGCGTGACGCGTGAGGAGCTGTTCGACGTGACGCCGTACGCGGAGGCGCTGACGAGATACCTGCTGCGTCATCCGCTCAGCGCGTCGCTGCCGCGGAAGTTCAAGATCGCGTTCGAGGGCTGCCCAGAGGATCACGCGGTGACCGCCGTCAACGACATCGGCTGGCGCGCGAGGCTTGCGCCGGATGGATCGAAACGGCGCGGGTTCCGTGTGACCGTGGGCGGCGGCACGTCGATCATGTGTCGCGCCGGCGCTGAGTTCTCGAACTTCGTGCCGGCGGGAGAGATCTTCGCAGTCGCCGAGGCCGTGCTTCGCGTATTTCATGCCAACGGCGACTTCGAGCACAAGCAGCGCAACCGGCTGAAGTTCCTGATCAAGAAGATGGGATGGGACGCGTTCCGCGATGCGGTCACGCGGGAGCTCGAGGCGGTTCGTGCGGAAGGCATTCCACGGCTTCCATTCGATCCGGAGAACCCGCCTGCCGAAGAGGCGCCTTCATGGACGCGATCCGAAGTGCCATCGGTCGAGGCCATCGCGGAGCTGGCCTCGACAACGCCCACGCACGGGCCCGGCATCCATCCGCCGTCGAGCGCGCAGGACGGCGGGCCGAGCGGCGAGCGCACGGCGTGGCTGACCAGCAACGTGCGGCCGCAGAAGCAGCCAGCACATTCGATCGTGACCGTCACGCTGCCGCTCGGCGATCTGACGTCGGGACAATTGCGCGTGCTCGCGGCGCTCGCCGAATCGTACGGCGATGGCCTCGTGCGCACCACTCCTGAACAAAACGTGATGCTGCGGTGGGTGCGCAGCGGGCAGTTGCCGGCGTTGTACCGCCGTCTGGCGGTTGCGGGCCTCGGTACCCCGGGTGCGGCGTCGATCGACGACGTCACGAGCTGCCCGGGCGCCGAATCCTGCCGACTCGCCGTCACGCAATCGCGCGGCGTCGGCCGCCTCATTCGAGAACATCTCGCCACCTCGACGTCGACCGCGCAGGTGCGCGACCTGCGTATCAAGATCAGCGGATGCCCGAATGGCTGCGGACATCACCACGTCGCGGGAATCGGCCTGCAGGGCAGCATTCGCAAGCTCGGCGACCGCGTGCTGCCGCAGTATTTCCTGATGGTGGGCGGGGAGACGAGGGGAGAGCAGGCGGCATTCGGCCGCCTCGCGGCGAAGATTCCGGCGCGGCGGGTGCCGGAGGCAATCGATCGTCTCGTGAGCCTGTACGAGCGCGAACGCCAGCCGCGCGAAACCGCCGTCTCCTTCTTCGCGCGCGTCGACACCGCCCGCGCTCGCGCCGCCGTGGCCGATCTCGAGCAGATGACCGAGGAGCAGGCGAGGCCGGAAGACTTCATCGATCCTGGCGAAGACCAGGCATTCGTGCCAGACGTGCAGGACGGTGAATGCAGCGCGTGACGCGCGATATCCGTGTTCCAGCATCGATTGGCAATGTCGGCCCGGGATTCGACACGCTCGGTCTGGCGGTGGCGCTTTATCTGACGATCCGCGTACGAGAAATCGCAGACGATGGGCGCGGACGGCTCGTCTGCCGCTTCATCAACGGCGTGCCGCGCGGGCAGAACCGGATCGAGCACGCGTTCCATGCGCTTCGGCCGACGCGCCGGCAGCGGCCGTCGATTGCCGTGGACGTGCGCAGCGACATTCCGCAGCGCGCAGGACTGGGCAGCAGCGCTGCCGCGACGATCGCCGGACTGCGCCTTCGCGAATTGAGCGATGGGCGCCGTTCCCCACAGGATCTGGTGCGGGTTGCGTGCGAGCTCGAAGGGCATCCCGACAACGCCGCCGCCGCGTTTTTCGGCGGCTTGACGAGCAGCTGCGTCACGGACGCAGGCGACGTGAAGGTCGCGCGCTGGAACTGGCCGCGGGCCTGGCGCGTCATAGTAGCGACACCCGAGATGCAGCTGTCCACCTCGACCTCGCGCCGGGTGCTGCCGAAGCGCATCCCGCTGGAAGACGCGGTCTTCAACTTGCAGCGCGTCGCGCTGTTGCTCGCGGCCGTTCGTGACCGTGATACGGCAGCGCTCTCGGAAGCGCTTCGCGACCGCTGCCATCAAGACTACCGGCAGCCGCTCGTCCCGCAGTTGCGTCGGGCCCTCGAACTGCAGCATCCTGATCTGCTTGGAGTGTGCCTTGGCGGCGCCGGGCCCTCGGTCGTCGCGATTGCGCGCCGCCACGCGCCGGCCGTGGCTCGCGCGCTGGGTGCGCTGTATCGGCGCGCGCGCGTCCCGTGCACGGTTCGCACTTTGACGGTTCATCAGGGGAATGACGAATGACAACCTTGCTCGGCCTGAAGTGTCACCTGTGCGGCGCGAAGTATCCGGCAGAGGCGCTCTGGGTCTGTCGCGAGTGCCTTGGGCCGCTCGAAGCGGTGTACGACTACGCGCTCGTGCGACAGCGCCTTACGCGCGAGATTGTCGAGAGCCGGCCGCCGAACCTGTGGCGCTATCGCGAGCTCCTGCCAATCACAGGGGAGCCGCGGACGGGGTTCAACTCCGGGTTCACGCCGCTCGTCCGCGCGAGGCGCCTCGCCGCGACGCTCGGGGTCGACGAGCTCTATATAAAGGATGACTCCGTCAATCATCCGACCCTCTCTTACAAGGATCGCGTGGTGTCAATCGCGGCGACACGGGCAATCGAGCTCGGGTTCGATGTATTCGGGTGTGCGTCGACCGGCAACCTTGCGAACAGCGTGTCGTCGCACGCGGCGCGCCTTGGCCTCGAATGCTTCGTCTTCATCCCGAACGATCTCGAGCTTGGAAAGATCCTCGGCTCCGCGATCTTCCATCCGCACATCGTCGGCGTCCGGGGCAACTACGACGACGTGAATCGCCTCTGCACGCAGATTGCAGACCGTCTCGGCTGGGGCTTCGCGAACATCAACCTGCGCGCGTACTACGCGGAAGGCGCGAAGACGATGGGCTTCGAGATCGCCGAGCAGCTCGGGTGGCGTTTTCCAAGCCACATCGTGTCGCCGGTGGCGGGAGGCACGCTGCTGCCGCGTATCGCGCGCGGTCTGCGCGAGCTGAAGGAGATCGGGCTGGTAAGCGGGGATCTTCCCAAAATCCACGCGGCGCAGGCGGCCGGATGCGCACCGGTGGTGCGGGCGCTCGAACAAGGCCTGGAGTTCCCCGAGCCCGTGAAGCCCTCGACAATCGCGAAGTCCATCGCGATCGGTAATCCCGCTGACGGCTTTCAGGTCGTGCGCACGGTGCAGTCCACCGGCGGCACGGGCGTCGCCTCGACGGATGAGGAGATCCTCGGGGCGATTCAGCTGCTCGCCGAAACCGAAGGGATCTTCACCGAGCCGGCCGGCGGCGCGACGCTTGCCGGCACCGTTTCGCTGATTCGACAGGGTGTCATCGCACCGGATGAATCCGTTGTCGTGTGCATCACCGGTAACGGCTACAAGACCGCCGCGGAAACCGTCGGCGGACGCCTGCAGAAACCGATCGAGATCGGCCGCTCGCTCGACGAGTTCGAAGCATACTTGCGGAGCGCGGGGCTGGCCGCCGGCGCCGCCTCCGGCGCCAGCGGGCGTTCGTGATCATGCTGGACGGGTCAGCGATGAGTGCGATTCGTCGCCATGCGGCGGCCGCCTATCCGCAGGAGTGTTGCGGCGCGCTCCTCGGCCGCGCGGACGGCCGGTCGCGCCTCGTCACGGCGGCATGGCCGCTGGCCAACACGTCTCAGGACGATCGCCAGCGGCGCTTCACGATCGGCCCTCGGGATTATCTGAACGTCGAAGCGCGGGCGCTCGACGAGGGGGTATCGCTGCTCGGCTTTTACCACTCGCATCCGGATGCAGCGGCCGAACCGTCGCAGTACGATCTGCTGCACGCCTGGCCGAACATCGATTACATCATCGTGTCCGTGGTTCGCGCGGCGCCGGCGGACGTGACCTGCTGGCGGTTGCGCGACGATCGCGTCGCGTTCGCGCGCGAGGAGATTCAATGGCGACCCGAATCCTGATTCCCACCCCCCTTCGCCCGTTCACCGGCGGCCGCGACACCGTCGAACTCGAAGGCGCCACGATCGGCGATCTGTTGAAGGCGCTGATCGCGCAGCACGGAGATTTACGGCGCCACCTGTACTCCGACGAAGGCAAGCTCCGGAATTTCGTCAACATCTACGTCAACGACGAAGACATCCGTCACCTGCAGCGGGAATCGACGCCGGTCACGCCGAAAGACACCGTCACCATCGTCCCCTCCGTCGCGGGGGGGAGCACGACGGTCGAACGCGAGACGCCGGAACTGACGCGGGATGAGATCCAGCGCTACAGCCGTCATCTGATCATGCCGGAGGTCGGCGTCGAGGGTCAGCGCAAGCTGAAGGCTGCACGCGTACTGTGCGTGGGTGCGGGCGGGCTTGGATCGCCAGCGACAATGTATCTCGCCGCGGCGGGCGTCGGCACGATCGGTCTGGTCGATTTCGATACCGTCGACGCGAGCAACCTGCATCGGCAGATCATCTACGGCGCACCGGATGTGGGACGGCGGAAGCTCGAGGCATCGAAGGAGCGCCTGCAGGCGATGAACCCGAGCCTGAACGTCGTGACGCACGAAGTGGCGCTGACATCGAAGAACGCGCTCGACATCCTCCGCGACTACGACCTCGTCGTCGACGGCACCGATAATTTCCAGACCCGCTATCTTGTCAACGACGCCTGCGTGCTGCTCGGCAAGCCGAACGTTTACGGCAGCATCTTCCGATTCGACGGGCAGGCGGCCGTGTTCGCGGTGCCGGATGGACCCTGCTATCGGTGCCTCTATCCAGAGCCACCGCCTCCGGGCCTCGTCCCGAGTTGCGCCGAGGGAGGCGTGCTGGGTGTGCTGCCCGGGATCATCGGCGTGATCCAGGCGACCGAAGCGGTGAAGCTGATTCTTGGCGCAGGGCAGCCGCTCGTCGGCCGGCTGCTGCTGTACGACGCCTTGTCGATGAAGTTCCGCGAGCTGAAGCTGCGCCGGGACCCCGACTGCCCGGTCTGCGGCGATCATCCAACGATCAAGACGCTGATCGATTACGATGCCTTCTGCGGCGTCACCCCGCCACAAAAAGCCGCCAATGCCGCGCCGACGGTGCCGGAGATCACGGTGGAGGAATTGAAGGCGCGCTACGACCGCGGCGAGGACGTGTACCTGCTCGACGTGCGCGAGCCGAACGAGTACCAGATCTGCCGCATCGAAGGCTCGAAGCTGATCCCGCTCGGCCAGGTCGCCGCGCGCGCCGGGGAGCTCGATCCCTCACGCGAACTCGTCGTCCATTGCAAGATGGGCGGCCGCAGCGCGAAGGCTGTCGCGCTCCTGCAGGAGCGCGGGTTCAAGAACGTGTTCAACCTGAAAGGCGGGATCCTGGCGTGGATCGATCGGATCGATCCCTCGCAGCCGAAGTATTAGTCCGACCGAGAACTGCTACCGCGACGCTTAGTCAGGAGAGTCCGCGCACGATTTCACGGGGAGGGCGCGGAGTGCACTGCAGAGATAAAAACCTAACCGATGTGTTCTCGGCGCGCTCGGCGTGAGAGCGTCCGTGACAAGTGAATGCTGTTCGATTGTGAGTCCGTGGCGCCGAGCGCCATACGGACGCCGATCTCGCGCGTGCGCTGCGAGACGACATGGGCCATGAGCCGGTAGATCCCGACGGCAGCAATCACGAGGCCCAGCACGCCGAATAGCCCGAGCAGCAGCATGTTGAATCGCCGCTGCGCCATACGAGGCTCTCGATCAGCAGCTGCCGGATGAGCCGCCAACGTCCCGCGCCCAGCGCAGCGCGGATGCCGACTTCGCGCTCGCGCACGCTCGAGCGTGCGAGCAGGAGATTCGCGACCTTCGCACACGCGATCATCAGGACGATAGCGACCGCGCCCAGGAGCATCAGCATCCACGAACGCGTACGTGATCCTACGATGTGATCGATCAGCGGACGGACGCCGGCTTTGCTGTCTTTGTTCCACTCCGGGTTTGCTTTTTCGAGCGCCGCTGCGATTTGATCCATCTGCGCCCGCGCCGCGGTCAGCGAGACGCCAGGCCTCAGGCGCGCGATGACCTGCAGGTAGTAACTGTGCTGATGCGGATCGCGGATGCGCTGATTGGCGGAGACGACGTAAGGCAGCCAGATCTCGGTCGCGCGGGTGACGCCGACGGGATACGCGAAGTCCGGCGGCATGACGCCGATGACCTGGTACCCGCGCTGGCCGCTTTCGACGTCCTCCAGCGGAATCGTGCGTCCAACGATCGCGGGGTCGGCGCCGAAGCGGCGCCGCCACAGCCCGTCGCTGATGACGGCGACGCGATTCCGGCCGGCGACCTCGTTTGCCACGGTGAAAGTGCGTCCGATGGCGGGGCGGACCCGCAGCACGTCGAAGAACCCCGTTGTGACGCGCTGCGGCACGATCGACTCAGGCTCGGCTCCCGGCTCCCGAAGTGTGAGCCAGCCGCTCGCGATCGCTGCCATGCTCTCGAAGACCTGCTGCTGGGCCGCCCAGTCCGTATAGTTCTGCGGTGCGACAGCGGACAGGGCGTCTGGATCGCGAGCATCAACTCCTGTTCACATCATTTCGCGAGCGTGGGAGTATTCGTCGTCGACGGCGCGCCGGCTAATCCCATCTGCCACAGCACGAACGCGTAGGTGAACGCCGTTTCGCGCAGCGCATCGTAGCGGCCGGACGAGCCGCCGTGGCCGGCGCCCATGTTGGCCTTCAGGATCAGCGGGTTCGTATCGGTCTTCATCGCCCGGATCTTCGCGGCGAATTTCGTCCCTTCCCAGTACGGCACCTGGCTGTCGTTCAGCGAGACCTGCACGAGCATCGCCGGGTACTTCTGCGCCTTGACGTTGTCGTAGGGCGAGTACTTGATCATGTACTCGAACTCCTCGAAGTTGTTCGGGTTGCCCCACTCGATCCACTCGCTCGTCGTCAGCGGCAGCGTGGCGTCCATCATCGTGTTCATCACGTCGACGAACGGCACCTGCGCGACGACGGCCTTGAACAGATCGGGACGCATATTGACCACGGCGCCCACGAGGAGCCCGCCGGCGCTTCCGCCCTGGATCACCAGTCGATCCGACGAGGTGTACTTGTTCTTGACCAGGTATTCGGCGCAATCGATGAAGTCATTGAACGTGTTCATCTTCTTCATCATGCGCCCCTGCTCGCGCCAGTCCTCGCCGAGCTCTCCGCCGCCGCGGATATAGGCCAGCGCGTAGATGACGCCGCGATCGAGCAGGCTCAATCGACCCGACGAGAACGTCGGCGACAGCGATGCGCCGTACGATCCATACGCGGTGAGCAGCAGCGGCGCCTTGCCATCGAGCTTCACGCCCTTCTTCGATACCACCGAGATCGGCACCTTCGTGCCGTCGCGCGCCACGGCCCACACGCGGCGCGCCTGGTACTGCGTGGGATCGTAGCCGCCGAGCACTTCCTGCTGCTTGAGCAGGGTGCGCTGCTTTGTGTTCAGGTCGTACTCGAATGTCGACGAAGGCGTGACCATCGACTGGTAGATGAACCGCACTCTTGTCGTGTCGAACTCGGGATTGAACCCGAGTGACAGCGTGTAGTCCGGCTCGGACGTCGCGATGCGATGCGACGCCGCGGTCTTCATGTCGATGACGCGCAGGTAGTCCAGGCCGCCTTCCCGCTCGGATACCACCAGGTGATTGGCGAAGAACGACAGGCCGTCGATCTTCACCGCGGGGTTGTGATCGATGAACGGCTTCCAGTTCGCCTCGGACGGATCGGCAATCGGGGCGGTCACGACCCGGAAGTTCTTCGCCTTCTTGTTTGTGGTGATGTAGACGAGCCCATCGTAATAGTCGACATCGTACTCGTGACCCTCCTGCCGCGGGAGCACGATCTTGAGCTCGCCGGTCGGGTTGTCCGCCGGCAGATAGCGCGCCTCGCGTGACGTCTTCGCGTACGACATGAGGAAGATCATCTTCTTGTCGAGCGAGCGTCCCGCCCCGAGATCGAAGAGCGGGTCCTTCTCGTCGTAGAGGAGCTCGTTTTCCTCGCTCCCGACGACATGGCGGTAGAACTGGTTCGATCGCTTCGAGACGGCGTCTTCGATGGTGTAGAAGAGGGTCTTGTCATCGGTGGCCCACACGATCGAGCCGGTCCGCTCGATCGCTTCCTTCAAGGTCTTCCCCGTGCGCAGGTCTTTGACGTGCAGCGTGTACTGACGGTAGCCGGTCGTGTCGGTCGAATACGCGAGCAGATTTCCATCGTCGCTGACGTTAAATGCTCCGAGGCCGAGGAATGAATGTCCTTCGGCGAGCTTGTTGAGATCCAGAAGGATCTCTTCGGTGCCGTTCATGCTGCCTTTGCGCCGGCACCGATAGGGATACTGTTTGCCTTCTTCAGTGCGGGAGTAATAAAAGTACTCGCCGATCCGCGTTGGTACGCTGAGATCGGTCTGCTTGATTCGACCGAGCATCTCTTTATAAAGGTTCTCCTGCAGGCTCTTCGTTGGCGCCATCACCTCGTCGGTGTAGGCATTCTCGGACTCGAGATATTTGATGACCTCGGGATTGGATTTCTCGCGGAGCCAGAAGTAATCGTCGTTGAGCGTGCGTCCGTGGATCGGCGTTTCGTGAGGTACTTTCTTTGCGACCGGCGGCTGCACGGCCACGCTGCCGACCTGCGCCAGGGCTGCCGGTACGAGCAACGCCGCCATGAGCGGCGCCGCGATCAGACACGCGCCTGAGTGGTTTTTCATCGTGAATTCTCCGGTCGGATCATACAGTGGGAGTGTACGGAGAGCCCGGCCCACATCTTGCGACGATCATTTCAGATGTCCGGTCGTCCCCGCCTGTCGAGCTTACCATTGTTGAGTTCCGGGCGCGCGTGGTTGGGGGGAAAACCGCGTTTCTTCGCATCGGCGATCGTTGCGATTGCGTTCATCCTCCTGGTCGGTGCCGCCGCGTTCGTCTGGTTTGCCTACGACATAACTGCCGGCCTGCCCGATCGCACTGCGATTCGGGGGCTAGGGGAGATGGCCCAGGCGACGACGATCGTGGACGCGCTCGATACACCCGTGTTCACGATCTTCAAGGAGCAGCGGATCGAGGTTGCGCTCAAGGACATCTCGCCAAACCTCATCAAAGCGGTCGTGTCCGTCGAGGACCAGCGCTTCTACGAGCACAGCGGCGTCGACTTCGTCCGCGTGGCCGCCGCCTTCGTCCGCAACGTCCACGAACGGCGCCGCGCCGAGGGGGGCAGCACGATCACGCAGCAGCTCGCGCGCCAGAGTTTCCTCAGCCGCGACAAGACGCTGCGGCGCAAACTGAAAGAGGTCGTGCTCGCCGCGCACATCGAGCACGAGTATACGAAGGACGAGATCCTCGAGCTGTATCTGAACAAGGTGTATTTCGGCGACGGGTTCTACGGCGTTGAAGCAGCTTCGCGCGGGTACTTCGGAAAGCCGGCCAGCAAGCTCACCGTTGACGAAGCCGCTCTCCTCGCCGGCCTCATTCAATCACCATCGAGTTATGCGCCAACCGCGAACCTCGAACGCGCGGTTGCGCGCCGCAACATCGTGCTGCAGACGATGGTGTCGTCCGGAGCGATCGATCGGCAGCAGTACGAACACGCCAAGGCGGCGGATGTCGAGCTCACGAATGCGCTCGAAATGCGGGAAACCTTCGGGCTGTACTTCAAGGAACAGATACGCAAGGAGCTCGTCGAGCGATTCGGATGGCCGCGAATCGCGCAGGGCGGGTTGACGGTCTACACGACGCTCGATACGCCGTTGCAGCAGGCGGCGGAGAAGATGATCGAGGACGGCCTCGAATCGATCGAAAATCGCCGCGCCTATCCGCACCCTCGACGGATGGCCGGCAACGCAAAGCAATCGTCCGATTACCTGCAGGGAGCGCTCGTCGCGATGGATCCGACGACGGGCGCCGTGCGCGCGCTGGTCGGCGGCAGGGATTTCGCGCAGAGCCGGTTCAATCGCGCGACGCAGGCGAAGCGCCAGGCGGGCTCGGCGTTCAAGCCGTTCGTCTATGCCGCGGCGCTCGAGCAGGGGTTCTCGCCCGCGTCGCTGATCACAAATCTCAACGATCCCACGCTGACGGCGCAGGGAGACTGGGTGCCGGAGGACGAGCACTCGACGGCGAGCTCGATGACGCTGCGGAGCGCGTTGCGCATGTCGAGCAATCGCGCGGCGGTACAGCTGCTGAATCAGGTCGGGATTCCAGAGGCGGTGTCGTACGCGCAGAAGTTGAACGTCGGCACACCGCCAAGCGTTCCCTCGCTTGCGCTCGGCGCGGGTGACGTGACGCTGCTGTCGCTCACCGCGGCGTATGGCTCGTTCGCCGACGCCGGTCTCGTGCACGCGCCGGTGTTCATCCGGCGCGTCGAGGACAGCGATGGCAGGGTGCTCTTCGTCGATCCCGGCAAATCGCAGCGGGCAATCAGCGAGAGCACCGCGTTCCTCATGTCGAGTATGCTCGCCGACGTCATCAACGCGGGCACGGCCTACAAGGCTCGGCAGTCCGGCTTCACGCTGCCGGCGGCCGGGAAGACCGGCACGACCAATGATTTTGTCGACGCGTGGTTCGTCGGATTCACGCCGCATCTCGTCACGGGCGTCTGGCTCGGATTCGATCAGCCGAAGACGATCGTGCCGAATGGATACGCCGGCGATCTCGCCGTCCCGATCTGGTCGTCGTTCATGAAGAGCGCGACGAAGGGGGACAAGCCGGATTGGTTCGAGCGCCCGGCGAGCGTGATCGGCGTCAACGTGTGCCGCATGTCGGGCAAGCTGCCGAACACCGGCTGCAGCAACGTCATGGTGACGGATCGCGACGGCAATATCGAGACGCGCTCGATGATCTACACCGACTACTTCGTCAAGGGCGCGCAGCCTACGACGGTATGCCCGCTCCACGAACAGAATCTCATCGATGCGCTCGCCGGCGCCGCCGGCGTGCAGGTGGGTGCGCCCGTCTCGGCGGAGCAGGCCGCCCTCCCACCGCCGCCGCCCACCAGCACCAGCGGCAGCACCGCCGCCGTGTCGGAGGAACCGACAACCAGCGGCAGCACGGGCGCGGTCGAGCAGCCGCAGAGGAAGAAACGCGGATTCTGGTCGCGCATCTTTGGCGGCGGAGACGATAGAGAGAAAAAAAAGAAGGACGAGAAGCCTCCCAAGAAACCTGGCGGTGGATGATTTCGTGATTCCATGATCTGGTGAATTAGTGATTTGGCGCTGAAATGCACATCGGAGGCGCCTGCAAACGAGATCAATCAATTACCAAATTGAAACATCGACCAAAACGCCATGATCTCGCGTTGTTAAGAGCAGGCGCGGTGGCGCATGCCAGCCAGATCCACCAACTCACCAAATTGCAAAATCACCAAATTACGAAATCCCCCAATCCCCCTCGTGATACGATCTCCACGGTTTTTCATGACTTTTCGCGCGATGACGGGTCATCGGTCGCTGCTCGCGCTGCTGGCGCGGGCCACGGCGCTCGGTTCGCTGCCGCCCAGCCTGATCTTCTCGGGGCCTGACGGGATCGGGAAGCGGATGGCCGCCGTCGCGCTCGCGCAGGCGCTGAACTGCGAACGACCGATCCCGTGGCCGGAGGATTCTGGCGTAAGCGGCTGCGGAGAGTGCGCCGCCTGCCGGCGCATTGTCCGAGGCGTGCACGCAGACGTGCTGTTCATCGAACCGGCCGACACCGGGTCGATCGGTATCGATCAAGTGCGCGAGGCCATCGATCGCGCGGCGTATCGTCCGTTCGAAGGACGAAAGCGCGTCGTGATCGTCGACGAGGCGGACACGCTCGTTCAAGCCGCGCAGAACGCGCTGCTGAAAACGCTCGAAGAGCCGCCCGCGGCGTCGGTCTTCGTGCTCGTGACCGCCCGGCCGGATCTCCTGCTGCCCACGGTTCGATCCCGCTGTCAGCAGCTGCGGTTCGGCCCGCTCGCGCCGGCAGACGTCGCCGACGTCCTGATGCGCGAACACGGCATGGCGTCGGAGGAGGCGCGTGCCGCCGCGGCCGCGTCGGACGGCAGCATTGGCCGGGCGATCGATGGCGGAGCCGACGAGATCGTTGCATCCCGCGAGGCCGCCGCGCGCCTGCTGCAGACGGCCGCCGCCAGCGCCGATCCGAGGCGCCGGCTCGATGGTGCAAAGATGCTGGCCGGCGGCGCCAGCGACAGGGGCGATCTCGCGCGCCGGCTGCGCGCGGTCTCATCACTGCTGAGAGATCTTGCCGTCCTGCTTTCCCGCGCAGATGATAGCGCGCTCGCCAACGCCGACCTGAAGCCGCAGCTCCAGTCGCTGCTCCGGTCGTTTGATGACGATCGCGCGCTCCGCGCGTTTTCGGCCGTCGATACTGCGCTGTCGGCGCTGGACCGCAACGCCAGTCCCAAGATCGTCGCGGACTGGGTCGCCCTTCAGATCTGATCGCCTGGATAGAGCGGCCGTATATATAGGGGTGCTGCATGAGCGAGGGGCTGCGACGCCCGTTCGTGAGCGTGAAGTTCTCTCCGGCGGGGCGCACCTACTCCTTCCTGCTGCCGGATCTCGCCTTCGACGCCGACGATCCTCACCCGACGGCCGCGCCTGCGGCACCGGCGGCGGGTGATGCGCTGGTCGTCGAGACCCCCGACGGACTTGCGGTCGCGACGATGACCAGGATCCCGACCGCGTTATCCGAACGCCGGCAGCCTGCGAACGACTCGCAGAACGTCGTGGTCCGGCGCGCCACGCGCGAGGACATCCTCCAGAAACTGAAGCAGGATCAGCGCGAACAGGAGGCGAAGCGGGTCGCGCAACTGAAGATCCGCGAGCGCGCCCTGCCGATGAAGCTGACGCGCGTCGAGCACATGCTCGACGGTTCGCGTATCATTTTTTATTACACGTCGGAATCGCGCGTGGATTTTCGCGAGCTCGTTCGCGATCTTGCCGCGCACTTCCACACGCGGATCGAGATGCGGCAGATCGGCGTGCGTGATGAGGCCAAGATGCTGGGCGGCTACGGTCCGTGCGGACGCCCGCTGTGCTGCACGACCTGGCTGAAAAGTTTCGAGCCGGTGTCCATCAAAATGGCGAAACAGCAGCAGCTCAGCCTGAATCCATCGAAGCTCTCCGGGATGTGCGGACGGCTGAAGTGCTGCCTGCGTTACGAGCTCCCCAACGGCAACGGCGTCAAGCACGCCGGCTGCGCCGACCACGGCGACTGCTCGAATCCGACCGGCTGCGGCAGTTGTGCGACAGGCGGGGGCTGCGGCTCGTGCGGCCACCACTGATGTCGGCCCCAGAAAAAAAGACGAAACACAGACTGGTCTTGTAATACAGATCGTTTATCTGGTTGCAGTGTGTTGCCGTATTGGCTGTGTTGTTCCGTGTTCTTCTGTGGCTAACTTCTGATTTCTCTGTCCGATGTCTTCCAGCGGCGTGAAACCGCGCATAGCGATCACGGTAGGCGACCCTGCGGGCATTGGGCCGGAGATTGCCGCGAAGGCCGCGGCAGATCCGCGCGTGCTCGACGTGTGCGAACCCGTTCTCTACGGGCCACATGAAGATCACGAGCTGAAACCGTTCGCGCCGGGCGTGCTGTCGGCGGACGCCGGCCGCGCCGCGTACGACGCGATTCTCGCCGCTGCGCGGGACGCGCAGAGCGGCGCAGTCGACGCGATTGCGACTGCGCCGGTCAACAAGGAAGCGTTCGCGCTCGCGGGACTGCCGTGGAAAGGACATACCGATCTCCTGGCCCATCTGACCGGCGCGTCGCGCGTTGCGATGATGTTCTACGCGGACGCGCTGCGCGTGGTGCTCGCCACGATCCACGTGCCGCTGAAAGACGTGCCGCGCCTGCTGACGCGCGATCTGCTCGCATCAGTGATCGATCTGACCGCGAGGGAACTTCCGCGGTTTGGCTATGCGACGCCATCGCTCGCCGTAGCTGGACTCAATCCTCACGCGGGTGAGCACGGCGTCATCGGCGCTGAAGAAGAGACAGTCCTCCGCCCCGCCATCGACGAGTGTCGCGGCCGCGGCATCGACGTCACGGGGCCCTGGCCCGCCGACACGATCTTCGTTCGCGCGTCGCGCGGCGAGTTCGACGCGGTGATCGCCTGTTATCACGACCAGGGTTTGATTCCCGTGAAGCTGCTGGCATTTGGTCGCGCGGTGAACGTGACGCTCGGCCTGCCGATCGTGCGCACGTCGGTCGATCACGGCACCGCGTTCGACATTGCCGGCCGCGGACGCGCCGATCACTCCAGCCTGGTCGAGGCCGTTCGACTGGCGGCGAGGCTGGCGACTGGAGTTATAAGTCGTAAGGCGTAGGGGAAGGCGTCAGCTGTCAGCCGTCAACCGTGAAACGTCAACCATGAGCCGCCATCAGCCCTGAGCCATGAGGCATGAGTGGAGAAGCACCCGCCTGATTTTCGGCGGAATCGTGATCTTCTACGCGGTGCTCGGCCTGGGGATCCTGTCGCCTCATGCGGTGTATTCCGGCGACATTGGCGTAAAGTTCGTGCAGGCGCGGGCGCTCGCAGCGCACCATTTCACCTCGCTCGACATTCCTTATCCGGGCGCGTTCCTCGATCCCGATCGCCGCTTCTTCCCCCTGCGCCCGCCGTTTGTGCTGGCTGTCGGAAATGAAACTCAGGCCATCTTTCCCACCGCGTCCGCCGCGATCCAGGCGGCGGCGGTCACGGTTGGAGGCGTTCGTGGAATGATCGTGGTCACGCTGCTCGCGGGCCTGGCGATCATCTATGCGACCGCGAAAATGGCGGAGCCGGGGCTCGGTCCGTACGTGTTGCTCGCGATCGGCCTCGCCGGTCCGTTGTGGTTCTACGCGATCAGCGGTTTCGAGCACGCGCCGGCGGTCGCGTGCGGCGCCGCGGCGTTTGTTTGTGCGATGCGCCTCAGCGGGCCAAAGGCAGCGCTTTTCGCAGGAGCGCTGCTCGGTGTCGGCGCGATCCAGCGTGACGAAGTGCTCCTGCTGACGCCTGGACTCCTGATCGTTCTCTGGCTGCGCGCGCGAAGATGGCAGCCGTTGGCTCGAGCGATCGTCGCGACGGTGGCGGTCGTGATCGCGGCCGCATGGGTGGACGTCTCGTGGTTCGGCCGTCCGCCGGCGGCGCACCTGCGGCATGCGGTGCACCTGCTGCAGGGATCGTGGATTGGAAGCGAACCGGGCGCCGATCTGCCGTCATTGGCGCCGTTCACCATGCGTGAGCGCTACGAGACGGTGATTCAGTACTGGCTGCTCGGGTACGGCAACAGCACCGTGATTGCGCTATACGCCGGCGGCCTGGCGGCCGCGTTGCTGTGGTGGCGTGCACGCGGGACCTCGATTGGTATCCTGGCCTGGCTGATTGCGGTTGTGGCGCTCGCAGCAATCGACCTGCACGAGGTCGTGACGGCGCCGAAATGGCTCGCCGGCATGCAGCGCGTCTCGCCCTACTTCATATTCGCGCTCCTGCCGGGTCCGTCAGGCGTCGAACGATCAGGATGGATGCGCGGCGCGGTGCTCCTCACGACGCTCGCGTACGTGGCGCTGGCGTACGCAGGCGTCGACACGACTGGCGGAAAGTCGCTCGGACCGCGGCTGCTGCTGCCCCTGTTCCCGATGCTCACGGTGGCGTCGATCGCCTCAATTCGCGACTACCTCGGTGCCGCCGCGCGGACGGACCGGTGGATCGGCCACATCGGCGTCCTGCTCGTCGCGATGACGGCCGCCATTCACATGTGCGGCACCGTTCCGGCATACGTCGCCAGGAATCGGGACGACGCGTCTGCGGTCTCGGCGGTGGCATCCGCACCGGAGCGGATCGTCGTGTCGGACGACATGTTCACGGCGCAGTTGCTCATGCCGCTCTATTTCCGCAAGATCATCTTCCTGGCGGATACGCCGCCCGGCGCGAGCCAGCTCGGTGCGAAGATGGAGGAGCAGCGCGTCTCGGGACTCGTGCTCGTCGCGCGCGGCGATACGCCGTCCGTCGCGCTGCCGCCGCTGCGCCTCACGAAGGTCGAGCACAAAGGACGATTCGTCATTCAACACTGGCGGAGAGAATGAGATGAGATTAGCGATGGCGACCGCAGATGAGTCATTGATGATTGAAGAGCATTCGTCAATCCGCGATCGCAAATCTGTGATTCGTGCGGTCTGCAGTCGACAGTCGCCGATCGAGATTGATTCATGAAAACCGAGCGCGAGCAGGCGCAAAAGGTCATCGCGGAGAACCGGAAAGCGCACCATGACTACCACCTGCTCGAGACGTTCGAGGCAGGGATCGCGCTGCTCGGCACCGAGGTGAAGTCGATCCGCGAAGGAGGGGCCAACCTGCGCGACAGCTTCGCGCGGATCGAAGCGGGCGAAGTGTGGATCTACAACGTGCACATCAGCGCGTATCGCAATCGCGGGTACAGCGATCACGATCCGACGCGCCGGCGCAAGCTGTTGCTGCACCGGCAGGAGATCCGGAAGCTGATTGGCAAGACCACCGAACGCGGCATGACGATCGTGCCAATGCGGATGTATCTGAAGAACGGCCGCGTGAAAGTAGCTATCAGCCTGGCGAAGGGCAAGAAGGCGCACGACAAGCGCGAGACCATCAAGCGCCGTGAAACGGAGCGCGAAACGCGCGCTGCGGTGAAGGAACGAAGGCGCTGACTGTGGTAGATTGGCCCTTTTGTGGAGGCAGTTGAGGCGCCATGAAGGGGAATCGCGCGGTCTTCACCGCCATCGTCATCCTCGTCGTCATCATCGCCGGCTGGTGGCTGTTCCACCGCGATCGTGGTCATCCAATCGATCTCCTCACGCAGTACGATCAGGCGCAGAAGGATGGCAAGCCGTTCGCGCTGGAGGAGGTCACGCTGGGCAGCGAGAGGAAGCGCGCGATCTCGGCGCCCCCGAATGGCCGCCTGCACTTTCACGTGCGTGTCCCGAACGATGGATGGCTCAAGGTGGCGTTGGGCCTGAAGCCGGAAGCATGGGAGAAGGAAGGGAATGGCGTGTACTTCTACGTCGGTGTCTCGGATGGCCGGGCGTACGAAGATCTCTTCACGCAAACGGTGAATCCGTTCAAGAACCCTTCGGAGCGGCGGTGGATTCCGGTGATGGTCGACTTGTCGGCCTACGCGGGACAGGACATGGAAATTCTCTTCAACACGCGCGAGAGCGCGCCGGGGCAGGGTCCGGACGCGCGCAACGACCTGCCGCTCTGGGGCGCCCCCGAGATCGTGATGCGGTGAGCGCGGTGTGACAGGGTTCCCAGAGTTCCCGGGTTCCTCAGGTTCCAATCGTTCTGATTCCAAGTGTTCTGGGTTCCAGCTGCTCTGGGTTCCAGTTGTTCTGGACCGTGAAACCGAGAACGCCTATGGTGAACCGGGAACGCTTTATGGAACCTAGAACGCGTGGAACGTAGAACGACGTGGAACCTAGAACGCTAGAACGCCGGGAACCAGAACTCGAGAACCTGTGGAACCCGTGGAACCTGGAAGAACCCTCTAAGGGTCCATAGGATGCTCGTTCCGCTGCTCGATCTCCAGGGACAGTACGCGCCGCTGCGCGCCGATCTGCTTGCCGCCATTACTCGCGTCTGCGACAGTCAGCGTTTCATCGGTGGACCTGAAGTCGACGGGCTCGAGCGCGAGCTCGCCGACTATGTGGGTGTTCGCCACGCGATCGGCGTGTCGTCCGGCACCGACGCCTTACTTGTTGCAATGATGGCGCTCGGCATCGGTCCGGGCGACGAGGTCGTCACGTCCACATTTTCCTTCTTTGCGACTGCAGGATGCATCGTCCGGCTCGGCGCGACACCGAAGCTCGTCGACATCGATCCGGTCACGTTCAATATGGATCCTGCGGCAGCGGCAGCCGCGTTCACGCCGAAGACGCGCGCGGTGATTCCGGTGCACCTGTACGGCCTCTGCGCCGACATGGATCCGATTCTCGAGGACGCGCGGCGCGCCGGAATAGCCGTCATCGAGGATGCCGCGCAGGCAATCGGCGCGACCTACCAGCGACGTCAGGCGGGGTCGATGGGCACGATCGGGTGCTTCTCGTTCTTTCCGAGCAAGAATCTCGGCGCGTTCGGCGACGGCGGGTTCGTCACCACGAACGACGACGCGCTGGCGCACGAGATGCGGTTGCTGCGCAACCACGGCGCCGAGCTGCCCGCCTCCGCGCCCGCTGAGTCCGGCGGGGAGGGCGGCGAGGCCGCGCCGAAGCCGCAAAGCGGCGTAGGCGGGAAATATCTCCACAAGCGCGTCGGCGGCAACTTCCGCCTCGATGCGCTGCAGGCCGCGGTGCTGCGCGTCAAGTTGCCGCACCTGGCGGAATGGAGCGCGATGCGCCGGCGAAATGCCGAGCGATATCAACGATTGTTCATGGCTGCGGGACTGACCGATACCGTTCTACTGCCAACATGCCCCGCCGATCGCGAGCACATTTTCAATCAATATGCGATCCGAGTTGCGCGCCGCGACAGCTTGCGTGCGCGACTCGGGGCGGCGGGCATCGGTACTGAGATTTATTATCCTGTCCCGTTCCATTTGCAGGAGTGCTTCGCGCCGCTGGGACATCACGCCGGCGATTTCCCCCGGGCGGAGGCGGCGGCGGCCGAGACGCTCGCGCTGCCGATCTACAGCGAACTGACGGAAGAGCAGCAGCGCCTCGTGGTCGACGTCATCCGCAGCGCGATGTCTTAGATCGATGCGAATCCTGGTCACAGGCGCCGGAGGGCAGCTCGGCGCGACCATCACCGAGGTGTTCTCGTCGCGTGCCGACGTGCATCCCTTCACCCATGCAACGCTCGATATCGCCGATGCTGCCGCCGTGACGCGCGTGGTGTCGTCGGAGCGGCCCGACGTCCTCATCAACTGCGCCGCATACAACGACGTCGATGGCGCGGAGGATGGCGCGATGGATGCGCTCCGGGGCAACAGCTTCGGCGTGCTCGCGCTCGCGCGTGCCGCGGCTGCCAGCGGTGCGACGCTCGTGCACTACAGTTCCGACTTCGTGTTCGATGGGACGGCGTTGAACCCGTACACCGAAGAAGACCCGCCACGGCCGCAGAGCGTCTATGCAGTGTCGAAGCTGCTCGGTGAATGGTTTGCCGCGGACGCGCCCGCGCATTACGTGCTGCGCGTCGAGAGTCTGTTCGGGGGAGCGCGCCGGCGCAGCAGCATCGATCGGATTGTGGCGGCGATGCGGGAGGGCACACCGTCGCCTGTATTCGTCGATCGCACGGTGAGTCCCAGTTACGTGGTCGACGTCGCCGAGGCCACGTGGATGCTACTGACCACGCGCGCGCCGCACGGCATCTATCACGCCGTCAACAGCGGCGCGACGACGTGGCACGCGCTGGCGCAGGAGGCCGCGCGGATTCTGGGCCTCCAGGCCGAGCTCGTTCCCGTGCGCGTCGCAGATGTGCCTATGCGCGCAAAGCGGCCGCAATACTGCGCGTTATCGAATGCGCGGCTCGCGAGCGCCGGCTTCGTCATGCCGCGCTGGGACGATGCTCTGCGGCGATATCTGGATGTGACGATGTAGTCATCGGGTACTTTAGTGATCCGGCTTCGCACCGGCTACCGGCCGTGATTTTAATGACACGCGTGTTGGCGCGTGCGGCGGAATCACCAAATCGAATCAGCCCATCACAAAATCTCCTGCACCAGGCCGGCAACCATCGCGCCAATCGTGAGGCTCGAGGTCAAACCGGGAGAATCGATCCCCGCTGCGTGGATCAGACGGGGAACCTGTCTGTCGGGGCGAATCAGGAAGTCTGCAAACGGCTGCTCTGGTCCGCACAGCTTCGGCCGGATTCCGCTGCCGCCGTACCGCAGATCCGCGAGCTCAATTCCTGGCAGCAGGGCTCTCGTGGACTCGACGTACGCTTCGAGCGGCAATCGGTCGGTCTCGTAGTCATCTTTGCGTTCCTGGTATCGCGCGGTCGGACCTACGAGCAGGTTGCCGGTCGGCGTTCGCGTCAGGTGGACGCCAAGGCTGTGTCCCGCGGCGTGCGGCAGCGGGTAGACAAGGCCGTGTACCAGGTTTCGCTTCGACGGCCGCAGTTCCGCGTACTCTCCGCGACACGGATAGATCTGAAACTCTTCGCCGCCGAACGCTGCAGAAACTTCATCCGCGTAGAGTCCGGCGGCATTCACGACCGTCCGCGCCGCGACTCGCTCGTCTCCGAGCCGCACGTCGAATCCATCCTGCAGGGTCTCTCCTCCATGTGTCGTTGTCCCCGTGACGAGCATGACTCCTCGCGCATCCGCAATACGCCGCAGCGCGAGCACGAGCGATGATGCGTCGAGACGGCCCGTTTCGGGAGACCAGATCGCCGCTACCGCGCGCACGTTGGGTTCGCGCCGTTTTATGAACGCCGGGTCGACCATCTGCAGCCCTGTCACGCCATTGCCGAGCCCCATTGCCAGCAACTTTTCGAGAGTGCTGATTTCCTCCTGCGTCGTCGCAACGATGAACTTGCCGCATTTCTCATGCGGTACCGAGTGCTCGGAGCAGAATTCATACATCTGCCGCGCACCTTCGACACAGAGCCGCGCTTTGAGCGTGCCCGCAGGATAGTAGATGCCCGCGTGGATGACGCCGCTGTTGTGCGTACTCGTCTCCATTCCGGGTTTGGGATGCCGTTCCGCCAGCGCGACGGAATGGCCCCGTCGGGCAATCTCGGCGGCAGCTGCAAGACCGACGACGCCGGCGCCGATTACGAGAGTGTCCAGTTCAATCATGCGTAACCATCAGCGACTGTGACAGCGCGATGCGATAATTCAAGGATATAAATTACGACAGGAACAGCGGAGACTTCCGTGAACGTGTCTGAATTCGCGGCGCAGCCTTCACCCATGAATCGATCATCGGCGACACACGGATCACATCGTGCTCATGAGGATTCGATGACTACCCCCCATCACATCCAGGCGGCCTGACGTGTCCCGTACCGACAGCTCCGGCGGCCGATGCACCCCGCCCGGCTCACGCTCACCGGCACCGAGAAACACATTCGTTGAGGGCTTCAGCGACTCTGGTTGGGAGTCATGATCACCTTGATCTCTCCCACCTTCACGCCAAGCACACGCCGATCTTGGCTGCCGGGAATCACCTCGGCGGGCACCCAGGACGGGGAGACTATGAGATCGATGCGGTGAGGCCCGGTCGAGGCACCAGCGGGAAGCAGCGCGCGCAGCCGCTGCCGCTCGGGACCGACCGCAATGCGATTCGCCACCCGTCCATCGACCCGGACCTCCACCTGCTGGAGGAGGCTCGAAGGTGCTGCGCCACTCAACGGGATTTCTACCAGCTGGGCGCCTCCGTCAACGAATAGTGTGGCCCGGGGACCAGACCAACGAGCTGGCGTGCCGTCCGCCTCCATGCCCCATTCGAAGAAGCCGTAGCTCAGTCCCCTGAGGTTTACGCTCGCGAGTTCCTTCCTGGCGCGCGACGGAATCGAGAAGACCAGCAAGCCCCCGAGCAGCACCGCGATCGGCCACCGCAACTGGAAGACACGGCTCCGTGGCCCGGTGGATCCGGACATGACACCCGGTGCCTGCAGTCTCGCAGAGTGCCCGACTGCCAGCCCGAGCGCAATCCAGAACACGTACGACACTTCGGGCACCATGAGGGGATTGCTAACGAGGCTCGTGACGAGGAACGCGAGCAGTCCGCCAGCGAGACCCGCGAGGCGGGCGTCGCGGGTCCTCCGGAGTGCCTCCAAGATTCGTCTGCCCGCCGCAGTCAGGATCCACAGAAACAATCCGAGGCCGACGAGGCCCAGCTCCCCGCCGAAGCGGAGGAAATCGTTGTGTGGGTGCATGCGCCCTGCCCACAGGGCGTGCAGCTCGGGCGACGCGAGGTCTCCGGCCAGGACATAGAATCGATCGATGCCAACGCCGAACAGCGGTCGTGTTGCGATGACACGCAACCCCGTTCGGACCAGCTCGATGCGCACTGTCAACGATCGCCGCGCCATCTCTCCTGCGACATCGCGGCCGATCATCCACTGGTAACTGAGGAGCATGACCAACACCGCGAGGACGGCAAAGGCGACGACACCTCGAGCCGCGGCGGCCCTCTGCCGCACAACGATAAGTACCAGGGCCACGAGGCCTACGAGAGCGGCAGCAATGACCGACCGTGACCCCGTGAGGTAAAGCGCAGCCATCAGAGGCACACCCGCCGCCAGCCAGACCAGCCGGCTTCGGGACGGCGCCATGGCGATGCCCAGTGCCACCAGCCAGCAGAGCGCGAAGTACGACCCAGCAGCGATGTAGTCAGGTATCTGCGGAGAGATGCGGATCCCGTAGGAGGTGGCGCGCATGGCCCCGATGGCGCCCGGATTGCGAAGCAGGATTTCCGCCAGCCGAACCGCGCTCATCACTGCGAGGCCGGCGCCGCCCGCGGTCAGCATGCGCAGCGCTCGCTCGAAGAACGTGGCGTCCACCTGGCAAAGCGCCGCGACGACGACGTACAGCGCGAGCCCTTCGAGAATGACGGCGGTCGAGACCAGCACCGCGAAATCGCCGGGTTGGACGAAGTAGTCGCGGCTGACGAGGTGCAGGAGCGCCTGGACATATGCCGATGCGTATCCCGTTTCAAACTGGTAGACCCGCAGCCACACCACGGTGGACGCGACGGCAGTAATCACGAACAACACGATCGGTACGGAGATCCAGTCTGTTAGCGCATGCCGGAAGGGAGTGCCGTGCGGAAGCGCCCTGACGCAACATCCGGCAAGGGACGCGACGACGAGGACCTCCGTGACACGCAGGAGTGGAACGCCGGCGAGGTGAGACAGGATGATCCCGAAACCGACGAGCGCGGTAGTGACGAGAAGGGCAGCATCCGGTCGGACGATTGCCAGGATGCAAAATCCGGCAAGCGTCGTCCGCACCGTCCAGTTGCTCGCTGGCGAGAGGCCGGCGGACAGGAGCACGACCGCCAGTGGCAGGATGACGGTGATCCACCCGGCCGCCGCCACAAGGTGTCGGATTCGATCGCGCGGAACAATCACCGTTGCGTGTTCACTGTCGAAGACAGATGAACGCGCCGGGAATAAAGGCACACATCGAAATGATAACGCGTGACTGCTCCCGGGTCAGAAGCTGCTTCGTGTCCCAGGAAAATTGAAGGCCGCGCAGAGCGCGAGAAATAGAGAGAACCGAATCCAGACTGGACTGACGGGCGGGCGGAGCGCCACCTGAAACGGAATCCGGGCAGCTACCGCGACGATCGTCTATGCCACCGCCGCCAGGGAGTTTGCAGAAACCAACGGAGTGCATCGGCAGGATGCGGTCCATAGTACCGCATCGCCGGTGGAGGCTAGCGGGGACCGACGATCTTCCACGTCCCGGGCGGCACGCGCGAGGGATTCACCAACACAGCATCGACGAGAGACAGACCGTCCATGTACCAGATGGAAATCCATCCATCGACATGCTGCCAGAGCAGGTCGGGCCGGCCGTCCTGATTGAAATCCGCGACACCACGGATCGCCCAGCTCGTGCCGCCGCCGACTTTTTGAGGATTGAGCAGCGGCGAGTCCCGCATGACGACGCCATCCATCAGCCAGGCCGCGAGCCATCCGTCCGGATGCTGCCACAACAGGTCCGCCTTGCCGTCCTGATCGAGATCAGCAGCGCCGACGATGCGCCACGTGCCGGCCGGGACCGACGATGGAGACAGCAGCACGGAGTCTTTCAGAACCGTTCCGTTCATCAGCCACGCGGCCACCGTTCCGCCATCGTGCTGCCAAATCAAGTCGACGTGGCCGTCGTTGTCCATGTCTGCCGTGGCGACAATCTTCCAGCGCGGATCGCTCACGGTTGACGGTGTCAGCAGCACATCGCGCTGCAGGACGGTACCGTTCATGAGCCACGCCGCGATCAATCCCGATGTCTGATGGCGCCAGATCAGGTCCGTTTTGCCATCGCCGTCGATATCCGCGATGGCGACCACCTGCCAGTTGGGATCGGTGACCTGCGCCGGTTGCAGCAGCACCGCGGAGCCGAGCTGCTCCTTCTGCATGTGCCACACGGACAGCCATCCTTGCGGATGCTGCCACACGATGTCGGCTGTCCCGTCGGTGCCGAAGTCCGGCACCAGCCGCGCATTCGCCGGAAGGATGACACTGTTCGAGTAGTCGCTGCGAGTTCCGAACTGGTCGTAGGCCTGGACCGAAAAATAATACGTCTGAGCGGGCGAGAGAGCCGGCGGCACCCACGTTGTTGTTGGACCGACGTCGAAAGTCTGCGTGTAGACACCAGGAGAAGTGCCGACGCTGACGATATAGCCCGTCACCGTGCTATCCGGACTGGGAGCCCACACGAGCGTCGTCGGACCAGCGAGACATGGCTGGGCGAGACAGCACACGAAAACGAGCACCCAAAGAATCCGGAGTGAACAGCGCATGGTCAGACCTCGGAGGGGTGCGCCGTGCCAACGCAAGTGCAGTGCCATGCGTGGCAATCCGTGAGGCGCCGGAGTGTTCAGAAAAAGCTTCCGGGCTGCGCCACGTCTTCCTGCCGGACTTCAGTGAAACACAAATCCGCGCGAGTGATTACAAAAAGTGGGGGGTGCCACCAAGGCCCCCCCATTCCGAGCGAACGCGGCCTAACGGGGACTCACGATGCGCCAATTTGGATCGGCGACGCGATTGGGATTCAGGAGCACCGCGTCCAGCAGCGTTGGCCCGTTCATGAACCACGCAGAAACCCAGCCGTCCTGGTGCTGCCAGATCAAATCGGGCTTGCCGTCACCATCGAGGTCTCCCACTGCCTTGATGCGCCAGACGGGCGGCACTCTACTTGGTGTCAGCAGGACGGCATCGATGAGGTTGATACCGTTCATGTACCACGCCGAGAGCCAGCCGGCCGCAATGTGTTGCCACACGAGGTCCGGTTTGCCGTCGCCGTTCATGTCTGCGACGCCAACAACCTTCCAATTCGGATCCGGCACCGTTGACGGCGACAGCAACGCGGCGTCAATGAGCGTCGTTCCATTCATGAACCACACTGACAAGAGTCCTTTCGTCTGATGCTGCCAAATCAGATCGGTCTTGCCATCGCCGTTCATGTCTCCTGCGCCGACGATCCACCAGTTGACATCGGCTACTCGCGAGGGATTGACGAGCACGGCGTCAATGAGCGTCGTCCCGTTCATGAACCAGACCGATATCAGGCCGAGCGCGCGATGCTGCCAGACGAGATCCGGTTTGCCATCGCCATTGAAGTCGCCGCTCGCGACGATGACCCAATTCGGATCCATCACGCGCGACGGGCTCAGAAGGACCGCATCCTTGAGCGTTGCGCCGTTCATCTCCCACGCCGAGATCCAGCCGAGCGCTCCATGCTGCCAGATCAAGTCCATGCGCCCGTCGCCATCGAAGTCAGCAGGATTGTGCGTTGGCGGAGGCGGAGGCGGCGGTGGGGGCGGCGGTGGGGGCGGCGGTGGGGGCGGCGGTGGCGGCGTGACGCCGTCGACCGTTACCAGTACCTCACGCAGGGCGTTGAAAGTGCCGCTCGTGGTATTTCGCGCGAACACCAGCAGTCGATACGGCCCAGGGAGAAGGCCGCTAGCGCTGTACGAGAAGCCTGCGTTCTGGAAGCGGCTGCCGAACACGCCTGCGACGTCGGGCCGCGACACGCCATATGTCGCGGCGCCCAGGAACTGGCGCGCCGCCCCGGAGCCCGGATTCGGATCGGCGTAGACCAGTATCGCGTCGACACCCGTCCCGCTCGCCGACGTCGTGTCGAGCGCCCATCCGGCGATGGTGAACGCGGACGGGACATGTGCGCTCGCCGCCGGGGTGTCGATCGTGATCTGCGAACCCGTCACCGTCACCGTCACCGGAATCCTGACGGTGATCGCCACGTCAGCGCTGGTGGACTTGACGAACACGTTCGTAGTTGTCTGGCCTGGTGAGAGCGTCGAGGCGTCGACACTCACGTCGAGACGCGAAGGCGCAAGCACGGTTGTCGTCCCGGTGAGCGGGCCGACGTTGCTCCACGTTGTATCCGTGGAACCCGCCCACGTGACGGGAATCGTCGTCGGATTTGTGATCTGCAGCGACTCGGTCAGGCGGGTCCCGCGGTTGACGAACACCGTCAGCGAGCCCGGCGTCACCCGCAGTCTCGGGGAGATGCTGTAGAACACGCGGCCGCTGTTCGCATTCGCTGACGGGACGCTCGCGATGATGTCGCGCGATCCCTCGCCCGTGATCTCGAAGACGCTCGACGTCCCAATCGGTCCGATGGTGCTGTCTCCAAGAACGCGCCGATTCAGTTGTCCCGCCGCGGCGAGATCGACCTCCCGCCGCCCGTCGGGACGTGCCGAGCCGATTTTCGATCGGGCGCGGCCATAGTAGACATCCAGCTCCCCTCCGGGTGCCGCGTTGGGTGCGAGTGTCACGAGATCATCGGGGTTGTCGCGATTGACGTCCCCTCCCGAAATCTGGCTGCCGAGCGCCGCGCCGGCGACGGTGCCGTAGATCGTGACGTCAGCGTTCGTGAGGCTGCGACTGCCGATTGGGCCGCCGCCCCAGATGATGTACACCTCGCCGGAGTCTGTGCGCGATTCGGACGGACCGTCACCACCCGGCGCGCCGATCGCGAGATCGAACCGCTCGGTGCCGTCCGGGTTCCTATCACCGTCGAGATTGAGTATGGCGAGAGCGGCGCCGGCACGGTCATTTCCGTTGGCGCCAGAGAAGATTGCGTCCGAGTCAGTTGCCAAGTTGATGGATGCGGCAAAGCCGCCGCCGGGGCGCCCGGCAAGGAAGTAGACCTGATTGTTCGTCGGCGATCCGATGACGATGTCGCCGAGTCCATCACCGGTCAGATCTCCGGCGACGAGTACGTCACCGACGGCGCGGCCGCTCATCGTCAGGTCTGCGGGCTGGACGGAAAGATCGCGCACACCACCCATCGCCGGGGTCCAGTAAACCGCGTAGACGCGGTTCGTTCCAGCTGCGCCAACAACGATGTCGCGATGACCATCGCCGTTCAGGTCGGCTGTCGCGAGCGCCGTTCCGAGCGCGTCGCCGGGCGCGCCAACAATCTCCAACACCGCGTCTGCCGCGGTGGCGGTGCGGGTCGGGAAACCCGCGGAGAACAGGTAAACCGATCCGCGACCGCCGTGCGCGCCAGGAGCTCCGACGACAAGATTTCGAAGGCTGGTGCCTTCGACGTTCAGGACGTTGCCCGCAGCGGTGCTGCGGCCGAATTGATCGCCGGCGGTCAGTCCGTGAACGACGACATTGGCTCTGGCGCTGAGATCGAACTGTCCGACCGGAACGGGACCTCCGAACAGCACGTACACCGTGCCCGGCGTCGCCGCTGATCCCGGAGCACCGATGATCAGATCCTTGCGGCTGTCTGCACCGCCCAGCGAGCCCTGATCCAGATACACACCCGCACGCTCGCCAGCAGCTCCCTTCGCTACTGGATCAGCGTCCGCCAGATTGACTTGTTGCGCCGACGCATTGGTTGCGACCGCCAGTGTGACTGCGCTGAGCGCGATCACTCGAAGGCCGGTGAGTGCCGCTTTCATATCATTTCCCCTCCAGATCATCCGCGCCGAAACGGTTGAGCAACACGCGTACCCAGGCGTATTGCTGTTTGGCTGTCGAGATGTGGTAACGGGGTTCCCAAAAATGCTGAGGCGATGCTGCAGCGACATCGCCGGAGAAGCACTGGATTGCGTACTCTTCAGCACTGAATCGTAGTGGCGAGACGGCGCATTCCTTGACCGGGATCCTCGGGTTTTCTACAATGAACGCCTTACCCGACACGTCCGGACGAGCTTTTCCTGACATATGCCTTCTCGCGCGCTGATCACGGGAATCACCGGACAGGACGGGTCTTATCTCGCTGAGCTGCTGCTGGCCAAAGGATACGAAGTGTTCGGCGTCGTTCGGCGCGCGAGCGCTCCCAACCTCTGGCGCGTCGCGCACCTGCGGGATCGGATCACTTTGCTCCCCGCCGACCTCCTGGATGAGCTTTCGTTGATCCGCGCGCTCGAGCAAGCGCAGCCGCACGAACTCTACAATCTCGCGGCGATGTCGTTCGTGCCGTCATCCTGGCAACAACCGATGCTGACGGGGGAGTTCAATAGTCAGGGCGTGACGCGCGTTCTCGAAGCTGTGCGGCAGGTTGATCGGTCCATCCGCATATATCAGGCGTCGTCGAGTGAAATGTTCGGCAAGGTCCGGGAAGTCCCGCAGACGGAATTGACGCCGTTTCACCCGCGCAGCCCCTACGGTGTTTCCAAAGTGTTCGGCCACTACATCACGGTCAACTACCGCGAGAGCTACGGGCTGTTTGCGTCCTCCGGCATCCTTTTCAATCATGAGTCGCCGCGGCGCGGAGTCGAGTTCGTCACGCGCAAGGTGACCGACGCCGTCGCGCGCATCAAACACGGCACGTCGCAGTCGTTATCGCTTGGGAATCTCAGCGCGCGACGGGACTGGGGATTTGCTGGCGATTACGTGGAAGCGATGTGGCTGATGTTGCAGCAGTCCGAGGCGGAGGACTACGTCATTGCTACCGGCGTGAGCCATTCTGTACAGGATCTGGTGGAAATCGCGTTTGCGCACGCAGGACTGGAGTGGCAGCGTTACGTGCATCTCGATCCCAAGCTTCTGCGACCCGCCGAGGTCGACACCCTGATAGGCGACGCGTCAAAAGCGCGAACACGACTCGGGTGGGCGCCCCGGGTGCATTTCCGTTCGCTCGTTGAAATGATGGTTGATGCGGACCTGGTCCGCGTCGCAAGTTCGGACGCGGCCACTCAACCTCTGGGTTGATCCCACGCGGCCGCCGGAAGGCCTTCGTGAACACAGTAAGGATCGTTGGTGCCGGTTCGATAGGCACACACCACGCGCATGCCGCCCGCCAGCTCGGGTGGTCGGTCACCGTCACAGACGTCAGCGAGGCGGCGTTAGAGCGGATGAGGCGGGACTTGTATCCCTCTCGGTACGGCGCCTGGGACGAGGCGATCACGCAACTATCGCCGGATCGGGCGCAGGGTCATTTCGATCTCGTTATCATCGGCACGCCGCCCGACTCGCACGTCCCATTGGCGCTCGCCGCGCTCAGCGAGTCTCCGGTGGCGATTCTCATCGAGAAGCCTCTCGCGCCGCCCGCCGCCACGGTTGAACAGCTCGCGGCGCGCGCGGCGGACTCCGCAACGCGGGTGTTCGTCGGGTACGACCACGTCGTGGGTCGCGCAGCGCAGATGATCGCACGTGAGCTCGCGGCCGGCGTTGTCGGCCGTCCGCTCACGATCGACGTAGAGTTTCGTGAGCACTGGGCGGGAATTTTCCGGGCGCACCCGTGGCTTGCAGGGCCAGCCGACAGCTACCTGGGATTCTCGGAAGCAGGAGGCGGTGCAGCGGGGGAGCACTCGCACGCGATGAACCTCTGGCAGTTTTTTGCTGAAGCCGCCGGCGCCGGACGAGTCCGCCAGGTCCAGGCCGCCATGGATTACATATCGACGTCGGACGGCGCTGCCTACGATCGGCTGTGCCTGCTGCTGCTGCGGACGGAGAGCGGTCTGCTCGGGCGTGTTGTGCAG
>Ga0066677_10000033_pt1 | contig 41678 bp, 33 predicted proteins | sample GraSoiAngelo_126_FD_62299 | JGI IMG/M metagenome (GOLD analysis project Ga0066677, IMG submission 62299) | Grasslands soil microbial communities from the Angelo Coastal Reserve, California, USA - 14_0927_09_20cm | ecosystem: Environmental > Terrestrial > Soil > Grasslands | place: USA... | reverse complement strand
ATCGGGACACGTCCGCGGTTCTATTCGACATCTACAACGAGCCGCACTCCCGGCTTCCGGACGATCCGCACGTGCCGACAGCGGTGCGGCCGGACGGCTCGGAGTACCCGCTGGTGACCGGCCGGGTGACTGCCGGTATCTGGCGTCACGTGGCCGCTCGGCTGGTGCGAATCATTAAAGAGGTGCATCCGCGCGCACTGATTTTTGTCTCGGGTGTGTCGTGGGGCTACGACTTGCGCCGCGTCCCGTTCGATCGCGCTGACGAGGCGGCACCAGAGGGAATTGTTTACGCCGCGCACGTATATCCGTCGAGCATGTTCGAGCGGGGAGGCGGACGCGCGGCGCGCGGCCCGCGCGCATGGAATCGCGCTTTCGGGTCGCTCGCGGCCAACGCTCCCGTGTGCGTCACCGAGTTCGGCGGCGGCGCAGAGGATCTCGAATGGGGCACGCGGCTGCTCGACTATCTGCGGGCAAGAGACATCGGATGGGTCGCGTGGAGTTGGTCGGACGCGCCACGCCTCGTCACCGCTGAAGAGCCGAGACGTCCGACTGCCTTCGGCGCATTAGTCCGCGCCGCACTCGAGACTGCGCCAGTAGCGTAAACGCAGTTGCACGGCCAGCTTCGCGGCGCAGCTGTCCTTGCAATCGTCCAGCAGCTGATTGCGCCGGGGGACGACTCGAGCAGGGATTCGCGTGGTCGCTCTCAGGTCCTCAGTGGTACTCCATTTGCCGTTACAGTCTAAAGCGCTTGAAAGCGCGTCTCATCAGGAGAGAGAAGTCGGCCGCAATTTGAAACTCAAGGTGGCACGTGCGTCTACATAAACGGCTCAGTACGAATACGGCTGCGTTCGTCTTTGTCTCATCACTGGCGGCCTCATCCCTGGCGCTTCCGGCCGGGGCATATGCGACCTCGAGTGATCCGCCTTCTGCAGTTGTCGACGTCTCCAGGATTCGCATCGACAACTTCGGGCGCGTCAACGCGAGCTACTATCGAGGCGCGCAGCCCAAAGGGCACGACTATGCCGATCTCGCCGCACTCGGGGTGAAGACAGTGATTGATCTGACCAGCGGCGATTCCGACGCCAGCGAACGCACGCTCGTCGAGAGCGCGGGAATGAAGTACGTCCAGATTCCAATGACCACTCACGAGCAACCGAAGGCCGCGGAGCTGACGCAATTTCTCGAGATGGTGAACGATCCCGCGCTTCTACCGGTCTACGTTCACTGTGTGGGCGGGCGCCATCGCACCGGCGTCATGACGGCTGCCTATCGGATGACCCACGATGGCTGGAATGCCGACCAGGCTTTCACGGAAATGAAGCAGTACAAGTTCGGAGCAGATTTCCTGCATCCCGAATTCAAGGACTTCGTCTTCGGGTATCAGGCCAATCTTGCGCACGCTGCGCCTGCCGTCGGGTCATCCGGGGCACCTTCGCGGCGATGAATGGCGCGAGCTCTGACTAGCGGCCGTGCACAAAGCGGCCCGTGATAGTGACCGCGACCTCAATCGGCACGCAGTTGAGCAGCGTAGAATCATATTGCCACTGGTTGACAGCCGCGAGGAGCGCGTTCGCGAACTCGCGATTTGCGGGCTCCCGCACGCGCACGTCCTTCAGAAACCCATCGGTACCGATCAGCGCATCGAGCACGATCGTGGCGTCCGCGCCAGTGCCACGCACGCTGGCGGGGTACTGCGGCCTCACATCTCTGATTTTGTTCGGCGGTCGGATGTTTCCGCCAATCGGCACATCCGCGGTGGCGGCAGTTGACGGGCACGGCGGATTTGGGCGTGGACTTGCGGTTTGCACGGCTCGGCTCGACGAATCACCGTCTCCCGCGATGACGATCTCCTCGGCGACCGATCCGATCTCCAAGGTAATCGCGCGGCGGGCGTTGTCGCCAGTCATCGTCAGCGCGGCCCGATAGGGTTTAAATCCTGGTACCTGCACTTCGAAAACGTAGTCGCCGGGCGGCAGGCCAACGATCTCGAACTCGCCGCGCCTGTTGGTCTGCGCGTCGTACTTGATCTGCCGCTCCGCGTTCGACAAGGTCACGCGGACGCCCGGGAGCGCCGCGCCCTGCGGATCGACCAGCGACCCGGAAAATGTGGCAAACACCTGGGCCGCGGCGATCGTGCCCGCGATGACGGCGAGCGCCATCACGGTGGCAACACGGGCAAATGGAGACATCGGGCTGCGATTCTGACGATCGTTCAACATGGCAGTCACTCGCTTGTGAAGGCTCGACGATCGAGCCATGGCCGGAGCCGGGAATAAGGGGTGGCGGTGATTGAATGCGCGCGCGAGGCCGAGCAGATGGCTCGCGTAGGCCGAACTGTCCACACCGCTCCTGAGCACCGCATCGTCGCACGCATGCTCGCTCTCGAGGCGCAGCCTTCGACAGGCGAGCCACACGAGTGGATTGAACCAGTACATCGACCGCACGAGCTCCGCCGAGATCTGCACAATCCAGTCGCCCCGCCTGATGTGCGCGAGCTCGTGACTGAGGACCATGCCGACGAGATCGTCGGGCCAGCGCTCCGCTCCTCCGGGGATCATGATGGTCGGCGAAACGACACCCCACGTCGCGAGCAGCGATGAGTCATCACTCTGGAGCACTCGCACCGGGTGTCGCAGTCCATACTCTCGCGCGATCTGCTCTGACAGCGTCGTCCAGTTGGCGAGCGTTACGGGTCGCGCACGCGACCGAAGCCACGCAAGCCGGATCAGTCCAAGAACCAGGACGAGCAGTCCCATCGCCACGCCAGCGATCCACATCAACGCGAGAATCGAGCGCGTCGACCACCCACGCACAGCATCCCGAGCGGAACCTACGACCGGCGCTCCCGCCTGGCGCGTAATGCGGTCAGCAGAAAATGTCGACGTACGTTCGGTCGCGGCCGCTGGGTGTGAGGGAAGTGTGAGTTCGGCGAATGACGGTGAGCCGATCGAGAGCGGCCAGGCCGGCACGAGCAATTCCAACATCGGGAGGACGCCGGCGCACACGATCGCAACGGCAAGGATCCAGTGCCGCTGCGCCGCCGACTGATTGCGCAGCAGGCGCGTTGCGCACAAGGCGACGAGCACGAGGATGGATATCTTCATCGGCCCGACCTGGCCTTCTCGATGACCTGCGCAATCCGCTGCAGCTCGTCCTCCGACAAGCGCGCGCCCTCACCGCCGACGAGCGCCGCGACGACCTTTTCCGCGGAGCCATCGAAAAACGTGTCGACCAGATGGCGCAGCGCCGACTTGCGCGCGGCGCGACGTGGCAGGGCAGGCGTGTAGATGTAGCGAAGGCCTGCTTCCTCGTGCCGCACGTGCCCCTTCTCCTCGAGTACGCGCAACTGCGTGCGCACGGTCGACGAGTTCGGATCGCCGGAAAGATCCGCCATGACGGCCGCGGCGGTGGCGCGTCCGCGTCGATACAGGATGTCCATGATTTGCCGCTCGCGTCGGGTCAGGCTGTGGAGCGATCGCGACATGTTATTTTCATAACATTACTGCTACAAGAATAACATGTCAAGGCGGATGCGCTGTTCTCTGGTCCAACGGAAAAAGGCCGGTCCAACGTGCGTTGGCCGGCCTTTCCTGCCACCGGGGGACCGCGTTCAGTGCTTTTCCTTCACCCCGAGCTCCTTCAGCTTCGCGACGACCGCTTCGCCGGCGGTCTGCGGCTTCACCTCTTTGTCAATCGCGAGGATCTTGCCGTCAGGTCCGATGTAAAAGGTCCAGCGATACGCGAACTGACGCTCGGGCGTGACGACGCCGTAGGCGGTTGCGACTTTTTTCGATGGATCGCTGAGAAGAGGAAAGTCGGCGTGCTCTTTTTCCGCGAACGCCCTGTTGTCTTCCGGCGTGTCGACGCTCGCCATGAAATAGGCGACATCGTACTTGCGAATCAGTTCCCCGCTCCCACGGAGCGAGTTGCACTCGGCGGTTCAACCACCGGTGAAGGCTTTGGGAAACCACGCCAGGACCACGGTCTTGCCCTTGAGATCCGCAAGCGAGTAGGTCTTTCCGTCGCTGCCAGGCAACGAAAAGTCGGGCGCCTCGTCTCCGACCTTCAATTCACCGGCGAGCACTGGCGCCCCCAACAACAGAGAGGTGAACACGGTCGTGAGCACCAGGCGGTGCCTGTGCAACATGGAAGCTCCTTCCGTTCATTTGTTCCCCTACCATAGCATGAGGCCCCACGGCACTTTCCGCCCGCCGGGGACGTATATTGTTCAGAGGAGCACTCGATGACCGAACGGACCTGCTGGGAGTCGTTCAAGGCGGAGAGCGGCAACGCGTTTCAAAAGCTCAAACAACTGATTCACGAAGGCAACGTCCGCCGCGTGCGGATCCGGCAGGGGTCGCGCACCGTGGCCGAATTTCCCCTGACGGCGGGGGTGGTCGGCGCGGTGATCGCTCCCATGCTGGCCGCCATTGGCGCGCTCGTAGCACTGGTCAAGGACTGCACGATCGACGTGGAGCGGGTCGACGCGTCGGCGGCCGACGAGACACCGCGCGCCGTCAACGAATAGAATCGGCTGTCGCCCATCCGACTGAAGAGTGGCGTTTGCAGAGGCCGAGGGGCGATCGGCAGTCGACAATTCGTGAATCCACAATTTTCAATGTCGGCCTGCGGTCAGCAATCGTCAATCCGTGAATGGGCATCCTGCAGTCTGCAGTCGACAATCAACGCGGCTGAATGAACGTCCTGTTGATTGCGCTCGGCGGGTCCATCGGAGCGGTCGCGCGATATGGACTCGCCGGGCTGGTTCAGCGGTTCACGACGCCGTACTTTCCATTCGGCACCTTCGTCGTGAACATGGTTGGGTGCTTCGTCTTCGGCATTCTCGCCGGTGTGGCGGAACACCGGTTCGCGCTCGGGCCCCAGGCACGCGCGTTTCTGCTCATCGGCGTCCTCGGCGGATTCACGACCTTCTCGTCATTCAGCTTCGAGACTTTTCAACTGCTCCGCGACGCCGAGATCATGCGCGCATCGGTGAATGCCGTCGGCCAGCTCGTCGTCGGCCTGTTCGCGATGTGGATCGGCTTCGTCGTGGCGAGACTTCTGTGAGGCATGGATGAAGCTTCCGGCCGAAGGCAGGCTGCTGCGGATCTTCGTCGGCGAAGCGGATCGCTGGGAAGGAAGACCTCTGTATCAGGCTATCGTCGAAGCCGCGCGACACCAGGGGCTCGCCGGCGCGACCGCATGGAAAGGCTTCATCGGGTTCGGCGCCAACAGCCGCGTGCACACGGCGAAGGTGTTACGGCTGTCGGAGGATCTTCCAGTTGTGATTGAGATCGTGGATGGGCCCGACAAGATCGAAGCATTCCTGCCGGCGCTCGACGAGATGGTGCAGGAAGGGCTCGTGACGCTCGAGCGCGCGAAGGTCATTCACTACAGGCACCGGACGAAAAAAGACGGCAGCTAGTAGACAGCAGGCTTTGAGCTCACCAAGCCAGCGCTGCGAGCTGTGGAGGGCAGTTCCGGCCCGGAGGTGACCGGAAAAGCACGCCTGGTGTCCTGCTGTCTACTACCTGCCGTTCAAAAGAAGTCGCCTCATGTCCGCCGCGCCGGGTCTATCGTCGCCCGTTCGAAGCGAACGCAATCACGACGCACCCTACATTTTTTTCACGAGTCGGCCCCAACGATATGCGTAGAAATATTCACTGCGGCAGTTCGGGCACATAAAAGATCCGAGCCATGTGCCCGTGCGCCGACTCTGATCGACGCATTCAAGCGCGTAATCACAATGCACGCAGGCCAGATGGCGCCCGTGAGGATGCGGTCCGGATTGGAGATCGGTTGCTGCTTGCTGCGCGCTCGACGCGGCAGCCATCGAACTGTAGGCCCTCGGCATCTCTGGAAGCTCCGCGCGTCCAAGGAGCAACGCGCGTGCCTGTACGCCGTTCAGGAATATTCGCGAATTTCTTCAGGAAATTGCGAACAATCCATCGAACGGCGGGGCCCGCCTGCAGCCAACACGTTGGCCGCCAGCTAAAAACTTGGCCGATTCAAATGGGGGTTCACGGTTCACGGTGCACAGTGCGGCGGGCTCGCGGACGCTGCAGTTCCCTGCTTGGAGAGCTAAGAACGGAGGACCGCCGAACTGCGAACCGACGAAGCTGAACCGTGAAACCCGTAAACCGTGAACCGTGCCGTGCGCTAGACCGTTCGGCGACCACTGACAAGGCCGACCACGAACAGCACCAGGGCAATCACGAGCAACACATAGATGAAGTTGCCCAGTGTGTAGCCGCTGACGAGTCCGAGCAGCCACAGCACGAGCAGGATCACCGCGATCGTAAAAAGCATCGTTGCCTCCTCTTTCCTGGAGAGCACGGTGCGTGCCCGCTTAACGGGCGACTGCAAAATCAACCTGAACGGCCAAATGTCGAACACCGAACGACTGAATCTCGATGAATTTGGCACGTGGCACTCAGCATTGCTAACGAGGAAGGCTTTTCAGGAAACTGTTACGCGGCGCCTAGCCTCTGCTGTAGTTGCCTCGCGACGCCTCCATGTGTGTCGGAGGCTACGTACTTCGCCTCAGCCGCACCATCTTGCCGTCATTTCAAGCCCGGCATTACGATGACGCCCATGCTAATCGTCAACTCACGCATGTTTGCGGCGGTGCTCGTGATCGGTCTCGGTCTGGTGAGTCCCGCAACGCCGGCTCGCGTTTGCGCGCAGGCGACGACCGCTGCGAACGGCGCGATCGACACGTCGCTGTTCGCGGGACTGCGCTGGCGATCGATCGGCCCGAACCGGGGCGGCCGATCGCAGGCCGTGGCGGGCAGCGCAAGCCGACCGCTCGAGTACTACTTTGGCGCAACCGGTGGCGGGGTATGGAAGACGACGGACGGCGGACAGACGTGGCGGCCGGTCTCCGATGCCACATTCAGGAGTTCGTCGGTGGGCGCTGTCGCGGTCGCGGCGTCGAATCCCGATGTCGTCTATGTCGGCATGGGTGAGACTGAACTCCGCGGCAACATCATTCAAGGTGACGGCGTTTACAAATCGTCTGACGGCGGAAAGACGTGGTCGCACGTCGGTCTCGAGAAGACGATGGCGATTTCGCGTATCCGCGTGCATCCAACGAATCCCGACATTCTGTACGTCGCGGCGCTCGGCAATCCGTACGGCACCAACCCTGAGCGTGGCGTATTCCGCTCGAAGGACGGCGCAAAGACGTGGCAACGCGTGCTGTTCCGCGACGACAAGACCGGCGCCGTCGATCTGTCGATGGACCCCCAGAATCCCGACGTGCTCTATGCGGGGCTGTGGGAAGTATTCCGCACGCCGCATTCGCTGTCGAGCGGCGGGCCGGGCAGCGGACTTTTCAAGACCACGGATGGCGGCGCGAACTGGACCGAGCTGACGAAGAATGCCGGGCTGCCGAAACCGATCTGGGGAAAGGTCGGCGTGTCAGTCTCCGGCGCCGAGCGCAATCGCATCTACGCCATCATCGAAGCGAAAGACGGCGGCGTCTTCCTGTCTGACGATGCCGGCAGGAACTGGAAACCGATCAACGACGATCGCCGGCTGCGGCAGCGCGCGTTCTACTACTCGCGCATTTACGCCGACCCGCAGGTGAAGGATACGGTCTACATCCTCAATACCGGCATCTACCGATCGACCGACGCGGGCAAGACCATCCGCGGCATCCGCGTGCCGCATGGCGACAACCACGACCTCTGGATCGCGCCAAACGATCCAAAGCGCATGATCAACAGCAACGACGGCGGCGCGAACGTCTCGGTCAACGCGGGAGAGACGTGGACCGACCAGGACTTCCCGACCGCACAGCTGTACGGCGTGGTCACGACCGCCCACGTCCCATATCACGTCTGCGGCGCCCAGCAGGACAACAGCACGGTGTGCGTGCCGAGCACGGGAACGGGCGACGAGCTGTATCAGGTCGGCGGCGGCGAAAGCGGCTACATCGCGCCGGATCCGCGCGACGTCGACGTGTTCTACGCGGGGAGCTACGGCGGCCTGCTCACGAGAATCAACCGGCGCACCGGCGAGCGCCGCGCGATCAACATCTGGCCCGACAACCCGATGGGACATGCCTCGGGCGACATGACCGAGCGCTTCCAGTGGACGTATCCGATCGTGATCGCGCCAACCAATCCACAGACACTCTACGCGACGTCGCAGCACGTCTGGAAATCGACGAATGAAGGACAGACCTGGGAGAAGATCAGTCCGGACCTGACGCGACATGATCCGTCGACACTGCAGGATTCGGGTGGTCCGATCACGCTGGATCAGACCGGCGTGGAAACGTATGCAACCGTGTTCGCGCTGGCTCCGTCACCGATCGATGGCAACATCGTCTGGGCGGGTTCAGATGACGGCCTCGTACACGTCACGCGCGATGGCGGCAAGAATTGGGAGAAGGTCACGCCGGCGGATCTACCGGAATTCGCGCGCATCAGCCTGATCGAGGCGTCCCCTCACGATGCGGGCACCGCGTACGTGGCGGCGAACCGCTATCAGCGTGCGGACCGCGCGCCTTATGTCTATCGCACCCACGATTACGGCAAGACGTGGACGAAGATCGTCAACGGCATCCGTTCGGACGACTTCGCGCGTTCGATTGAAGAGGACCCGAAGCGCAAGGGACTGCTCTGGGTCGGCTCCGAGACCGGGATGTACGTGTCATTTGATGATGGAGATGTGTGGCAATCCTTCAGTCTCGACCTGCCTGTGACGCCGGTCCACGGCGTGCTCGTCAGGAACGACGACCTGGTCATCGCGACACACGGGCGGTCATTTTACGTAATGGATAACATCGCCGTGCTGCGTCAAATCGGTCGCGACACGACGAATGAACCGGTGGTCCTGTTCAAGCCGGGAGATGCGATACGGTCGGTCTCGCGCGGTGTCGCCGTGGATTACTTCCTGAAGCAGGCAGCTGACAAAGTGACGATCGAACTCCTCGACACGCAGGGAAACGTCATTCGATCGTTCACTGGAGAAGGCCATGAACCGGAGACGCAGCCCTCGGCGCAACCGGCCGCGGGTGAGGAGGAAGACAACTTCCGCCCGCCGCCGCCGCGCGTGGCGGCAAAACAGGGATTGAATCGTTTCGTCTGGGACACGCGCTATCCGGATGCGCGGACGTTTCCCGGCCTGATCATGTGGGCGGGCAGCACGCGGGGACCCGCTGCGCCCCCGGGGCAATATCAGGTGCGCCTCACCGCGGCGGGACAGACGAAGACGCAGCCGTTCGCGATCGTGCGCAACCCGCTGGGCACGGCAACCGATGCGGACCTGCAGGAACAATTCAGGCTGGCCAAACAGATCAACGATCGCGTCACGGCCGCGAACGAAGCGGTGCTGCGGCTCCGCAGCATCAAGGAACAGATCGGCGAGCGGCTGACGAAGCTGAAGGACGCGAAGATCAAGTCGACCGGCGATGCGCTGACGGAGAAGCTGACCGACGTGGAAGGGGAGATCTACCAGTTTCGCAATCGCAGCAATCAGGATCCGCTGAACTTCCCGATCCGTCTGAACAACAAGCTCGCGGCGCTGCAGGGCATCGTCGAGAGCGGCGACTACAAGCCGACGGACCAGTCGTACGCTGTCTTCAAGGAACTCGCCGCCGCGCTCGAGAAGCAACTCGGGCGCGTCGACGTCCTGATCGAGACGGATGTGGATGCGTTCAACAAGCAGATCGTCAGAAAGAAGCTGGAACCGCTCAAGACGGAGGTTCCCGCTCCACGGTGACTTCCACTATCCCGACCGGCTCGTCGTACGCGACGAACAGCGCGTCCGCATCGAGCGATAGTTCGAGCAGGTCGGCGGGCCGGTAGGGACGCTCCTTCAGCGCCAGCGTCACCGTCGAGATTCCCTGATAGCTCGTCACGATGACATCGCCAATCGCGTAGAGCGTGTGCTGCACGGATCGGCTGGCGTGCCACGCGAATGTTTCGACGACGGCGGCTCGGATGCCCTGCCGGTACGGCGCGAACGCGATATCGCCTTCAGCGTAGGACCAGGTCAGCGACAATGACGCGATGAGCAGCCGCTGCAGCCCGTCCGCGACTCCATTGTCGGTTTCGGACGCGGCACGCCCTGACGCCAGGCCGCTCGTCCGCATCAGCGCGAGGTCCTGAATTCCCGACGACACAGACGTGCGCGTGCCGTTGCTCACGATGGCGGTGGTCCGGCGCTCCTGCGCCACCGGGGTGAACGCCTGCCCCTGCGCCTTCCCGCCGGCGTCGACGCGCATCCACGGCTGCTCGGAGATCTCGACGCGCACGCGTCCGATCTGCGCGTGCTGACGAAGGACCCGGTCGCACAGCGCGAGCCCCAGCGTTTCGATCGCGGGATGGCGCTCTTCGCGCGCCACCTTATAGACGAGATTCTTCAGCGCTTCCCCCGGGAGCACACCCGAGGCGATTCCATCGCGGAACGCCGGTGCAAAATCCCCCTCGAAGCGCAGCGCGATCGTGAGGTCCTGCGGATCGTCGCGGTCGCCGCGCCGGACGATGCGGAGGAGGCGCAGCTGCGACTCGCCGTAGCTGCTCGAATGGATAAGCGCCATCGGGTTATACTAGTTCGCTTTCACTCATGCTGATCGCGCGGCGCTACGTCATCGCCGGACGTGTGCAGGGCGTCGGATTTCGATTTTTCGCCGAAGCGGCGGCCGTGCGCGAAGGAGTGCACGGCTGGGTGCGCAACCTGCCTGACGGCCGCGTCGAAGCGCGGATTGAAGGGGACGCCGAGGCCGTCGAACGCGTCGAATCCGCTTTGCGGCGCGGCCCTGCTTCATCACGCGTGGATGAAGTCACCGTGGAAGAAGAAGCGCCGAACCGACGCGTCACGGGGTTCTCGATTCGATAGGCGCAGGCCCCCCGCGAGGACAAAGAAGCCACAGATGGAACTGCTCAAGACGCACATTCGCCACGTGCCGGACTTTCCCAAGCCGGGCATTCTCTTTTACGACGTGACCACGCTGTTGAAGGACCCACAAGGATTCAAGCTCGCTATCGACAGCATGTCGGAACCGTACCGCGGATCCGGTGTGACGCTCGTCGTCGGAATTGAAAGCCGCGGGTTCATCCTGGGATCTGCCGTCGCCGATCGGATTGGCGCAGGCTTCGTTCCGGTGCGGAAGCTCGGGAAGCTGCCCGCACAGACGGTTCGCGCAAGTTACGATCTCGAATACGGCAGCGACAGCCTCGAAATGCACCGCGACGCCATCGAGAAGGGACAGAAAGTGCTGATCGTCGACGACCTGCTCGCAACCGGTGGCACGGCGCGCGCGACCGTCGATCTCGTGCGCCAGCTTGGCGGTGATGTGGTTGGCGTCACGTTCCTGATCGAGCTGGTGGAGTTGAACGGCCGCGCGAAGCTCCAGGGCGAGAAGGTCCGGGCGGTGCTGCAGTACTGAGTCGCCAGTTGCCAGTTGCCAGTTCACGCTGGCGTAGGGCGCATCGACATTGGAAACTGGTAACTTGAAACTGGCAACTGGTAACTTCGTTTTGGCGCCCGTAGCTCAGCAGGATAGAGCATCGGTTTCCTAAACCGGGGGTCGCAGGTTCGAGACCTGCCGGGCGCGCCACGTTCTTGATCGCACACTTGCCGCGCCAACTGACTGGCAACCGGCAACTGGCAACTGGTAACTGACATGAAAGCTGTTGAAAGACATCGCCTGAAAGGGAACGAATTCGTGCACTCGGTGGCGCGGGCCCGCGAGGCGGTTGCCGAGCGTCGCGGCGAAGTGACAATCCTCGTGGCGATTGCGATCGTCGCGGTCGTCGTAGTGGGCGGATTGTTTGCGTGGCGGACCAATCGCAACGCGAAGGCGACGAACCTGCTCGCCAGCGCGCTGGCGATCGCGGAAGCGCCCGTCGTCGCGCCGCCACTTCCGGCGCCGGGAAGTCCGCCGCCCGTCCAACAACCGGGCACGTTCCGTACCGAGCGTGAGCGGCTCGAGGCGGCGCTGCCACGCCTGCAGCAGGCCGCCGATGCATATCCGAACACCGATGCCGGCATCACCGCGCGCTTCCGTCTCGCGGGATCGCTCGCCGAGCTCGGACGCTACGCCGAAGCGGAGCAGCGCTACCAGGAAGTCATTGGGAAAGCGGGGACCAGCAGCATCTACAGCCGCACGGCGCGCCTCGGCATCGGCGACGCGCAGATGGCGCAGGGTAAGTACGACGCCGCGATCGCCACGTTCAAGGAGTTGTCCACCGACACGCAGTCGCAGCTTCCGCTCGACGGCGTGCTCATGCAGCTCGGACGCGCGGCGATGCAGGCAGGGAAAAGAGAGGAAGCAACCCGCGCCTTCACGCGAATCGTCGACGAGTTCCCGCAGTCGCTCTACGCGCCGGAAGCGAAGGAGAAGATTGCGGAACTGAAGAAGGCTTAGGAGCTCGCGGATGCGTGGCGAAGTGAAAGAAAACAGGCAGGGGACGGAGTGGCAGCTCCGTCCCGCCGGCGGATATTACCTGCGCGGTGCGCCGTCGTAAACGGCGTCGAATGAGTGCGCCGGCGAGGCGCCGACGACTTGAACACTACGGACAGCACCGCGCGGGACGAACACCATGTCACCTGCGGTCAGAATTGCGGACTCTTCATCAATCGTGATTCTCACCAGGCCCGACACAACCGCGTCGACCCGTTCGCGCGGGTCCGCCTCGGGAGCGACAACGGTGCCGGCGGGCCACTGGCACGTGGATACTGCATATCCACGTGTCTCGAGCTTCTGGCGCAGCGCAGCCTGCGTCAACGCTCCATCCCGCCGCGGATCCCACCGCTCGATGCGCATCACTCGCACCATACCGGCCCTCCGAGATCGATCCGTGCGCCAATAGCGGCCTGCCCACGCCAGACGCGCGAGCCCCGCGGCGGTCAAGAACGCGGCGGGAACGCTCACGCGGTCCTCGTCTGCTCCTGCTCCGACCACGTCGTCGCGCGCGGAGCGGGCTCGGCGTCCGCTGCGCGCACCGGCTCGACGAGGAGTCGCAGCGCATATTCCGCCGGAGCGCCCGTCGTCTGGCTGTAGGCGCCCACACGGAACACTGCGGAGAGCACATTGGGTTTGCGCAGCGCTACGGGCAGGTCTGGACGATTGCGGGCCTCGCGATCGATTTGGAAATACACGAGGCGATAGAGCGGAATCGCAGTGCCGCTCAGGCAGTCGACCGACACACCGTGGTCGCTGACATCACGCGTAACCACAGACGCCATTCGCGTCGTGCCCCGCGCATCCTTCCAGACGATTTGCCCCGGCACGGCGACGGCGCGCCGTTCCGAGGTGCGCTTGTCAGCGCGAGGCTGGTGGGGTCCCTGCACGAGACGAAGACGCTGTTCCATGGGACTTGACCTCCGGGGTGGCAGTTGCCGGAGACATATCAAGTCGCGCGCCGTGTCCAGCCAGAAGGCAGTGTAGGGAGGTAAGCGACTGGCGTAGCAGGACTTACGTACCGAAGGCGGTCATCGCCTTGACGCTTCAATATGGATACGTCGTATGCGATCGCAATGGTTGCTGGATACTGGCTATCCGAGTCGTGATTCCGAGCCGGTCCATCTTGAGGTACAGGCCGCGGCGGGTGAGGCCGAGCGAGCGGGCTGTCTGCGAAATGTTGCCCGACGCGCGTTGGAGCGCGCCCTCGATCATCTCGCGCTCGAGGCGTTCAACCGCTACGGCGAGCGTCACGCTACGAGCGCGTCCGCGTGAGCTCGGGGCGGCCGCATCGGCGCCGCCGAACACGGGAGAGAGAAGTTCGGGCGTAATCGTGCCCTCCGCCGGCGCCATGGCTACGGCGCGCTGGACCTCGTTGCGAAGCTGGCGGACGTTGCCGGGCCAGCTGAACGCGTCGAACAGATCGAGCGCCTCCGCGCTGAGGCGCACACCGGGCTTTCCGAGCCGTTCGGTGGCGTCGCGCAAAAACAACGTACTGAGGTGCGGAATTTCCTCGCGACGTTCGCGCAGGGGCGGCACGTGAATGCGGATGACGCTCAGCCGGTAGAACAGATCTTCGCGGAAGGTATTCTCGGCGACGCGCTGCTCGAGATCGGCATTGGTCGCGGCGACGACGCGCACGTCCACCCGGACGGGACGCGTCTCGCCGACCGGCAGAACTTCACCCTGCTCCAGGAATCGCAGCAGCTTCGGCTGCACGTCGAGCGGGAGGTCGCCGACTTCGTCGAGAAACAGCGTGCCGCCAACCGCCGTGCGCAGCACGCCGGGCTGATCGGCGAGCGCGCCGGTGAAGCTCCCACGCCGATGGCCGAACAACTGGCTGTCCGCGAGCTCGCGCGTAGCGCTCGTGCAGTTGTACGGAAGGAACATCGCTTCGCGGCGCGGCGATCCTGCATGGATCGCGCGGGCCACGAGGTCCTTGCCGGTGCCGCTTTCGCCGGTTATCAGCACCGTCAGGTCGTTGCCCTGCAGGCGCTGAATCTGATCCGTCACGCGCTGCATCGCGGCGCTCGCACACACGAAGCCGGGCAGCAGTGGTTCGAGCTGCCGCTCCATCGCCGCTGCGGAAGGTTCGAGCGGCCGTTCGCGCGCCGAGCACAATTCGAATCCCTGGCGGAGCACCGTGCACAGCGTGCGGAACCGCTGCAGCACCGGCAGGCCGAACGGACGCAGCCCGGAGGCAACCGCGAAGCGCGGCACCTCCACGTCGCGACCGATCGCTTCAATCAGGAGCGGAGCGCCGCTGCCCGGAGCGCTCCGCGTCGCGGCGGCCGCAATCGATCGCGCCCCCTCGAGATCGCAGCCGGCGGCCGAGATGATCCGGATGTCGGCGCCGCCGGCGTGCGTGAAAATGATGGCGGCGTTCGCGTCGCACGCTTCGAGCAGCGCCGTCGTCCCTTCCTTGGCGAGGAGCGCCGGCGTGACGGCGGCATCGACGATCCGCCTGACCAGCGCGTCATCGCCATCCATCTGGACGCCAACGAATCCGCCGGTGGCCACCGCCGGAATCGCCACGAGGGCCGCGCGCGCTTCCTCGAGGTCCGGCTTGGCATCGAGCGATTCGAAGATCGCTGTCGCATCGGCCAAATACCTCGTCGCGCGCGAACGAGCCCCCGCCGCACCGGCGAGCCGTCCGAGCTCGAGATAGCTCAGCGCGGCCTGATACCGTTCCCCCAGGAGGTCGAAGACGCTGACGCTCTGGCCCAAGTCGTGATAGGCCTCGGTCGATCGTCCACCGCGCGCGTGCACGCGTCCCCGCAGGCGCAGGAATTCTCCCCAGATGCTGCTCATCCCGGAGGGCTGGAGGCGCGAGCCGACGAGCGTCAGCCGTTCTTCCGCAGCCTCCTGCTGACCGCTTGCGAGCAGCGCTTCGATGGCAATCAATTCCGCCTGCAGCGCATAGGCTGGAGGCGCGTCCTCGGCGTTCGCCGTGTCACTCGCGATCGACAGCGCTTTTGCGGGCTCTCCGCGCCGCAGCGCGAGGCGTGCCTCGAGCACGCACACGGACCACTGATACCACCGTGTCGCCTGCGCCCCCTGTTCGCCGTACGCCTCGCGCGACCGCTGGAGGCAGCGGCTCGCTTCCTCGTGATTGCCGCGAATCAGGTGAATCTGGGCGAGCGTGTCGAAGACCCCGCCGGTCGTTTCGCGCATGAATTGAAGCGGGCTGCGGACGTCGAGCGCGCGGTTGAGCGCCTGTTCAGCCCTCTTCAGATTGCCGAGGCGGACGGTGATCTGTCCGAGCGACGCGAGCGCGATGCCCAAACCGTGCGGCGTGCCGGACTGTTCCTGCAGCTCCACGCTGCGTTCGGCGAGCGACAGCGCCTGGTCGTGACGGTGCTGCATCATCGCGACGTTGGCTTGATTACCGCACACGGTCGCGACCACGTCCCCCGCCTGAACCATGAGCGCGAGTCGCTCCGCATGACGCAGCGCCCCCATCGCCTCGTCGAGCCGGCCGTCCTGCGCCAGCGTCACGCCAGACAGCGAGTGGACAAGTGCGAGGTGACGCAGATCGCCGGCGGCATGGAGGGCGGACGCGGCCTGCGCGATGTGCTCGCGAACGATGGCGCTGTCGCCAACCTGCCGGTAGCAGAGGCCGAGTTCGTAATGGGCGAGACCGATGGCACGGGAATCGTGCGCCCGCTCGGCCTGTTTCAGCGCGCGTGCAAGGAAGGCGATGCCGCGTGAGGGCTCCCCGTGAGCAATCGCCAGCCTGCCGTGGATCCGCCAGAGTTCCGACAGCCGCGCAGGATGGATCCGCTCGCGCTCTTCGGGCGGCTGGCCAAGCGCATCGGTCGCCTGGCGAAGGTCGTCCTGGAGCAGCCACGCCTCGGCGAGGGAGCAGCGCAGTTGCAGCGATTCGTCGCGCGATGCGCCGGGCTGCCTTATGGCTCGGACGAGCAGGGTCGCGGCGTCCGCGCCTTGTCCGCGTTGGAGCGCCTCGGTCGCGTTGACGAACAGGTCCGCCGTGGGCATGCGCGGCAGTATAGCTGGTATACAGTCTGCCGCATAGAGGCTTTCCAGACTGGCTAGCGCTTACTGCCAAGATTCAGGGGCGGCTCGTGACGGAAGCCCGGTGCCGGTTTAGGTTGAGCCACCGTGAGCCTTGAGCCGTCCCAAGCGCTAAGTCCGCAGGCGCTTCGCTCGCGGATCACCGGCGAAACAGTAGGTCAGCAGCTTGTAGACCAACTTTGCGCACAGAAACGACGGGGCGACCATGCCGGGAATGGGGCTCAACTCGACGATATCGGCCCCGACGATCGTGCGACGCTCGGCTGTCGCACGAAGCAGCGCAGTGATTTCCGGCCAGGAGAGCCCACCTGGTTCCGGTGTGCCGGTCGCCGGCATGATTGCCGGATCCATCCCGTCCACGTCGATGGTGACGTAGACGGTGTCACCAAGCGTCTCCACGACGGCCTCCATCCACTTCGGATCGCGTCGCATCGAGTAGTCGTAGAAGACCTGGGAACCGAGGCGCGGCAGCGCCTCTGCTTCTTCTGTCGAAAGGCTGCGGATCCCCACCTGCGTGATCGATGCGAATTCGAGGCACCGCCGCATTGCGCACGCGTGGTTGTGGATCGTGCCCATGTAGGCGTCGCGCATATCGGCGTGCGCGTCGATCTGGAGGACAGACAGCTTGGCGTACCGACGTGCGGTCGCGGATACGAGCGGCGGCGTGATCGAGTGCTCGCCCCCGAGCGCCACGAGGAACTTGCCGCGCCCGATCACTTCGTATGCGACGCGTTCGATCTCGTCGACGAGCGGCTGCATCTCGCCGAACGGCAGTTCCATTTCCGGCAGCGTGAAGATGCCGACGCCGTGCACGTCCGCCTCCATCTCTTCGTCCCACAATTCCATGTGCGAGGAAGCCTGGAGGATCTCGTGCGGGCCGTTGCGGGTGCCACCGACGTATGACGTGGTGCGATCGACGGGAATGGGCAGGACCACGGCTTTCGATTCATCGAACGAACGCCGATGGGGCAGCATGCCGCCGAACACCAGCGGCGCGCCATGGTCGTACTGAAACGGAAACTCCATTACGTGCGTGCCTCGAAGCGCGCCTCGGGAAACGGGCGGCCGTCGACCGCCATAATCGGGCCGGAAAGATCGAAGCGCAGAAGTTTCCGGGTGGCGAGCGTCTCGCGCGCGCTGGTGGCCAGCGCGGTTACGAGCAGGGGGAGGGCCACGGTCGCGTCGGCGTGCACCGTCACTTGTTCCGCGTCCGTCGCGAGTTTGCCCCAGCTCTGCGCCTCTTCGAGACTCGAGCCGGACGCGCCGCCGAAATGCGGAACGTCGGTGACGATCTGCAGGGCATAACGATGGCCGCCGACGCGGTCGTCGTAGAACTCCGCCTGCACGCTCGCCTGGTTGATGAAGTTCTTGGGTGTGCCGCCGCCGAGCACGATCGACGCCGTGCGCGGCCGCCGGATGACGAGATTCGCCGACTCGATGACGTCGCCGACGACGTCGATCAGGCCGGCGCTCGCGTCGCGATGCCGCGCCTGCGAGACACCCATGCCAATCGACGAGTCCGCGATCGCCGGGCAGAAGATCGGGATGCCGGCACGATACGCCGCCGTGAGGATCCCTTCCTGCTGCGTCTCCTTCCAGAGATACTCACCGAGCCGGTAGAGAAATTCGCGCGACGTGTACGGCCGGCGCTCGAGCGTCAGCACGAACGCGGCGATCCACTCGTCGTTATCGACGAACTCGTCCTCCTTGGCATACGTGTCGTACACGCGATCGATGTGCTCCGCCTGCAGCGCCGCATCGTCTTCGCGCGGAGAGCCGATGTAGTGGCGGCGACCGCGCGCCTCGTGGAGATCGTGGTACAGATTGGCGCCGGTCGAAACGAGGCAGTCGATGTAGCGGTGCTCGATCAAGTACGCGACGACCATCCGCAGTCCACCGGCGCTGAGCGCGCCCGCCATACCCAGGAAGATCGTGCAGTCGTCGCCGAGCATCTTCTCCCAGATGCGGCGCGCGGTCGCGAGGTTGCGCCCCTGAAACGAAATGCGCTCCATGCGCGCCAGCACCTCGTCTGCCGCCAGTCCGGGCTGGATGGTGAACGGTTCAACCGCCGCGCGAAGAAAACGTGATTTCGTTTTCATGCCGTGCTCATTCTAGTTCAGCATCGAGCATTGAACGTTTGAGCATTGAACATTGCTAGAACGCGCGGCCGATGCGGCCGAAGAACGCGGCGCGTGAGCGATCCCCGATCACATCGTGCGTCCACGCGGCGCCGCCGGCGAGGGTCACGGGGAGATAGTGACCGAGCACGATGTCGAGCGAGAGCTCGCCGCCGATCGAGGTGCGAAGATCTGAGAGGCGAAACGTACGGTTCCACGCGTCGCCCGCGTCGACAAAGCCGGCGCCGTGAATGGCGCGAAAGAACATCGGCCAGTTGCCGATGCCGCGCTGGGGGCGCGCCAGCGGCACCCGCACGTCGATATTCGCGACCGTCGCGCGAGAACCGACCAGATCGTCAGCAGCGAAGCCGCGCAGCAGGCCGATCGTGTCCCGGCCGAAATCGAATGCCGCGACCGCCGGACCGGGACCGCCGGCGGCGAACCGGCGCCGCATACGCGGGTCGCCCCACGCACTCGCAAAGGCGACGCGGCCTGCCACGACGACGTGCCCGCTCGTCACGCGCTGAAAGCCCCGCAGGTCGACGATCGTCGCGCCGCCGTCGGCGTCCGATCCGAACGCCGCGCGGGTCATCTCTGCGGCCGTTTCGATCCGAACACCTTCCTCGGCACTGATCGAATAGCCGTAGGCGCGGCGGCTGTCGTGGATCCATCCGCCACGAAACGATCGACGTCGCTGTTCCGACGGTAGCGTGCACGGCTCGTCACAATGGAACGTGTCGTTATCAGCCTCGAACGCGCCAAGCCACGTTTCGGTCCAGCGGATATGCCGAGACGCCAGCAGCGCGCCCGCCGTCATCTCGCGCGATCGCGCCAGACCACCGCGGAAAGGATCCGTGTCATCCGAGTAGCTCGCGAACAGCGTCGGGGCCCATCGATCGTACGCGTACGCCGCGTGCCAGTCCGGGCGCGCGCGGTTCGCCCACGCGGCATCGACTCCGTATGCATGACGGCCGAGCACATCGCTCATCGCAGTGCCGGCGCCCACGAGCAGCTCGTCGCTGTCGGTGTCGACGATTGGCGTCCAATAGGTCGGGACGAGCGTGCGCCAGGGACGGTAAGGCCTATCTTCCGCCTGAAGGCGGAAGCCACCAGATTGTGTTCCCGTGCCGTCCGGCTCTTTGGGATTTCCCGTGGCTTCCGCCGCTCTCCGATTTCCCGTGGCTTCCGCCTTCAGGCGGAAGTCAGGATCCGGAGTGAGAACCGCTCGATCAAACGGCACCGAGAACAGATCGTATCCGTCCGGCGTGTAACCGACATAGAACAGCGACCGTCCGTCGGGCGAAAGCTCGGGCTGCTGCGCGCCGCCGGCGGTGTCCGTCACGCGCGACACCACGCCGCTGGCCACGTCAACTGCGAACACGTCGAACGGCTGATCCCCGACATCGGCGGAAAAAAGTACCATCGCGCCGTCCGCGCTCCACGAAGGCGTCACAAGGCGCGCGTGGCGGCGAGTCACCAGCACGCGCGTTTCGGCGGATGCGACGTCGATGACGACGAGCTCGAACCCGGTCCGGCGGATCCGTCGCTCGGCGACGAGATGCCGTCCGTCAGGAGACCATCGGGGCCGTGAATAGTCGGACCCCTCGTCGGACACGAGAACGCGCGGAGCGGATACACGCGGCGGATCGAAGTCGCTGATCGCGATCGCACGCCGGTCCCTCATCTGTATGCTGCAGGCGAGCCGTCGGCCGTCCGCTGACAAATCCGGATCGCCGGCACGCGTCTGGTGGGTGAGCCGGTGCACGGTGCCGCCCGCCATTTTTACCGCGTAGAGATCCGAAAGCAGCCCCACCGAGCGCACGCGCTCGAGTTGATCGAACACGATCCAGCCGCCGCCGACCGTCGTGGTATTGCCGAGGACCCGCCAGGCGAGTCGCACGGGCGTGCCGTTCGACGCGAGGCGCATCAACGCCGGGAAGCCATCCGCATTGGAGATCGAGTAATAGAGCGCGCCGTCGGCGGCGACGCGGAGTGCGCCAACGCTAAACCCGTAATGCGTGAGCCGTCTGGCCGCCAGATCCGTCGCGTGCGCCGCCCGAGCGTCACTCTCGCGAGCCTCGCGGAACTCCTTCCACAGCGTCCCCACGGATTCCCCGAACACGCGGCGGAACGCGCCCGTTCCGAAGTAGGGAACACGGCCGGACGTGGCGTCGGCCAGCGTGGTGAGCTTCTCGGCGCCGAAGCGATCGGCCAGATATTGATGGAAGTACCCGCCGTAGGCGTACGGCGCGTTGCCGGAGGGCCATCGATCGAGACCGCCGGCGGCGCGATCCATCGGCTCGAATCGATGGTGTGCGGCCGCGACGTCGACGATCGCGCGAAAATCTCCCGCGGGAATCCGCCCCTCGCCCGTCATGCGGCTCTCCTCGAACGTCGCAATCCCCTCAATCTGCCAGATCGGAAGAAAGGCGTTCGGAAAGACAATGGGAACGCGGCCGAACACACGTCGGAAGCCTTCAATCCACCCGCGCGTCCGATCGAGGTGCAGGATGTGCGTGTACTCGTGCGTGAAGACCAGCTCGAGCCAGTCAATGGTGTTGCCGATCAGCGTTTCGCCGGCGGGTGGCACCGCGGTGATCTCGATCGCATCATACGGAAACGGCGTCGCCGAGCCGTTCGAGAGATCCGTCTGATCGACGAGGATCACCTGCACGCGGCCAGCTGGGACGCCAAACACCGGCGCAAATCGCGACCGCACCTGTTCGGCGATCGTCGCCAGGCGCCGCGCCAGCTGCTGTTCACCCTGGTGAGCGTAAATGTCGAAGTGCGGCGTGCTGAGCGTTCGGAACCGGAGCCGCCAGTCGTAGCGCGTGTTCGCGTCCGCGTGAGCTGCGGCGGCAATCAGCAGCGCTGCGAGGATCGCCGCCCGGTCAATGAGCCGGTGACGAGGGCGCCTGGCGATAGACATCTTTGAGGAACGTGAAGGCCGCAATCGGCGAGAGCCGGACGCCACGAATCTCCGGTTGAAACACCGCGACGTTCGTCTTGTACCACAGGCTGATGTACGGCACGTCACGCGCGATCGCCTGCTGCGCCTGCCGATACAACAGCCCGCGCTGATCGTCGTTCGCGGCAGCCGAGGCCTGCTCGATCAAGCGGTCGACGGTGGCGTTCTCGTAGTGCACGCGGTTCAGGCCCGCGGGCGGCACCTGCGAGGAATGGAACACGCGGCGCAGCATGTCCGGATCCGTGACGCCCACGAACTGCGCGGTGTAGAGCTGAAAGTTCCCGCGCACGACGTCGCTCAACAGCGTCTGGAACTCCTGCGACCTGATTTCGAGCGCGATGCCCACACGCGCGAGATCCTGTTGAATCGCGGCCGCCTGGATGCGATACACCTCCGATGTCGAGGTCTTGAGCGTCAGGCGCAGGCGGGGAAGCGGGCCGGCGCCGTCGGGATCGCGAAATCCGGCCGCGTCGAGCAGCCGCTCGGCTTCAGCGGGATCGTGATGAAAGTCGAACACCTCTCGCTCGAACGCCCACGACATCGGCGGGACGATCCCGACGGCAGTCGAGGCAAAGCCGCGCCGCAGATACTTCACGATCGCCTCGCGATCGATTGCGGAGCCGATCGCCTGGCGCACTTCGAGATGCTGCAGCACTGGATCGCGGAGGTTGAGCCCGATGTACGCGTAGTCGGTGCCGGGCGCCGTCTCGACGCCGAGCTTTCCCTCCTGCCGCAATTGCCACACGACGTCCGGCGAGACGTCATTGACGATGAGGTCCACAGTGCCCTTACGCAGCTCCAGGCCGCGCATCGTGTCGTCGGGGACAACCTTCAGGACGACGCCGTCGTTTCTCGCCGCGCCGCCGAAGTACTGATCGAACCGCGTGAGCACGATGCGGTCGTCCGGCTTGAAGGAGACGAGCTTGTACGGTCCCGTGCCGATCGGCGCGCGCGAGTTCGCCGCGCCTGATCCGGCCGGCACGATTCCCATCACCAGATTGATCGGAAACGAGGCGGACGGCTCCTTCAGATGGAACGTCACGGTATAAGCATCCACCACCTCCACGCTCTGCACGATCCGATACGCGCCAGAGCGGCCGCGGAACTTCGGATCCAGAAAGCTCCGGAATGTATACGCGACGTCATCAGCCGTCAGCTCGCGGCCGTTGTGGAACAGGACGCCGTGGCGCAGGCGCGCGATGTAAGTGCGCTCGTCGGGATGCTCGAGCGCCTCGGCGAGCTCGGGCACGACCTGCAGGTTCGCGTCGACGTTCACGAGGGAGTTGAAGAGGAGCTGTTGGGCCTTCTGCGACGCTTCGTCCGCGGCGACGCGCGGATCGAGATCGGCGGGGGAATTGGCGGTGGCGATGACGATCGCTGTTCCTTCGGGACGACCGCGGCCGCAGGTCGCCGCGATCAACAGCAGCGCGCCAATCGCCGCGGTCGACACCGGGTGTCTCAGTGAACTCACAACATTGATTGTACGCTTGTCACGCACGACTTCACGCGGAGGTCGCGGAGAGCACTGTATTAAACGTACTCAATATTTACGTACGTTGCTGATATTTCGAAGCAGCCTCACGAGATTCAACTGATAAGGAAAACCACATAAAGTCTCTGCTCGCTCTGCGAGCTCCGCGTGAGTACGTCCGTGGTCTTCGTGACGATCCCCGCTGCGGAGGTGATGTCTATTCAGCGGCATCGTCTTTGAGTTCCGCGAGCAGCGTGAGCGCCTGCAGCGGCGTGAGCTGGTTCACGTCGACCTCGCGGAGGCGCCTGCGGATCGGATCGTCGGCCGGCGTGGATGCGTAGAAGAGTCCGAGCTGCTGATTGTCCCGCGCGGCGCCGCTGAGCGACGGGCGGCCACCGCGCGACAGCTCGTCGCGCTCGAGACCGACCAGGATCTCCCGGGCGCGGGAGACCACGGCGGGCGGCAGGCCGGCAAGGCGCGCGACCTGAATCCCATAACTACGATCGGCGCGGCCAGGCACCACCTTGCGCAACAGCACCAGATCGTCCTTCCACTCGCGGACGACGACGTGGAAGTTTGACACCGACGGCAGCGCGTCGGCGAGATCCGTGAGCTCGTGATAGTGCGTCGCGAAGATTGTCTTCGGCCGCGCCTTCGGATTCGAGGCGAGATGTTCCGCCACCGCCCATGCCAGGCTGAGGCCGTCGAACGTCGCGGTGCCGCGGCCGATCTCGTCGAGGATGACGAGGCTGCGCGAGGTGGCCATGTGCAGAATGTTCGCCGTCTCCTGCATCTCGACCATGAAGGTCGACTGGCCGCGCGCGATGTTGTCGGAGGCTCCGACGCGCGCGAACAGGCGATCCACGATTGGCAGCTTCGCGCTGCGGGCGGGCACGAACGATCCCGCCTGGGCCATGAGGCAGAGCAGCGCACACTGCCGCAGGTAGGTCGACTTGCCTCCCATGTTCGGGCCGGTCAGGACGATCAACTGATGTTCGCCCGCATCGAGCGTGACGTCGTTGGGTACAAACGCATCCACCACGTGACGCTCGACGACGGGATGACGCGCATCGGCGGCGACCAACTCGTCGCCGCCGTGCATCAGCGGCTTCGTGTAGTTCTGAACGGCTGCCGTCTCGGCAAGCGCGGCCAGGACGTCGAGCGCTGCCAGCCCGCGTGCTGTGTCCTGGATCCGCGGCGCCTCGGCCGCTACCTTCGCTCGCAACGCCTCGAAGATCTCCACTTCGCGCTCGACGATCCTTTCGTCGGCGCCGAGCACTTTCTCTTCGTACTCTTTCAGGCCCGGCGTTATGAAGCGTTCGCCGCCGGCAATCGTCTGCTTGCGGTGGTAATCGGCCGGCACGCTCGCCAGGTTCGACTTCGACACCTCGATGTAGTAGCCGAACACCCGGTTGTAACGGATCTTCAGCGACGAGATGCCGGTCCGCGCGCGCTCGGCGTCCTCCATTTCCGCGATGCGGTGCTTTCCGGAGCGGCTGATGCCGCGCAGATCGTCCAGCTCCGGATCGATGCCATCGCGGACCGTCCCTCCTTCGCGCGCAACCGCGGGCGGTTCGTCGATCAGCGTGCGATCGAGCTCGTCGCGGATATCGGCCAGGTCGTCGAGCTCCGCGGTGAGGCTCTTCACGAGCGGCGACTGGAAGTCCTCGAGTACCATCCGCACGCGCGGCACCGCGGCAATCGATTGGCGCAGCGACACGAGATCGCGCGGCCCCGCGGTTCCGAGCGCCGCGCGCGCGACGAGCCGCTCGATGTCGTGCACCGACTTGAGCGTCTCGCGCAGCTTCACCCGCGCGGTACCACGGAAGGCAAAGTCCTCCACGGCGTCGAGCCGATCCTGGACGGGCTCGATCGCGAGGAGCGGCCGCAGCAGCCACGCGCGGAGCAGCCGGCCGGCCATCGGAGTGATCGTGCGATCGATCTCGTGCAGCAGCGATCCGGCGCGAGCGCCGTCGGACGCTTCGATCACTTCGAGATTGCGAAGCGTGATGGGATCGATCAGCAGGCAATCGGCGCCGGTGCGGAAGGAGAGGTCACGCACGTGCGCGAGGTCCGCCTTCTGCGTGTCGCGCAGGTATTGCACCAGTGCGCCGGCGGCGCAGACGGCCGCGTGCCGGTCGTCGAGGCCGAAGCCCTGGAGCGTCTGCGCCTGCATCTGGGCGAGCACGGTGCGGCGTGCTGATTCATACTCAAACGTCCAGGGTTCGGCGGTTGTGATCCGCGCGTCGATCCGCGCGGCCGTGAAGATGCTGCCCGCCACGTCGAACCCGACGGGGGCCACGATCTCTCGTGGACGCAAGACCGCGAGCTCGTCAGCGAGCGCCGCGGCTCCATCGGTACCCAGATACTCCGCCGCGGTGAACTCGCCCGTCGAGAGATCGAGCAGCGCCACACCAAAGCCCGGCCCCGGGTGCGCCGGCGCAAGCGCCATGAGAAACGCCGGCTCGCGCGCGTCGAGATATCCGGCATCCGTCAGGGTACCGGGCGACACGACGCGAACGACTTCGCGCCGTACGAGTCCTTTTGCTTTTTTCGGATCCTCGACCTGCTCGCAGACCGCGACGCGGAATCCCTTGCGCACGAGCCGCGCGATATAACCGTCCGCGGCGTGGAAGGGCACGCCGCACATCGGGATCGCGCCGCCCGAGGCATCCTTCGATCGCGAGGTGAGCGTCAATTCGAGCGCGCGCGCCGCGGTCAGCGCGTCCTCGTAGAACATCTCGTAGAAATCCCCCATGCGGAAGAACACGATGGCGTCCCGGTATTGCCGCTTCGCCTCGAAGTATTGCCGCATGGCCGGCGTGGCGCCGGCAGGAGAAACCGAGGAGGACATCTCAAGGAGTGTCTGTTGGAGTTATTACGGGCCGCTCCGTTGTCGCGGCCCCAAGATCGCAATTAGATGCTGTTGTGAATCGGACTTCTCAGCGGATGCCATCGTCGAGCCGATCGTATCCGCTGACGAGTAGCCGCGAGTATAACATTCAGGTGAATGCGCATTCTCGCGCTGGACACCTCGACTGCGGCTGGCAGCGCGGCGCTCGCAGAGGACGGCCGCGTGACCATCGCGCGCGCAGGCGACGGATCGCGCACGCACGGCGAACGCCTGCCGTTGGAATTGATGGCGCTGCTCGGTGAGGCGCATGTCCCACTCGCAGCGATCGATCGGTTCGCGGTCGCGATCGGCCCTGGCTCGTTCACGGGCCTCCGCGTCGGCATCGCGACGATCCAGGGACTCGCGTTCGCCAAACATGCGCTCGTCGTCCCGGTCTCGACGTTTGAAGCGCTCGCGTGGCGCGCGAAAGACAAAACAACGGCCATCGCGGCGTGGATCGATGCGCACCGCGGGGAGGTGTTCGCTTCACTGTTTGCGCCCGATGGCACGGCCGTTCTGCAGCCGCCCTCGTCGCTGACACCGGAGAAGACGCTCGAGGCGTGGCGTCAGGCGCTGGCTGCCTGTCCGGGCGTCCGCTTCACCGGTGACGGCGCCATCAAGTACGAAATCGCGATTCGCCAGGCGCTGGGCGAAGGCGCCTCGATCGAGGCGGAAACGCCGATCCTCGCCGGCGCGATTGCCGAGATCGCTGCCGCCGATCCGTCCCGCGCCGTGCGCCCGCACGCCGTCGTGCCGCTGTACGTCCGCCGGCCCGACGCGGAGCTCGCGCGCGATCGCCGTCGTGCGCTCGAGATTCCGCAGGAGTGACGTGAGGATCGATCGCGTCAGCGACGATCGGGATCTCGACGCGATCGTGGCGCTCGAGACCGAGTCGTTCACCAATCCGTGGACGCGGGAGACGCTCGAGTGGGAGCTGCGCAATTCCGACGTCACCCATATCTACGTGCTCCGGCTCGAAGATGGAATCGTTGCCGCGTTCTGCGTGTGCTGGATCATTTTCGACGAGCTGCACATCAACACCGTCGCGGTGGCGCCTGCCGAACGCCGGCGTGGACGGGCGACCGCGCTCCTGAAGCACGTCATGGCTGAGGCGGCCGCGAGGCACGCCGTCCGCGCGACGCTCGAAGTGCGCGCGTCGAACATCGCCGCCTTGAAACTCTATGAAGGCCTTGGCTTTCGGGTCACCGCGACGCGACCGCGCTACTACTCGCAACCGGAAGAGGACGCGCTCATTTTGTGGCGCGACGGCCTGGATTTGTAGTACGGTAACGGTATGAATGCACTCGTGTAAGGTCCTTCCACAAGGAGGCGGCAATGCCGACAGACTTCGAAGAGCTGAAGCAGAGGCTGCTGCAAAGCGATGCTCAGTTCCGCCAGCTCGCAACGCAGCACCACGATCTCGACGAAAAGATTCACAACCTGGCGACCCGCCCGTATCTGTCCGAACCGGAACAGCTCGAAGAAGTAACCCTCAAAAAAAAGAAACTGCACCTGAAGGATCAGATGGAGAGCATTCTGCGCCATCGCATGGTCGAGCCCACGCACGCGCGAAGCTGACCTGCGACCGGCCGAAACTTCCGGGGCCGGAGGCTTGCCTCCCGGCCCCTTTTTTTGCGCATCGTATTCCGGGGCCTGATGAAAATCGACAAGGCGGGCGTCCCGTTCGTCACCGGCGCGCTCCTGCCGGCTGCCGCGCTCGCGGTCTCGAAGCGCTACCTCTGGGCCGCTGCCTTCGCGGCGCTTGGCGGGTTCCTCACCTACTTCTTCCGTGATCCGGAACGCCAGGTGCCGTCAGCGCCCGGATTGGTCGTCTCGCCAGCCGACGGACGCGTGATGATTGCGGGACCGACCGATGGACGCTGGGCGCCGGCCGGGGACTGGAAGCAGATCACAATCTTCCTGTCGCCGATGGACGTGCACATCAACCGCACCCCGGTCGAAGGGCGGGTCACGAGAATCGTGTATCGGCCCGGCAAGTTCCTGCCTGCTTACAAAGAGGACGCGAGCGGCAACGAGCTGAACGAGATCTGGATCGACCATCATGGGCAGACGGTCATCGTGCGGCAAATCGTCGGCGTCCTCGCCCGACGCATCGTCTGTCGCGTGGCGGAAGGGCAGGCGCTGCAGCGTGGCGAACGGATCGGCCTGATGAAGTTCGGTTCACGCATGGACGTGTTCCTGCCGCCCGCCGCCGCGCTGACGGTGCGGGTCGGCGAGCACGTCGTCGCCGGCGAGACCGTGCTGGCGCGTCTCGAGCATTCCCATGATGCTTGAAACGCTGCGCCGGCGCCGCGAAGATCGGCCGCAGCGATTGAAGCGCGGCGTCTACATCCTGCCGTCGTTATTTACCGTCGGCAATCTGTTCTGCGGTTACGCGTGCGTCGTGTACTCCACGCGAGGCGACTTCGATACCGCGGCGGTACTGATCGGCGTCGCCATGGTGCTCGACACGCTCGATGGCTTCTTCGCGCGCCTCACGCGATCCTCGTCCGCCTTCGGCGTCGAGCTCGACTCGCTGGCCGACGTCGTCTCGTTCGGTCTTGCGCCGGCGATTCTCGCGTTTACGTGGGGACTGTGGCCGCTGCGGCGGCTCGGCTGGGCGGCCGGCTTCATTTACGTGGCGGCCGCGGCGATGCGGCTCGCGCGGTTCAACATCCAGACGAGCACCGTGACGGACAAGCGGTACTTTGCAGGGATGCCGAGCCCCGCGGCGGCGTCGGTGATCGCGTCGACCGTCTATCTCTACCCCTGGGGCCTGCAGGATCCGCGCGCGGCGGCGCCTGCGCTTGCGATGGTCCTGGTACCGGCGTTCCTGATGGTCAGCACGATCAGATTCCGCAGTGTCAAGGCGATCGACGTCGGCTGGCGGCGATCGTATTTCGCGCTGTTCCTCGCCGCAGTCGTGCTCGCACTGATCGCCTCGCACCCGCGCGTCGCGCTCGTCGTCCTGTCGTATTCCTACGTCATATCGGCGTTCGTTGTGCTTGCGTATACACGGCTGCGCCGCCATCGCAATCCATCGGTTATTCCGGACCCGGATTCGCCGCACCTCAATCGCAAGACTGAATCCTGATTCAGAGATTAGCGAATGGCCACGGGCAGTCTGATACTGACGACGGTTCCGCGATCTTTCTCGCTCGCCACCGAAACAGTTCCGTTGTTCAGCTCGATGTTGCGTCGAGCGATCGGCAGTCCGAGGCCGGTGCCGGTCGTCTTCGTGGAGAAGTAAGGCTCGAAGACCCGATCCAGCGCTTCGGCGTCCATCCCGACACCCGTGTCTTCGACGTGGATCGTCACGAACCCGTCTTCGACGCCTGACGTGAGCAGCAGGCGGCCGCTGCCGGGCATCGCATGCAGCGCGTTCTCCACGATATTGGCGAGCGCGCGGCTCACGAGCGTGCGATCGACGAGGACAGCCGGCAGCATCGGCCCGACGTGATTCTGCAGATCGATCCGCCCCTCCAGTCCCGCGCGATACGGCTCGACGACGTCGCGGACGAGCTGCACGGGGTCGACCGGAGCCGGACGCGCCGTCGGTGCGGACGCAAAGCTGGAAAACTCCGCGGCAATCTGCCGCAGCAAACGCACTTGACCCAGGATCGAATCCACGCAGCCCTCGAGCACCGGTCCGAGCGGCTCCCCACGATCCGCGTGCACCCGCCGGAGATGCTCGGCCGACAACTGGATCGGCGTGAGCGGGTTCTTGATCTCGTGCGCGACCTGGCGCGCCATTTCCCCCCACGCTTCGATCCGGTGTGTGCGTTCGAGCTGCGAGCGTTGCGCCTTGAGCTCCGCGGCCATGCTGTTGAACGCGTCGATCAGGCGGCGGAGTTCATCAGACGATCGAACGGCAATGCGCGCGTCGAAGTCTCCGCGCGCAATGCGCCCCGTCGCGCGCGTGAGCTGGCGCACCGGATCCGCAATGCGCTCCGCCATCGAGAGGCCGATCGCGGCGCCCAGCAGGATGAAGAACAGCGCGGCCAGGTGCACGCCGCGATCGAGATCGTCGATTTCACGCTCGACTTCCTGCAGACGCAGCGCGAGCGGGACGGTCAGCACCCGGTCGCGTCCACCGCTGCGCACGGGCGTCGCGGCGAGCATGTACGGCACCGAGCCGATTACATCCTGGCTGATGTAGTTCGGGAGGCGATCGAGCACGATCGCGCGATAGACGTCTTCGGGTGTGCGAGTCGGGAGCAGCCCTGACGCGAAGAGGTCCCGCTGATTCGTCGCGGCCAACTCGGCGCCGTTGAAGATGTTGACGTCCTGATCGACGACCTGGCTGATCCAGACCATCACGTCGTCGTTCAAGGGAGCGACTCCCTCCGCGCCACGACGCAGCAGCGCGTCCGATTCCTCGATGACGCGCTGCGCGACGGCCGCGGTCCGCGCGGCATCCCCCTCGATGCCGTCCACCAGCAGGCCGGCAAAGTACGCGCGAATGACGAGCGCGAGCGTCAGCACCGGCACGATCGAGGCGAGCACGAACGCGAGGAACAGCTTGCGATAGAAGCTTGCGCGGATTTCCCGCAGGAGCGCGCGGCCCGTGGCGGGACGGGTGCGCGCGATGCGCGTGAACGCGGCATTCCCGATCAGGATGATCACGTAGCCGGCGGCGGCGAGCGTGGTCAGCTCGGCGAGGCGCACCAGGTGCTCGAATATGTCCGGCCGCGGGTAGCCGAGCGCAAAGATTGCGTAGCGGTCGTTGGAGAAATATACGTTGTACGACGTGTCTCCCTTGCGCAGGACGGTCCAGAACGGCTCGCGCGACCGATAAATGCGCGCGAACGTCGCGTCGTCCAACGGCCAGACCGATTTGACGGACGTGAAGATCGCGGTGAGGCCCCAGCCATATGCCGTGAAATCGACGTCTCCCGTCGGCGCGCCCTCGATCTCGCTCGTCTGATCGGACGGGCGGAACACATCGAAGTACGGCGACTGCGAACTGATGAACGGCAGCGTGCGGTAATCGAAGACGACGTGCACGACGACCGCGCCGACCATCCGGTCGGCGTCGCAGATGTTGCGTTCGGCGTGCAGCATGTTGCGTTCCTGCGCGCCGAACAACTGCGCTTCACCGAACAGGTCCCATCGGCATCCGCTCAGCGCCGCAGGATGCTGGGGCGCGCCTGTGTATTCCGGGAAGTTGAGCGCGAACCGGCTGACGAGCGCGCCGTCCGCGTCGTACAGCTCGACGTCGCTCGTCAGGCGCGCGCGCGCCAGCACGGTACGACTCCAGATGAAGAACGCGCTGTCGGTCCCTGGCGTGCCGGCTTCCGTCAGCGTGCCGCCCGCCACGAGCTGCGGCAGCATCGTCATCCGATCGATTTCCGTGAGCGCTTCGTTCAGCCGATCGTGGAGCGCCTGCGGGTGCGCCATGGCCTCGGCCGCGTAGCGCGTCGCGATCAGACGCCGTGTGGCGCGCTCCGCGAAGAAATGCACCGATGGATAGATGAGCAGCGCCGGGAGCAGGAACGCCATGAACAGCGCGAGCAGGCGCGAGGCAACCGTCGTCTGGCGGTACCACACGACCAGTCGCGGCGCGACAAGCGCCGCGAGCGCGCACGCGACCGCCGCAAGCACGATGGCAGCGCCGGCAACCGGCCATTCGCGTCCGGCGGCGAGCGCGGCGATCACAACGGTCGGTCCGATCCAGAGGGTGGCGGCAGCGATGTGCCAGCTGGAAAGATGGCGGGGAAGGCGCCAGCGCGTCAGCGCGGTGACGCATCCGAGGGCACCCGCCCACATGACAGCTGCATGACATAGCAGGATGCCGCTCAGCACGGCGAGCCGAGGACCACCCCATGGGTGCAACGTGAAATGGCGGAGATCGACCGCTGCGGGATCCACCGTGGCGCCGAGCCATCGTTCGAAGCCGACGAGCATCGCGGCCAGAACAGCGCCGCAGACCAGTTGCGCGGTCACGAACAACGCGCGCTCGGCGTCCGGCCATCGCCGTTCTGTCCGAAGCGCCAGACGCAGGCGCACTGCGCCTGACACCGCGGTTGCCGCGAGCGCGGCCGCGCCGGCGCCGACGAACAACAGCGTCAATGGTGCGTTCCACGCGGGCCGCTGGACGATGGCGGATGCGATCCACAGTACGGCGATGCTCGCGAGCACGACGAAGCCGATCGCGAGCGACAACGCTGTCTCGCGCGAGGCCGAGCGCGCCGCGACGCGTCGATCGAGGATTGGGCCCACGAGCAGCAGCATCGTGACGCCGACCACACCCACCGCCACCGCGATGACGATCCGGCGCAAGTGCTCTCGCGCCTGTTGAAGATCGGCCATGTCGATCGACGCCTGCAGGAGTGGAACGCCCTGGGGACTGGCCACGACGAACGAGTTCGGCGACGCGGCGTTGGCGGCACCCGGGGTGCGAAGAGAAACAGGCACGAGGTGACCGGGCAGCACGTAGTCGCCGCCGATCGTGTTGATCGTGGACGCGGCGGGCGATGGCGACAGGACGTGCTCGACGGCGACCGTCCCGAGCCGCGCATGCTCGCGAGTCGTCGCCAGGATCGGTTCGACGTATACGAGCCGCAGGCCGAGCGGAGATGGCGTCACGAACAGTGACGCAGGACCGCTGCTGCGATCGCGCGGCAGATCGGACGGGCGGCCCGCCCACGCCCGTGCGCTGCCGGCCGTGTCGTAAATCGTCAACGCCAGGAGCGGCGCCGCCGATCCTGCGCGCTGGCGCGCCGCGGCAACGACATCGAACAACATGCGGACGCGATCTTCGGAATCCTCCACGGGCATGTTGCCCGGCACCGACGGATCCGTCGCGACACCGCGCGCCACCGACTGCACGCGGGACGTCATCCCGGCGATATCGCGCAGCACATCCGCGTGCACGCGATCCGCCGCGGCGGCATCCGTTCTCCCGAACCGCTGAATCTCCAGCGCCGCACCCGCCAGTGCGACCAGCACGGCGACGGCAATGCCGCCGGCAAGCAGCCGTGCGGCGCGCACCTTTCGTTCGCGTGTGATGTTCGGGGACAGGGTCGAGGGGACCACCGATCGCAGGATACACCGATGTTATGATGGAGTGTTTGCCGGGTCCCGCGGACCACATCATGAGCAACTCCCCCGGACTCAAGGCGGCGCTGAAGCGCGGCGCCCTGCTCGCCGCGGCCAACTGGCCGCTCGTCATCGTGCAGTTCGTGGCGGAATCCAGCCTGAAGCTGCTGCTGGCGGTGCCGATCGTCGGCGGCGCATTCCTGGTGGCGCTGCTGCTCGACACCAGCCTCACGGATCTGCTGAGCGGCGACGCGCGCGACATCGTCACGGCAATCCTCTCGGCGCTGACCGCGAATCCCGCGGCGTTGATCGCGTTCGTCACAGCCACGCTGGTCGTACTGGTCGGCGGTTCGCTCCTCACCTTCGTCGTCAAAGCGGGCACGGTCGCCGTGCTGGCGGAGGCAGAGCGCATCGCCGGACCGATCGAGAAGCCGCCATTGCGGCTCGAGCCGCTGCGCCGCGCATCGACCGTCGGAATCGACTCGTTCCTGGCCGGTTGCGCGCGCCTGTGGCGGCGCTACGTCCGCATCGGACTCGGCTTGCTGATCATCTACGCGCTGACGGCAGGTCTGTATCTCGCTTTCGTCCTCGGCGGCTACGAGCTCGCGGCCAATTCGGCGCTGATGCTCGGATGGACGGCCGCCGCCGCGCTCGCCTCGAGCGCGCTCATCGTCTGGATCACCGTTGTGAACTTCTTCTACCTGATGACGCAGATGGTCGTGGCGATCGAAGACGTGCCGGTGAGGACGGGCGTCGGACTCGCGGTGCGCTTCGTGTGGGGGCACTTGCGCGAGGTCGCGGCGGTCTTCGGCGTGGTACTCGTCGGCGTGGTGATCGCCACCTCGGCCTCGATCCTGGCGACCGCGGGACTCGGGCTGATTGCGTTCGTCCCGCTCGTCGGTCTCGCGGTGCTGCCGCTGCAACTCGCGGCGTGGCTGCTGCGCGGCATCGTGTTCGAGTATCTCGCGCTGGCGGCCCTCGGCGCCTACCTGTCACACTATCGCTGGTATCAGCGCGGCGCGGACGGGGAGACGCCAATCGCAGTCACAAAGGAACCCGGGATTCGTCTCGCATGACCAATCACAATCAGTTTCTCTCGCGCGCCGCGGAACAGATGAAGGAATCGGCCATTCGCCGGATGGGATCGGTCGTCGCCTCAGCACGCGACATTATTTCGTTCGCACCCGGCTATCCGGCGCCGGAAACGTTTCCGTGGACGGAGTTCCGCGAGATCGCCGCCGACCTGCTGAGCGGCGAGGATCCCGGCGTGCTGCAGTACGGCCCAACCCGCGGGCATCGGCCGCTGCTCGGCGCCATTGCGGGAATCATGTCGCACCGCGGCATCACGTGCCCAGCCGAAGAACTCCTCGTGACGACGGGGTCCCAGCAAGGGCTCGATCTGGTGGCCAGAGTTCTGCTCGATCCAGGCGATGTGGTGCTCGTCGAGCTCCCGAGTTACACCGGCGCGCTCACGGCCTTTCGCAACGTGCAGGCCCGGATCATCGGCGTGCCGCAGGAAGCGGACGGTGTGGATCTCGCAGCGCTCGACGCGACACACGAACGACTCCGCCGCGAAGGACAGCGCGTGAAGATGTTGTACGTCGTGCCGAACTTCCAGAATCCGACGGGTCTCCTGATCGGCCTGCCGAAGCGACAGCGCCTGCTCGAATGGGCGGCGCGGCGCGACGTGCTGCTGGTTGAGGACGATCCCTATCGTGAGCTGTACTTCGAAGACTCCACGACCGAAGCGGACGTGCGGCCGATCAAGGTGGACGATCGCGACGGGCGCGTCATTTATCTGAGCAGCTTTTCGAAGACGCTCGCGCCCGGATATCGCGTGGCATGGATCGCGGCCCCGGCGCCGCTCGTCACCAAATTTGAGATGGCCAAGCAGGCGGAGGATCTGCTCACGGGGTCGCTCGATCAGCGCGTCGTGTACGAGGCCTGCCGGCGCGGCGTCCTCGAACGTCAGCTCCCGCTCCTGCGCAGTCATTACCAGCACAAGCGCGACGTCATGGAACAGGCGCTCACCCGCGAGCTGGCCGACACAGTGCGCTGGCCCGCGCCAAAGGGAGGGTTTTTCCTGTGGCTCACGCTGCCGGTGGAAATCGACGCCGACGCGATGATCCCGCGCGCCATCGAGCACGGCGTGATCTACGTGGCGGGAGAAGCCTTCTTCGTGGATCACCAGGCGGCCAACACCATGCGGCTGTCGTTTTCCGCGCCGACACCGCAGCGCATCGAGGAAGGCGTGTCGCGGCTTGCGGCGGCCTTACGGTCGGAAATCGAGGCCTCCGTGCGGATTCAGAAGGCCGGCACCTCGCGACCCTGAATCACCACGGCGCCTCGTATAAATCGTAGGGCAGCCCTTCAGGGCTGCTCGTGTCACGAGCAGGGCTAAAGCCCTGCGCTACGGAATATTTCCGTCTGCAACACGATGCCAGGCAAGCCGGTGAAAGGCACGAGCGGGGGTTCGACTGGCACATCGCGAGTTTCCGGTTTCAATACGACACCTGGCAGCTCGCTGAACGGCACGAGCGGCGCCTCACCGGCCGGCGCCAGCAGCGTCAGCTGCCATTGACTGGAGAGATTGCCGGTGACGGCCACCACATCAAGGTTTTCAGGGCCATGCTCCGACACCGTCGGAGAGACGGCTGGCTCGGCCGGCAGGGTGAGGGTGCCCGCGGGCCTGCCGTCGTTCATCCACATCCAGATCTCAGGCGACGATGACGAGGCGACGAACACGTACGTCCCGCCGATTGCGGGTCCCGCCGATGCGCGCCTCCGATAAGCATGCTGCCAGCGCTGGTTGCCATTCGACCGATCCAGGGCGCGCACAATGTTGTCGAGCGCCAGGAAGTACACGCGCGTGCCATCAGCCGTCGCCGGTCCGACGATGGCTGCGCCAATACGCTTGACCCAGTCAATCTCGCCGTTCTGCGCTTTCAAACAATAGAACTGCCGATCACCGGCGCCCGCATACACACGATCGCCGGCGGCAAAGAGCGCGCCGGCCGTCGCGCCGATCGTGCTTTCCCAGATCGATTTTCCCGTCGTGATGTCGGCCGCGACGATGCGGCCGTCGTCGACCGATATGTAGACGCGATCGCCGTTGATGGCCGGCGGCTCGGTCGATCCGCCGACGTCGCGCTGCCAGATCGGCGCGCCGTCTTTCGACCGGAAGGCGAGCACGCGACGTTGCGCGAGCACGATCAACCAACCCGATCGAGCGACGAGCGGGGCAGTGATCCCCGCAAGCGGTTTCTCCCACAGCGTTGTGCCATCGGCGCCGCCGAGCGCGTGGATCGCGTCATGCGATGCGACGAACACCACGCCCCCATCGGTCGCAATCGGCTGCTCGGTGGGGAGGTCCTTGCGCCAGCGCTCCGCTCCATCCGAGAGGCTGCGCGCGACGATCTGCCCCGTGCGCAAGGCAACGTAGACGCGCTCCTCGTCCAGCACCGGCGCGGCGCGCGCGACGGGGGGCCCGCCGAGGTCCACCGACCACCTCGTCGCCAGCGGCAGCACGCTCGGCGTGTGAGTCCCGTCGCCGTAGCTTCCGCCCTCCGCCTTCGCGCGCAGCGATTCGCCGGAGTCGGGGCGGAGGCGGTCAGGCAGAAAATGATCGCCATCGACGCGTGACGGAATCAGAAGGAGCGCAACAAGAAGGAGGCCGAACCTACAAGATATTGTGGTGCTAACCGACCGCACGCCTTATAATAGCGTCACAATGATTTGGTGATTGAGTGATTTGGTCATTGTAAGGATCGGGCTTCGCACGCGCCACCGCGCGTGCTTCACGCTCAATCGCTGAATCACCACATCAGTGAATCACCACATCTCCACTGCTCCCGTGAATCACCAAACACTTGTCGTCCTGGATTTCGGTTCGCAGTTCACGCAGTTGATTGCGCGCCGGCTCCGCGAGCTGTCGGTCTATTCGGAAATTCTTCCGTATAACACGCCGCTCGCTGAGATTCGCAAACGCGAGCCCGCTGGGATCATTCTGTCTGGCGGACCACGCAGCGTGTCGGAGCCTACGGCGCCGCGCTGCGAGGCCGCGGTGTTCGACGCCGGCGTGCCGGTGCTCGGCATCTGCTACGGCATGCAGCTGATGACGGATGCGCTCGGCGGCGAAGTTGCGCCGGCGCCGCATCGCGAGTTTGGCCTGGCGACGATCCGCATCGAGGACGAGGCGCCGCTGCTTGCATCGGTGGGGTCCGAGCTGCGCGTGTGGGCGAGTCACGGCGATTTCGTCAAGAGCGCGCCCTCCGGCTTCACTGTGACAGCGACGAGCGCGAACGCGCCGGTCGCCGCGATGGCGGACGAGGATCGCAGATTCTACGCGCTGCTGTTTCACCCGGAAGTGGCACATACCGATCACGGGACGCACATCCTTCGCAATTTCGCGTTCGACGTGTGCGGGTGCACGGGCGACTGGACGATGGCGTCCTTCGTGCAGGAAACCATCGGCGCCATCAGGAAGCAGGTTGGTGACGGCCGCGTCGTGTGCGGCCTGAGCGGCGGCGTCGACTCAACCGTCGCGGCGCTCCTCATTCACAAGGCGGTCGGCGATCGCCTCACATGCATCTTCGTCGACAACGGTGTGATGCGGCAGGACGAAGCGGAGCAGATTCGGAAGCGCTTCGAACGCCTCCATCTGCCGCTCGACTTCGCGGACGCGTCGCAGTTGTTTCTCGATCGCCTGGCGGGAGTTACAGACCCGGAGCAGAAGCGCAAGATCATCGGCGCGACGTTCATCGACGTGTTCGAGGACGAGGCAGAGAAGCTGGGACACTTCGATTTTCTCGCGCAGGGAACGCTGTATCCGGACGTGATTGAAAGCGTGTCGGTGATCGGACCGTCGCACGTCATCAAGAGCCACCATAACGTGGGGGGCCTGCCCGAGCGGATGCGCTTCAAGCTGGTCGAGCCATTGCGGCAACTCTTTAAAGATGAAGCGCGCGCGGTCGGCAAAGAGCTCGGCCTCGAGGACGAGTTCGTCTGGCGGCAGCCATTCCCCGGTCCGGGCCTGGCTGTGCGGATTCTCGGCGAGGTCACCACGTCGCGACTGAACCTGCTGCGGCGCGCCGACGCGATCGTCGCGGAGGAAGTCAAGAAGGCCGGCTGGTATCGACGGCTGTGGCAGTCGTTCGCCGTGCTGCTGCCCGTGCAGAGCGTCGGCGTCATGGGGGACGCGCGGACATACGAATACACCGCCGCGATTCGCGCGGTCGAGAGCAAGGACGGCATGACCGCCGACTGGGCGCGCCTGCCGCATGATCTGCTCGGATCGATCTCGTCGCGGATCGTGAATGAAGTAAAGGGAATCAATCGGGTGGTCTACGACATCTCGTCGAAGCCACCGTCCACAATTGAGTGGGAGTAGGCCGCCGCGCTTTTTGCGGCGGCAAGGGAGAAGGCCGTCGCGCGAAGCGCGTTCGCGCGTGAGAGCCTTCAGCCGCCGCGGAGCCCGAAGGGCGAAGCGGAACGCGTCGGGTTGGGCCCCGACGCAATTAGGGAAGTGGGGCCCCACGCGCACAAGGAGAAGCAGATAGGACGTCCTGAGCGCCCGGATGTCCGAAGCAGATCAATGTCCGAGTTCGTCCACCTTCACCTGCACTCCGAATACTCACTTCTCGACGGCGCCTGCCGGATCGAGGAGCTCCTCGACAGGGCCGTCGAGTTGCAGATGCCGGCGATGGCGATCACGGAACACGGCAACATGTTCTCGTCGGTCGTCTTCCACGATCAGGCGCGCAAGCGCGGCATCAATCCGATTCTCGGGTGCGAAGTCTACGTGGCGCCGGGCGATCGGCGGACGAAGAGCGGCACGCCTGGAGAAACCGCCAATCACCTCGTTCTCCTCGCCGAGACGAACCAGGGGTATCACAACCTGATCAAGCTGGTTTCGTTCGGTTACACGGAGGGCTTCTACTACAAGCCGCGCATCGACAAGAATCTCCTGGCGCAGCATTCGAAGGGACTCATCGGCCTGAGCAGCTGCCTCAAGGGAGAAGTCGCGACCGGCATCCGGACGGAGCAGCAGCAGAAGGCGATCAACGCCGCGGCCGCGTATCGCGACATCCTGGGTCGCGAGAATTTCTTCCTCGAGATGCAATACCAGGGCATCGAGGAACAGCGCACCGTCAACGTCGGCCTGCAGCCGATCGCGAAAGAACTCGGCCTCGATCTCGTCGTCACCAACGACGTGCACTACCTGCAGAACTCCGACTACAAGCCGCACGACATCCTGCTGTGCATCGGCACCGGAAAGACCGTCAACGACGCGGAGCGGCTCCGGTATCACGGCGATCAGTTCTTCCTGAAGACCGCCGAGCAGATGGCGGCGGTGTTCCCCGATTTCGCAGAAGCGATGGCGCGGACCGTTCGCATCGCCGAACGCTGCAACGTCGATCTCTCATTCAAGGAGAACTACCTCCCGAACTTCGACGTGCCCGGCGGTTACACGCTCGACGAGTATTTCGAGCACGTCGTCCGCCAGGGATTCGAGATGCGGATCCCGCGGCTGCGGGAGCTCGAGGCGAAGGGAACGCTGAAGCACACGATTGACGACTACGAGCGGCGGCTCTCGTATGAAATCGACATGATCACGAAGATGAAGTATCCCGGGTACTTCCTGATCGTGTGGGACTTCATCCGCTACGCGCGCGAGCAGGGCATTCCCGTCGGTCCGGGCCGCGGCTCCGCCGCAGGAAGCTTCGTCGCCTACTGCCTGCGGATCACGGACGTCGATCCTATCGAGTACGACCTCATCTTCGAGCGGTTCCTCAATCCCGAGCGCGTGTCGCTCCCGGATATCGACATCGACTTCTGCGAACGGCGCCGCGGCGAGGTCATCGAATACGTTACGCGCAAGTACGGCCGGGAGAACGTCGCGCAGATCATCACATTCGGGACGATGAAGGCGCGCGCGGTGGTGCGCGATGTCGCGCGCGTGATGGACATCCCGTACGCGGACGCCGACCGTGTCGCGAAGGCGGTTCCGCCCGCGCTCGACATGACGCTCGAGAAGGCGCTCGCCGAGAGTCCCACCCTCAAGGAGATGGAGCAGAAGGACGAGCGCGTCAAGGAGCTGCTCTCCGTGGCACGCCGGCTCGAAGGCATGACCCGTCACGCCTCGGTGCACGCCGCCGGGGTCGTCATCGCGCCGAGGCCGCTGACCGAATTCGTCCCGCTGTACAAATCGCAGAAAGACGAAATCGTCACGCAATGGGCCATGAAGGAAGTCGAGCGGGTCGGCCTGCTCAAGATGGATTTCCTTGGCCTGAGCACGCTCACGCTCATTCGCGACGCGCTCGACGAGATCAAGCGGACCGAGGGGATCGACCTCGACATCGATGCGATCCCCCTGGACGACGAGAAGACCTACAAGCTGTTCTCGGAGGGACAGACGTATGGCGTCTTTCAGTTCGAGAGCTCCGGGATGCGCGAGCTGCTGCGCAAGGCGAAGCCGGAGCGGCTCGACGATCTGATCGCGCTCAACGCCCTCTATCGGCCAGGCCCGCTGAAATCGGGGATGGTCGACGATTTCATCTCGCGCAAGCAGGGGAAGACCGCGGTCAAGTACGAGCTGCCGCAGCTCGCGCCCATTCTGTCCGACACCTACGGCGTCATCGCCTACCAGGAACAGGTCATGCGGATCGCCGCCGTCCTGGCCGGGTTCACGATGGGCCAGTCGGACGTGCTCCGCAAGGCCATGGGGAAGAAGGATCCCAAGGTCATGGCGAAGCAGCGCGAGGCCTTCATGGAAGGCGCCACGAAGAACGGAGTCAACGAGAAGAAGGCGAAGAAGATTTTCGATCTGATGGAATTCTTCGCCGGCTACGGCTTCAACAAGTCGCACTCGACGACCTACGCGTGGGTTGCGTATCAGACCGCTTATCTCAAAGCGAACTATTCGTGGCACTTCATGGCGGCGCTGCTGACGATCGAAGCGGCGAACACGGACAAGCTCGCGATGTATCTCGGCGAGTGCCGTGAGCTCGGGATTCCAATCCTGCAGCCGGACATCAACGGGAGCCAGCTCGCCTTCACCGTCGAGCCGGCCGGCGTCCGCTTCGGTCTCGGCGCCGTGAAGAACGTCGGCGAAGGGGCGATTCTCTCAATGCTCGACGTGCGGAAGAAGTTCGGCCGCATCGATTCCCTCTACACGCTGTGCGAGCACGCCGACCTGCGGCTCGTGAACAAGCGGGTACTCGAGAGCCTGGTGAAGGCGGGCGCGTTCGATTCGCTCGTGGCAGACGGATCGATGGCGTGGAAGCGTGCGCGGCTTTTCGCCGCCATCGACAAGGCGATCGAGCACGGCGGACGCCACCAGCGCGATCGCGACCAGGGCCAGCACCAGTTGTTCGGCGGCGCGGACGAGGAACCGGGCAGCTCGGTGTTCGCGCTGCCAGACGCCCCCGCGTGGACCGAAGCGCAGCAGCTCGCGTTCGAGAAGGAATCGCTCGGCCTCTATATGAGCGGCCATCCGCTGGAACGTTTCAGCGAGGAGCTCAAGGCTTTCGGCGCACAGCGCGTCGGCGATCTCTCCGCCTCGCTCGCAGACGTCTGGGCCGGCGGCATCGTCAGCGGTCTCCGTCCTCTGAAAACGAAGAAGGGCGATCGCATGGCGGTGTTCCTGCTCGACGACATCGCAGGCAGCATCGAGGTCGTCGTCTTTCCCGAGACGTTCAGCAAGCACGGATATCTCATCGCGCCGGACGCGATGG
>Ga0066677_10000030_pt1 | contig 41989 bp, 34 predicted proteins | sample GraSoiAngelo_126_FD_62299 | JGI IMG/M metagenome (GOLD analysis project Ga0066677, IMG submission 62299) | Grasslands soil microbial communities from the Angelo Coastal Reserve, California, USA - 14_0927_09_20cm | ecosystem: Environmental > Terrestrial > Soil > Grasslands | place: USA... | reverse complement strand
GCTTCGGCGGACCACCGTAGCCTTGGCGGAGGTGGTTAGACCGGGCGTTCAGAGCGCGCGGAGCGCCACCATGGGATCCACCGAAGCGGCGCGCTTCGCGGGGAGCAGGCACGCGAGCACGGCCACCATCAGCAGCACGGTCGATACCGCGAGGAACGTCAGCGAGTCGGTCGGACGTACCTCGAAGAGCAGCGTCTGCAGCATGTGCGTCAGCCCGAGCGCACCCGCCATGCCGATGACGAGACCGATCGCGACCAGCGTCAGGCCTTCTCGCAGCACCATGCCGAGCACGCCCACGCGCGGCGCGCCGAGCGCCATGCGTATGCCGAATTCCTGCGTTCGCTGGTTGACGGAAAAGGCGATGACGCCGGCGATCCCCGCGGCCGTGATGATCAGTGCGAGGATCGCGAAGATCGCAATGAGCGACGTTGTCACACGAGGCTTCTCGATGGAGGAGGATCGGACCTCGGCGAGCGTCCGGAAGCTGGCGACGGGAAGTTCCGGATCGTGCGCCTGGGCCATTGTCTTGACGTCGCGCGCGATCTGCTCGATCGGGCGCGTCGAGTGGACAACCCACGTGGTGTTGAACAAATTGAATTGCCGAAGCGGGGCGTAAACTTCGTCGCGCGGGGATTGATCGAGCTGCTGCCGGATGTCCGCGACGACGCCGACCACCGTCAGCCAGACAGGCTCGTTGGCGGCATTCGTGCCGCCCGAGATGCGCGTACCAATCGCATCCTCGTTGGGCCAGAAATGCCGCGCAGCGGTTTCGTTGACGATGACGACGCCCGGGGCGCCGAGCGTGTCCGCGGTGGTGAACGCGCGGCCCGAGACCAGCGGCTGTCCAAGGGTCCTGAAGTAATCCGGCGTCGCGATCCTGTAATCCACTTGCGGCGGCTGCACGCCCGGCGGCAGCGGTTTCGCCTCGCGCTGCAGGCCGTTCGAGAAGGGACCGCGCTCGTTCAGCGGGAACGTGCCACCGCCCGCGACTTCTGTGACACCCGGGACGGCCCGCAGCCGCGCCTCGAACTCGAACCAGTACTGCGAGATCCTCTGCGCGCGCACCTGCCGGTCCATGCTGAGGGGAAACTTGTTGAAGCTCATGTCCGCCCGCAGCGTCACCAGGTTCTCAGTCCTGAATCCCGGATCGATCGACTGCAGCTTCATCAGGCTGCGGAGCGTGAGGCCGGACGCGATCAGCAGCATGAACGACGCGGCCACCTGACCGACGATCAACGTGCTTCGCAATCCGCGATTGACGTGTGTCGAGCGGCCGCCGTCACGCAGCGCCGGCGCCACATCCAAGCGCGTCGACCACGCGGGCACGCTTCCGAACACGAGCCCGGTGAGCACGGACACGACGAGCGTGAAGAGCAGGACGTTCTGATCGAGGCTGATCTCGATCGCGCGGCTCGTGTAACGCTCCGCATAGGTGACGAGCAGCGTGTGTGTCGTCCAGGCGACCACGAGCCCGAGCACGCCTCCCGCGACGGCCAGCAGCAGGCTTTCGGTGAGGAGCTGCCGCAGCAGCCGTTTCCGGCTCGCGCCCAGCGCCGCCCTCACCGAGAACTCCCGCTCGCGTCTGACCATGCGGGCGAGCAGCAGGTTGGCTATCGACGCGCACACAATCAGCAGGACGAATCCTGCCGTGCCGAGCAGGATCAACAGCGTGGCCCTGAAGTTCCGCGTCAGGTCTTCCTTGAGCGGTGTCTCTGTCGCGTGGAAATTCTTGTCGGGGTAATCGCCTGGATATTCCTTTGCGAGTCGGGCGGCGAGGATATCGAGATCCGCCTGTGACTTGCCGAGAGTGACTTCCGGCTTCACCCGCGCGAACGCCGTCTGAATCAATCGGAACTGCCGGTTGTCGATGTTGCGCGGGTTCGACCGGAACGGGCAGGCGGAGGTCGGCATGTAGACGTCGACGTCGAGCGGGTACTGCGGCACGGCTGGCAGCACGCCGATCACGGTGTGCGGGCGATCGTTCATCCGGAACACTTGCCCGACGATTCGCGGATCCCCGCCGAAGCTGCGCTGCCAGTATTTGTAGCTGAGGACGAGGACGGCCGGCGCCCCCTGCGCCTCGTCGGCGTCGACGAAGCCGCGCCCGTACATCGGCGAGACGCCGAGCGCGTCGAAGAAATTCGCCGACACGACCCCCGTCGACACACGCTCCGGTTCGGCACGCCCGAGCAGCGTGAAGAACATGTTGTGAAATTCGACGAGGTCGCTGAACGAGCGGGCCTGTCGATAATCGACGATGTCCTTCGGGGAGAACCCGATGTTGTTCGCGACCGTGTCCCCCTGTCCCTGGCGGAGCACGACGATGCGGTCGCCGTTGCGGAAGGGAAGCGGCCGCAGCAGCACGCCGTCGACGACGCTGAAAATCGCGCTGTTCGCGCCTATCCCCAACGACATCGTCAGCATCACGACGAGGGCGAATCCAGGATTGCGCCGGAGATTGCGCACGCCGTAGCGGATATCCTGCGCGGCGGTTTCGAGAAACCGCGACAACCACGTATCGCGCACGTCATCCTTGATGCTGGAAATGGGGCCGAAGACGCGCAGCGCGGCCCGGCGTGCCTCCAGCGCCGACATGCCCGCTTTCAGGTTCTGATCGATGAGCATGTCGAGGTGGTATTGGAGCTCGACGTCGAGCTCCTTCTCGAGACGCTCGCGGCGGAGGAGCGATTTCAAACGAACGGAGAGATGGCGGATCATGCGTGTGGGCTTCCTTTCATGCCTCGCGGCGCGGCCTGTTGCGGCGATCTCCTGCTTACCTTGCGGCAGCAAATTCAGTCGGCGCTCGCTACCCGGCCAGGACGCGCGCGACGGCATCGGAGAGCCGTTCCCAGTTGCGCGTTTCCTCCGCGAGCTGCTTTCGGCCATCGCGGGTGAGCTGGTAGAACTTGGCCTGCCGGTTGTTCTCCGAGTTGCCCCATTCCGCTTCAATCAGGCCCTGCTGCTCGAGGCGATGCAGCGCGGGGTACAGCGATCCCTGGTTGATCTGCAGCACGTCGCGCGAGAGCTGCTGGATGCGGAGCGAGATTCCCCACCCATGCATGGCTCCCGTCGAGAGCGTGCGCAGGATCAGCAGGTCGAGCGTGCCCTGCAGCAAGTCAGACTTTGGCGCCATCTATCCTCCTGTCGACGGTCGACAAGAGGATAGACGCGGCTCTTGTAGATTGTCAAGGGGAACTGACGCAGACGGGGTGCGGGGTCCGGGGTACGGGATGCGCGCTGTGCAATGTCCGGGATCCCGCGCCCCGTCGCACCCCGGATCCCGCGCCCCGCATCCCGCCTTATTCGCTCGGTGCCTTCTTCATCCCTCGGTCAGGATCCGGGCCGGGCGGCACCATGTGGTCCGGCGCGATGGGCCTCGACTCGGTATCGATGTGTCCTTCTTCTGTGGCCTTTTGAAGCGTGGGATCCGCATAGCTTCCGCCTTCGCCGCCGACTTCGGCGGTCACGGGAAGCCTGTCGTCACGGTATTTCGGTGTATCTGCCATGGCGTCTCCTTCCGCCATCAGGCGGAAGAAACAAGGCGAGCAAGCCGCAAGCCAGTCGCAGCGGATGCGTATGCTATCGTCGTTTTCCGATGTCGATCAGATGCGTCGCAGCGGCCGCTGCGCTCGTCCTGCTGTCCGGCTGTTCGTTGAAACAGGCTGGCCTCAACCGGATGGCATCGGCGCTGGCGGCGAGCAGTGCTGTGTACGACTCCGACAACGATCCGGAATTCGTTCGCGCGGCCGCGCCATCGACGCTGAAGACCATCGAGATGTTCCTCTCGCAGTCGCCGAACCACGTCGGCCTGCTGCTGACGGCCTGCAGCGGCTTCACGCAGTACTCCTACGGCTTTCTCCACGTGGAGTCGGCGCTTCAGGGCGGCAATCCGACTGCCGCGCGCGAGCTGCGCGATCGCGCGCGGCGCATGTATCAGCGGGCCAGAGGCTATTGCCTGCGTGGCCTGGCCGTCAATCACGCGCGCATCACCGAGCGATCGATCGTCGGTCACCCCGCAGTGCTCAACGTCACGACCGTGCAGGATGTGCCCTTCCTGTACTGGACGGGCGCGGCATGGGGCGCCGAATTGTCGCTCGCGGACGACCAATTGAAACGAATTGGAGAGCTCGTGGCGGTGCGCGCCCTGCTCGCGCGCGCGAAGACGCTGGACGACACGTGGCAGCTGGGAGCGATCCACGAAGCGCTCATCGCGATTGACGGTTTACCGAGGCTTCTTGGCGGCTCGCCGGCAGCCGCACGCGCGGACTTCAACCGGGCGATCGAGTTATCCGAGGGACGATCGGTGTTCGCCTATCTGGCGATGGCAATGACACTGCCGGAAGGGGCGGAACGCAGGAAGCTGCTCGAGCAGGCGGTGACAATCGACGTGCAAAACAGTCCAGTCCGGCGCTTGACGAACCTTATCGCGCAGCGTTACGCGAAGGCGCTGTTAGCCGCTGCGCGCTCAAGCTGACGCGGCGATTGTTCACCGTCTCGTACTCGTAGGCGACTTCGAGTTGCGAGGTGCCGACGAACTTCACCTTCGCGGTGGATTCGGTCGCGACCGGAACCCGCACGCCGCCGAGGCGGCCGTAATGCCGGACGATATTGACCAGGCTGGTCCAGAAGGACGGATTCTTCGCGAGCCGTCCTTCGACGCGCAGCAGCTCACCTCCGTCAGGGCTCAGCACCATCTTGCCCTCGACGAGCAGCACGTCTTTCCGCCGCGGCGTGAGCTGGACGACGTGGGTCCCGTCGGTATCGCGGCCCGCCTCTGTAAAATCGTAATTGTCCGACGTGAGTTCGCACTTGCCGGCATCGCCGCTATTCACGAGCTCCTGCTCCCGCTTGAGGAGCGCGCGGAGGACGCGTTCGCGAATGGTGTCGGACCCGCGCTCGGTCACGATTTCATAATTGAACTTGCCCTCCTTCAGCTCGGTCCAGGCCTCGAGCCACCCCTCCTGTTTGAAGCGTTCGCTCCAGGCGTGCATCCGGCGCAACGCACGGTAGGATCGGAGGGGCTCTTCCTGACGGGGGAGAAATCGCGCGGCGAGCAGACGTTCGGCATCAGATGCGGCGCCGACCGTCATGGCCGAGCCGGCAGCGAGTGTGAAGGCCAGAACCCACACGCCGGCGGCGTGTGTCGTCCCCTGCGGCCTGATTTGGGGTCCGCGGGGTGTCCGGACGCCGGGTTGCGGCCTCATCCCTTCACTCGAGGCAGGGGAGTCGCAAGAAGCGTGCTAACCCGGCCGCGATACCACAGCCGCAGGATCAGCCCATCAGCCGCTTCAACGCCTCGAGCGTGTCTGCCTCGGAGACACCCTTGTCACGCCGCCATCGCAGCATTCGCGGAAAGCGCACGGCGATCCCGCTTCGATGCCGCGTCGACGGTGCGATCGCCTCGAACCCGAGCTCGAAGACATGGACCGGTTCGACGACCCGCACCGGTCCGTGACGATCGCGCGTATGTCGACGGATCCACCGATCGAGCTCGTCGATCTCCGCGTTCGAGAGACCCGAATACGCTTTTGCGATCGGCACGAGCTGGTCGCCGTCCCAGACGCCGAACGTGTAATCGGTCAGGAGGCTTGCGCGCCGGCCGCTGCCAGGCTGCGCATAAATCAGCACCGCATCAATCGTGAGCGGGTCGATTTTCCATTTCCACCAGTCGCCGCGCTTCCTGCCGACGCCGTAGGGGGACGACAGGCGCTTGAGGATAAAGCCTTCGACCCGGCGGGCACGCGACTCGGCGCGCAGTGTCGCGAGCGCGTCCCACGTCGGTTCGTTCACCTCGCTCGACATCCGGAGGACGCCCGCGTGCGGCACACACTGCATCAACGCGGCGCGCCGCACGCAGAGCGGCTCCGCGCGCAGATCGCGCCCGTCCTGTTCGAGCACGTCATACGCCATGAACACGACGGGGACTGCGCGCATGATTTGCGCGAGCTGCCGTTGCCGTCCGATGCGCTGCTGCAGCGCGGAGAAGGGCAGCGGACGTGCCTCACGAAACGCGAGGACCTCGCCGTCGAGGACCGTGCCGTCCGGCAGGTGCGTGGCGGCCGCCGCAATCTCGGGAAATCGGAGCGTGATGAGCTCCTCGCCGCGCGACCACAGCCACGTCTGACCGGCGCGGCGAATGAGCTGCGCGCGGATGCCGTCCCACTTCCATTCGACGAACCAGTCGCTCCGTGCGCCGAGCGTCTCGAGAGGATCTTCGAGCGGCGACGCAAGGAAGAACGGATACGGCTGCGAGGCATCTGCGCCGCCGGTCGCGGGCGCCAGGACGGTGGCGAACCAGTCATCCGAGGGCGTCCAATCACCCATCAGCCGCGCGGCGACCGTCGTAGTCTCGATGGCCGCGGCCTCGGCGAGGGCGCGCACGACGAGAGTCTGCGCGACGCCGACGCGGAACTCGCCGGTCAGCAGCTTGTTCAAGAGAAACCGTTCGGTCCGCGGCAGCACCCGCCACCACCGCATCACGTTGGCGCGTTGACCTGCGATATCCGTCTTTGCGAGCGGCAGCAGACGGTCCTCGACCCAGGACGCGAGCGGCAGATCGAATTCCACTTCGTCGTGCGGCAGGGCGTCCAGGAGCAGCGCGACGAGCTCGGCGCCGTCACCGACCGCGGCATAGCATTCGCCGAAGAGCCACTCCGGAACGCCGGTCAGCATCTCCGCCCATTCCCGAAGCGCTGCGGAGGGCACGAGCCGTTTCAATCGCCGCCCTGTGAGAAAGTAGACCGCCCACGCGGCATCCGCCGGGGGCGCGCTGCGAAAGTACTCGACGAGCGCCGCCACCTTCGCGTTCGTGGACGTGGTGCGATCGATGGCTTCGTAGAGCGTGGCGAACCGCTTCACGCCGCGGGCTCCGGTTCGGGCGCGAGCTCGCCGGCCTCGCCTTCGAACGCCGTGCGGAGCGTGGCGGTCTCCAGTCCGCGCTCGGCAAGAAACCGCGCGAGCGCGTCGGACCAGCCGTGCGTCACGAGCACGCGCGACGCGCCCGTCTCCTCAATCGTGCCGAGCAGCGACGGCCAGTCGGCATGATCGGACAACACGAACCCGCGATCGAACGCGCGCTGACGTCGCACGCCGCGGACGCGCATCAGCCCGGACGCGAACGCGGTTGACGCATTGGGCACGCGGCGCATCCACGGCGTCCCGCGCGCGGAGATCGGCGCCAACACCAGCGCGCGCGACAGCGCCTTGCCGCGGGTCCCTTCGGCAATGCGCTCCGTCGCTGCCAGCGCAATGCCCGCCTCTCGATACGCGTCGGTCACGCCCGCCATCGCGCCATGAAGCCGGATCGGCTCCCACGCATGTTCACGGAGCTCTGCGAGGATCCGCTGCGCCTTGCCGAGCACGTAGCAGAAGAGGAGAGAAGGCTGTTCGGCGTCGCGGTTGAGACGCCACCATGTGACGATCTCGTCGATGACCGATGCCGGCGGATCCCACGTGTAGATCGGCAGGGCGAATGTGGCCTCGGTGATGAACGTGTGACACCGCACCGGCTCGAACGGCGCCGCCGTCGGATCCGCGGCGCGCTTGTAATCCCCCGAGACGACCCACACCTCGCCCGCGCGTTCGAGGCGAACCTGCGCGGAGCCGACGATGTGGCCGGCCGGATGAAACGACACGCGGACGTCGCCGATCGCAATCGTCGCGCCGTACTGCAGCGTTTCGACTCTCGCCTCGGGCAATCGGTGCCGCAGCACGGTCGCGCCGGGCGCCGCGCAAAGGTATGCGTCGGACCCGGGCCGCGCATGATCGCTGTGCGCGTGCGTAATCAGCGCGCGTCCGACCGGCTGCCACGGATCGATATAGAAGTTGCCGGCTTCGCAGAACAACCCGCGAGGCGTATCGGTAATCATGTCGTGGTGGGTACGGAGTCGCTCACCAGCGTGGCGCGTCTGCGCGTACGGCGCATCAGCCAGATCATCGTCGTGAGAACGATCCCGAATTCCATCCACAGGACGGGCGCGGGAACGAACCAGCGATGCCCGTGCTTCGAGAGCTCCCACACGATGTATACCGGGATCGCGGAATAGGTCCACACGATCAGCGGAAGGGTCGCGAGCGTGAACAGGAACGGCGTGAAGTAAAGGAGGTACCACGGGTAGATCACCGGCGCGCACGCGAGCGCGACAGCCATTGGCCAGGCCCACGCCGCCGGATCGTCTGCAGTCCGCCGCCGCCGCATCCACGCAGCGACGGCGAGTCCCGACAGCACGGCGATGGCCGCGGCCCCCTGCGGACTCGTCAGCGCGGCGAGCCCTTTGAACAGCGGCCCGTTGAAGCGGATGAACGCGACGACGTTGGGAACGGCGCCGAGAGGAACGGCGCCGGCAGACGAGAACGGCAAGTACATCGCGAGCAGCACGAGGCTGGCGACAAACCCGTCGCGCACCCGGATCCGCTTCCAGAAGAGCGGCAGGAGGACGATGGGCAGGAGCTTCGTCGCGACCGCGATGACAAACGCAATCGCTGCGCGCATGCCGCGGCCGGTGCTGAGCATCCACGCGGCAATCGCGATCCACAGCGCGCCGAGCGCGTCGATGTGGCCGCTGTGCGCGACCTCGAGGATCACCAGCGGATTCCATGCATAGGCGAGCGCCAGCCACTCGGACCGCCGCGTCTCCCGCAGCCAGGCGAGCAGCACCCAGATCGTCAGCAGATCGCACGCGACCAGCGCAAGCTTCATCGCGCGCGAGGACTCGTGGATCGTGACCACCAGACGAAAGAAGAGCTGCGCGGCGGCGGGATACGGGGTTCGCGCGCGCCGGCTGGGCATCTGCCGGGTCTCGTCCGTATGCGTGTGCTGCATTGCCGGATCGGCGGGCACCACCAGGAACGGGTTGTAGCCGAGGCGCTGCACGCGCCCGTCCCACATGTACCGCACCATGTCGTTGTCCGCGCCGACACGCGGGGTCGCCAGCGGAATACGGAACGCCACGGCAAAGAGCAGCGCGATGGTGAGCAGGCGCGCGCGCCGGGCGGGCGGTGGATCCGGACGATCGAGGGCGTCGGCTGTCGTGAACAGCCGGTGGAGCAGCAAGGCGTACACGACGCATGGCACCGCGGCGAGCGCGAAGAACCACCGGGAGCCGAGTGTGACCTGCGACGCCGCCAGCGTGATGAGGGCCGCAAGTGTCGCGGTCCCTCCGTAACGAATCAGGGTCGGCAAGCCGTGATTATAAATCGGGTGATCAGCGTGTCACGGACGACCTCACGCAGAGGCGCATGAGGCGCAGAGGAACAACACGCTGCCGACCGCAAAGCGATGATCTGGATCACGGCTGCACGCATGGGTGCGGAGAACACATTCAGGAAGCGGCTGCGGCGAATGCGCTGACCGGCAGCCTTCTTCGCGTGCTCTGCGCCTCGGCGCCTCGGCGTGAGACCGTCTGCTCCGCACGACCCGGACGTCCAATCGCACGCGAATCGAGTTATGGAAGGGGAGCCGAGGTGGGACGTAGAGCGTCGAGAAACGTAGGGCCCATGTAACCCGTCGCGGCGCGCACGAAGTGCTCGTGGCCGAGCAACCGCTCCGCTTCCGACGGTGTGAGCCAGGCCAACGCGCTGGCGGCGCTCACCTGCGTACGATGACACCGCAGCGCTTCGATCTTCCGTGGGGTGTACGCCGACGCATCCAGGACGAGCGTCGCGGCCGGCGCCCATGCGCCGAACGCATCCGGGTCGAGCGACCAGAGCGAAACGTCTGGCGGCGCATCCGGGTTCGCGCGCGCGGTTTCGACGACGCGCCGCATCACGCCGGGGGCGAACACGACGTAGAACAACGCCGGCGCAGACGCGCCGAGCTGTTGGACCGCCTCCGTCACCCGCTCGTGCACCGTCACGTGATCCGGGTGCCAGTAGAGACCATCAGGGCCGAACGTGATCACCACATCGGGGCGGACGTGCCGGATCGCGACGATCATTTCGTTCCGCAACTGCGGCTCGTCGACGCCGTTGAGCGATCCATCCGGATGATCGAAGACAATCACGTCTTCGACGCCGAGACGCTGCGCCGCCGCGTGCAGCTCGCCGCGGCGAATCGTGCCGAGCGGAATCGTCTCGTCGCTGGTCCCCGGAGCCCGCTGCCCCATCTCGCCGCGCGTGACGCACAGCAGTGAGACCCGCACCCCCTGCGCGGCGCACCACGCCAGCGTTCCCCCGCACGCCAGCGACTCATCGTCGGGATGCGCGAAGATCGCGAGCAGCCGCCGGCCGGCGAGAGGGCCCGTGCGCGGTATCACGCGCGTCTGCCTGCGGCATATTGCCGCCCGTTCATGCTGCGCATGGAATCAATCAAACGTTCGTAGACGCCGACGTATTCGTCGACCATGCGCATCGAGCCGAAGCGTTCGACCGCGCGGTTCCGGATGCGGCGCCGATCGAGCGCGAAGACGCGCGGCAGTCCGTCCAGCAGCGCGCGTTCGTCCGCAAAGATGCCGCCCGTCAGCCCATCGTCGATCACCTCACGCACGGCGCCGCGATCGAGCGCGGCGACCGGCGTCCCGCACGACATCGCTTCGGCGAGGACGAGACCGAACGGCTCGCCTGCCTGCACCGGATAGAGCAGGGCGCGCGCGCCGCCGAGCAATGCGACCTTCTGCTCGTGGCCGACTTCGCCCGCGTAAATGACACGATCGCCGTCGACGAGCCGAGCGACCTTCTGCTGGTAGTACTCGTCTTCGGGCGCGGCCAGAATGATCCGCAGACCCGCCAGTCTTGCGATCTCAATGGCCTGCAGCACGCCTTTCCCGTCGGTGAAGCGTCCGAGGAACAGGACGTAGTCGTCGGGCAGTTCGCGGAAGATGAACGCCTCCGTGTCAATGCCGTGAAGCACCGTATCGAAGACGTTGAGGCCGGAGAGCAGCCGCGCCTGTTCGCGCGAGATCGCGACGAACGGGGCTTCGGGATATCGCGCCCACAGGCGGACTTCCTCGGGACTCGGTGAATGGTGCAGCGTCTGCAGCAGCGGAACCGGGCAGAGCCGCGCGAATCCAAGCGACATCGGGTAGTACGCCGCCTGGAAGTGGACGACGTCGAACTCGGGAGCGCGCTCGACCGCGGCGGCCAGGTTGAGCATCTCATAGAGCTCCCAGGGCCACATCGACTCGTCGTGCCAGTAGCCGTGCGGGTAGACGGCTGACAACCGCGCCGACGTGCGCGTGTCGCCGGTTGCGAAGAGCGTGACGTCGTGGCCACGCTGTACCAGCCCTTCCGTCAAGAGCCACGTAATCAGCTCGACGGAGCCCGAGCCGGACGGCGGCAGGGCAGTGGCCACGGGCGCAATCTGCGCGATTCTCAAACGCGTCACGAAACCCTCTCGATCAGGGACGACAACACGGTCGCAGCCTCGAAGTGTTCACGCGCGATATCGGACGCGCATGCCGCGTGATGCGCGTAATCAGCGTCGACGCGCGCGATCGCCTCCGCCGCTTCTTCGGCCGTGCCGAAGGCGAGCAGTCCTTCCCCTGACGGCAGGTGTCGAGTCCACGCCGTGTCCTGGACGATGGCCGGCCGGCCCGCGGCGAGGTAACACTCGGTACGATCGCTGAACCAGCCGCAGCGTGTCGCCACGTAGGTGTGCTTGGCGATGCCGAACTCGCCGCGTGACGAGCGGATGAAATCGCGATAACCGCCGGGGGTGCGCGAGATGTCCATTGCCGGCAGCGTCGACCAGCCGTGCTGCTGCAGGAAGCGTTGCGGCCCATTGACCGCCAGCTCGAACCGTGGACCGGCGCGCGCGGGCAGATCGAGAAACCGCAGGAACTCGATGTCCTTGTTGCCGCCGACGTCCGTGAAGCTCTCGATCGTCCAGCTCATGACGGACGTGTAGCGGTTGCGCTGCGGCGCCTCGTCCGACCGCCACAGCGAGGTCACGACCGGCTGCCACGTCTTCTGCCAGCTGAAGTCTCCCGTCGGCACGGTGCACCCGTTGGTCCCGATGTTCGATCCGAACGTGAACAGATGGGTGAACCCGCGGAAGAACTTCACGTACCACTCGTCGTTCTTCGCGATGGACAGTTGCGTAAACGCGGGATCGGAATCAATGAAGACGCGCCGCGGGATGCTCGCGTACTCATCGCGCCAGAACCAGGCGCCGCCCGACAGGTTGACGAAGAGGTCCGCGGTCCGTGCGTACTCGGCGACCCGCTCTCGCGACACGCCGTGGTACGAGCCGTCGTAGTTGACGAAGCTCCAGGCGTCGCCGAGGCCATGCGGCCGTAGTGCCGCATCGATGTAGCGCAGACCGTACGAAGGATCGAGCGCGCGCGTGTTCTGCTCCGGATCGTAGATGCACTCGCCCGTGTCTTCGATGTAGAAGACCTCGTGGCCGAGCGCGCGCAGGCCGAGCAGGTACATGAGCGAGCACCACGTGACGCCGCCGAGTGGGTAGCGCGCGATGATGCCGGCCAAGAGGACCCTCACAGCGCCTCCTGTGTCAGCTCGTCGATCGTCAGCGGTTCGTCGAGGGAGCGCCCCACGACAAGGCGCTGCCACATGCGCCGATACAGATCGCTGGTGCGGAGGATGTCGTCATGGCGGCCACACGCGACGACGCGTCCGCGGTCCAGCACGAGGATCCGGTCGGCGTCGCGAATCGTCGAGAGCCGGTGTGCGATGACGATCGTGGTCCGCCCCGCGCGAAGCCGCTTCAGCGCGTTGAAGACGATCTCTTCCGAGATCGCGTCGAGCGATGAAGTGGGCTCGTCGAGAATCAGGATCGGCGCATCCTTCAGCACCGCACGCGCGATCGCGAGGCGCTGACGCTCACCACCCGACAGACCGCTGCCAGACTCGCCGACCTCGGTGTCGTACCCCTGCTCCAGGCGCGAGACGAACTCGTCGGCGTGGGCGGCAATCGCCGCGCGACGGATCTCGTCGTTGCTGGCGTCGAGCCGTCCGTAGCGGAGGTTCTCGGCGATGGTCCCGCGAAAGAGGACCGGATCCTGCAGCACGAGTGCGATCCGCTCGCGAAGCGCGCGCAGGCTGTACTCGCGAACGTCTCTGCCATCGATGCACACACGACCGGCGAGTGGCTCGTAGAATCGCGGAATCAGGCTGACCGCCGTCGTCTTGCCGGCGCCGGTGAGCCCGACGAGCGCAACCATCTCGCCCGGATGTGCCTCGAAGCTTACCTCCTGTAGAACACTCGGATGCCCTTCGTAACCGAAGCTCACGCGGTCGAATTGGACGTGCCCGCGCATCTGAATGGGATCGTCGTGCGACCCGTGTGATCCGGCGCTCATTTCAGGTTCGAGGGCAAGCGTACGACGGACCCGTCGCGTGCTCGCGAGCGCCTCCTGCAGCGATCCCGACGTGTGCGCGATGGCGGACAGCGGCCCATACACCGATCCGAGGTACGCGATGACGACGAGCAGCGAGCCGACGGTGAGTTGCCCGCGGAGCACGTGCAGGCCGCCGACCCACAACACGAGCGTGGTGCCGAGAATCGTGACGGCGGTAATGGCGAGGGAGAACAGCGACTCGTCCCAGGTGAGTCGCACGCGCGCCTGCATGGCGCTCGTGGACCGCGTGCCGAAGCGCTCCTGTTCGTATCGCTCTCGCGCGAAGCTCTTCACCACCCGGATCGCCGAGAACGTTTCGTACAGGCGCTCGGACAGCGTCGACTCCAGTTCCTTCACGCTCTCAGCGCGCTCGCCGAGCGGTCCGGTATAGACGCGCAGCAGCCAGTACAGGAACGGCACGACGATGAGGGCGAGTGTGGCGAGCAAGGGGTCGATCTTCACGAGGATCGCGAGCATGACGATCAGCGTGAGCGCCGCGGATCCCATCGGGAACAAGCCCGTCATCACGAGGTTGTCAACGCAGTACGCGTCGGCATCGAGCCTGTACACGGCGTCGCCCGCGCTGACGCTCGTGTGATGACGCATGTCGAGCGCCTGCAGGTGGGCGAACAGCCGCGCGCGCAGGTCGAACACCAGGCGTTGCCCCGTCTGCACCTGGATCTGCGTGTGCAGCATCGAGACCCACTGGTCGAGAATCTGCAGCGCGAGTCCCGCGAGGAGGACGACGGCCAGCACGGTCGCGGGACTCACGTGGTCCGCAAGGCTCGCGAGAGGCAGAAACCCGTGCGGCATCGGCTGCCCCGACAGCACGTTGTCGACCACGACCTTCAACGGCCACGGCGTCAACGCACCGACTCCAACCTCCACCACCGACACCAGCGCCAGCAGCGCGAGGCGCCATCGGTAGGGCCGCATGTAGGATGCGATCCAGCGGACCAGCGAGACATCAATCATGACTAGGTTCGCCGGCGATCGGAGAGAGCCGATGGGACGCGCCGCGTCAAGGGCGGACGTAGCGGCGTTGCGCCTTTCGGCGCGTGGCGCTCGGGCGCTTTCGCAACGCGCACGGCGGGTGCTTCGATCACGATGGACGCGGGGCGCACGACGGGAGCCGCCGGCCTCGCCCGCGCGGGGAAATAATCGTCGGCGGCATCCCACACCGTGGGCGCCGCCGTCATGACGAAGAATGCGGCGACCGCGATAATCATTGCGGCTTGCAGCGTGCCGGCCGCGAGTCCCGCAACGGCGGGCCGCCACGACGGCCGTTCGCCGAGCGGCAGCAGCCCGCTCAGCGACGCCACATGGTCCATCGCCGCGCCCATTCGCGCGCTGGCAAGGACGATGCGCCGGAGCGCCCAGAACAGCGCCAACGCGCACATCACGACCAACACGAGCGACCCGGCGTTGTTGCCGCCGCGTTCGAGCAGCATCGCGCCGGCGATGCCCGCCGCAAGACCGCCGAGCGCCGCGATTCCGACGGCTGTGAGCCTCACGCGTGTCGACGTGCGCACCAGGCACGCGCCCCGCGCGTGTTCTTCAACGAGCCCGCGCGCCTCGAGCCGCGCGAAGCCCCCAATCGGGAGCGCGACGTCCCAACGCTCGGCCCATCCCTCATCCACGTCAACGCGCCCGGCGCCGCGCTGGTGCCGCAGCGCCGTGACGAGCCGCTCGAGCAGCGCCGGAAGCGACGTCCAGCTTTCGGTCCAGAAGCGTCGGTCGAGGCGCATGCCCACGGTCAGCGCAAGGGCGCGGCCGATCGACGGGAGCGACTTCACGGTCGTAGATGCGGCCGATGCGGTGAGATCCGATGGCGCGGCGAAACGACCGCGGATGCGCCCTCGAAGTCGCGCGATTGGCTGCACGAGGTGCAGCCAGCCGACGAGCATCCGCTGCGCAACCGTGCCCATCGGCAGCTCGGCCCCTGCGGCAAACTGCGCCGCGCGCGCAATCGACGCGGCAAGTCCGGCTGCACCCACTGCGAGCGCCGCGGTTGCGACGTCGGCGAACCACCGGTCGAGCAGCGCCCCCGCTGCCAGCAGCAGGAGCGACAGCACGATCCATCCCGCAGACGCCGGCAGGTACGAGACGCCCGACGCGCCGACGTTATAGACGGAGGGGAATGCCGCCGTGCCCCAGCATCCGGTGTTCAGCCGCTCGCGGTACAACCCGCGGACGAACGGCAGCGCGCTGTAGATACGCCCCCGCCACAGCATGTCTCCGCCAACGAACTTGTCGGGATGCTTGAGTGCGAGCCAGGCTTCTCCTTCGCCATAACCGACCTGCTGTCGCCAGTAAGCGCGGACGGATCCGCGGTGGCGATGCCACACCAGCGCGGCGGGCGCGAAACCGATCCGGCATCCGCGCGCCTGCAGCCGCCAGCACACGTCCACATCGTCACCCGCGCGAACGTAGATGGGATTGAAGCCGCCGACCGCGAGGAGCGCTTCGCGGCGGAATGCCATGTTGCAGCCGGGCACGTGCTCGGCGATCCGGTCGTCGAGGAGCACGTGTGTCGGGCCACCGGGCGCGCGGGCGACGCACTGCGCGACGCGCGGATCGTCAGCCGGCGCGACGTTAGGACCTCCACACCCCACGACCTCGGAGTTGAGCAGCGGCTGAACGAGATATGTGAGCCAGCACGGATCGACGCGCACGTCTGCGTCGGTGTAGGCGACGATTGCGCCCGTCGCCTGGTCGAGGCCGATGTTCCGCGCGCGGCTGAGGCCGCCGTTCTCCACGTCGATCACCCGCCGCCCGGAGTGACCGTCGGCCCACGCATGCGCGATCGCGCCGGTTGCATCCTTCGACCCGTCATTGACGACGATCACGTCGAAGTCGGGATATTCCAGCGACTCGAGCGATCCGAGGCATTCACCGATGGTGTCGGCCGCGTTGTACGCGCAGATGACAACGGACACGCGCGGCCACGATGCGCGCACGGACGGGGAGAACGGCGCATCCTGGAACGCACGCGCCACAGCATCGAGCGCCGGTTTCGGCCGCCGATCCCGATCCACGAGTCCGAACGCCCAGTCGGTGACGTCAGATCCACCTCGCCACCACTCGTCCGTCCACGCGAACGCGACCGCGCCGCAGGCGCCTTCCTCGAATGCCGTGCGCACGTGCATGGCGGTGATCGCGGCCTGTGCTTCATTTCCCTCGCGCAGGCTGTCCGCACCCGCTTCAGCGAGCAGCAGCGGCTTCGAGCCGGACAGGTTCTGCAACCGGCCAAGGTACTGACGCAGGTCGTGTTCGTGGTGCAGGTATACGTTGAACGCGTAGAGATCGAACGGAGAGAGATCGAGATAGCTGGTCGGCGGATAGTTGACGTATGTGAAGAGCGACGCGGGTGAGGCTGCCCGCGCGTCGTCGCAGAGCTCTCGCAGAAACCGCTCGATCCGCGTGCGGCCGTGCCAGCGGACGATACCGGGAGGGATTTCATTTCCGAGCGCGAACATCAGCACAGCGGGATGCGGCGCGAGCTCTCGCACCTGACTCGCGATGTCGCGGCGGATGCCGTCACTCATCGCGCGGCCGTCGAGAAACGCGACGTGCTGCGTCCACGGCAGGCCGACGATCACCCGGAGTCCCTCAGCCTGCGCGCAATCCAGAAGCGATGTCGGCGGTGGCGTATAGACGCGAACGGTGTTGAAGCCGGCGTTCGCGATCGCCGAGAGATCCCGACTGACGACCTCGGCGGGCGGGTACTGAGACCCGTCCTGCCGCGGCGCGAACGTTCCGTAGGTGACTCCCTTTATGAGGAACCGGCGGTTTCCCGCCAAGAGGAATTTTCCGTCCACGGCAACTGGATGCATGGGCTGGCAGTCCCTCATCAAGAATCCGGCCACACGCGCGGAGGGAAAATGACGGTAAGTTGTTGACTTCTCGTTGGTTGAACGCGAGTAGGCAGCCGTCCGCCGTGGCAGGACGGCTGCGGTGTGGCGGATATGCCTATCAGGGTGTCGAACCCGATAACTCGAGGGATCCGGTTCTTCGGTGTTTCAGCGATCGTTCGTGAGCCTTGAGCCGCTACTAGACGATCCGCATCATCGTCCGGCGGATACACTCCGTTGTCGCGCCGTACACAAGATGGGTCGCAAACGCGGACACGTGACTCGATAAGGGATATCCGGCCGACGCTTTCGATAAACCGGCGAGGGGCACGCCCATCTCGTCGGCGATCAGCCACACGGTAGCGCCGAACGGAAGACCTCCCCAGGCCGTGACGTCCGGCGTGCGCGCCGCCGCCGCGCCGTAGATCGCCCCGACCGCGCCGCCAAATGCATAGTGCACGAGCGCGCCGGCAGCTGGCTTGTACTCGCGCGGAACTTCCTCACCTGTGACCGCTTCGGCAACTGCGTCGGCAGCCTTATAGGTGGCCGGCTCGGACTGCGGTTTGCGATGCTGCTGGCCGCCACCTCCCTCGGCGCCACCCATGTCCTCGCTGATCCGGCCGAGCGCGCGTTGAAAATATTCCATCGTCCACGACGCCACCAGTCCGCCGATCACGCCTGCGACGACGTTTTTCGCGAGCGCGTGATTCTCCGTTGAGCTGCCATTCCGCATCTCCGCTTCCCTCCACTACTTGTGGAGAACGCAACAAGAATGCCGCCCGATTGAGCGTTGAGGGTAGCTCCTGCCGAAGTCTCGGTGTCCGACGCGCGTTCCAATGCTTGCCGGGCATCACCGTTGCACGGATTCAGATTGAACTTCTTTCAGGCGGCGCGACGTCCGCTTTTTATCCGTCTCAACAGAGAGTGGAGGACACAGATGAGGAAAGTACTGGGAATCGCGATCTTGGCCGGCGCGCTCGGCTCGGTGTCTGCGATGGCGCAGTCGACGCCAGACCAGACGAAGCCGCAGCAGCCGAGGCCGAAGACGACGAGTCCGAAGACGACGGGCCAGAAGCCTGCGGGCCAGAAGACGGCGGGCACGACCGGAACGCTGGCGCCCGCCGATCATAACTTCGTACACGAAGCCGCCATCGGTGGGATGGCCGAGGTGGAGCTCGGCAATCTTGCGAAGGAAAAAGCTTCCAACGCTGATGTGAAATCCTTCGGCGATCGCATGGCGACGGATCACGGCAAGGCAAACGACGAGCTGAAAAACTGGGCGCAGCAGAAGAACGTGACCCTTCCGACAGAGCTCGACGCGAAGCACAAGGCCGAACGCGATCGCCTCGCGAAACTGTCGGGCGATGCGTTCGACAAGGCGTATATGCGCTTGATGGTGGCCGATCATACGCATGATGTCGCGGCGTTCAAACGTCAGTCGACCGCCGCGAAGGATCCGGATCTGAAGGCGTGGGCCGGCAAGACGCTGCCGACGCTTGAGGATCACATGAAGATGGCGAAGGACACCAACGCGAAGGTTGGCGGCGCCGCTGCGCCGGGCAAGAAGAGCCCTACGCCGAAGAAGACGGGGCAGTAACGCCGGTTCTCCGGTTCTCGGGTTCTCCGCGGCGGCGATCGAACCTATGAATCTGAGAACCTGCAGAACCTGAGAACCCGTAGACGTTCTTTCGCGCGTGACCTCAACCACGGATTACACGGAAGCCACGGTATCTGATCGGTAAGATCCGTAAGATCCGTGAGATCCGTGAGATCCGTGAGATCCGTGGTTAGGATTGCGCGGTCCGCGTGAGGCGCGGCGCTGGTGCGCCGTAGGTGAACGTTGCATAGCCGACGATTATGCCGAGGATGCCTCCGGGCAGCATGATCTGCCAGTAATACGCGGGCTGTCCCGACATCTTTTGCATCAGCGACACGCACGCGGCCAGCGCCACGCCGACGAGGAGGCCGAACGCGATTCCCGACGCCAGCGACTGCGTCCGCTTTGCGAACCAGCCGATGATGAGCCCGGTGAGGACTCCCTTCATCGTCGAGCCGATGACGATTCCGACGATGCCCGCGCGGACGGCGGGATCATTCGGGGCGGAAACCAGCGCCGATAGTCCGTCGAAAACCCCAAGTACGCCGCCGAGGACGAGGCCGAGTACGGGTTTGCTCACGAAGCCCTCCACACTCTCTATTACAGGTCGCCGCTGAATCCTTTACGGCATTGACGAGCTGTCAGTCTGCTCACCGTCCCCAGAAGATCAGAACGATCCGCATCGCGAGGTACGCGAAGACCAGCGCGATCGCCGTGCGATATGTCCGCCCGACACGCGCGATCCGTTCGAGGGCGGGCTCACGATACGCGTCGACGGCGTGGCCGTCGACAAACCGTCGCACGTCAGCGGCGAGTGATGCGACGTCGGCATATCGGTTGGTGGGGTCTTCCGCCATCGCGCGCATCACGATCGAGTGCAGCGGGCGCAGGGGCCGGCCTGTCGCGGGGACGCCCGAGCCGCGGTCGCGCGAAGGTAGGGCGGATTCCGCCGCGACCAGGCCGCGGAGGATCGCGCCGAGCGCGTAAACATCCGATCGCTCGTCCACGATCCCGCGCGCCTGTTCGGGAGCCATGTACCCCTCCGTCCCCGCCATGTGTGTAATCGGACGACCGGGGTCTGACCCCAGACGGGCGAGGCCCCAATCGAGGACGCGGACGTCGCCATAAGGCCCCACCATGATGTTGGCGGGTTTGAGATCGAGATGGAGAATCCCGCGAGCGTGCGCGAACGCGACCGTATCGCAAACGCGGTCGAACAACCGGAGCCGATCCGCCAGCGTGACGCGCGCCGCGCGCTCATCGAAGCGCTCGCCGCGCACGATTGCCATGACGTAATAGGCGCGCCCGTCAGGCAAGCGGCCCGCGTCATGGACCGCCACGATGCCTGGATGCTCCAGCGCGGCGAGGACGCGCGCTTCGTCGCGCAGGCGATCGACGTCTGCGCCGGGCCATGTCGTCACCTTGACGGCGACTTCGCGCGCGAGCTCGCGATCGCGACCGCGAAACACTATCCCCATCCCGCCGCGTCCGATCTCCTCCTCGATGTCGTACCGCGTCGCCGAGAAGTCCGGCAGGTCGGCCATCGACTTGAGGTGCCCAAGCGCGCGATCGGAGAGCCAGGTCACCGCGCGTCCTCCGGCGTCGCCCCGAGCAGGTCACGCGCTTCGGCGCGGAACTCTTCGTCAGTCGCGCAGAAGGCGCGAATCGCATCGAGCACACCCGCTCGAAAGGTCCGGCGCGCCCACGCGAGCTGATTGGTGACGTCCGTCACCGACATGCCGAGGTCGCGCGCGAGCGCTGCGTATGTCGGACGCACCGGCGCATCCGGACCATCGATGTCATATCGCACGAACGCCTCGAACGCCTGCGGACGCCCCGCCGCGTCACACTCGGCGTGCAGCCGCGCCACCGCATCGGCAAAGAGCGCGCGCGTCCATTCGCGACGGAACCACGACTCCGGATCCCCCGCGTCGCTGCGTAGGTGGGCGGCGAGGTCCGCATCCGCGCGCGCGAAGTCGAGCGACTCGATCCGCGCGCCACCGCCGCGCTTCCGCCGGTGCGCCGCGTCGTAATCCTTGGAAAGGAACGCCTCGAGGCACGTTCGAACGAACGTGCGGAATCGTGCCTTCGATGCGTCGTACCGCGCCAGGTACTCCTTCTCGAACGCGCGCGTGAAGAACTCCTGCGTCAGATCCTGCGCGTCGGCCGGATCGCGGCGCCAACGCATGCGGATGTACGCATAGACGGGCCGCCAGTAACTGCGGATGATCGCGTCGTAGGCTTGCGCGCGCGCCTCGGGATCCGCGCTGGCGATCGCACGGACAACGGAGTGGCGCGTCAACGGAAACGCGTCGGGATGCCCGGCTGTCATGGAGGCGGGGAGTGTACCACGGCGCGGTTCGTGCAAGCGTGCGGCACCGGACAGGAGCGGCGAATCATGAAGGGAGCGACGGGCACGGCTGGCCGCGTGGGATTTCTAGTGATGAGCACATGGATGGCGACCGTGGGGCTGGCGCGCGCGCAGACACCGCCGCCACCAGCGGCGCCGCCAGAGCCGCCTCCCGGATGGTCGGGCAGCGTGGGCTTTGGCCTGGCGCTCAACCGCGGCAACACCGCGACCACCAACCTCAACCTCTCCTTCGAAGCCACGGACGATCCGAAGACAGGCAGTGTCTGGAAGTTCAAGGAACTGTATCTGCGCGGCGACAACAACGGCAAGGTCGCGGTCGATCGCCTGCTTCTCGAGGGTCGCAACGAGCGGACGCTCACCAAGCGCGTCTATGCGTTCGGTCAGCTTCAGTTCCTCGAAGACCAGTTCAAGCAGATCGATTACCTCTTCGCGCCCAGCGTCGGCATCGGCTACAAGCTCGTCACCGCGCCCATGACGACGCTGTCGGTCGATGGCGGCGTGGGGATCAAGTGGGAGAAGAACCCGGGCCTCGATCGACGCACGTCGCCGGTCTTCACCGGATCCGACAAGTTCGAGCACAAGCTGTCCACCACGGCGGCGATTACGCAGGCGTCCAACGCGCTGTGGAAGGCGGACGACTTCGGCGACGCGCTCTACACGTTCACCGCGGGTGTCGCGGCCGCGCTCACGACGCGAACGCAGTTGAAGGTCGAACTGCTCGATACCTACGCCACACGGCCGCCGACCATCACCGTCAAGAGCAACGATGTCGCGCTGCTGACGGCGCTGGTGTACAAATTCCAGGAGTGACCTTTCCTATCTCCGATCATTGCGACGGCGAACGGTTCTTCAATCCCCACACTGACGACGACCGATCGATCGCCGACGTGATCACCTGGCAGCGCACGCGCGACAAGGCGCCATGGCCCGAGGAGGTGCCACTCGCGTGCTATCCTCCGCCCCCCGCGTCGGTTGATCGCGGCCGCGTGGCGGTCACTTTCATCGGCCACTCGACGTTCCTGGTCCGCACGGCCGACACGGTGATCTTGACCGACCCTGTATTCACCACGCATGCGGGGCCCTTCGGCCGTATCGGGCCGCGCCGGGTACGGCCGCCCGCCGTTCCGCTCGACGATCTCCCGCTGCCCGACATCGTTCTGGTCAGCCACAATCATTACGATCACCTGCAGCCGTCGTCGCTCCGCCGGTGCGCGCACGGCGCGGAGCCGCAGTTTGTGACCGCGCTCGGTCTTGGCTCCTACTTGCGCGCGCTGACGCTGGAGAACGTCATCGAGCTCGATTGGTGGCAGGAAGCGGATCTTGGAGGAGGACGTCGCGTCACCTGCGTGCCGGCGCAGCATTTCTCCGCTCGGACGCCGTTCGATCGCAACCGCACGCTGTGGTGCGGTTTCGTTCTGCACAGCGCGGCCGAAACGATCTACTTTGCCGGCGACTCGGGGTACGGCCCGCATTTCAAGGAGATCGGCCGGCGCTGCCCGTCAATTGACGTCGCGTTGCTCCCAATCGGCGCCTACGAGCCGCGCTGGTTCATGCGTCCCGTGCACATGAATCCCACCGAAGCCATCGAGGCGCATGTCGACGTTGCGCCGCGCGTCAGTATCGGCATGCACTTCGGTACGTTCCAACTGACGGACGAAGCGATAGATGAGCCCCTGCTCGCGCTCGATCGCGCGCTAGAGGAGCGCAGGATTTCTGACGAGGAGTTCACCGTGCTGGATTTTGGAGAGAGCGTGGTGATCTGAAAGGGGAGAGTACGCCTGTCACGTACGATTCACGCAGAGACCGCCGAGACGCAGAGATGAGGAGAAGACATTGAAGAAGCGCTGCGCTTCACACACGTTCGACTTCTAAAGACCGGCCGCATGTCGCAGTAAGGCCGGTCCGGCGAACGTGGGCGCCGCAGCCTTCTGCGCGCTCCGCGCCTCCTGCCGTTTCCATGCGTGAGATCGTCTTCTCCGTACCACCGCGTCTGCCGGCTAACGGCCGCCCGCATCCAGCGCCCCGGCGAGTCGTTCCAAGCCGCCGCGCAGCTTCTCCGTGTCCCCTCCATATCCCAGACGGAAATGCGCGGGCGCCTCGAAGAAGCGACCGGGCACGACCGCCGTGCGCGTGTCGTTCATCAGCCGTTCCGCGAATGCGGACGCATCGTTGACGCCGCGAATGCGAGGAAAGACAACCGTGCCGACAGAGGGTACCCATTCAAGATCGCGGCGCGACGCGAGGAACTCGCCGACGAGGTGCGCATTGGTCCGAAGGATCTGATGTGCGCGCGCGTTGAGACGATCGAGATGCTGGAACGCCAGCGCCCCCAGCCGCTCGGCGACGATTGACCCGGTGCCATCGACGATATCGCGCGCCCGACGCAGACGATACGTCAGCGCCTCTGACGCGATCACCCATCCGCAGCGCAGGCTCGAGAGGCCATACGACTTCGTCAGGCTGCTCGTCCTCAGGAACACGTCGCCGCGAATGGCGCCTCGGGACGAGGCCAGCGGCGTGGCGTCGAGATACACCTCGTCTACAAGGACGTGCGCGGCGTGCTGCTCCGCCAGGCGACCGATCTCGTGCAGTGCGCCCGCGTCGGCGGCAACGCCACCGGGATTGTGCGGATGCGTCACGACGATCAGCTTCGTCCGCGGGCTGATCGCGCGACGGACCCGGTCTGGATCGAGCGCGAAGCCACTCTCGAATGTTCGATCGAAGCGGATCGTGGCGGCGCCGAACATGCGCGCCGCGCCCAGGAGGGGATCGTACCCGGGCCGCTCGACGAGCACTGCATCGCCAGGAGAGAGCAGCGCTGCATACACGAGGAAGTTCGCGCCGCTTGTGCCGCTCGCGGTCGTGACCTGCGACGCCTGCGCTCCATAGCGTGCGGCGATCGCCTCCATCAACGGCGCATAGCCGTTGTCGTTCGCCCCCCAGAGCGCGATCGCCTCACGACCGCCAGGCAGGTCGTCGAGCGAACACGGCAGGATATTGCTGCCGGCGAGATCGAACTCCGCCGACGGGCGTGTCTTCGCCCATTCCAGATAGGGCGCGCGATAGCGAACGTCTGAGCCGTTGAGTGTCTGCTCGGTCATGGTTGGCGTTTAATCAATCGAAGCGTCGAAGGAAGATCGAAGCATCGAAGGATCCTTATATTAATTACAGAGGCTCCGTCGATTCCTTGGCTTTTTGCTTCGAGTCCTTCGATTGAATGGCAGCGTACCAGTAGTACACCGGAATGCCGAGCGCGATCAGGGTCGCGCCGCGCGCGGCGCTAACGGGATCGGCGCGCACCACGCTGAGCACGATGGCCGCTGAAATCGCGCAGAACAGCAGCGGCACGATGGGATAGCCGGGCGCGCGATACGTGCCCGGAGGACGGCGATCGAGCGGCAGCGTGCGGCGGAACACGAGCACCGTCGCAACCGTCAGGCCGAAGAAGATCCAGTCGGCGAACACGACGTAATTGAGCAGTCGATCGTACGTGCCGGACAGCGCGAGCAGGCACGACCAGGTCGACTGCACGATGATCGCGAGTCCCGGCGTCTGGAAACGAGGATGCAATCGCGCGAGCGCCGGCACGAACACCCGGTCGGCGGACATCGCGTAGTACACGCGCGTCGGCGCGAGAATCGACAGATTGAGGAAGCCGAACGTCGAGATCGCGATTGCCGCGCTGACGAAAAGGTCGCCAGGCGCTCCGAATACCCGTCGCGCGACGTCGGCCGCCGGCGTTGCCGTTCCCGCGAGCCCGGTGAGGCCGAGCGTTCGAATGTAGACGAGGTTCGCCGTCACGTAGATCGCGATGACGGCGACCGTGCCGGCGATGAGACTGAGCGGAAGATTGCGCCGCGGATCCTCGATCTCTTCAGCCACATAATTTGCGTTCTGCCATCCGCCGTAGGCGAAAAGAATCGGGACCAGCGCGGCGCCGAACGCCACGATCGTGGATGGAGTCGCCGCCGAGGCCGCCCGCACCTCCTGCAGCCAGGTCGAATGCGCGGCGACGAGGAAGCCGGCGCCGATCAGGATTGCGAGCGCCGCCACCTTGAGCAGGACGAGCACGTTCAGCACGCGGCTGCCAGGCTTCACGCCGAGATAGTTGACGACGGAGAGCACCACGAGCGCCGCGATCGCGAGCGGCACGCGCGCGGCATCGGACGCGCCCGCCATATGGAGCGCGTAGGTGGCAAACGTGATCGCAACGGCAGCGATCGCGCCGCTCTCGATGACGAGCAGCAGCGCCCACCCATACAAAAATCCTACGAGCGGGTGCAAGCCGTCACGAAGATAGACGTATTGCCCACCCGCTTTTGGAAACAACGCGCCGAGCTCCGCGTACGAGAACGCGCCGGCGAGCGCGATCGCGCCGCCCATCGCCCACGCGCCGATCACCAGCAGCGGCGTGTCAAGCCGTTGGGCGACGATGTAAGGACTGATGAAGATGCCGGCGCCGATGATGCCGCCGATCACTACCATGGTCGCATCGAACGGACCGAGCGCGCGCCGGAACGTCACGCCGGCAACCATAGACCACCGATCCGTGCGGATCAACACCGACGACGGATCGATACGCATCAGGATCCAGGACCCTCGACGCGTGACGCCGGTGTAATCTCGACTCGATGGCAACGCCGCACATCCGTGGATTTCCTCCTGAAATGGCCGACCTCGAAGCGCAGCTCATTGCGCGGCGGCGCGGCCCGAAGGGCGACGATGGAAGCCGCATCGGCGTGGCAATCTCCGGCGGCGGCATCCGGAGCGCGACGTTTGCGCTGGGCGTGTTCCAGGCGCTCGCGACGCGAAAGCTGCTTCGGTGCATCGACTACATCTCGACCGTGTCCGGCGGCGGCTATTTCGGATCGTTTTTCGGCCGGCTCTTCACGCGCGACTACGTCGAGCGCGTCGAGGACGTCGAATGGATCCTCGGAGGGAAGAAACCGGAGAACCCCTCGAACGATCTCATCGACGCCGAACGCAACGTTCTGCGGTGGCTGCGAGAGAACGGCCGGTATCTGGCGCCACAGGGATCCGGTGACCTCCTGCTCGCCGGCGCTGGGCTGATGCGCAACTGGGTGGCAGTCCAGGCGGTGATTGCGACCGCGCTCCTCTCGTTGTTCCTGTTACTGCAGCTTCCGCGTGTTCTCGCTCCGCACACCCGACCGCTGCTCGCAGCGACGGTCGAGGCGCACAACGTGGCATTCGTGCGCTCGCTGCCGTTCAGCCAATACATCTGGTGGAGCCCGTGGACCGGCATCCCACTGCTCCTCCTTGCGGTCGCGTTCGCGATTGGATGGTCGTACTGGATCGTCACCGAGCGGCCACACCCTGCGCGCGGTCTGCTCTGGGTGGTGGCGATCAGCCTCGAGGCGGGCCTTCTCTACGCCGGCCGGTCACCGCTCGCCACCCTCTCGGCCGCTCTCGGAACAGGCCCATGGCAGCTCGTGATCTTTGCCCTTCTCTTTGCCGTGACGATCCGCTATCCCGCCGACGGCGCACCCGCAGCGATTGGCGTGTCATTGCTCGTGCTTCACGTGCCCGACGTTGGCATCATCGAGCGCAGCATCGCGTGGGTGCTGCTCGTGGTTGGATCGCTGTCGGCAATCATCGGCACCGCAACATGGGCATCGACCGCACGCCGGCGTCCGTCAGGCGATGAGGATCCGGGGCAGTTTCAGAGCCAGCTCGCGCGCAACGTCCTGACGCGTTATCTTCGCGGATGGCTGGTCGCGGCCGGGATCGTCGCGCTGATCGTGACGATCGATTCGATCGGTCAGACGATGTATGCGGTTGCGGTGGCGGGACATCTCAAGGCGTGGTTCACGGGAATGGCCGCGGTGTTTGGTTTCGTCAGCGCCTACGGCCGCAAGCTGGTCGTGCTGTTCGGTGGCAAGGCTCAGGGCACGCGACCACCGCTGTCGCTGACCGTTGTCGCCACGGTCGTCGGACTGCTGATCGTTGCGGTGCTCGCGATCGGCTTCGATCTGTTGTCGCACGCCGCCGCGTGGCGATTCTGCTCGGCGGCCGCGCCCGAGACGATCGTTGATCCGTACGACGCACGTTCGACCCTGCCGACCTGTCCTGCGACGCCGGAGCGTCAGAGCGCGCACGTCTACTGGTTGTGGCTCGGGGGCGCCTCGCTCCTGACGTTCGCCTTCGGACGGTACTTCGATTTCCTGAACTACTCGTCGCACCAGGCGCTGTATAGCGCTCGCCTCATTCGCGCGTACCTCGGCGCGACGAATGCGTCACGCTGGCGCCGCGGCTCGTGGGTCCCCGTCGTCGAGCCGATTGCCGATGACGACATCGAGGTGCATCGGTACTGGCCCACGCCCGCGGATCCGGCAGCGGCTGAAGCCTACGATCGCGCGGCGCCGCTGCACCTCGTGAACGTCACGATCAACGAGACGTTCAGCGGCGAGTCGCAGGTGCAGCAGCAGGATCGGAAAGGCATTGGCATGGCCCTCGGTCCCGCGGGCGTGAGCGCCGGGGTGCGCCATCACGTCGTATATGGCCCCGATGCGCCGCCCGCCGCTGCGGGCGACACAGGCACCATGCTACAGAGGCTGGGACTCCAGAGTCCGAGCCGGCTTCACACCCGTCGAGTGGCGGCGATTTATCCGAAGCACACGGCGGGTGGACCCGCGTTCAGAATGTTCGAGTATCCAGTGCCGCAATCGCGGCGCGCGGCCGGCGTCCAGGCCGCGCTACCCCCTGCGGACGCGGAGATACCCGAGGAGTTCCCCGGCGAGCCGCTCTCGCTCGGTCGATGGGTTGCGATCTCCGGCGCAGCATTTTCAACGGGCCTCGGATTCCGCACCAGCCTTGGCCTGAGCCTGCTGGCCGGTCTCGCCAACGTGCGCCTCGGGTATTGGTGGGACTCGGGCGTGCCGACCCGTCGCCGTCCGCTGAAGATGACCATCAGTCGAACCGTAGCCGATCGGCTTTCGCGCGTGCTCGTGGGCTTGTTTCCGGTGCACACGTATCTCTACTACGAGCTCACCGCGCATTTTCCCGGCTCGTCGCGGAGGCATTGGTATCTGTCCGATGGCGGCCACTTCGAGAACATGGGCGCGTACGAGCTCATTCGCCGCCGCCTGCCGTTGATCATCGTCCTCGATGCGGAAGGAGACGAGGACTACACGTTCGAGGGATTGGCGAACCTGACGAGGAAAGCGCGATTGGATTTCGGCGTCGAGATCGAGTTCCTCGACACCGTCGACGACACACTGCCCGCGGCGTTCGGGCCGCTCGAATCGCTGCGGCCTGTGGCGACGCGCGAACTGGATCCGCGGCGCGCAACGTCGCACGCGGCTGTCGCGCGCGTCAGGTACCCGGACCCCGACGGGTTCGAGGGGCGGCTCGTGTACATCAAGCCTGGCATCACGGGCGACGAGCCGATCGACTTGCGCGAATACGCGCGTCACCACCCGACGTTTCCGCAGCAGACGACCGCGGATCAGTTCTTCGACGAAGCGCAGTGGGAGAGTTACCGCAAGCTCGGCGAGCACATCGGCCTTCAGGTCTTCGAGCGTACTGGCGACAACTGGTGGCTCGAGCGGTGGAAGTACCGACCGTACTGAACGTGCCAAGGGCACCGCTCCTGCTGCACGTTCCAACGCCGTCATCTGCTTTTTCCGAGCCGCATCAGCCATGTGCTTTTCCTTCCGATTAACGGCGACAGCCAGAAGGCTGCAACGCGAACGCCACGCCCCGAGCAAAAAACGCGGACGGCCCTTTTTTACAAGTAAAGGGAACGGCGCCCTTTTTTCGTAAATAAATGGGACAGCCTCATCGGTGAAGCGGCGGGAGGTAAAATGACGGAATGGCCACGCATGCTCCCGCCTCTCCTGCCGAAACGCATTTCAACGCGATGGCTCCGCCGTCGCGCGACCGTGTCACGCTGCAAGCCGCATTCGCCGGCGTGCGACGCGTGCCGACGCCCATCAACGAGCCGAACAAGTCGTATGCGCCCGGGTCGCCGGAGCGCGCCGAGCTGAAAGCCCGGCTGACGGCGATGGCGGCCGAGAAGATTGACATCCCGTTGATCATCGGGGGACGCGAGATTCGGACCGGACGGACCGAGAAGTCGGTGATGCCGCACGATCACGGTCACGTGCTGGCGGAATATCACCTCGCGGGCCCGGAACACATTCAACAGGCGATCGACGCGGCGGCGACGGCGCGGCGTGAGTGGGCGTCCTGGCCCTGGGACGATCGCGCCGCGGTGCTGCTGAAGGCGGCCGAACTGCTTTCGACGACATGGCGCGCGACGCTCAACGCCGCGACGATGCTCGGGCAGTCGAAGACGGTCTTCCAGTCCGAGATCGACGCCGTGTCGGAGATGATCGATTTCTGGCGATTCAACTGCGCATTTGCGGAAGAGCTCTACAGCGAACAGCCGATCAGCAGCCCGGGCGTATGGAACTCGCTCGAGTACCGCAATCTCGAAGGATTCGTGTACGCGATCACCCCGTTCAACTTCACCGCGATCGGCGGCAACCTGACGACGGCGCCGGCGTTGATGGGAAACACCGTCGTGTGGAAACCCGCATCGAGCGCAATGCTCGCCGCGTACTACACGTATAAGGTGCTCGAAGCCGCGGGCCTGCCGCCGGGTGTCATCAATTTCCTGCCCGGCGATGCCGTGCAGATCTCCAACGCGCTGCTCGACTCGCCGGATCTCGCGGGCGTGCACTTCACGGGCAGCACTGCCGTGTTCAATGGGATGTGGAAGAAGGTCGGCGAGAACATGGGCCGGTATCGCTCGTATCCGCGCCTGGTCGGCGAAACAGGCGGCAAGGACTTCATCGTCGCGCATCCGTCGGCAGATCCAACGGAAGTGGCGGTGGCGATCGCGCGAGGCGGGTTCGAATACCAGGGGCAGAAATGCTCCGCCGCGAGCCGCATCTACATCGCGCAGTCGTTGTGGAACGAGGTGCGCGATCGCACCATCGCGATGATGCAGGACATCAAGATGGGAGATGTCCGGGATTTCCGGAATTTCATGGGCGCCGTCATCGACAAGAAAGCGTTCGCGAAGATCAGCGAATACCTCCAGGACGCGAAGAGCAACGCGAAAATCCTTCAAGGCGGCGGTGCGAAAGGGGAGAAAGGGTACTTCATCGAGCCGACGCTCCTGCAGACCGACGATCCCGGATACCGACTGCTGTGCGAAGAGATCTTTGGCCCGGTCGTTACCGCCTACGTGTATCCGGACGCGCGATGGGAAGAGACACTCGACACCATCGACAAGACGTCGCCCTACGCGCTGACCGGCGCGGTCTTCAGCCGCGACCGCACCGGTGTTCGGCAGGCGTTGAGCGCGCTGCGTAACGCGGCTGGCAACTTCTACATCAACGACAAGCCCACCGGCGCCGTTGTTGGCCAGCAGCCGTTCGGCGGCGCGCGTGGATCGGGCACGAACGACAAGGCCGGATCCAAGTTGAACCTCGTGCGCTGGGTCAGCGCGCGCACCGTGAAGGAAACCTTCTCGCCGCCGCGCGACTATCGCTATCCGTTCATGGCGGAGGAGTAGTCCGAGGTCCGAGGTCCGAGGTCGAGGTCCGCCGGAACCCGGAACCCGGTCCTCGGTTCGTCCTCCGACAACCGCCCTCCGTACTCTTGTCATTCCCACTCAGGTAGATTATCTTGTGGAGCGCCGATGCCGAAGCGTGGAAACCCGCCAATGCAAGGGGAACTGCTCCAAGGGACGCTCGACCTGTTGATCCTCAAAACACTGGCGCTGGGACCCGCGCACGGCCACACGATTGCCTCCGCAATCGAGCACCGGTCGGAAGCCGTGCTGCAGGTGGAGCACGGCTCACTGTATCCGGCGCTCCATCGGCTGGAGGATCGCGGCTGGATTGCGTCATTCTGGGGGACGTCCGAGAACAATCGACGCGCGCGCTACTACCGCCTCACGCCGCGCGGCCGCACCCAGCTTGCCCGACAGACCAGCCGGTGGGACGAGATCGTCCGTGCGGTGAACCGCATCCTGCGTCCCGCGCACGACTGACGCGGAGGGATCGATGGGCTGGTCGAGATTCCTCCGCCGCCGCTACTGGGACGCGGAGCGCGCGCGCGAGCTCGAGGCGCATCTCGCGATCGAAACCGACGAGAACATCGCGCGCGGCATGACGCCGGACGCGGCGCGCACGGCCGCGCGCCGCAAACTTGGCAATCCCGTGCTGATTCGCGAGGAGATCTACGCCATGAATTCTCTCGGCTTCGTCGAGTCGGTGTTGCAGGACCTGCGCTACGGCGCACGCCTGCTGCGGCGCAACCCGACTTTCGCCCTGGTCGCGACCCTGACGCTTGCGCTCGGCACGGGAGCCAACACCGCGATCTTTCAACTCGTCAACGCCGTCACTCTCCGCACGCTGCCCGTCGAGCATCCCGAGCAGCTCGTCGAGGTGCGCATCGTCAAGACGCGCGAGGGGCGGACGGGCTCGTTCATAGGGAATCGTCCGGCCCTCTCGAATCCGCTCTGGGAGCGCATTCGCGCGGAACAGCAGGTGTTCTCAGGGATGCTCGCGTGGAGCGCGGTGAATTTCAATCTCTCGGCCGGCGGCGAAGTGCGCCCGGCGCAGGGCATGCTCGTCAGCGGCGACTTCTTCCCGACGCTGGGTGTGCACGCTGCGGCAGGCCGCCTGTTCACGCCGGCCGACGACGTGCGGGGCTGCGCGACGCCAGGCGCCGTCATCAGCGACGCGTTCTGGCAGCGCGAATATGGCGGCGAGGCGTCCGCCGTCGGACGCTCGATCCTCGTGACGGGCCATCGCTTCGACATCATCGGCGTCGCGCCGCCGCCTTTCTACGGCGTCGAAGTCGGGCAGGGCTTTGACATCGCGCTGCCGATTTGCGCCGAACCATTATTCCGCGGCGCGCAGTCGGGCGTCGACAAGGCGGACGTATGGTTCCTTGCCGCGCTCGGACGATTGAAACCGCACGTTACGATCGAGCAGGCGAGCGCGCAGCTGGACGCGATCTCTGCTGGTATCTTCGCGACCACCGTGCCGCCGCGCTACGACGCGCAGACCGCGAAAGATTACCAGGCGTTCAAGGTTGGCGCGCGTCCCGCGGCGACCGGCGTGTCCAACCTGCGGAGCGCGTACAGCGATCCGCTCAATATCCTTCTTGGCGTCACGGCGATCGTGCTCCTGATCACCTGCGCGAACCTCGCGAACCTGATGCTCGCGCGCGCGACGGCGCGCGAGCGCGAGATCGCCGTGCGCCTCGCGATCGGCGCATCGCGCCGCCGCATCGTGCGCCAGATGCTGTCTGAGAGTGTGCTGATCGCGATGATTGGCGGGGCCGGCGGGTTGCTCGTCGCGCGGTGGTTCAGCGCCTTCCTCGTCGCTTTTCTGAGCACGGACTCGAATCCGCTCTTCGTGGATCTGCAGCCTGACGGGCGCGTGTTCGCGTTCACCTCGGGCGTGGCGCTCACGGCATGTCTGCTGTTTGGCCTGACGCCCGCCGTCCGCGCAACGCGCACCGCGCCGGGCGCGACGATGAAAGCGGCGGGTCGGAGCCTCTCCGACAGCCGCGAGCGGTTCGGGATCCGCCGAGCGCTCGTCGTCTTGCAGGTGGCGTTGTCGCTCGTGCTCGTTGTCGGCGCGCTGCTGTTCGCGCGGAGTCTGCGGAACCTGACGCACCTGGATCCAGGGTTCCGCCAGGATGGCGTCGTCGTGGCGAATGCAGATTACCGAAAGGCGGAGATCAAGCCCGAGGAGCGCGCCGCTGTGAATCGCGCGATTCTGGAACGGCTGCGCGCCGTTCCCGGGGTCGACGCGGCGGCGGAGGCGTTCACCACACCGGTCGGGGGGAATTTCTGGAACAACCGCGTGATCATCGGAGGCGCCGAACAGCCCGGCAACGTGAACTTCAACCGACCCGGCCCGGGCTACTTCCGCGCGATGGGCACGCCGCTCACCGCCGGACGCGACTTCGACGAACACGACACGCCCCAGTCGCCGAAGGTCGCCATCGTCAGCGAGGCGTTCGCGCGAAAGTACTTTTCAGGACGGAGCGCCCTCGGCCAGTCGTTTCAGATCACCGCCCCGATCGGCGAGCCGCGTCCGTTCCTGCAGATCGTTGGCATCGCGCGCGACACGAAGTACACAGATCTGCGCGAAGCGTTCGAACCGCTCGCTTACGTGGCGGCAGGACAGGACGAGGAGCCGACCGGTTACCCGCGCTTCGTGCTGCATGCGACCGTGAGTCTGCCGTCGGTGACCGCCGCGGCGACACGCGTGTTCACGGACGTCAACCCCGCGATCGCGGTCCAGTATCAGACCGTGCAATCGCAGGTCAGCGGATCGCTGCTGCGCGAGCGGCTGATGGCAACGCTGTCGGGATTCTTCGGCGGGCTCGCGGTGCTGATTGCGACAATCGGTTTGTACGGCGTGATGTCGTACACCGTCGCGCGACGGCGCGTCGAGATCGGCATACGCATGGCGCTCGGTGCGGATCGCGGCACAGTCATCCGCATGATCGTCCGCGAGGCGGGCATGCTCCTCGCCGCCGGCGTGATCATCGGCACCGTGCTTGCCACGATCGCGGGCCGCGCGGCCGCGACACTGCTGTACGAGCTGAAGCCGTGGGATCCCGCGACGATTGCCGCGTCGATCGCAGCGCTCGGCGGCGTCACGCTTCTCGCGAGCTGGCTCCCCGCGCGCCGCGCGTCCCGTCTCGCGCCCACCGCGGCGCTCAGGGAGGAATGAGAGTTCTCGAGGTTGTCCGGGGACGCTTCGGGGCAATGGCAGACGGCTTGCTGCCAGTTCTTTCATGCCGGACGAGTCAACGTCCACACAACAGGTCGAGCTCAGCGAGGCGGAGAAGCGCGCAAACGTCATCCGCCTCGCGTTTGATAACGATCCGGCGAAACTTGACGCCTTTATCGAGGAGATCCGGTACGTGATCCCCGAGAACACCGGGGTCGTTCTGCGTGGAAGCGCCGTAACCGGCTCCCGGTGGAAAGATCGCGCGCCCTTCGATGCGGATGGTCCGGGCACGAGCGACCTCGACCTCACGCTCGTGGGCCATCGCGTGCTCGACTTCTACAAGATCACCGGATTCTTCGTGCCCGGCGTGCACTCACGGCCGCTGAGCGACGAGGATCCCGACATCGCGCCGGCACTCGTTCCGCTGCGCGAGAAGTTGATGGCGATGGTACGGCGCCCCGTGAACATCCAGGGCACCCGCGATTTCGTGATGTATCTTCGCGGAGAATTGATCGGCCAGCCGTATGTGACGCTCATCCACAAGCGCGACGAGTGACGATCCGCCTCCTCAGCTACAACATCCGCCACGGGGGCGCCGGCCGGGAAGAACGCCTGTCGGCTGCAATTGCATCGTGCGCGCCGGATGTCGTCGTCTTTCAGGAAGCAACGCGCCCGGCCGTCATCGAAGCGCTCGCCAAACGGACGGCCATGCCGCACTGTGGCGCCATGCCGAAGCTGTCGCTCGGGTTCATGAGCCGGCTGCCCATCGCGCGCCACGAATGGCACCGGCCGCGCGTCTCGCGTCACGCGTTTCTCGAACTGATCTTCGCGGGCACGGGTTTTCGCGTCTTCGGCGTCCACTTGAGCGCGGTGCACGCCGCCTGGACGGAGCGGCGGCGGACGTTCGAATTGCGCGCGCTGCTGCGCAGTATTGCCGCCGACGTCGAGCGCCGCGACGGCCTGCACGCGCTCGTCGGCGACTTCAACACGCTCGCGCCGGGCGACGTGCTCGATCCGCGCAAGCTGCCAGGGCGCCTGCGCGCGCTGGTCTGGTTGAGCGGCGGCCGCATCCGCTGGCGCACGATTCAAATCGTCCTCGACGCCGGCTACACAGACGCCTTTCGCGCGCTGCATCCCGCCGACTCGGGCTGGACGTTTCCGACGTGGCAGCCACATGTACGGCTCGATTACCTGTTCGTCCCCTCGGCGCACACTCCCAGGGTCCGTTCATGCGATGTCGTTGCAACGGACGCCGTGCGCGATGCGTCGGATCATTTTCCGCTGCTGTCGGTCATAGACGTGCCTTCATAGGTGCTTGGCGCCGGGTGCTACTCTCTACAGCAATGAACGGCGTGCTGGACGAGCTCGTTGACGACATTGAGTACTGGGAGCGGCTCTACGAGCGTCTGCCTGCGAGCGTGACCGTCGTTCGCAATCACGCGGACGATATCAAGCAGCGACAGATGATCGTGTGGCTCGATAGCGAGCGGATCGCGACGCTGATGTACGGCGACGAGGTGACGCGCGACCTGGAAGCCGGACCGCATCGACTGCGCATCAGCAACACGCTGTTCTGGAAGACCGTGGAATTCGATGTGAAGTCGGGGCAGCATGTCCGCTTCGAAATCATCAACCGCGCCGGCCGCCTGACCTATCCAATGCTTGCTTTCATCGGCGCCGCGCCGCTGTATGTGACCGTGCGCCGGATAGCCTGATCCCCAGTTCAGGACTACGCGTGTACTCCAGGCGCTTCATGGCCGGTGCGCGCCACGTACTCTGTGTAAGTGCCGGGATATGCGTGCGGCTGTGACTCCGTCCCGCTCTCGCCCCCGAGTTCCAGCACGCGGTTGCTCAGACCCCGCAGGAACTCGCGATCGTGCGACACGAAGATCATCGTGCCGTCGAAATCCTTCAGCGCATCGAGGAGCATTTCCTTCGTCGCCAGATCCAGATGATTCGTGGGCTCGTCGAGCACCAGGAAGTTGGGCGGGTCGAGCAGCATGCGCGCCATCACGAGCCGTGTCTTTTCGCCGCCCGAGAGCGACTTGATGCGCTTGTCCACGTCTTCCGCGGAGAACTGAAACGCACCCGCAAGATTGCGCAGCATGCCGATGGACTCGCTCGGGAAGTCCTTCTGGAGCTGTTCCTCGATGGTGAGGTCCGGGTTCAGAACGTCGAGTGACTGCTGCGCGAAATATCCCATCTTGAGGCTCGCCCCCAGCGTGACCGTCCCCTCGTCGGGCGGGAGGGCACCGGCGATCATCTTGAGCAGCGTCGATTTGCCCGCGCCATTCTTGCCCATGACCGACCAGCGCTCGCCGCGACGGATGGTCAAGTTGATCCCGTCGTGCACGACGCGCCTGCCGTAGCGCTTCGTCACGTGATCGAGCGTCGCGACCTGCTCGCCGGAGCGGGGCGGCGTGCGGAAGTCGAACTTCACCACACGCCGCTTCTTGGGCAGCTGGATCTTTTCGATCTTCTCGAGCGCCTTCACGCGGCTCTGCACCTGGGCCGCCTTGGCGGCGTGCGCGGCGAAGCGCTCGATGAACCGTTGCTCCTTCGCGAGCATGGCCTGCTGCCGCGCGTAGGCCGCCTCGCGGTTCGCCTCGCGGATCGCGCGTTCGCGCTCGTAGAAATCGTAGTTGCCGGAATACGTCGTGATCTCGCCGCCGTCGATCTCGGCGATCTTCGTGACGATCCGGTTCATGAACTCGCGATCGTGCGACGTCATCAGCAACGCGCCCGGCAGGGACTTCAAAAACTGCTCGAGCCAGATGATCGATTCGATGTCGAGGTGATTCGTCGGCTCGTCCATCAACAGGACGTCGGGCTTCGCGAGCAACACTCGCGCTATGGCCACGCGCATCTTCCAGCCGCCCGACAGCGCACCGACGTCGCCCTCGATCCACTCATCCTCGAAGCCAAGGCCGTGGAGCACTTCGCGGGCTTGCGCCTCGAGGGCATAGCCGCCCACGTGCTCGTACTCGTCCTGCACTTCGCCGAACCGCGCGAGGATGCGGTCCATGTCGCCCGCCTGCGCGGGATCCGCCATCGCGTGATTCAGTGCTTCCAGCTCGTGGTGCAGCCGCCCGGCGCGTCCGCTGCCCGCGATCGTTTCGTCGAGCACCGTCCTGCCCGACATCTCCTCGACGTCCTGGCGGAAGTACCCGATGGTGAGCTTCTTCGGGACGGACACGTCCCCGTCGTCGGGCGATTCCTCGCCCACGATCATCCGGAACAGCGTCGTCTTTCCGGCGCCGTTTGGTCCGACGAGGCCCACCCTTTCACCGGGATTGAGCTGGAAGGAGGTGTCGACGAAGAGAATCTGACGCCCGTACTGCTTGCTGACGTGCGTGAACGAAATCATCGAGAGAGCAGCTCCGGATATCCGCAGACGAGCCCCGTCCCGCTGGCGGTGTCGTTGTGTGTGATACGCGCCGCGGCGGCCGACTCGAAGCAGAGCGACCAGGCGGGATCCTGACTCTGCTCGACTCGAAACTCCACGAGCTCCGCGAGGCAATTGCGACTGACTGACACGCCCGGTATGTTCGTCAGCAGCGCCTGCGCGTCCGCCTGCAGCCGCGTCTTGCGCACCGGATGCTCCCGCCACGTCAGGCCGGCGCGGCCGAGCAACTGCCGTACGCCGTGCCTGGGATCATCCCCGTCCGCCGCAAACGTCGGCTCGGTCTGCAGCAACGCCGCGCAGCGCACAGATTCGAGCGGCGTCCACGCCTGAAAAATCACTTTCTCCCAGAGCTCCCACCCGTCGCGTCGCTGGTAGCGGACTTTGATCTCGAGCGAGGTCTGACCGCCGCGCAGCTTGATGCCCAGGTCGTGGCGGCCATCGATGATCCAATAGGTATCAACGCGCGTTTCCGGCGTGAGTCGCGCGCGCGTCCCATTCTTCCAGGCCAGCGTCCACCAGGATGGAGGACGATTCGTCCACGAGACGCGGTATTCCCACATCGGCTCGTCCGTGGTGCGAATTTACCCCAGGGTCACGCCGCGCGTGCCGGCGTGTCGGTCACGTGCTCGCGTGCGAGGACATACGAACCGACGACGATGAAGGCGGCGAGCGCCTGCGCGGCGAGGGTTTCAACGGTGGGGAATACTGCGAACCAAAGCCCCATCCACGATGGAATAGCGCGTTGCAGGAAGGCAATGGGGGTTGTGGGCAGCCAGTTGGCGAGCTGCATCTCCTGCGCCTGCTCCCCGACCATGACGAGCAGCACGAGACCCAGCATGACGCCCGTGAACACGAGCATCCGTCGATAAGGCAGCCGGCGATGCGCGACGAACGTCAGCACGCCGACGACTGTCGTCAGCGCGAGTCCGAGCGAGACGCCGTACAACACCGGCTCGATCCCGAGCTTCAGGCGGTAGCTCTGAAGGAAGAGCACGACCTCGAATCCTTCGCGGTAGAGCGATGAGAAACCCAGGAGGGCGAGGCCCCACCACAGTCGCGCCGTCGAACTGCTTTTGATCAATTCCTGCTTCCGCCGGCTGTGCATCGAGATCCAGCCGGTCCAGTACACTTTGTGGAAGAACCAGTTCATCACGACGAGCAGCACGACGATCGCCAGGAGACCCGTCGCCGCCTGGATGTCCAGGGCGGGGACGTTTTCGGCGAGGCTGTCGACGACCCCGATGGCGACACGCCAGGTGACGAGCGTGGCGGCCAGCGCGACGCCGGCGCCGGCCGCAACGGGCCGCTGGCAGGCGCGTTTGCCGCCAACCATGTTCGCGGTAATGGCCGCCAGCACGAGGACGCATTCGAGCCCCTCGCGGAAGACCAGAACCGCGATGTCGAGCACGCGCGCCCCGAAATCGCCATGGCCCGTCGGATCCGGCAGTCCGCCGGTGGTGAGCACCTGGAGGACGAGGACGGTGGCGACCAGCGCCGCTCCCGCGGTGAGGACCGCAGCCCAGAATGACGGAACCCGCACGATATGAGTGCCTTCCGAATAACCGACCGGATTGGTCTGGTTTAACTAGCTTATATCCGACTCAACCAGTCGTCAATCCACCGGCAGGGCTATTTCCGACGGGCTGGGGGCTGGGGTGGAGTCGGGTCAGATCTCGATTTCTGGAACTTCATGAAAAATCGAGATCTGACCCCAACTGGGGGGACAGCCCTAACTCACATATTTGGGCGGTGCAGATGCGTCCAGTAACAGGGATGCCGCGCGGTAGCGTCAGATCTCGATTTCTTCGAGTCTCATGGAAAATCGAGATCTGACCCCGGCCGGAGTCATTTCGCGGCGATCTTTTTGACGATGTCCTTGGCGAGCGGGAGGCTGACGGTGCAAGTGGGATCGTCGACCCGGCACTGCGCGACGGTGAGGGCGCAGCCGCAGGTGCAGTGCTCGCTGTTGAGCGTCTGAAGCGCCTTCGTCTTCTGCTCGGGCGTGAGCATCGCGAGATCGATGCCGGGAATCTTGTTGGCCTGCGCGGCGTTTTCCAGCCGCACCTTGTCTTCGTCCTCGACGAGCTCCACGTTCGCATCGACATCGAGGCCGGCGAGCGCGCGCGCTTCGATCTCGATCAGCGACCGATTCAACATGCCGACGTGTTTCTTCGCGAGCCGCCCCTCCCGATCAATCAAGAACGTCGTGGGCAGCGCGTAGACGCCAGGGAACAGCTTTTCGATCTCCGGCGTGCTCATCACGGTGGGATAGTTCATGCCGCGCGCGGCCGCAAACTGCTGCACGGCCTCGGCGGGCGCGGCATCCTGCGAGATGCCGATGATCTGGAGCTGATCGGGATATTTCTGCTGGAGCGCCACGAGATCCGGAATCTCTTCACGGCACGGCGGACACCACGTGGCCCAGAAGTTGACGAGGACCACCTTTCCGCGGAGCGCCTCGGTCGACACCTGCCGTCCCGCGAGATCGGTCGCCGTGAGCGCCGGCACATTCGCACGCTCGCGAAGAAACGTGATGGTGGTGCCAGACGCGCTGGCATGCGCGAGGCCTCGCTCCACCTGGTGCGTGTAGCGCACCATCGCGACGATCGCGAGGATCGTTGTCGCGGCCATCGCGGCAATGATCAGGACCCGGCGAGGAGACATGCTTCTAGTATGGCTCAATGCGGCCGGTTGACGGTTGCCGATTGCCGCTCGTCGGAGAGGTCCGGGAGCAACTTTCCCGGGTTCATCAGATTGTGCGGGTCGAGCGACTGCTTGATCGCGCGCATGACGTCGAGCGCCGCGCGACCGTGCTCCGCCTCCAGAAATCGCATCTTCCCCAGGCCGACGCCATGCTCGCCGCTGCATGTGCCGCCAAGCGCCAGGGCGCGCTCCACGAGCCGGTCGGTGAGCCGCTGCGCCTCGGCGATCTCCTCGGGCGCCTCCGGGTTGACTGGAAAGATCATGTGGAAGTTGCCGTCGCCGACGTGGCCGACGAGCGCGCCGGTCAGAGGCGAGGCATCGACGTCACCCTTCGTCTCGCGAATGCATTCGGCCAGCCGCGAAATCGGGACGCACACGTCCGTCGTCCATCCACGCGATCCCGGCCGCAGCGCGAGGGCGGCGAAATAGGCATCATGCCGGGCCTGCCACAGCGTGGCGCGGTTCTCGGGTGTGAGCGCCCGCGCAAGGTCACGGGCGCCATGCTCGCGGGCGATCTCGCACGCCGCTTCCGCATGCCCCGAGACATCGGCGTCGCTCAAGCCGTGAAACTCGAAAAACAACGTGGGCGCGACCCGGTAGGCGAGCCGCGAGTGGCGGTTGACGGCGTCCATCTGCACCTCGTCGAGCAGCTCGATCCGCGCGACGGGGATCGCAAGCTGCACGATCGCGATGACCGTTTCGACCGCCGCGTCGATCGTCTCGAAGCTGCACGTCATCGCGGCGACCGCCTCGGGGCGGCCGTGCAGACGGAGCGTCACTTCCGTGATGATGCCGAGCGTTCCTTCAGCGCCGACGAACAGACGCGTCAGGTCGTATCCGGACGAGGACTTCCGCGCACGCGAACCGGTATGAACGATGCGGCCGTCGGCGAGCACGACCGTCAAGCCGAGCACCGCCTCTCTCATCGTCCCGTAACGCACCGCCGTTGTGCCGGACGCGCGCGTAGACGCCATGCCGCCGATCGTCGCATCGGCGCCAGGGTCGAGCGGAAACGTCAAGCCGGTCGACTGGAGGTGACGTTCGAGTTGTTTGCGGGTGACGCCCGCTTCGACCGTGACATCGAGGTCCTCGATATGGATGCGCACGATCCTCGAGAGCCTCGACATATCGACTGATACACCGCCGCGCACCGGCACCACGTGGCCTTCGAGCGATGAGCCCGCCCCGTAGGGCACCATCGGTGTGCGGTGCCGCGCGCACGCACGCACGATGGCCTGCACCTCGTCAGTCGATTCCGGGAAGACCACGACGTCCGGCAGGTGCGGATCGTGGTGTGACTCGCCGCGGCTGTGATGCTCGCGGACCGCCTTCGACAACGACATTCGATCGCCGAGAATCCGCCGCAGCTCGTCGGTGAGCGTCTCCAGAATCACGAGGGACAGTATATCGGGGCCCGATGACCGCGGATCTCGGACCTCGGACCTCGGATCTCGGACCTCGGACCTCGAACGTATGCAAAGATAAACGTGTGACAACCGGCGCCTATCCCGCGGGCCGCGCCGTCGCGCAGCGCGTCCAGGATCATTTCATCCGTCACCTCGCATCCGCCGGCGCGAGCGCCGGCGTGGTGACTGCTCCGCTGCCGGATCTCGCGGCGATCGAGGAGGTGATTGAAGCCGGATTCTGGACGAGCCTTCGGCGCGAGGAAGTCTACGTTCCGAAGATCTCGATCGCGTTGCTGCCACCGGCCTACACGACGCACCCATTGCTGTTCGAGCGGCCCCTGTCGCTGCAGCCGCACCTGCTCGCGCGGGTGGCGCCGGCGGTCGAACGGCCAGGCATTCATCTCGGCGTCTGGCGGGAGGGAACCGACCTGCGGGTCTGGGGTACGACCCGCGATCTGCCTCGCTACTGTCTGGTGCTGGAGGTGGCGGCGCCCGGCCTCCTGGTCGTCAAACAACACCGGGGGGGCGACCAAACCAAATTCGCGAACGTCGCGGTTCTCCAGGGGGACCTCGTCAAGGTCGTGGACGAGCACGCGTCGAGCCTGCCGGACTGTCCCTCGCTCCTG